>Ga0187878_1000345_pt1 | contig 55073 bp, 53 predicted proteins | sample June2016WEW_17_1_FD_132979 | JGI IMG/M metagenome (GOLD analysis project Ga0187878, IMG submission 132979) | Peatland microbial communities from SPRUCE experiment site at the Marcell Experimental Forest, Minnesota, USA - June2016WEW_17_150 | ecosystem: Environmental > Terrestrial > Soil >... | reverse complement strand
GCGACTGTGAGAGGGCGTACGAGTGTGAACTCCTGATGGACCATTGCGACACCGAGCCTAAGTGCATCCTCGGGAGAGTTTATCGTGACGGGCTTTCCTCTGATGTAGATCTGTCCGCGAGTTGCAGAATAGAACCCGGAGAGAACGTTAGCTAACACCGTCTTTCCTGCGCCATTCTCCCCGAGTACTACGTGGACTTCCCCGGATCTCACATCGAAGTTGACTTCGTCGAGTATCAGATTCTCCCATACGCCTGGGAATCCCTTCACGACCTTCTCTGCCCTCAGCAGAACGTCTCCTTTCGCAAGTCTGGGATGTTCATCATGGACATGTTGCGTGCCTAGCGTCGGTTGCATCTGATGACTCTCTAGATCGGCCATATTCTCTCTGCGGGTTTTAGGCTTTGGGTAGGGTTGGTTCGTTCCGAAAACGTTGTATGCAAACCATCGACATTATCAGCAAATTGAACCTCCGGCGAAGGTCAGAATCTGTGAAGACGAGGGCGCACGTGATCGTTAGGGGCAAAGTTCAAGGCGTCTTCTACCGCGCTGAGACAGCTTCGAAAGCAAAACAGTTGAGCCTCACAGGTTGGGTTCGTAACCTTCCTGACGGTCGCGTGGAGGCGATCTTCGAGGGAGAAGAAACCAACGTACGAAAGATAATCGATTTCTGCTGGCGCGGTCCTACGAACGCGTACGTAGTCGACGTAGACGTGAGACAACAGGAATGGAAAGGCGAATTCGAAAACTTCGAAGTAAGATACTACGCGTAGAAGCCAACACCGGTTCTAATCTCAACGCCACCGATCATTGAAGAGACTCATGGCATCCCTAAATAGCACGCCACCCAAGACTGAATCTTCGCGAAGGCCTCGAGGCGAGACGACTGGTGCGCGCTGTAGTGGTGGAGTGCAAGTTGCCATCACTACCTCCGCGTGCTGAAGAAGCAAGAGCGATGGCAGAGAACATAGGATACGATGTCGTCGAAGTCATGATTCAGAAACGAAAGAGCGACCATCACTCCTACTTCATAGGTCCAGGTAAGGTTGAAGAACTGAAGGAGATTGTCGATTCGAATGAAGTTGAGACTGTAATATTCGCAAATACTCTGCCAAGCAGTCAGGTTTTCAAGATACAGCAGCGTCTGGGAGGCGAAGTACGAGTCATAGATAGGAACCTACTGATTCTAGAGGTCTTCGATAAACGTGCGATGACGAAAGAAGCTAAGCTCCAGATCAAGCTTGCCAAGTTGAAGTACACGTTGTCCTGGGGTCGTGAGTTCATTAAACTGAGAGGGATTATGGGCGAACAAGTTGGCTGGATGGGCCCGGGTGACTACCCTTTCCAAGAATATACTCGCGCTGCACGCCAAAGAATAAGCCGCATGGAATCACAGCTTAGAGATCTGGATCGCAAGAAAGATATCACCAGAGGAAGACGACGAGAGCTGGGGTTCCCCATAGTTGCGCTTGCAGGATACACGCAAGCCGGAAAGACGACCCTATTCAATCGGTTGGCCTCCGAAACCAAGAATGTGGGACTTGGACCGTTTACAACCCTGTCCACATTCGCGAGAAAAGTGCGAGTCGAAGCGTCACCTCATTCAGAATTCTTGCTGATAGACTCAATCGGGTTTATAGAAGATATGCACCCCACAATTGTGAAAGCGTTCACTGCCACATTTGGTGAAATCGCGCACTCTGACGTGATCCTGCTATTCGTAGACGCAAGCGAGGAAACTCACACTATCACCCGTCGTTGTTCATCCATGAACAAGATTCTGCGAGAAATTGGGGCAGATGGGGGAATCATAGTCTGCGCCAACAAGATCGATCTGATTGGGCCCGAAGAACTTGAACGGGCGCTCGAGGTGATTCGCGAAGGATTCATCGGGACGAAGATTATTGCCATTAGCGCCCGGACAGGCGAGAACCTGACTGAACTCTTCGCGGCAATCACGACGAGCATCGATGACATGAAGATGACTGCGAGACTCCCGAGCCAACCGGTCTTCGCAGAAGACAGTGGGAAACCAGCTTACGTCAAATAACCTTGACCGAGGTAATCCGATCGGAGGGTTGGAAATGCCCGGGAAGATGCCTGACAAGAAATCTTTCGGGAGACTTGCGCCACCTCCGAACTATCCTACCGACCCTCAACTGTACGCAGATCCTGAGAACTACATGTATCCTCTGGACAGGCCGATCAGAGCCAAGCTTGCGAGAAGATATTTCGACGAATCGCGCAACCGTACCAAGTACACTGAGGATGAACGCCTCTTCATCGATTCGCGTATCGACGAAGCTCTCAGACGATTCGGAACTGAGTTTGGCGAAGTCTCAGCATCGCGACCTAGAACTAATAGGCGAAAGTTGCCCAAACAAATCCCCAGAAACGAACTCAACAGACTCGATCTTGAGGCGCTTTTGCAAAGGTTTCTTGGAAACGCTCGTCTTGAGCGAGCCAAATTAATCCCTGACAACTTGGTTTCACTGCCGAGACTGGAACACGACCTTATTTCCGGAAACGTGAAGAGATATCTGGTTAGGATCGATCTCAAGAACAAATCAATCGCACACGACTGTGATGATTGGAAGAAGAACATGCAATCCAAACTAATGTGTAAGCATCTAGGCAAGGCTTTCCTAGTAATTGGCAATAGAAAAGCAACCGCAATCCTGAGACAGATACTATCCGAGATAGATAATTGGACTTTCAATGTACCTTAGCTACATGCACATCTGATACGTATGGTCTGTGGCGTCAAGTCGAGTCTCTTACCCATGCAGGCCAGTTCGGGCAGGTAGCTCCACTGTGCCACAGATTATTGCCAAACTGATGATGAGTCGACCAGGTCTCACATACGGGCGAGACGAGCCTCGGCCAGAAATGACCGTAACGCGTTGTTCAAGTCTCCCGGCTTCTCCAGCATAACTGAGTGGCCTGCACCGGGGATGATAACGATTCGAGCATCTCGAATTCTCTCCTTCATGTACTGTGAGTATTTGACTGGCGTGAGCGCGTCATCTTCACCACATACCAACAAAGTAGGCAGATCGATGCGACTGATTTCGTTCATCTTATCGAATTGATCACAGGCCTGAAAGTCACCATAGGTGACTTCCGCCGGAACTTCAAGCAACTCCTGAACCGACGCCCTTCTCAACTTCGTGTCACTCTTCGGAGAGTACGCCCATTGAGCTATTACCTCCGCGGCATGCGCATAGTCGCGAGTTACCTCGTCCTTGATCATGGGAGCCACACGCAGACGTGCTCCAGAGCCGACGAGCACTATTCCGGCGAGAAATCGCGGATGAGAAAGGGCGATCTCAATCGAGATGGCACCGCCCATCGAGTGCCCCACTAGTACTACTGAAGCGAGTCCTCGTTCCTTGATCGCTTTGGTCACAAACTTCGCATATTCCGAGATCGTATTGTATCCGACGCCTATTGGGTGGCCAGGCAGATCAAGCGCTACGCTCCCCGGAAACGCTAGTGCCTGATACCGCCAAACCTTGTGTGTTCCTCCGGCGCCGTGAATGAATACCAAACGCGGTTCGACCTGATCGGTCATCGCTCGTGTCGCCAGCTCCGCTGACACTCTCTGCCATTTCTGCATGTCCGGGTGGGTATAATGTACGTTGCCGATTCTCCAACTTGTTACGAGAGCGGACCAACTGGACTCCAGATGGGCTCCCCATGGCAGACTTATCTTTGAGTTCCATGTCTCATCTCACGGCAACTCAGGATATCAGGTCCGAGATCCAATTACGAGCGGGCGACTTGTTTGGCTGAACGCGAAGACGTGCGAGCTCAGATAGCTTCCAAGCTTGGGAAGCTGCGAACGCTCGACGAGTTAGCAGGAGGGATGCCGAGTCCCCGCCGGGGAAACGGATGGGATCCATCAAGAATTGCCGACACTGTCTTCGTGGTTGTACCACAACCTCTTGACAGGCTTGCTAGGAAAGCAATCAAACCGGGGATCCTTCAGCGCATTGCAGACTTGTTCAGACCCGTATCGGCGATGTCCAAGCTCGCGGGGTCACCCACCATAGTCTATTTTCCATTGTGGCATCTGAAGGGTCATCATGAATTCTTCTACCTAAGGGAAACAAACTACACGATTCGAGTGGACAAGGACGTGGTCGCGGTCGAGGTTGATGGAGAGACACGTGACCTGATGATAGAGGAACAAGAAAACGAGAATGTCCCGGACACGTTGGGACGCACGCTGAAACGATTCTCTAGGCTTTTCATGGGCGAAAGAAGATATTTCAGTCTGAAGGGCGTGATCGAACTCGCGGTAAGACATGAGCGTGCCGAGATGTATGTGACCTCAGATGGGCGAGAAGGTAACGTGCTTGACGAGGTACTACCGAGTAATTGGAAGACCAGGCGGATGTTCGCTATGACTGATCTCAATGTCGAAGGAACTATCTCAAGAATCGCGGCTTCACGAGAGACTAAGGAGACAGTCGTGCAAAGACTCCGAGACAAGCTCGTTAAGATGCCGGAGGAGTCCAAACAGATCCTGAGTAACACGTTTCACATCGAGGAGCTGACGCAGTACTATGTCCCTTTCGTACATTTTGCAGTCGCACGAGGAGGAAGACTCGATCAGGTCATAATCACAGGGGCATCAGCCGAGACGCCGGACTCGAAGACTGTCGCCTCAGTAAAGCACCAGCTGGGTCTCTGAGACCTGATCGAACCGGCGGACTTGCCCATCAAAGTCTCCGAACGCAGGGCACAAACCTCCCGTTCAGTATGATAAGGTGAGCCAACAACTGAGCTGGGAAACTAGGACCAATCGATTTCCGCGACAGATTTCTTGTCTACCCGACGGATCGATTATGCAACTACGTTACATATTCCTATGCGATCTGTACATGATCGATCTGGAAGTACCTCTTGGCTAACATACGGGTTTTATCGATCGTCCTGCCGTTTTTTCCGATCGCGATGGCCTTGTCCTTAGGCTCAACTTCTACAACGACGATCTTCTTGTCTGGCCGTTCAGTTACCCTGATTTCCTTGATCTTCGCAGGTGCTAGAGAATTCTTAATCAAACCTTCCACACTCTCGGACGCCTCCACGACTTCAACTGGCTTACCGGTCATTCTTCGGAGAGCGTTGATGTTCTTGCCGGCCTTTCCTATCGCTAGACCCATCTGCCCTGGCTTTGCAATGAATATGATCCGGTCGCCTAAGGAGTCGATCAAACAGTCATTTGCCGTTGCACCTGTTATGCTCTCGAATAGGGCAATGTACCGCATCTCGTCGCTACCTAGACGGATCTTCGTCGCCGACATCTTCAGGCTTCAGCCAACTTTAGGATTTCAGAGTCGCCAGGTTCCTTCACTGTAAGAGCAGCAACTAGAAATGGCTTTTCGCATGCGGCGCCCAAGTCCATGCTTGTGCCTGAGTAGACGTATACAGGAACCTCTGAGACTTTGGCATTATAGAGGATGCTGGACTTGTGCGGTTCCGGACAGTTCGATGAAATCACGATCAGACGCGCCTTTCCTGTTTTCGCCGCATCCGTTGCCTTACTACACCCCAACTCAACCTTGCCGGTTTTGACGACCATGCTGATCTGCTTGTTCAGATCCATCACTTCTCCCTCCTCTCGGACATCGACATGAAGACCTCAATCAAGCCAGTGCCCATTGGCACTTGCTGTCCGACTATTACGTTCTCTGCAACTCCGCGGAGGTGATCTTTGGTTCCCCGGACGGCTGCATCGACGATCGTTGGGATCGTGATCTCGAAAGCCGCTTTCGCGAGGGTGCTCGCCTTCTCACCGCTAACGCCGTGTCTGCCTACCTGAAGAACCTCACCAGACGCGGTCATGGCGTCTGCTACGAGCATCACGTGCCTTATGTCGACATCAAGACCTTGTTCTTCAAGGACAGCTTTCGCCTCTTTGATTATTACGTTACGTGCGGCCTCGATACCAAGGACTGCTGCCACTTCATGCATATTGTTAGATATCGTTCTGGTTGGATCGACCCCTGGCGTTGTCAATGCAAGTTCAAGGTTTGATCCTTCGGTTCTGATGATCCACTCGTGATTCTCTTCCATTACGAGAGCGCGTCTCACTGCCGGGATTCCTTTCACATGCATTCCCGCGACGCGAGATTCCAAGCGTCTGAACTGTGGAATGTCCATCTCCTCGGTGCTGATTTCGATTTCGTCTTTCTCGATCTTCGCCTCTCCTCTAGGCACTTGAATTGCAGCCTTGATGTCTTTCAGCATGACGGACTTCTCCCGCATGGCTGCAGCGTCAAGCTTGACGACGATTCTCATCCTGGTTATGTCAGACTCGATACTCGAAGCTATGTCTCCCAGTGTGGTGTGTGTAAGTAGAGTGGCGACTTGCTCGGCCTTCTCCTTACTATTCCTGCACTTCTCATCCAAGAATACTGTCATGGTCGGCGTGGACGGTATCTTTCTTGCGTCAACGATCTCTATCAGCCTTGGAAGGCCGAGTGTGACGTTCTGTTCTCTGACGCCGGCGAAGTGGAAGGTTCTCAATGTCATCTGCGTGCCGGGTTCGCCAATGGATTGGGCTGAAACGATCCCTGCGGCTTCACCTGGCTCAATCAGTGACCTGCCGTAGTTCTCGACCGATTGGCGAACAGCTTCATCGACGCCGCGTCGTGACAACTTGGCCTTCAGCAGGTTCCTCTTCAACTCATCTGCTAGGAGAGGCGAAAGACGATCCACCACCTCTCGGATCTTCGTGTCAACATACTTGTTCGTGGCCTTTGCACCCTTCTCTGCGGTAAGCCTAACCCGCTCGATTAGCCGTTCCGAGTTCACTGCCTTGCCGTGGTCGCTTTTCGCCGTGTCAACGCCATCTTCGCCGTATCTGAACTGGATGATGTCTCCACGAGAGTCCCGTACGGTTGAGTCGTACTCTACTCTGAGATGTTCTAGCGCGTTGATCAGTCTTCTCTGCATGTAGCCACTCTGTTGGGTTCTGACTGCTGTGTCCACTAGTCCTTCGCGTCCACCCATCGCGTGGAAGAAGAACTCGATCGGATTTAGACCGTCCCTGTATGAGGCGTAGACGAAACCTCTTGCTTCAGGACCTGCGTCTCCAGGCTTGAAGAACGATAGTACTCGGTCCCTGTATCCCCTGCTAATTCTTTGGCCTCTAATCGATTGCTGTCCTACGGACGCTATCATTTGTGCAATGTTCAGCGATGAGCCTCTCGCGCCGGTTCTCGTCATGATCACGCCACTGTTCTTGTCGTCTAGGTTGGCGTCCGCGTACTCGCCGGCCACGTCACGGGCTTTAGATAGCTCATCCATTATGCGTATCTCAAGTGATTCGGCGAGCGATTGGCCTGGAAGCCGTTCGAGGGTTCCTTGGTTGTAGCTGTCGATGAGTGCGTAGACACGTTCCTCGGCCTTTCGTATGACTTTGTCAATTCGCTCTCTAACGCTGGAAGGGATATCGAGTTCTCTGATTGAGTATGAGAACCCGATCATCAGGATGAAGCGGTCAAGTAGCTTCGCAATGTGATTGAGGAACTCACGCCCGGTTTCGGATCCTTGATCTTTCACGATTCGGTGGAAGAGACTCTCTGAGCGTTCGGCGCCGATCGAGTTCTTGTCAATAACTCCTTCCTCAAGTCTGCCGTTGCGTATTATTACATGTTCCTTGTCGTCTTTTGTTACCATGCTGGATCTCGTGGTGAAGCTGAAGCCTTTCGGTATGAAGAGGCTGAAGATCTGTTTTCCAGTCCAAAGTTCAACGGGTCGCTTCGTCGATGGCTCGGGAAGGTCGCCTGTATATCCTGCAGCCGTAAGGAGCCTGCATACTTCGTCCTTCGTGAGCATGGTGGACTTGCGTGTGAGGAGGTATGCGGCGCTGAGAAGGTCTGTCTTGGCGCCGATGATCGGTCCTCCGTAGCGGGGAGAGAGTATCTGATCTTGAACCTGCATTAGTAGTCTCGCTTCAGTCCGTGCCTCCTCACCTTGCGGGACATGCAGGTTCATTTCGTCTCCATCAAAGTCTGCGTTGTAGGGTGGGCAAACGCACGGGTTCAGTCTGAACGTCTTGTATGGAAGGACTCTCACCGTATGAGCCATGATCGACATTCTGTGAAGCGATGGTTGCCTGTTGAACAGTACGATGTCTCCGTCTCTGATGTGACGTTCGACAACGAAGCCTGCCTCGATTGCATCTGCAAGACTATCCCGTTCCGTCACGAACTCCAGTCTTACTCTTCTCTGGTCCGGGCGCACAATGTAGAGGGCGCCTGGGTACTGGTCGGGGCCGTTCCGGATGAGCTTCCGCATTTCTTCAATATTCCATTGCGTGACACGTTCGGGAATTGTCAATCGCGCTGCAATATCGACGGGCACGCCAACTTCGCTGATGTCCAAGTTGGGGTCAGGCGAGATCACAGTTCTTGCGGAGAAGTCCACTCGCTTTCCTGACAGGTTGCCCCGGAACCTGCCTTCCTTGCCTTTTAGACGCTGGCTGATTGTCCTCAGCGCCCTACCGGAGCGATGACGGGCCGGCGGGAGACCGGAGACTTCATTGTCGAAGTATGTTGTGACATGATATTGGAGTAAGTCGTGCAGCTCTTGGATGATGTTGACCGGAACGCCGGATTCTAGAGCTTCACCCAATTTCTGGTTGATTCGGATTATGTCAACGAGCTTGTGAGTCAAGTCGTCTTCTGATCGTATACCCGACTCAAGTGTAATGGACGGGCGTACCGTAACGGGTGGAACTGGGAGAACTTGAAGTACCATCCATTCTGGTCTCGCGGCTGTCGGATCCATTCCAACAATGCGAAGATCGTCATCAGGAATGCGTTCGAGCATTTCTCTGATTGCGCTCGGTGTGAGCCTGGCTCCTGTCTCGTCTATGAAGGTGGTGGGCTTCTGATGCTCGATCGTGTGTTGCCGTGTCCCGCAGTGTGGGCATTCCTGAACTTTCTTTGCATCCTTCATGATCGCATCAAAGAAAGCTGTGGGCACTTCGTTGAGGCGCTTCTTCTCCTCTGCTATCTTTGCTTTGTAATTCTCGATCCTCTCGTTTGACATGAGGACCCTGCCGCAGTTCCGGCAGGTCACGGACAGAAGCTTGTGTATGAGTTTCGCGAAAGCGACGTGAATTACCGGCTCAGCGAGTTCGATATGCCCGGAATGGCCTGGACAGCTTACTGCGGTGTTTCCGCATGTCTTGCACTTCTGCCTGGGCTCTAGTGTTCCCAATCTTCCATCCATTAGGCCTGAAACAATAGGAACGCCGTCTTCATCATACGTATCCGCTGCCTGAACTTCAACTGCTGAGAGCCGACGTACCTCGCTCGGGGAGAGGAGCGAGAATCGGATGCTGCCGATTACCTTAGTTGCTTCTTCAACCATCGCCATCTTATGCACGCTCCGAAATGTTGAGTCTAGGAGCTATCCCGAGAGCCATCAGTTCTTGCAGCAACAGCTTGAACGCATATGACAGTGCTACCGGGGAGATTACTGCCTTCTCGCCGCAGATGCGGCATATGTACTTGTTCTGCTTGATGTCATGATAGCCTAATAGACCACATACTTCACAGACCATGACCGTGTACTTGTCAGATTCCTCGAGGAGCCTATCCCTCAGCAAGGCGGACGCTCCATGCCCGATTAGGCAGTCGCGTTCCATTTCACCGAACCTTAGGCCTCCACCACGAGCTCTGCCCTCCGTAGGCTGACGCGTCAACATCTGCACTTGGCCGCGCGCTCGAGCATGCATCTTGTCCGCAACCATGTGGTGAAGCTTCTGATAGTAAACGACTCCCACGTATACATCGGCCATGAACCTCTTTCCGTCGATACCGTTGTAGAATACCTCGCTTCCGCTCTGCGTGAATCCAAGTTTGAGCAACGCGTCGCGAAGTTGCTCTGGGCGCTCATTACTGAATGGGGTCCCGTCAACTGGTTCTCCTCTCAGCGATGCGACCTTTCCAGCCAATGATTCGACGAATTGTCCGATCGTCATACGCGACGGGAAAGCGTGAGGGTTTATGATGACATCGGGAACGACACCGTCTTGCGTGAAAGGCAGATCTTGTTGTGGAACCAGCAGCCCGATGACTCCCTTCTGCCCGTGCCTTGACGCGAACTTGTCCCCAAGTTCGGGAACACGTGTATCCCTGACTTTCACTTTGACGAGCTTGCTACCCTCAATCGATTCTGTGACGAAGATAGTATCGACCACGCCGACCTCTGAAGGACGCATCCCTACCGATGAATCGCGTTTCGTGGGTCCTTTGACTTCAAACTCGCGATACTCTTCCAAGAACCTAGGCGGACTTGTTCTGCCTACAAGAACTGTGTTGCCGCTCACATCTGCCTCGGTCGAGATTATTCCATCTTCCTCAAGGAGGCGATAGTATCTGTCGCCTCTGTATCCTCTGGTACCGGCCTCTGGAATTTCGAACTTGTCGCGGAGCCCTCCGAGGTATTGTCTGCATTCACCCTCGTAGATCCGGAAGAAGGTGGAGCGTCCGAATCCTCGGTCCACCGATGAACGGTTGAAGACAATGGCGTCTTCCATGTTGTACCCTTGGAATGATAGTACTGCCAGCACGCAGTTCTGACCTGCGGGCCTGTCATCGTAGTTGATGATGTCCATTGGTTTCGTTCTGACGAGAGGCATTTGCGGATAGTGCAGAAGATGCGACCGTGAATCTGCTCGGTTGAAGAAATTGGTGCAGGAAACTCCCAACGCTTGTTTCGCCATCGCTGACTCGTAGGCGTTCCTAGGCGACTGGTTATGCTCAGAATATGGAATAACTGAGGCACAGATGCCCAGCATCGTGTAGGATGCAAGCTCAAGATGCGTAGTGTCTTTGGAGATTTTGGAGAGGTCGAGTGCCACGAGAGCACCCTCCTCCTCGTCTGAGTCTAGGTATTCGATGATTCCTTTCTCGACGAGCTCCTCCCATCGCATTTCTCCTCTGAGAACAGCTTCCACATGCTCACGGTTCAGTTTGGGAAGTCCATCTTCTACTATGATGAGGGGCCTTCGAACTCTCCCGCCGTCGCAATTGACGTAGACATATCCTCGAGCGTTCTCTCTTTCTGGAGAGAAGTATGCAGGGTTCACTTCGGAGCTGATTTCGCCGGTACGACGCATGCGTATGAGCTCTTGCACGAGTTCCTTTGGCGCATTTGCGACGCCTGCAATCAGACCGTCAACTATTACCTTGGCGCCGGAGGTTGCAGCTTTGTCCTCCATTTCTTCGATCGGAGTGACTCCCATTCTCCGTAGTCTAAGCACGAACTCCCTCGAATCGACCCCTATCGATAGAGTGGAAGACAATGCCAAGTTCTTCACGAGACCACAGTTTGATCCCTCAGGGGTTTCGTTAGGACAAAGTCTCCCCCAGTGTGTCGCGTGCAAGTCACGTGCCTCCAAGTTGGGCTGACTTCTGCTTAACGGGGACTGAAGTCGCCTCAAATGACTCAGCGTGGAGGAGTAGTTTGTTCGATCTAGAAGTTGTGTAACACCGACTCTTCCTCGCACCCAGTTACCGGTGGAGACAGCGTGTTGGATACGCTCAGTGATTATGCCCGGTCGAATCGCATTGGTGATCGAGAGTTCCTGATGTCTCCTGATGGTGATACGCTCCAATTGGTACTTCAAGTCACGAATGAGATTTCGGAATGAGATTCTGAATAGATCCGCCATCAAGGCGCCGGCTAGCTTGAGTCGCTTGTTCGAGTAGTGGTCCTTATCGTCAGGGGTACGTCTACCCAGTTTCAGCTCGATGATCCTTGTCGTGATCTCTGCGAGGAAATACGCCTTCTCCTTCCTTTCGGCAGGAGTACGTCCAATGTGAGGTAGAAAGTTCCGGTCAATAACCGTTTCAGCCTTCTTCGCACGGTAGTCTTCCACCTGCCCAGGCGCCAGACGGTTTCCGACATAGAGGAGCGCGTCTCTGATGGACAGGATGCCTTGTGATTTCTCGAATGAGCCTTCCAACTGATTCTGGATAATCTCATCATCAGAAATCAGCTGTGCAATCTTCAGATCTTCCTGAACGCCAAGTGCCTTCATTAGAACGACTAATGGAATCTCAGCAGGCACTCCTGGAACCATGACGTACACCGCTCCGTCCGCCTTCAGTGTGACTTCAGTACGTGCCCTGAAGCCTAAGGTCGTCGAGAAGATCTTCGCTTTGTAGACCGGGTTCACTCCGGTCTTCTCAACGTCCACAAGTATCTTGTTCGCCGCAAGATCCTCAAGTGCCACTACAACGCGTTCCGCGCCGTTAACAATGAAGTATCCTCCCGGATCAATGGGATCCTCTCCGATGCTGATCATCTCATCAGGAGTCAGTCTCGAGAGGGGGCATATCTTCGAACGGAGCATGACAGGGAAATCGCCCATGTAGACAATCTCCGTCTGACCTTCCCGCTCTCCGATTACTGGCGTCATCTCAAGATGAAGTGGCGCAGCGTATGTTAGGTTACGCACCCGTGCCTCCGTTGGATAGATGGGTCTCTCAGACCCATCAACCTCGGTTACCCTAGGCGTTCCGATCTCTATCTTCCCGAGCTTGATCTTCAACGGGTACTCTTCGATCTCTATCGGGATGGAGCCAACTTCGTCGATGATTGCCTGCAATCCGGACTCGATGTATTCATTGTATGAGTCGATGTGTTGTCTGACAAGACCTTTTTCGCGGAAGAACTCCTTAATTAGTCCCCACATCTGGGGCTCAACTTGACTGATCAAACTTGCCTCCTCCTGCTTCGCTCTCGATAACGTACCTGTAAACCACAACTTCTCCCGCAGTGGGACTTCGACGAGTGACCCTTACCACGTCCCATGGTTTTGCGCCTATCTGCCTGGCGGCTGGGTCATCGTCTCTCAAGTAAGGCAGTTGATGCGCCTTGATGTGTAGACGTTCCAGCAACTCCTCGGCCTCGCGCTTTGGCACAATCTCATGTTTCGGCACGAGTTGATTCTTGAAAACGTCTATAGCCTTCTTATTCTCCTCATTCTTCATGCGATCCTCTCTCTCCGATATCCAAACGCTCATTAGGCCCCGAAAATTAGGAACCCTAACGAAACTCCCCCTTAGCACAAGACGACGCGCTAATAAGGGTAATCCTATGGAAAACGTTGGTTTTTGAGCACATGTTATACGCGGATCGACGTACCAAGGGGAGCTTCTAGGCACCTACTTTCCCGGACTCTGTCGCTAGAATGGTGTCCTTGTAATTCAACGTTTCCCCGATGAGTTCAGGGACTATCGATGGTCATCCGGGTATACGACTTCCCGTCTCCTTTCGCGAAAGGAGGAAAATGCATGGCCTCGCTATTTCGTCGATGGTGGCTATGTAGGTTTGTTCTGATATGCCCTTTTGGACCATGATGTTTCTTCAGGATCTCAGATATCTCCGCTCAACTGGACACCAGAGATGGCCTTGGACATACCAGACTGGGACCCGATGTTTCCTGCAATAGTAGTAGCCGAAATAGGTGAACACTTGAGGATATTGCCGGCCGCTCAGAGCTGCTGCCACCCCGCCACCTGCACAGGCCACTCCAACCCCTATCCCGATAAGAGCGAATGCCCATCCCATGCCTAGACTGGATCCGACAGCGGCCATTGTGGTTGTACTTTCCGTGGTAGCGGTAGTCATTTGCTGAGTTGTGGTCTGAGTCGTAGTCTGCTGCGTTGCAGTCTGAGTGGTGGCTGTGTATTGGGTTGTCGTGGTCGTCTCGTGAGTTGTGGTCTGAGTTGTAGTGGACGTAGTTGTAGCAACAGCAGGACTGGTCATGCTTGACGGCATGGCCTGAGAGTCAAAGAAGAGGAAAGCAGCAGGCGAGTAGCTTCCGTTCTGCCACTGGCGAAGGAATCCCATAGCGAGCGACTGACCTGCGGGCACGTTGAATGCTCCGACGGAAATGCTAACTTCATACCGCGCTGGTGAAGCCGACGTGACTATCGGCGTAAACGAATGAGCATATTCTACGAACACAGAGCGATTTACCGTTCCAAGCTTGAGTCTATACTGCGTGGGCCCCTGGGTCATATTCATCCAGACAGCTGCGGTCCATGCTCCTGCAGGAAAGGATAGCTGGGCTGAGAACAAAGCGGACTTCCAGACATAGTATAATCCCGTGGCTAGCTTGAGCGCATTCGCCGTCGTTCCTGTCGGGGCATTCTGATCCAGTAAGTAGCTGGCATGGAGGTAGAATGTATTCTGAGCCTGAGCCGACGCCGAAAGTGACAGTGCACTCACCATCAGGCTGAAAAGAACGACAATATCAACTGCCCGTCTCAAGCAGACGCACCCGCCCTCACATGGTAGTCATGCGACCTTGGATAACTCTTTGCACGTGCATGAAGTGAATGTGCATGAGAACGATTGGCCCACATAGAGGGCATTGGGTATGAAGAGATTGACGATATGGCTCGATGACAGTCACATCATCATGGAACCATCAAAGAAGAGATGACGGATGCCCGGATCGCATGTGGGATGAGAATCATACACAGATATCATACGAGAAAATGAGAGAATTGGGATAATTGGATGTGCGCCCCTCGAACCCAGTACCCACGTACGTATGACGTGGACTGATAGCTGTGTTATGATCGCACATGACGATATACGTTTCAAAATCGGCTTTCTCCATCGAATAAGGGTCTTTACAATGAATAAAGCTCACCAAAGCTAGGGCAGCTCGGACGCCGTGGTTCACTATTTCTGGTCTTGTTCTTCGGGTACCTTGGTACCTTGCTGCGCACTGATCGCTGTCTTCAGGACGTCCAGCGCTAGGAGCGCGCAATCGATTCGCGCAGGTCCTGGGTCTGCTCCAAGAAGCTTGATGAGGTCATCTTTCTCGAGTTTCTTGACCTCTGAGACCGGCTTGCCTTTGGAGAATTCTGTTAACATCGATGCGGTTGCCATGCTTATGGCACATCCTTGTCCTCTGAAGCGGACATCGCCAATCATCTTAGCGTTGACTCTGACTTGCATCTCGATTACGTCCCCACATAGATTGTTAGCGTCCCTAGCGTGGGCGTTTGCGTTTGGCAAGTCCCCGTAGTTTCTGGGATGTCTGTAGTGGTCCAGAATCGTCTCCTTGTAGATGTCTGTGGTCATATCTTGAACATCTTCCCAGCCTTTTCGAGAGCCCTGACGAGAATGTCAACTTCCCGTCTCGTATTGTAGATGTAGAAGCTGGCCCTAGATGTAGCCGGTACTTTGAGACGTTCCATTAGAGGTTCGGCGCAGTGTTGTCCGGATCTTATCGCTATGCCCTGGGTGTCAAGTATTGTGGCTAGGTCGTGCGCGTGGATGTCGCCAAGGTTGAACGAGATTACTGCTCCGCGCTTCTCGATTTCCCTTGTGCCATATAGAGCCAGACTTTTCACATTCGCCAGTCGCTCGATTGCATATCTCGTGATATTCTTCTCATGCTCCCTCACGTTCTGCATGCCCAGTTCTGTGAGGTAGTCGACTGCAGCCCCTAGCCCTATGACGCCTTCAATGTTTGGAGTTCCAGCTTCGAATTTCCATGGGAGGTCGTTCCATCGGGCCTCTTGGAGATGAACTTCCTTTATCATTTCTCCGCCGCCCATCAACGGCTCCGTGTGCTCGAGAAGGTCTTGCCTTCCATAGAGCATTCCAATTCCTGTGGGGGCTAGCATTTTGTGACCTGACGCGGCTAAGAAATCGCATTCGAGATCAGCAACGTTAACCGGCATGTGCGGAACCGATTGTGCGGCGTCGACTATCACGGTTGCGCCCATCTCATGGGCTTCCCGTGCCATTTGCCTGACCGGGTTGATTGTGCCCAATGCGTTTGAAACGTGAGCCAGGCTAAGAACCTTGGGGCGTTCCTTTATCAATTGTTCGAAGTTCTCCCAGTTGAGTGTTCCGTCGTCGCGGATCTCGACGTACTCGATCCTGAGACCTTTCTCCTTTGCCAGCATCTGCCACGGGACGATATTGCTGTGATGCTCCATCTCAGTGAGGAGAATACGATCTCCGGACCTGAGGTTCGCTCTTGCCCAAGTGAGTGCGACTAGGTTCAGAGCTTCTGTTGCGTTTCTTACGAAGACAATTTCCTTCGAGGTCTTTGCGCCAATGAAGCGAGCAAATTTCTCTCTCGACTGCTCGAAAGCGATCGTCGCCTCTTCGCTCAGTCGGTGAACGCCGCGGTGTACGTTTGCATTGTATTCTTGGTAGTATCGGTCTATTGCGGCGATGACTGCCTTGGGCTTCTGCGAGGTTGCGGCATTGTCCAGGTAGACGAGCGGCTTGCCTGATATCCTCCTCTTTAGAATTGGGAAATCCTTTCGTATCTTGGTCACATTCAGCGTCATTCTTCTCCCTTCTGCTCGAAGGACATGCACGCCGACCTCTGGATGATCATAACATACGTCATACTTTTGCGTTTCGCCATTCGTTCACAGACCTCCCAGATCCTAGTCGCTTCAACACCTCAACTTCGCGACTCGATTGCACCCATTCCGGCGCTCGATGACTTCCGGTAGGGCCCGCGAGTTCGTCTCCGAGACTTCTTCCGTCGGCCTATCTTCCGGATGATTATGTCCTGGGGCTCACTCATTCCGTCTTTCACGACTCTTTCGTCGAGGGCACATGATTAACACCAGCCCAGCCGTGAAACTTAGTACGGTATTCTTCGTATTTGGCGGGAACCTTTGATAGCCTCTCGGGGCTCCAGATGATCAACTCCTTCTCATACTCCGCAAGATCATAGTCCTTCGTGTAGTCCAGAGCTCCAGTCGGGCAGTAATCCGTGCAGAAGTGGCAGAAGCAGCAGCGGGTGTACCAGTACTGAGGGAACCTCTTCTCAGGGTTTTGTGGATATGTTTTCTCCGTCACTGGCACCATTGTGATACATTTCTCGGGGCAGATCCATGCGCATATTCCACACCCCGTGCATCGATCCAAGTACAGCAGGTGCCTGCCCCTGTACCCGTCCGGAATCTCATGCCTCTGGTAGGGATGCTTCAGCGTGAAGGTTCTCTTGAAGATGTGTTTCACGCCTTCCCAGAACGCCTCAGCTGCTGACACTGGCGTCACGTCTTACCTGTCCGCTTCCACGGGCCAATAGTCTAGGCTCCCATAGATTATCGGCATGTCACCTATGCGAACTCCTTTGAGAAGGAAAGGCAGTGCAGCGAGGTTCTTGAATGAGCCCGTGCTCATCTTGACTCTGAATGGCTTGTCGCCTCCGTCGCCGACAACGTAGTGGTTTATCTCTCCGCGTGATGACTCGATTCTGCCAATAGCTTCTCCTTTCGGAACAACCAGTGGACTTTTCCTTGCGATTGGTCCCTTGGGGATGTCTCGCGTCAGCTGTCTGAGGATCGATATACTCTGCTTAATCTCTTCGAATCTTACGAGCCATCGCGATAAGCTATCTCCCTCTTTGAATGAGGGGATCTCAAAGTCCACTTTGTCATAGACGCCGTAGGGGGCGTCCTTCCTTACGTCGCACGTCACGCCTGACGCTCTAAGAACTGGGCCGACAACACCAAGTTTGACCGCATCCTCTTTTCTCAAGACGCCGACGCCTCTTGCGCGTTCCGCGAAGAGCGGATTGCTCACAAAGACACGGTCGATTGCACTGAGATGTCGTTCAATATAGTCCAGTGTCTCGGCCAGTTTCTCTATGAAGCCTTTGGGAAGATCCCGCCTGACCCCTCCCGGCACGAAGAACGAGAAAGTCATTCTCGCTCCTGTTAGCATCTCGTGCAAGTCGAGAAGTAGTTCCCGGTCTCCGAATCCGAACATGTACATCGTGGTGTGCCCTGCGAAGATTCCGCCCATGATTGCCATTCCATAGAGGTGACTGGCTATCCTGTTGATCTCACAGAGCATCGTCCGTATGTGCAGGCCCCGTTCCGGAACCTCGACTCCCTGGAGTTCTTCAATCGGCGCGATGTAGGACCAGTTGAGGTGTGAAGAATCTGCGATATTGGGTCGCTCTAGCATCGGAATGTTCTTAATGATATTGCGGGACTCCGCGATCTTCTCGCATCCTCTGTGAACGTAACCGATATCCGGAGTTGCCTCGACTATGATGTCGCCATCAGTCTTGAGCTTGATCCTCATGTGGCCGGAGCCGGGATGTTGGGGTCCAACATTGAGGTCGAGTATGGACAAATCAGGCCAGCTCCGGGATTTTCAGGTCTTTCTTCAGCGGAGGCGGACCATCCCAGTTGTCCTGCAGCAACAGCTTCTGAAGATTCGGGTGACCTTCAAAATTCACTCCGAACATTTCGTATGTCTCACGCTCGAACAGATTGGCGCTTTCCCAAATCGGTGTCAGCGAGGGCAACGAAGGGTTTTCTCGCTCAAGGTGAACCTTGAGTGAAACGACTACGTGTTTGAGGTCGTCACGCGAGTAAGATGAGAGGAAGTATACGACGTCGAGATGGTTCTCCCAAGGATGATCAACTCCAGACACTGCGAGCACATGATCGAACCCGAACCGCTGCAACCATTCCGCGACATCTCTTGCCACTTCCTTACGAGCGATAACTGATATGCGGCCCCGGTCAAGCGCAGCCACGTTCTCTATCGCGTTCCCTAGCTGCTCCTTGATGGCGACGGAGATTCTCTGCTCTGGAGTCGAGGGTGTCGCGCTCATTTCGGATAGACCTCCTCTCTTCGAATCTTTTCTCTAAGCTTGATGATGCCGTTCAGAAGCGCCTCGGGTCTCGGAGGACATCCAGGAACGTAGACGTCAATCGGTATTGCTTTTTCGATTTCATTGATTATGCTGTAGGAATCGTGAAAGAGGCCACCTGAGCAAGCGCAGTCACCCATCGCAATCGCATACTTCGGGTTGGGCATCTGCTCCCAAATGACTTTGATCCGCTTCAACATCTTCTTCGTTACGGTCCCTTCGATAATCAGCAGGTCACTCTGACGCATCGATCCCACTGCAGCTTGCATGCCGAACCTTTCTGGGTCATATCTTGGACCCATCATAGCACCGAATTCGGCTGAACAGCACGCCGTCGTCAGGTGAACCGGCCAAAGCGAGTAGAGACGACTCCAGTTGACCAAGTACTTCAGCGGAGCAGAACCCACTACCCTCTCCACCAAGTCTCTGAGGCTACCAACCCAGATGCCCGGAGGCTGTCGCATCTCATTATGAGCAGACGTCGACTGCGACCCCTCTGCGGCGTCTGTGCTCATGCTCGGTCACCTTGAGCGCAATTCATCGCTGGTTTCCGCGCTTGAAGTTGGTTAGGCTTCGCAAATCCGGCAACTGCCCAAGTTCAAGCCCGGTTCTAGGCGTTTGTGGAGATCGCACATAAGCCTGCTCTTCCTCACCTGCATTGACACTTCGTTGAGTTTGCCCATCACCTGCACCTGTCCTGCCTTTCCTGACACGAGCATGGTAGCGATCCTATTCGTGGCCTCGTCCACGCGAGCGACTCCTTCCAGTTTGATCGCGACTCCTCGCTTGTTGTGCATGTACTTGCTCACGGCTGGTTGGGTGATTCCCAACAGGCGAGCAGCTTGCAGCTGAGTCATCCCATGTTCATCCACAAGCCTTCGGACGACCATTGCTCGGATCGCTGGAATCACTGACTTTGAGGCAATCTCATCAGGCAATAACAATGCTGTAATCGATCAGGGGAACCCATTCGAGGCGTATTTAAACATGACATAGGGCATGATGTTTTGCCGATAAACCTCGTGTGCCCGCTAGGTGTTACGGGAGTCAGCCTCTGACGTCGAGATGCCGGCGAGGCATCTTAGTGGCTCGAGGGTTGCGAAAGCGTTAAGGTGTTAAGAAGGGATCGGCCAAGCGAGGTTCACCTCACTCAGCAGAAAAGTGCCCGCACCAAGGTACCCACACACAAACAAACAAAGAACGCCCCTCCTACTTCTCAAATGCGGCGTGGCACGCTCAGTGGCAAGTCTCTTAGAGACGTACTAGAATACGCCTGATGGATCCTCGAATATCATCTGTTCTAGGTACTTGCTCTAGGTTGCGCGGACCCCTTCCATAAATACTAAGGATTAATGGTGTTAATGAAAGGGGCATGGCGGTTCTTTTGGCAAGGGTTACAGCTCGTCAAGCTCTGTTCGTGGGTGCGGTTCTGTTGATAGCGGGCTTCGCTTACGAATTCGCCTCTAGTATCTATACGATGGCCGAGATGTGGACGCCCTCAGTATCATCCGACACGAGACTCCTGATCTCCACGAGTTTCGTGGTCGCGGGACTTATTGTACTGCTCTACGGGGTCATAGTCTATCAGATTACTCAGAAGCAAAAACAGGAAGACAAAGACAGACAATATCAATTGGCCTTGGAGAAGCTCACGATAGCTTCAGAGCAAATCAAACATTTCATCGAAGTTCAAACGAGCAAATCAAGCACATCATCGAAGTTCGAAGAATCCATTATTCGCATGATACAGCATGATACAGTCCAAAGAGCCATCATGGTGATAGAAGAGGCTTTGAAAAGTGGGTCGCTACCAGCAGGGGCAAAAGCCTTTGGTGTGGAGATGTTAAGACAACTGAAGTATATGGCCAGTGAGCTGACATAGTGGACATGGCGCGTCTGCACATTTTTTGATGAAAATGGGGACTGGCGAGCCGGGGGTGAGGGTCTATGGTGAAAGAACCTCGTTCAGGTTGGATGTGTAGTTAGTATAACCCGATAAGCACTCGCTCGGCAATGTGCTGGGAGTTATGTTTCCTCTGCCGGAGCCAAGCCGTGACTGAGGTTTGGCAGTTGTCACAAAACCACTTCCACGATGACTTGTTGTATCGCATTTTTCCGCCACACTTCGCACAGATTCGACTGAACGCTGGCCGTGTGATCGGGACCACATTTTTCTTGCGGCACTTCTCGCACGAATACTCATGTGATATTAGGTGAGCCTCCTGTTCCGCCTTGGATTCTCCACGCTTCAACGCATCATAGACGTTGTACCCTTTCTCTTAGTTCGTGCCCGACAAGAACTGTTCGGGGAAAGAGGAGAAGAACCGCAGGGAGAGAGTCAAGGCTTGGCTCAGCCAGCCCATAATTTGAGGGTCACGATACGGAAGAACATTCGGACAAGCCTGTTGGGAAAACATCTGTAACCCACCGTTGATCGTGGGTTTGGAGAACACAGTGGGGCATTTCCATTCTTGCTTGTAAAGCGGAAGGTTGAGTTTCCGACGAGCTTCATGAGCACGCGAAGGATTGGAGGAATTGGCAGGAACCGTTCATATTGAGAAGACGATCAAAGCCCCTGTGGCTCGTGTCTACAGAGCGTCTGAACAAACAAGAGCGCTGAAGATCTGGTACGATCCGCGATGTCACATCGACAAATTCTCATTAGGAGGGAAACTTGTCGGCGACAATTACCCGAGCGCCGAGATAGTGGCGCTGGTGCGAAATCATACGATAGTACATCGATACAGCGACATCGTCTCTGGATTGGGAATCTGGAGCTTCGTCGAGAAAGCCGGAGGCAAGGCTGCATTACTCGTCCTTGACCACATCGACGCACATGAGAGTGCACAAGAACGCGACTCCGTTACGTTCTATTGGAAGGGACTCATCGAGAATCTTGCAGCATATTGCGAGGGTCGCAAGACACCCTTTGATCATGATGCCGGAGACTACAAGAAGGGCATGAAACCCTGAACGGCTGACTCCTAAACGCCGCACTTAAATCCCAAACTCGTTGTCGAAGGTTGACGAGACTAGTCGTTGCGGTGAAGCAGATGAACCTAGGAACCCTCATCAGTCAATCCGCAGCACGAATCAAGAAGAACTGGATGCTGATAGTACCGCCGATCCTGATTCAAGTTATTCTACCACTTGTCATCATGACTGTGATGGCGTTCTTGCTGCTCCCACTCATAGTGGCATTCGGTCTGACCGGGGACACTTGGGGGCTTATCCAAACGGCAGTGGGAGGAATGCTCCTCCTATTGGTGGGGATCTTCCTGTTCGACACTTTGGTGACTGCTGGATGGGCATACATGAACAGATGCGTGGTTATCGAGGGACGAACGGAACTCACTGATCTATGGGTAGGGGCCAAGAAGTATTTCCTGCGAATCCTCGGCGGCCGAATAATAGTCGGAGTGATACTTGCTGTTCCGGTGGCTGTTGGAATAGTGACTGCGGCGGCGAGCGTTCTCGCCCTCAATATTGGGCAGCTGACTCCTCCAGAAGAACTCACACCCACCGCCATCGTCAGCCTACTTGCCCCAATCATCTTCGGATTGCTCGGGATCATACTAGTGGTTGGATTGATCGAACTCGTTCTCTTCATCTTTCTTCTGCCGTGGATGCAGGCGCTCGTGATGGACGATATTGGAATAGTGAAATCGATCAAGGTGAGTTTCGCTTTCGTGCGGAAGAACTTGGCTACGATGATAGGCTACATTGCCATCTCCGGAGTCGCTTCTGTGGTCACAGCTTGGATTGCATCATTCGTCTGGCCGAGTTTCTCGTATTCGGAACTGACCAACCCGGGCATCTACATGAATGGTGCGCGTCTGCTTGGACTGATGTTCCAAGCTAACAATATTGTCTACTACGTGGTTTCCGCGTTATTATCGGCCTTCTTCACGTTGCTGCTGTTCGTTATCTACGCGGATAGGACGCGTGGTCCACAGGTCCCTACAGGCCCAGTTGGACCGGCCGTCGCTGCTTCTCACATTTCAGAACCTCCCGTTCCACCTCGTCAACCGGCACGAGGGACCAAGTACTGTGTGAACTGCGGAGCACCGTTGATCATCCTCGCGGTCTTCTGCCCTAACTGCGGAGCAAGGCAGCCTCCTCTGCCGCCGGAGTAACTTGGCTCGCGAAATGGGTTGACGATCAGGGAGCGCAAGCCAGAACGAGGTCCACTTCCACGGCGATGTTCAAAGGAAGCTCGCTGACGCCAACGGATGTTCTAGCGTGACGTCCCTTCTCTCCAAAGATCTGTGCGAGAAGATCGGAAGCACCATTCATGACTTTCGCTTGGTCTGTGAAACCTGGAGCACTGTTGACGTAACCGTTCACCTTTACAACACGTTCAATTCTGTCCAGCGTCCCCAGAGCCGACTTCGCGGCCGCCAAACAATTCAATGCAGCTAGTTTCGCAGCCTCGTACGCATCCTCAACTGTGATGTCTTGACCAACTTTGCCCTTAAAAACAGGAACCCCGTCCTTCACAGGGCCTTGACCAGCTGTGAAAAGTAGCGTCCCACCATGAACCGCAAGTAGGTAAGCACCTACTGGTGTAGCAGCTTGTGGGATCTTGACTCCAATTGATTTCGCGCGTTCCTCAATCGACAACTACTCCATTCCCCCTTGACAGCGACGTTCCGAAATCCACGAGGCTCCACACTCCTTAGTAGGCTTTTGCATTGCTGGTTGGGTATCCCTAGGTCGAATGGCGCGTCAGGCGTTTCAGTGACTGAATCGTCCTAACTGGAGTTGGGTCGACGCCGCGCACCAATGCGAGATAGAAGGAAACATAGTCGCAATAGAATGTCACCGCGAGAATAGCGGACGAAGGTGCCGGAGATCTTAGAGAGATCTCGTATACTCTCTTTCCGCCTAGTTGACGGATCAGACGCTTCAGTCTCCCCAATTGGGCGGCATCCTCTTTATCTTCGCAGCCTCTCAAAAACACGAACGATACGGAATCAGCGAAGCCCTCTGCGAGCATATTCCACCCCTGGACCTCGTTGTGGAGCATTTCGGGAAGAACTTCGAACTTCGCGAGTACCTTCGAGTTCTCGTTGAGTTGATTCTTGAATCTTCTCCCAGCTGCGGCTAGATACTGAGGTGTGTAGATGAATGGAATTGATCCATCAAGTCGAACCGCCAGCTGTTTTGCAGGGTTTCTAGCCAGAGGTCTTTGGAATCCAATCCTTTCCCTCAGCTCATCCAGCTGTCCTATGGCAGCCTTCAAGTCGGCCTCGATGATCAGATGATCGCAAACTGCCCACCTCTCAAGTGTGACGAGAGAGGCGCAGAGGAGGTGAGGCAATGCCTCACGTGGTTGCAGTCCAGCCCTGACCTCTATATGAGGGATCCTTTCTTCCCGGCAAATCCTGAGAAGCTCACCCCCTGAGGCGATGCATGAGATTTGCGCATTGCGCCTTTGAGCCTCTCTCAGGGCTTTCAGAGCCTCTGCTGTTCGACCTGAGTAGCTGGCGACAAGAACGCACGTACCCACCCGGATTGACCCTGGCAGCTTTGGGCCTCTTATGACTTCAATTGCCGTCTCAGCGTCAGTGAGCCACTCTTTCAGTATGTCCGCTCCTATCGCTGAGCCACCCATACCAACCAATGCCAAGTAGGCGGGAGCCGTCGGAAGAGCCTGCGGAAGAAACTCAGAGGTCAATGCGGCTTCGTATGCTTGCTCGTAGGCCTCTGGAGTTTCTTCAAGAACTCCCAGCATGTTCTCGCGGTCGATCTTCGCAGCCGCTGCTCTGTCGTCGAGGATACTCTTCCGCATAGGTGATTCGGACACCATGTTCTCGCCACATTGCTTTCAAGCCTTCCGTATTCGGCTGCGAATTACGCACAACATATAAGCCGGGCAAAGGTCTACCACGAGGAGTTTCAGGAAACGGATATCACAATGGGCAAATCATCACGGGGCTTACTGGCCGCTCGCAAGGCGAAACGCAGGCACAAGCGATTCAGATGGCATTACCCACCCTACAAACGTCGCATGCTTGGACTCGACTACAAGGCAGACCCACTTCAAGGAGCCCCACAAGGCCGAGGAATAGTTCTCGAGAAGGTTGGCGTTGAATGCCGTCAACCAAACAGTGCTGTACGTAAGGCCGTCCGAGTTCAATTGATAAAGAACGGAAAAGTCATCACAGCGTTCCTGCCCGGCGACGGAGCCCTCAACTTCATCGATGAACACGATGAGGTCCATATCGAAGGCATCGGCGGCGCTGAAGGCAAAAGCATGGGAGACATCCCAGGAATCCGATTTAAGGTCTACGCGGTCAACGGCGTATCTCTCGACGCCCTCCTGAAAGGCAAGAAAGAGAAACCTAGACGTTAGACAAGTGGAACCGCCTCGGGGTCAAGCCGTCGCTCCGAAGCGATATCATTCCGGTTTCGGAGCTGACCTTATCCCTTCTGAGAAGTGAACTTGCCTGACGACTCCTTGGCTGACAAGTGCGGAAGCATTCTCGGTTGGCAGGGTTGCGATGTCCTCGGACTTGAAGGGACCATAGGTCTTCAGGTCCACGCCGATTATCGCCGGAAAATCCGAGAGGAAACGTACGACTTCCAGCCTGGCTTCAGCAGGCTTGCTCGGCGCTCTTTCCTCAGTGGAGAGTCCACCAAGCACCAGTTCATCGACAAAATGATAGTAGTCTCCTACATGAGTCGCTACTATCTTCGCGAACTCCGCCTCCTCCTCGGCAAGCATTTCAGTTGCGACCTTCTGTCCGGAGAGAACGGCGTCGACAATCTTCCTCATGCGTGTCTTGGCAATCTCGGTGCTGAGTCGCCGCAGTATCTCGAACTCTCTTTCGGTGATGGCTTTCTGAGTTCGCTCCTGGCCGGTTGCTGCTGATGAGGTCTTGCATTCGCTTAGGAGCTTCCTGACTTCAGCGTAGAATGGTGCTGGCAGTTTTTGGAGAGTCTTCTCGCTCTTCTCGGCCTTCCAGATTCGGTAGAGTTCATCACGGGTCATTTCTGTATGGGATCACCCACCCCTTTGCAGAGTAGGAGCATAGCGGCGGCGGCTGGCAGCTGAACATCCTGCTTGACGTACGGTCCGTAGTTTGTTTTCCCCATTCTGAATGCTGGAGCAACAGCGACTCGAACTGTCTCTTCTCCCTCAAAAGCTATTGGATCAACGAACGGGTCAAACGTATCCAAGTTCGAAACTGCCATGGCCCGAAGGCCTGTCTTTCCGTTCAGTGTCTCGGGGAGGCGGATTAGTCTGTGGATATCTGTGGTTACGACGGTGTCGATTTCCGCAGGCAGCGCGCCCTTTGAAATGGCCCGCTCGAATATTGTCCGCCAAGTCGCATCATTTACATGGAACCTATCTTCAAATTCGCTCCACATTATCTCTTTCTGCCAACGCTCTTCTCTCTCTGGTCTCTCCTTGATGACCAATCGCGCCCTGCGAGTGGAGAAACCTAGAGCAATCAGCTCCTCCTCTGTACCTTTCATGATGATTCGGTAGGCTTCTCGAGCGAAACGACCACGCCATCCTGGGTCATTTTGTTGGGGCCCCACGATTACATCCTTGGGTTTCTTGTAGAGTCCCTGGAAGAAGACATCCAGTCCCAAACCCAGCACGTAGTCGACTATTTCCTTTCTTTGGGACTCGTCGAGTTTACGAACCTGTTCTGTTCTCACGTGGAGGTGATAGCCTCTGTGCCCGGAAAAGAAAACGTACATATTCTGCTCAGGTATTCCAAAGTCGTTTGCTAGAAAATCGATAAGTTTTGCGACTTCGTTCTTTGCCGCTTTGAGGCATTCATCACAGAGCCATGTACGCTCTTCAAACTTGGCTCTTCCACAGTTTGGACACTGACTGGGAGGCTTTCCCTGCTTCGAAAGCCCGCAGTCACTGCAACGCCATATGTCATGATGTGCTTTGCATGGGGTCTCGATGTGATCGGCATCAACGTCGAAGACTAGATCGGATCCGAGCCAACCCTTGCGTTCCATTACTTCCGCAGGTTTCGCGTAGTAGGCGGTTGAATAGTATACGTCCGACGGGACAAGCATCCGGATATTGTTGACCAGCTCTTCGTGTGATCCGATTGCCTTGTGCCGCGTCATGAATTTCTCGCCAAATGCGAGAAACGCGAATTCTCTTGATCGAAAATCAGGAGGCAGGGCGATCCTGCTGCCGTGTTTGCTGTAGTACTGCACGAAGGCCTGCTTGATGAAGTTGATTCGCGCTCTCTCCTGAGAGCCGGCCAAGGCCGTCTCGCATTCGCCCCCGCTTCTAGGCACACTACCAACACGAAGACAAATGTATTCTTACTTTGTCACCCGTTACTAGCCTAAGCTTCAACTGATCCTCATTCGAGTCGTCGTTCTTTTCGCAGCCTTCCTCGTCTTGACTCGAAGGCGAGCGCTACGGCAACGATCATGACGACTAGTATGAGGGCCGGTCGCCAGTCTGCAAGACGAGTGCCCCAGGAAGCTCTGAGTGCGTGAGATGAATCCATTCGTAGAGACCCTGACGATATTCTGTTTCCATGCTCGTCAATCCAATGGTCAGAGAAGAAAGCCACACCTAGAAGCTGGGCAAAGCCTTCCGAAATCTCTGAGGGTCTAACTGTGAAGTTAGGGTAGCTGTCTGCGTCATACCATCCCGCACCCTCAGTCCGGCCGAGCGGTGACTCGAGGGAGAGTAGATACTGTACTCGCACCATTGGCTTGAAGGCGCCGTCAGTCGAGAATGCCGCTCCATATTGAGCGACTACATAGCGTGTCGTATTCGCCGTAAACGTTTCGCCGGTCACTTGGAACGAGTGCTGGCTGCCTGTTGGGAAGCGCATGGTCTGGACCTCTCCGCCTCGAAGGGACTCGAGAGGGTGCCTGTCGACTGCCAAGTCAACAGCGAATGTCGGAGGAAGTGATTCTACTATCGAGGCAACTCTGAAGAGCGAGGTTGCGGTTCGTGCGTCCGCCTTTCCCCAGCCCCAATCATTAGACCCCGCAGACATATCGATGAAACCTGTGAAGCCATCAAGGTTCGTTCCTTCAACCAGAAGTAATCTTACTTCTTTTGGTGTCAGCTCTGGTCTGTACTGAAGCATCAAAGCGGCCACACCTGCGATGTGAGGAGTTGCCATGCTCGTTCCCGCGAGTACGCGATGATACTGATCAGGGTCGTTCTCGCTTCGTGGAACATCTGAAGAACGGGCCGCAGCGATGAATAGTCCAGGCGCAGACACGTCAGGCTTTGTCCTTCCATCCCTCGTTGGACCTAGAGAACTGAAACTTGCAATCTCGCCGACAACGTAGGCTTTCGCTGTGACTTCCTTTCCCGACTGATTGACCCAAGAGTTCTTGCTGACGTAGGCTCCGACCGTGATGACACCACTCGCGGTGCCGGGAACTGTCACCGTGCCGCTTGGGTCGATCTTGTACCCATCGCCGCTCAAGAAAGAGGCGGCCGGGTCGGAGCAACTGTCGCTGTCCACCCAAGCGTCCCATTTCAGACTGGGACCATCGTCTATCGAGTTAAGGACCAGATTCCATCCGGAAGTCTGCAGTGTGTCGTTGGCTGAGACTGACACCATAATTTCCTTTCCCCCGGTTGCGGTCGCCGAAAGGATAGTGACGAGACCATCTGCCGTCTTTGTGCCATTGGTCTTGGTGGGCCCGGTTACACCCTCCCCTGAGGGTGTGACAAGAGTTGCTGAAACGGTTCTATCTTTTGGATACCACAAGTCAACGACCGCATTGTGAGCTTCTCCGGTTGGTCCCCAGCCGACGCGCGAGGAATTCGCAGGACTGAGAGAGCCCATCACATGGACTTGGCTGTCCGCTTCGTTTCCTACCGCGACGGTTACGACCACGCCCTTTTCACTGATATCGTCAAGAGCGAGCTCGAGTGGACTCGTGTCATCGTGGCTGCCGATGTTCCCCCCAAAGCTCAGGTTGATCACGAGTCTCATCCCGAGCGCCTTAGCTCTATCAACAAGGTACTGCAGACCGTCGATGATGGCGTTCTCTTGAAAGCTCCAACTACCGCCCCCACATATCGGCGCTCCACTTTTTACTACAATGAGCGAGGCGCCGGGGGCGACCCCTCGATAGATGCCTGATGCAGCACCGGAGCTTGCTGCGATTGAAGCCACGTGTGTGCCATGGCCGAACGTGTCCTTTTCTGGACACTTACCGTTGTCGATCTCATTTCTTGAGCACTCCATACCATAGGTGAAGCCTTCTGGCTTCGTCCCTTGCAAGGTCTGATCCCACAAGTACAGGACCTTGGATGTGCCGTCCGGAAACTTCAGATCCGGGTGAGATAGATCGACTCCAGTGTCGATCACTCCAATAAGAACGCCAGACCCATCAACAGATCTACCGTACGCATCTGTGACGTTCTGCCACACATACGTGGCACCGATCTCGGATGTACTTGAATCGAGCGTGGGATGAAAGCTTCTCGGAGCGAACAATCCAGTAACGAAATCAAGCCCTGCAGCTTCCTCGACCGCAGTTAAGGGCAGTTCGACGGTTGTGGCTCGACCTACTGAGCCTGTGATCAGACCCAACGAACCAAGCCGCACTCGCTGCGAAGGTGTCAGGGGAGCAAGTGACGCGACTACCGCCTTGACCAGACGCGTGTCCGTACCACTCATAGGAGACCTTCCGACGAAAAGGAACGGATCGATCACTTTTGCGGGTCTCAGGCGGGCGGCGTCATCAAATGTGAAGAAGAAGACGATGGGAAACAGTAGAAGCAGCATCAGCACAGCAGACCTAAGTCGATTCGACCTCAAGCGCGATCACTATCCATTGATGATGAGTACGTGAGATCTTTCGCCGAGGCTCTATGAGGAAGGAGTCCGCGGCGTTTGCGTTGCTCTTTGTCTTCTCGCTGCTGCCGTAATCATTCTCGCTTTCTTACGGTAGTATGAGAGCGGATGGGCGATTGTTGTACAAAGCTGGTCTGGGTTGATGCAAATGCTGTGTGTTTTCATTGTCTTGCAGCCAGGGGGAGTATACTTCTTCCTGCCGCCTCTGCTTCCGGAAATGTGCTCGACTTGATATCGCGCTATCCTATCACTGAAATCGCTTTGAGAACGAAACATTCTGATGATCTCCTCGTCAGTGACTCCGATGTTGCTTAGAAACGAAGTTACTGCGAATCTTCCCATATGAGAGATATGTTTTCCAGTCGAAAGATACGAGAGCAGAGCCTTGATGCATGGAGGCATTGCAGCAGCCAACACAGCTTTGGGAATGTCCTCGGTACCATACATCTGCGCTCTGGCAACCACCAGTTTTCGGATCCTCTCAACCCGTGTGGCGATAGCTTCTGGCACGGACCCGTATTGACCCGCGGTTCGCGATAAAACTCTGGCTTCAACTTCCTCCTTCAAGAGTCTCGCAAAATCGTCTTTGTCGCAGTATACGAATCCCTGCTCCAATACTCTGTTCGTTAGCTTCCAGTCGGAATCGCGTATCCTCACGGCATTTCTCAGATAATCAGGGTAATACAGGCCGAATTCGTAGAGGGTTTCGCCGATCTCTCTATTAGTGATCTTGACATTCCAGCCAAACGTGCGCTCGGCGATCTGGATCAGCAACTCAGGCGACTCTTGCCTGAGCAGCTCGTACGCTCGCTTTGACTCGCCTAAGGCGTATCTTCTCCGGGCCCTCTCGTCACCTGCTAGGGCCATGAACATCAACGCCGTCGGGTACGCCAGTATTTCGGGTTCCCCTTGAGGCTCAGAATCGATCCTCCCGGCCGTCAATGCGCCGACGATTCTCCTCTCGGCTAGATCCAGTACGACGGAGAATTCCTCACTGGTGAGATCGTTGATGTCGATGTTCAGGCTCTTAACGTACTCCGCGGCTTCGTTTGTGAACGGATACTTCGCATGATCCAGCTTCGTCAAGACCGCTGTCAAGCAGTTTCACCAGCCGGCCCGGTAGTTCTCCTGCAGATCACTGTGCTTGCAGTTATCCTTGGAGGGTCCAGAGTGGATGAAAACTCCATTTCCTTACTCTCTCGGATGGTCGCAGTCCCCAAGCTGACCATCCTAGTCGCCCAGCGAGCTTATAGATACTCTTCCACGTGGTATGGAGCAGGGCACGGGAGCCGACCAGAGAATGCCGATGGGAAGCGATTTGTTAAGCTCGGCGGATAGAGTCGACAAGATTCTCCAGAGTTTCCTACAGTTGCGCAAGTGCAAGTTCTGCGGTGCTGTAATTTCCCAGAAAGACGCCTTCTGCGAGAAGTGCGGAAAGTCCCAAGTATGATCTGCTGGTGTGGGAAAGACGCTTCTACCCTATTCGGCTTCGATCCTTGGAGCCAGATAGTACGATAGCCGACCCTGTTGGGGTATGTCGAACTCCAGTCTGATCGGCATATTGCTGGAGAACTCAACCGTCACGATCTCGGAGGTGGAGGCGCCGGCCTTCGTTATCTCCGATAGGTAGTTCAGGTTGAAGGTTGCCTTAGAGGGCTCCTTCACGTCGAGCTCAATGAGCATCTCGCTTGCCTTCTCAAGCTCGATGATGGCGCTGCTGAGCTCAGTTTTGGCTGTGGCCGTCAGCTTCTCGGGCGTTGTTTCGAGTCTGACATTGTCGCTGACGGCTTGCACGTCCTCGATTATATCCCTGAAGGTTGACGTGGTCAACTTGACTTTGGAATTGAACGTGATCTTAGGAGTCGGCACCTCTTCCTGTGCAGGATCGAGCGTAGGTATTGTGAACTTACGCATCATCTTTCCCTTAAGCGTCAAGTTCAGCTTGCGCGTCTTCTCGTCATAGAGCATCTCAAGGATTTCATCGCTGCCGACGCGTTTAAGCAGTTTCAACATTGATGCGATGTTCACGCGAATCTTTGTCGGCTCTTGGCACACGTACTCCTCGAACGCCGTCTTCTGCCATTCAAAATCAACCATCGCGACGTGAGATGGATCCATCGACCGAAGCTTGATGCCATCCGGTGTCGCGTTGAAATCTGCTTCCTCGATTAGAGTCGATATTGCAGCCAAGAGATTCTTCCAGAGTTTTGCGTCACTCACTGATGCTTTGAACACTATGCGATCCCTGTCCTAACGTGTGTTCGTAGTGATTTATGCTTAACACTCGTTTCTACTGGGTTATTAAGCGCGATGGGGCCGTTCTGAACCTCACGGCTTCCGAATAATCTCGTAGGCCCTCTTCGCGGACCAAGCCACAATAGGGCTGCAGCGCTCAACGTGAATTCTCTTCTGGTAGGCTTCTCTCTGTTCAGGTTTCTTCAGGTCGAGTCCCGTGAGCTCACGGCACTTACTTGAGCCAAAAGCCTTCACGAACTCGTTGTAGAAACGGTCTGCGGCATCATAACATGGATCTCGACTTTGGTCAGGGTTGTCACGTCCCAAGGCTAGACTGATTGCCATTATGGCTCCTGCCAAGGATCCGCAGATTTCGCCATTTCGTGCAACGCCGCCCCCGAAACCTGTGGCTATTCGCGGAACGCAAGACATGGAGCTCTGCTTTACGCGGCCTAGTTGTTTGCTCACGGCCAGTGAGACGGATTCAGCGCAATTGTAGCGAGAGTTGAAATTGAGTCTAGCTTCCTCTTCTAGGTTCATGAATCCCTGCCCTTCCTGTTGAGATACGCGCCTTTGTTGCGTGCTGATCTCACAAATAGATCTTCACAGGAGACCGAAAAACAGCGATTCGTCCGATGGTCACGAGTGTGCGTGAGAGGCTTACTCATGACCGTGCACCTGTCAGCTCGGATCGCTTGGCTACTGCGTGCAGGCGCGTGGTCCTATGAAGTCTCTCGCCAGGTCGTTCCGCAGCTTGCGCATCTGAAGAATTGAGTGGATGACTCGTCGGCGCCTCGGGTTTGCACTAGCCAGTAGAAGGCCTCCATGTGACCGCATTTGGGGCATTCGACCTTCATCTTAGGCAGAGTTCTGATCTTCTGTTCTTCTCTGCCGATGACGATTATGCTCTCCTTCTCGGTTTTGACTGGTTGGATGCTCCTTTCAGGTTTCCTAGTCTCGTATTCGCAACCTGGACAGCTCAGGACGATGGATTTAGCCTTCTTAACGGGCACTAGCCTTGATCCACACTTTGGACAGAATCTCAATTTTCGCCGATCCGCCACCGAGAGTCTCACTGTCTCTATTAAAACATTCAGAGAAAGCGGTGGGTACCAGCGAATCAGATCATTTCTCTAGGGCTCACGCCCATCTAGGAACTTCTGAAGCGAAGAGGCTGCAATCCTAGCAACCCTAGCTGCCTCCGGGAGGCCTTCCCTCGAAGCACAGACTTTGAGAAGCTCAGCGAGCTCGACCCCACGCAGGCCCGCCGAGTAGACGAAATAGGTGTTTCCCGTCGCCCTCCACTTCCTGCAAGGCAGACCGGCAAACGCTTTGAATGCGCTGCGATTTCTTGCTCGAGTCTTCGAGAGACGCTTCGTCGGCATCTCCTTTCGAAGAACAGCCACTGTCGGAAGTCTCGTCTTCTTGCTCAGGGACTTGATGTCGATATAGCTTCCAGATCTGGTGACCAACTCGTCCAAGACGATGACTCTGAGTTGAGGGAAGTGTGGGGACCTGAGTGTCATCTTGGCGATCCCGGTAGTCAAGTTCGACTGTTCCCGTCGTATGACAACTCGCATGACACCCTCAAGCCAACGGTTTCCCCTATACACAACACCGACAACATGAGTTGAAGCGCCATCTCTCCGATGAGGCGAAGCGGAAGCTATTCCGAGAACACGAATCTCTCGCTTGATCATTCGGGATCGGACTTCCCGCCTTCGATCTTCTCCGCCACCGCCTTGATCAGCCGAACGAAAACCTCGACAGGGGAATCCATTGCAGCTGCTATTTGCTCGACCGTTTCCTCGAGCGAAACCAGCTCGTTCAGGTACCCGTACACGAGGAGAGCCTCAACCGCGTTCGCGCAGTCCGGGCGGGTCGTACGATGCGGTAGCTCTTGCCTCAACCCAGATCTTCTGAGAGCCTCTGCAAGTATCCTATCGCTGACTTTGATCCCTTGAGGCTCCTCTAGAGCTTTTGATCTGCCGAGCGAGAAGACGAAGTTTACGTATGCGTCTCCCAGTTTTGCCAGTTTCGAATCCGTGAGAATAAGCTTCAGCTGTGATTTGTTCGGATCAGCTTGGGACGGCGGCTTTGTCGAGCTTTTCCATGAACTCGTTGCTCATCTCGCCTACCTTTGCCAAGGCTCGCGTCAATGCCTTCTCGGGAGACGACTCTCGCTTTGTCCGTACGTACAGGATTGCGTTCGGGAGCAGAGGATGTGGAACGTCGTATCCTGCCATATCAACGCCCTTGTCCTGAAGCAGTATCCACTGTAACAGATTGCAGAAAGTGTGCCCTTCCCCTTGAAGCTCGAGCTTCAACTCGTTCTTCGATCTAGCTAGAACTTTGAGATTCAACCGTACCTACCTCGCTTATGCTCCGTAGTCATCGGCCAAGCGCCTATGCTCCACGTTGCCACACTCACGACACTGTAGCCTGCGGTTTGTCAGGACGAGCAATCCACCGCATCTTGAACAATACGCTCGGATCACCCCAAGCCCTCTCCCGGCCGTTGTCAGCTCTGGAATCCTGTTCTTATCGTTGAAGACCTTGGCTCTAATCATGTCGCCTGTCTTGCAGACGTCTTCCATGCTCCGCTCGTACCTTGGACTTGACGAGGAAATATGAAGGATGCCTGTGAACGGTCTGCCGAGAATTTCCGAGTCTACTTTGTATATGCTGATGATGGCGGACTTGTCATGGCCATTTGAGACTTCGCCGATTATCGTTGAGCCATCCGTAGGCATTACTGGAGTTCTGGCCTTCGCAACAACCTTCACTTTTCTCTCTTTGAGATCTGCCACCCTTTCGCCAGTGAAATGGGAATAGACTACCCCGCCACTCTCGTAGGTGCCGGGACCTGGTGAGAACTCCTCAGCAACGCATAGGTCCTCTCCGGGAACGACAAATTGTGGCTTACGAAAATCTCTTGTAGGCATTTCTGATTGAACCTTGCTTGTGCTCATGGACCTTTGGGTAGAGAGGTTAGCTCAGCCGAAGCTTTGTTCCATAATGAGAACGGCCGTATATAAGCAGGGACAATCCCCGGAACGCCTAGCTACTGCGAGCTTCCTCTTGTCTCCACTCGATAGCAGTCAACCTTGACAGGATGCTTCCGTTTCCTATGATGCTCGAACATCATTGGAATTTCCAGCGTGTATTCATGGATAGCATCCACCTTGCATCCATGTCGCCTCAAGAAGCGCGAGATGTGCTCCCGCGTGGTTGACTTGTGTAGGGAATAGACGACCCGCCCAATCTGGATGGCTTTTCCGAGGAAGACCTTGTCAAGGTGTCTCTGCTTTGTTCCAAAAGGCGGATTCATTATGACAGTGTCGAATTCGCCGTGGATCGCCTCCAGGTCCCCGACCATCCAGTCTATGTTAGCCCTAGCCGTTTCGGCGTTCTCTCGGGCAACTTCAATTGCGGCCGAATCAATGTCTATTGCCGTGATTTGACGAGCGCCCAAGTTGGAAGCGCCTATGGCGAGTCTGCCGGTACCTGTTCCGAGATCAACCACGGTTTTGCCTACGATGTCTTGGTATACGAAGGCTGCAAGGAAGAGAATGTCAGCCGCGATGGCCGCAGGGGTTGTGTACTGCTCGAGCTGAATGCGAGGACTAGGATGCGGTCTCATCCGTTGCAGGAGACGTTCGATCCCTTGTTTCTTCGGTATGTTTGCCGTACTCTTCCCAGCTTCTCTTGCCGATCGCGATCAGCGCCTCTTCTGGATTTACCACAGGTTTGTGATATCGACTTCGGTCATCGATTGCAATTCTCGGGCACGCGGTCTCCACGATCCCATCCAGATCTGTGAACGATTCTATTGATTCTGGAATCAGTTCAGATGAAGCGATCAGTGTACAGTTCTTCCCGTTCTGCTCCAAGATGGTCTTCAATCTCCTTCCGAGAGCCAGATTTGTCTGGCCGTTCTTCAGTCCAACGACGATGCCGATCCTCTTTGCTTCTTTGAACCTTAGAATCGTGGCATATCTCTGCCGCAGTATCTTATCGACAATACGTGCAGTATCACGCGCCGTCTGCTGGTACGGATCAGCCACTATCGTCCTCTTACCTGTGGACAGTGATACTCCAAGAGCGTGGAAATCACCCGCTGCGATCACCACGAACGATTCAACCTTGTTCGCGATTGATAGTACGCTTCCGTAGTCGCAGCCGAGTATCTGGCCATCGTGTTTCAGCCGACCTGATGCTTTCCCAATCCACACGGTCTTCCCGGCTTCTTCGAGCGATTCCTTTGCTGGCTTGAGCAAATGCAAATGCTGGACTGACGCAGCCAATCCGACGCTCTTCTCGTCCTTTAGGAGTTTCAAAGCTTCGGCGAGTGGTTTCTCGATCTTCTCATCTGATCTTGCTTCGACGTAGACTATGTCATCGTGAGCATCTTCATCTGGAATCTCCGCGTGCCCTACGTGGATCAAGAGGTCTGCACGCAATTCCTTCATCTGATGCAATGCGAGATCACAGGCACCGTAGCATGGATCTCCGGAAACGAGCACTTCTGCTCCGGTAGCAACCTGAAGTTTCTCAGCGAGTCTTGCCGCGCGTGGCTTCAGTCCCTCCGGTAACTGCAGCACGACACGACGAGATGATCGCTTCTTGATCTCGTCGATTAAGCGAGCCTCTTCGAGATCGTACATGGCATTACGAGGACTAGCGCACGAGCTGTCCTCGAATTAACCGTTACTTGGGCTCCTCAGACGATCCGCAACTAGGGCAGCGTGCAGCCGATCCACTCTACGCCTCGTAACCCAATCCTTGTGGTGGCGGAATCCGCCCCCGAAGCTTTTCGGTATATGGAGCAACTCGTGGATTACCACCTTCTCCTGCTCTATCCCCGAGAGATCGTCGAAGTGTTCAGAGATAACCTCAATTGCATAGTGGGCCTTCATGGCAAGGCCCCGCTGCCAGACTCTCGGGAACGAGTGCACCCGGGCGATTGTGCCTCGTGATTTTGACCCAACACTCCTGATGCAGATCACTCTCTCGCTTGGGATGTGAGCGAAGTTCAGTTCCTGTATTAATCGGTCTGTTAGGTGCTTCACGTCGGAGGCGGGGAAGTACTTGATCGGCATGGCTACTGCTAAGCTTCATGACGGGATAAGGCATTGTGCAACCAGCGTGCAAATGATTGCTTCCTCTCGCGCTTGAAATCGTCAGCTTCACGAGAGGCTTTTGTGGCGCACCCGCTAGGTCCTGCTGATCATCATACGAGTCGACCGAGGCTAATTGATTCGATCGGGCGATGACTCAGGATAGGTTGATGTCGTGACGATCTTCTTTTATTCTGGTGCCATGAACGGTGTGCTCGAATCATGGAGGAATCACGCACGGAGTCAGATGATCACGTTGTACAGCCGATGACTCTTGCCGATGATGGGTTCGACTTGGCCGTTGAACGATACGATCTGATGGTGGTGGATTTCTGGGCGCCATGGTGCGGCCCCTGCATGGCGATGGAACCGGTCATCGAGGAGCTTGCGGAAGAATACGCAGACAGGGTCATTTTTGGGAAGCTGGACACTGACGACAACCCTGCCACGACCGAACGGTTCGGGGTCATGGGAATTCCTACGCTCTTGTTTTTGCAGGGAGGAACCGAGGTTGAGCGCATCGTTGGTTCAGTTTCGAAGCAGGAGATCAGAAACACGCTTGATCGTTTCCTCGAACCATCATGAATTCGCCGAAGCTAGACGGGCCAAGATCTGATTCCGAGCGACGCCAGATTCCCGACGTTCACTCTCTCTAGATGTTTCTTAGCAACACGGTAGCACTCCTCCACTTGACGGTAGGGAGTGACCGGGAGATCGCTCATCATGAAATCCGGATGAAACACAAGCAGACTGTACGGTATGTCTCTATCCAAATCCGCGAGAAATCTCGCAATCTTCTCCACTTCCAAAGCGTCTACGTACCCAGGCACTAGCAGCGTCGTGGCTGTCAGGAGTGGCAGATGAGAACGCTCAGCACCGTACTTTCTGAATAGCATCTCAAAGTTCTCATACGATCTGCGATTTGAGACACCGCTCAGCGCTTTGCTGACCGTCTCGCTGTAGCATTTGAGGTCAAACTTGATGTTGCCTCCGCTTTTCAGCGCGAGTTCTGCCGCCCTTTCAACAAGGAATCTGTTACCTGTCCCATTCCATTCGAAGCATATCCTCAGAACTCGGCCCTCGGGTTTAGAGTCGAGCATTGCATTCGAAGCAGATACTGCAAACGGAAGTTGAGGCTCCGGCGAGCCGCCGAAGAAGCACCAGCACGAGATACGCTTGTTCTCGAGGCTCATTGAGACAAGTGTTCTCACGTCGCAGCGGGGCGCTTCTTCAACCTGCTTGTGAGAAGCATTCTGGCAGTATAGGCAATCGAAGTTGCAGCCATAGAAGAACAGTGCTAGGTTGTAGTATCCAACTTCAGGTCCTGACGTGCAAGCGTGTTTCGGGTATCCTGCCCCAGTACCGGCTGGGCAGAACCAAGCGGCACAGCAGTTCGTGACTTGAGGATCAAGATAGTAGTACAAAGCAGCCTTCCTTGAGCTCGTCAAGGAAGTGAAGACGCCATCAGCGTTGGCTCGCAGTCCACAGTAGCCCCGGTCACCCTTGCCGATCACACATTCGTTAGCGCAGAGAGTGCATGGGACACCTCCAGCCGTCCGTGGGGGAGTTGCCGGCAATCCGAAACGTCTCCGAACCCTGGCGTGAGCTTCAATGAGATGAGGCTCGGATTCCCCGTAGTTGTCTCGAATGCAGCTGAGGCACACCCCCATACTTTCAGATGTGAGGGATGAGTCTCGTTTGCACACGCGGCACCGATTAATCATAGGTCTCGGCGGATCCTCCAATAGTTAGTCGGCTACCCGGGATATCACCCGTATGATTTCCGATTGCCAGACACCCCTCTGTAGGCGGGATGTCCAGGTCGCCTAACGTTAGTCTGGGGAGCTGCCGCAGTTGCCTTCAGTGTTGCCGGGTGAGCCTTTCGAGGATGATCCTCTGCTCAACCTGTGCTACGAGTTTCTTGGTTTGCACGACGGCATCAGGGTTGACGGATACGCTGTCTATGCCCGATTCGATTAGGAATCTTGTGAACTCTGGGTATACGCTCGGAGCTTGTCCGCAGATGCTGACTGTTTTGCCGTATTGGTGAGCTGTCTCTATCAGGCTCTTGATGGCGCGCTTGACTGCGAGGTTCCTCTCATCGAACAATGGTGCCAATATCTCGTTGTCTCTGTCTGCGCCTAGTATGAGCATAGTAAGGTCGTTGCTGCCGATCGAGAAGCCGTCAGCTCCTGCCTTGCAAAATTCGTCAGCCAGGAGTATGTTGCTGGGTATTTCTGCCATGATCCAGAGTTTGAAGTCGTCGTCTTGTTTGAGGCCTTCGCGTTGAAGCAGTTCACGGATCTTCACAAACTCATCAACTGTCCTGTTGAATGGGATCATGCACCACAGGTTCTTCATGCCCATCTCATTTCTGACTTTCTTGACTGCCGCAATCTCGAGTTTGAATGCTGGCTCGTACTTTGGATCGGTGTAGCGGCTTGCCCCTCTGAATCCGAGCAGCGGATTCGCTTCCTTTATTCCGCCTTCGTATTTCTCTCCGCCTTCCAATTTGGCGTACTCGTTCGTCTTGAAGTCGCTGAACCTGAGCACCACAGGTCTCGGATGGAAGGCTCTGCAGAATGTCGCGAGCCCTTCAGCGAGTTTGTCAACGAACTCCTCCGGACGTTTGTTCTCAATCAGCCACATCGGATGCTTTCCGATGTGGTCGCTGACGATGAATTCCATGCGTAGAAGACCGACGCCGTCGGCTGGGAGCAGAGCCACTTTCTCCGCAAGGTCCGGTTCACCGAGATTCACGAGAACCTTCGTTCCAGTTACCGGTGCCTCAGAGAATCCTGCCGAGCCCGATACCGCGACTTGCTGGACTTGAGGAGCCATGGCTTCCTGCATGATCCCCTCGTATACGACTCCTCTCTTAGCATCCACTGTGACTTCCATGCCTGTGGCGAGCACCTTCGTGCCATTCTTCGATCCTACAATGCAGGGAATTCCGAGTTCTCTGCTGACGATTGCCGCGTGACAGGTCATGCCACCGCTGTCTGCGACGATGGCTTTCGCCTTCTTCATGGCTGGAACCCAATCGGGCGCAGTCATCTCTGTGACGAGAATCTCGCCAGCTTGAAACTCGCTCACTTGCTCCACGGACGGGATTAGGTGGACTTTGCCTGCAGCGATTCCTGGTGAAGCAGGTAGACCTTTGAGGAGTATCTTCCTCTCGGTCGTCACGGTCGCCGCCTTCTGCTCAGTTGGACCTTTCTTCTGAGACCAAACGGTTTCAGGCCTTGCCTGTAATATTAGCAGTTTGTCCGTCTGTTGGTCGAGCCCCCACTCAATGTCCATCGGTCGAGCATAGTGTTGCTCGATTGTGAGCGCGTATTTCGCCAGTTCAATCACTTGGTCATCGGTGACTACTTGACGATCCTTTAGCGAGTCTGGGACCTGCTTGTCCTCTGTTCCGCCTTCCGGCTTCCGTATGAGCATGACCGTCTTTGTTGGGATATTCCTCCGCGTAATCTTGAGCGTCTTCTTCTCCACGTAGTAGTCGTCAGGCGTCACTCTACCTTGGACGACATATTCACCCAGCCCGTAATTTGCCTCTATCATGACGACAGAATCGTCCCCATTCGTGGGATCTATCGAGAACATCACTCCGGCGGATTCGGAGTAGCACATCATCTGAACGATCGCCGATAAAGCGATGCTCATGTGATCGAATCCTTTTTGCACTCTGTAGAAGATTGCACGGTCCGTGAACAGGCTCGCATAACATTCCTTCACTTTCTCAACGACATCGTTCGCGCCGGTAACGTTCAGGTAGGTCTCCTGTTGACCGGCGAAACTCGCGTCGGGCAGATCCTCAGCGGTCGCAGAGCTTCTGATCGCCACGAACGGATTCTTGACCTTCTCGTGCATGGCCAAGTCGCGATATCCGTCCACTATGACTTTCTCAAGCTCCTTCGGCACTACGGCAGAATTCATCACCTTCCTAATTTCAGCACCGACTTTCTGGAGCATGATGGTGTCGTTCGAGTCTTTGAGCGGTCTTAGCGCATCAGCTATCTTCTTCTCGAGTTCATTCTTTCTGATGAACAGCCTGTAGGCTTCAGCTGTAAGCGCGAAACCATACGGGACTGGAACCTTCGTCTTAGCAGTCATCTCACCTAGGCTTGCAGACTTGCCGCCTACTAGAGGAACGTCCTCTTTACGGATCTCATCGAACCAGAGCATAAGTGCAGTTTGCCTGTTAGAAGACGCCATTCTATACACCATGCAAAGACTTCTCTCAGCACCCTCGGGAAGCCTCTAATAAACCATGATATCTCAGCCGGAAGGCAGATTTCCGGCAACTATTGACGTGTTGGTAAAGATCCCGGAAGAGCTGGAGTGTTGACGCAGACTCGTTCAGGAGCTGGACTGATGGCCGGTCCTACGCGGCAGATTGAGGGATCACTCGCTCGACTACAACCCTGCAGGTGGCGCCGAGCTTACTGGAACTGACCTTCAAAGCCTCCTTCGCAAGATCCACATGGGACTGATTCACGTAGAGGTCAAGGATTGTTTGTCCAGCTCGTAGGCGCGCTGCCCGGCCGGATGGTTTTCCGAACGACCTCCGCATTCCTTCCTGAAGTCTGTCAGCGCCTGCTGTGGCGATCATGCGGTTTTCTCGGAGAATTATGTGCGGGAACGGTCTCAAGCGAACGACATAGCCTGTCTCGCCAAGTACGTCAAAGAGGACCTTATTCGCTGAGACACGGGCTGCCTCAAGCGCATTGTGCCGAACCTGGATTGGAGCCTGCACAACCAAGCTGACCATGTATTCGTAGGACGACTTGGTGTCACCCATGGTGAACTTTGAAATCCTCAGCGCGGGGGAGCCGTGAATGTACTTGCCGCGCGTGTACGGTTGACCGCGAGGGCTACTGTAATTGCGACCTTTCAACACTCTTCACTCGGCGAAGCCATACGCTGACCCAGCCTGACACTAATATCTATTGCTCACTCGAAGTTCCCCAGAGACTCGTGATTGATTCCTATGCCGATCGACCGGACGATCAGTCGGCAATGACGCAGCGAAGTTCGAAGGGGTAATATTCTGCTGAGTGAGAAGTGACACGAGCTGATGCGCGGGGGTACCCGAGTCTCTGGCGAGCTGAACAAGCCAAGCGGGAACCAGGTCTAAGGGGCAGGACCGTGCGACTTCGAAGTCGGACGGTGCCAAGCTTAGGTGGTCCCTCGGGATCAACGGGGATCTGGGAAACCCTGTGGCGTAGGCCTTCGTGGGTTCGAATCCCACCCCCCGCACTTTTTGATGAACCCACCGCTATCTCCGACAATACTCGGCGAGATTATATCGTTCGGATTATGAATGCGGAGAGAAGGCTATCGGGAATCCACGATCCAGCCATGCATACGAGCTCTCAAGGCCCTAGCTAAACGATCTAACCTACTTGATCCTGAATCTGTGAAGACATATCTCGCATCATCTCACAATTCTGACTATGTGCGTTCAATCTGATGCGCGAGTTCAAGCCGTTCGATACTCTCACTGATGTCCTCTGGCGAGACGCCGAGTGCAGCGCCCGTCTCAGATAGTGAGATGAGGCCGCCGCGAAGCCTGATTATCGCAAGCACTGCCTGATCAAGAATATCGAAATCCTGAGTCTCCCACGTAACTATCTTGGTAATCAAGTGCGGCAATGGCGCGACTATCATCGACTGTCCGCACATATGGCAGAAGCGGCCATACGCGACATTGATCGATCTGCATCTAGGACAAACACTTAGTTCAGCACCGCACTCTGCGCAGAAGTGAGAGTCATCGTTGACGGCGGTCCCGCATTGAGGACATTCAGTACTTGCTACCTTCTCCTTGGTCCATATCGTCTCGCGTGCATGATGTGGAAACCGTGGAAGCATTTCCTTCATCTCGAGAGGCTTTTGCTATGCTGCTCACCTGCAATGGACCCTGTCTGGGAGTGTTCGATCTTATGCGCGAGTTCAAGCCGTTCGATACTCTCAATGATTTTGTGAAGCTTGACTATTGCAAGCGCTGCCTGGTCAAGGATGTCGAAATCCCGAGTCTCCCCAGCAAATATCCTTGTAATTTCGTTCGGAGCAGATGAGAGTATCATCGGCTGTCCGCACACGTGGCAAAATTGCGCATGGCCTACATTCGGTGATTTGCATCCATAACATACGATTAGGTGGACACCGCACTTCGCGCAATAGTGGTTCTCTCTGCTGATGGCAGATTCACATTGGGGGCATTCCAGGCTTGTCGTCTTCTCGCTGCTTGACGCTCTCTCGCGCGTATGATGGGACTGCGGAAGGATTTCATTCATCTCCAGCGCTTCCTGAGAAATTCGAATAAGAGTAGTACGCCGCTCATGTTGACGAAGCCCCAGACGGTTCCGAATGCGCTCTCAGCGGCCCATTGAGTCGGCGTCATGCCGACTAGACAAGTCGAATAGAGGAACCAGATTACTCCGCCGACCCCCTGCCAGAGAACAAACGCGGCGACCATGCATCGAAATGCCGCGAGTCCATCACCAGTCCCTCCAACTCGACTGATCAAGTCGCTGCCAAGCATTCCGCATATGACTCGGCGACCTAAGGCTTGAAACTCGGGCGGTCGCATCATAGCGATCTCACCTCACACCAGACGCGCCTAACTCTCACAGGAACTGAAGGAACTGGTTTTACACGGATCCCCAGGCGAGGTGGGATACATTGGCTGTTGGAAAAAGCCCACGGTGCCCAGCCCGAAGTGGAGGCGCTTCTTGTGCTCCATAGGAGAGGTTGGAGACCTACGGTTAGCGCAAGGCTTCCTATCGCCATCACAAATACGAAGACTAGTGCTTCTGACAACGTATACACCTGTCGATACACGTATCTACACTATGAGAATATATGGGTTTCGATACTGACGATACATTCTTATACACGTATAGCCACGGGACTTGGGGACGATAAATGAGCGGAGATCTTGCGGCTTGGCTAAGGTCCAGAATGAGGAGTATCGACTGCAGGCTTTCGGAGCTGAGCCGCCGATTGACGACTCGAGAGGCAAAATCTAGTGCCAAGCAACGATGACCTGAAGAAGTGGCTTGAGTCGCGTTTCCAGAAGATAGAGCAGCGGATAGACGAGCTTGAGAAATCAATCTCTGAAGAGAAGCAGTCGAAAGTTCGAATCGCTTGGTATAGGACCCTGCTGGGAATGGCTGACATGGGAGGACAGGTCGGCACCGAACAGCTTGCCGGCCACCTCGGCATAAGCCGAAGCGTAATCAGCGAATACCTAAACAGAATGGAAGAAGAAGGCCTCGTCAAGAGAGACTTCAACGAAGACCCAGCGCAGAAGTCGCGGTACGTCTGGCGAATAGACTGGAAATCACTTCCTCCAGAAATCGCGTCAAGACTCAAGAAGAAGTAGAGACCCAAGAGACCACGACACGAAATGCCATCAACAGATCAACTGCGCGTGGCACGAGTCCTGCTAACGCTAGCGACCATACTACTGCTCAGTGCCAACTTCGCATTTCTACTTAATGAACGTGCAGATGCAGCTTTCCCAGGTCGCAACGGCTGGATTGCATTCGCGAGCGACCGAGACGGCAACTATGAGATCTACGCAATGAATGCCGACGGATCAGGCCAGACGAATCTAAGCAAGAACCCAGCGACGGATCTCGCACCAGCTTGGTCACCAGACGGATCTAGGCTTGCATTTGACAGCAGTCGCGGCGGAAACCGCGATATCTATGTAATGAACGCGGACGGGTCAGGAGTTACTCGGTTGACTACTAATCCGGCAGATGATTGGTCGCCCTCTTGGTCTCCCGATGGCTCAAAGATCGCATTCAGCACGAACCGAGAGGATGGCAACAATGAGATCTACGTAATGAATGCCGACGGATCAGGCCAGACCAGGCTAACAAACAACCCAGCAGCTGATGTCACACCCGCTTGGTCACCTGACGGATCGAAGATCGCGTTTGAAAGTGGTCGCGACGGCACCGAACAGATCTATGTGATGAGCGCTGATGGGTCAGGAGTCACTCGACTGACCAATAATCATGCAAGCGATATCTTTCCCGCTTGGTCTCCTGACGGGTCAAAGATCGCGTTCACCAGCAACCGCGATGGAAAATACCAGATCTATGTGATGAATGCTGATGGGTCAGGACAGACCAACCTAAGTAACAATCCAGCAGCAGACGATGGAGCAGCTGCTTGGTCTCCTGACGGAGCAAAACTCGTCTTTGACAGTAGCCGTGATGGCAACGATGAAATCTACCTCATGAATGTTGATGGATCGGGAGTCACTCAATTGACAAACAAGCCTGCCACTGGTTTTGACCCAGACTGGCAACGTTTGGCGACCGCAACAACATCAACCCAGACAATAACAGTTTACACGACCAGTACAACCGTGATCCCGGTCTACTCGACAGTAGTGATTCGTGTCTCCTCAACGACTCTGATTCCAACAACCACCACGGTAAGCAAAACGCTCACAACCAAATCAGTCATAACATCGGTAAGCACAGGAACTGTCACGACCACTGTAATCAGTAACGTGACCAGAACTGCCTTCACGAACGTCACGGGCACCCAGACCGTTACGACGTCTGCTGCGCAGACAACGTCGCGCACGACTCAAACCACAACCGAGACAAGCACTGCATATACGAACGTTATCTCCACAACCACGCTGACAGGGCTCACAACTTTGACTTCGTCAGTTCAGGTAACACAAACGATTACAATTATAGACCCACTTGCCGAGGTGGTGATCGCTCTTCTCACCTTCACCACCTTCGCTGCTGTCGCGACTCTCCTCGTACCTCGCATTCGCGCACGTCGGTTTACGAGCAGGGTCTGTCGACAATGCGGCTACAGTAATCCACCTTACGTGCACTCGTTCTGTATCAAATGCGGAAATCCGCTGGAAGCTCCCAAAACCTAGGGGACTATGGGTACGCGATAAAAGTTCTGAAGAAACGGTCGCACCGTTTCTGGAATCTCATCCACATCACAATCAGGGCATGATGGATCAAGATTCACTCGAATCAACCTGGCTCTCTCGGACAACTCGACCTCTAACATCACATGCCCTTGCATCGTTCTCTCTGCGCCCCCTTTCGTATCGTCGTACTTGCCTGGAGGCAGAACTAGCAGGTGCATCCTCCGGAAAGCGAGGCTAGCCAGCATCGTTGCCAACAGAACCACCTTACAGTCACAGTCTCCTCCAGTCTTGACGGTCTCCCATGGCCACCTCACGTGCTCTCCGAAAACTTCACCCTTGTAAACTACTTTGTCACGCGTGAACTCGAAGACGAGCGTGAGTAGCCTCAGCTGGTCTGGGAAGGACAACTCGTGCGCGTCGTGAGGCTTCTCCTTCCCCAAAGCGACCTCGCCGATCATTGTTGTCAGTTCATCGATAACAGTGTATTCCGGGTGATCCTTCGCTTCTGTAATTCTGGCTAGCATTGTGACTGCAACTTTCATTGTGTGTGGATCAAGCTGCGCTTGAGCTTCCGGATGAGAGATTACTTGCTTTGTTCCACAATACGAACAGTACGGCTCACCTTCACCAATGGCCTTCTTGCAAGAAACGCACAGATGCATTCTCTCAATCGCGACCTGTTCGGTCGGGAGGGATTTGACGGACGCCGGAGAGCCGAGTTTCGATGAGTCCTCGCTTGGTTGCGTGTCGACTGGTTTCCCACAATTGTGACAGAAATCTGACCAAGCCAGATTTGCTCCCCCGCAGACGCGGCAGAAAATGAGCTGTTGACCGCAACTGCCACAGAAGGCACGTCCCCCAGATGCAGGAGGAGCCGGGGTACCGCATTGAGGGCAGTTCTGTGGACCGATCTTCGGAGCCAACGGGAAGGCACTTCCAATCAAGGAGTCAGAATGAGACCCCTTAAGTGGTTATAATTGTTAGGCCTCGATTGTTAGATCGTCTGCAAATGCTCTTCTCGGATTGTCAAGCACTGGCAGTTAAGCCTAGCGAAGCTTTCTTCGAGAAGTGTAGGCTCTTTCAAGGCCTGCCAGAACCCTCAAGAGACTTGAGATGGAAGGAATGACGTCTCGAGGTGTCAGTCCGAGGTCTAGTTGTTGACAGCAGCAAAACGGAAGAGGCAAAGGCGCGGCAAAGGACGCAAGCACCCCAGTCGATTACCCAAAGAGAGCAAAACGATTCGACTCCTGACTAGGATCGATCGTCAAGTCAAGGTCCTCAGGGAAAGGCTGCCGCGCGTTCAGGTCTCGTCAGTGTATGGCAAGAGATTGCATCTTGTTCTTCGTCCGTTTGTGGTGAAGGGAACCTTTGACAATGTGGAATTGTCTAGGAGTACTACTCTGCTTGTCTCTGTTCCATACGATGTGCTGGACAGGACGCTGGAAGAGGCTGAGGTGTCGCCTGATAGGGAGGTCATCGGAATCATGCTCGGATCTTTTGAAGGAGAGATGATCGCTGTTTCCACCAGCGTGCCTGGAGAAGCAAGGAGCTCGATGCACGCGGAGCTGTCAGCGGAAGAGCTGGCCAGACTCCTGGATCGAGGCAAATTGCGCGATCCGAATGCGAAATTCGTTGGCTGGTATCACTCGCATCTTGGCCACGGCGTCGTCCCGTCGAAGCTAGATCTTCGAACACAGTCTGTTCTGCAGCAGTTCTCTCCAAGCATATTCGCTCTCATCGTTGACCCAAAGAGTAAGGAGCTAGAAGTGTACGTCACGGAGGCTCTCAGAAGAACCGATGCCGAGATCTCTGAGGACCTAGTCAGGTTCAAACTGCCGGTAAGCCAGCCAACGGAAAAGAAATCTTGAACGAGAAGAGTGATCTTCTCTGTGCTCAGAGGGGAGGAAACAAGGCTATAGAGAATCCACGATCCAGCCATGCATACGCGCCCTGAAAGCTGTAGAAGAGCAGTAGGTTCTACCGATACAGGCATATTCCATTTGAGAAGCCTAGACATAGACGCATAGAGAAGCTACCATTCATCCCAGAAGAGAGGGAGATCGACCAACTGATTTCGAGCATGGGAAAGAAGACCGCAACATTCCTTCAACTCCTCAAAGAGACAGGGATCAGACCCGGTGAAGCATGGAATCTAAGATGATAGATATCGACTCCGACAGAGCCACCGTAAATATCGTCCCCTTACCCTTCTGCCTTGGTGGCCGCTGGTCTCTTGAAGTTGGCTTACGATTTTATGATTTACGTTAGCTTTCGGAAGATCAAACCACCTGAGGAGATGGACGACAAACACTAGGAGGCCGTGAGTTCCTATAACGCATTGAACGAAACTTCCTTTTGTATTGCATTACTAGCGTGATGGTCTAAGGGAACTAATGCTATTCACGTAGGAGCTCGTCAACATCTCGGTACCACTTTCTTCTCTCTCCGATTTGTGATCTAATCTTCCAGCCCCTTGTCTTGGGCTCATTATCTATACGAGCCCGTAGAGCAGTGATCTTCGAACTCACATCCTTCTTATCCTCTTCGGAAAGCTTCTCATAAGTTTGAACTGCTTTTCTCACGTTTTCCAAGTTGATTGTGAACGTTTTCCAAAGCCCCCAATCGCGAGCGGTAAGGCGCGATAGATGATCTGCATTAATTGTGTCGTCGTCCGATCCGCCAATCTGATGTTCCCTTAGAAGCATTATGGTGTCAATAGCGTCCTTCTCATTCAGTTTGACTATTTGCATTTTCTCTAAGAGAAGCTCCGCGAGCGGCACGGTCGGATCATCCACTTCGAGCCTACCTTGGAAAACCACATCGTGACAGAACTCAAGCTTGTCTAGAAACACGTCGCAATGCCTACTACTGTCGCTGGCATCATAAAATATCAGCCTAGAGCCGAAAAGGGCTCTTACTCGCACGTCATGCTGATACCCGAGCTCGGCGAAAAGCTCGCTTATTCGGGAGCTTTCCTTTCTGTAGGAAGCGAAGTCTATATCAGTAAACGCGCGTCCGAGCATTCCCTGCATATAGGAGAATTTGGGGCAATGTATGTGAAACGCTAGTGCCCCGAGTAACCTCAATAATACGCCTTCGGTCTTGGCCGCATCCATGATTCTGTGTGCCTCTTCAAGAAAGTCAGCGCGTGCACTGCCGTACTTTGCCAAGATTATCCCACAAAGAGTCAACAAGGCTACACTCGGCGCCTAGATGAAACTTTGTGTTGATTCCTATCGACCTACCAGATGAGGAAACGACGGTCGGAAAGTTGACAAGTGTTAGCTCAAGAAGCCTGTCCAACCGGTGCTACATCCACAGGAAGGCTTTAAATCCGCAGCACTCGACTCTCTACGATATGACAAGCCAACCTGTAGCGTTTGTAAGAAAGGCTTCAGGGCTGCGCAGAGACGTCTCCTTATTGGATGTAGTCAGTCTGAATTTGAGCAACATGTCAGGCGGCGCAGCCCTAGGAATCATCGGTTTCACGACGGTGCTGCTCTCATCAATGTCTGGGGTGAACTTGGTATACGGCTCTATTCTGGCTTGGTTGCTATCAATCCCCGAGATCATTGTCTATACGATGATGACGACAAGAGTCAGTCGGACTGGTGGAGACTACGTGTGGGTCTCACGTGTCTACGGCGGATTCTTCGGAGGACCTCTTTCATTCATGGGCTACACACTTGAGACGATGGCATATCTGGCACTGATCGCGCTGGCAGCGGTTTTTGCGATTGGTTCAGTTGGAGTTGCACTTGGATATGAGAACATGCTTCCTCTAGCGTTGCCTGGGAATCTTCCTGGAGCTAACCTAGGGGGACAATTTGTCATTGCAGCAATAGTCTTTGCTGCACTCATAGCCGTCAACCTTCTCAAACCAAAAGCGGGTTACAAGGTCGTTGCGGTTGCGGTAATAGTGGCGATAGTGGCAACTTTTGTGGCCATTCTTACGCTCTTGGCTGCTGGAACGACGGGGGTGCAGAATTATATGAGTTTTCTTAACTCAATTGGCGTTAAAGATACGTATTCTTCAATTGCTAGTTCGTACAGTGGCCCAACGTTCGATTTTGGTGCAACCATATTCATGCTTCCATTCTTCGCGATCTTCGTCTATCCTTGGTTGAACGCAGGACCTGCTGTAGCTTCCGAGATTAAGGGCAGAGGTGCACTTCGATATAATGTGGTCATTTCTTCAGTTGTAACTCTCATAATCGTCACCACGGCGTTCGCAAGCATGTACTATGCGGGCGGTTTCAATTTTGTTAACGGTGCATTAGCCAACCCGACGCTAGTATTCGACTACGGTTTTAACTTCTGGACCCTCGCAATGGGCGTCTCTACCATTCCTGCGGTTTCGTGGTTCATCGGCTTAGGCTGGATCCTTTGGAACGTAGCTATCCTAGCCTACGGAATCATTGTTCTATCACGATACCTTTTTGCCCAATCCTTCGACAGATTCCTACCCGAGAAGATATCGCAGGTTAGCCCGAGCTACAATTCGCCTGTTGTCGCATTGCTCATTGAGCTGGTAGGTACTATAGTCTTGATTGGATTAGCTTCGTTCTTCTACGGTACGTTGGTTGCACTCTATGGAGCTGTGGTCGCATCAATGATCTATTTCTTCTTCATAGGAGTGGCCGCCGTAGTTTATGCTTTCAAGAATGAGAAAGGACAATCCAAAGCGATTCTATCAATTGCCGGAGTATTGATGGCAATCGTGTTTGCGTACATTGTCTACCAGTTCCTAGCCTCCCCAGCAATATGGGGAGGAAACCCAGTTGCATATGGTTGGGTCGTGGCCAGTTTCATCGCTGGAATACTAATCTATGCGGCCTCCAAATCATACTACTCCCAGCGTGGTATTGACATCTCACTCGCATACAAGGAATTGCCACCACTGTAGCCAGCTAATCGGCGGACCTGTTTCATGGCTTGCAGAATGGGTGAACTAGCAAACTAACCGGGATCAGGCGCGAGACGAAGACGCTAGAGAAATGCGCTAAAGTCGCCTATGGCAAGCTCTGCCACGCCAATGCCCACACGAACCCTGCTACTGGAAGGTGTGGGTGTACCTCATCAGCCTATTCCGCACTATCCGGACGTGAGCTGGCAGCCAACCACTTTCTTGTCTCCAATATTGACAATGGCTCCCCTCAGTACGCCCTCCAAATATTCACTGCCCGGATTAACCACGAGTGTTCTTCCAATCCTGGTTGTTCCTCTGGATTCGTGGATGTGACCGCACAAGTCGAGAAGCGGCTGATACTTTTCAACTTCGTGACGAATGGAAGTACTCCCAGCTCCGATCATGACGGCCTGTCCGCCCTGAAAAACAGGCTTTGGAGGAAACACGGAATCGTCCAGTTTCGGGCAAGTATCTAGCCCGCAGTTTATGGGAGGCACATGAACATTGAACACACAGTTCTCCATATCAGTTACAGAGGACAGCAGCTTCTCTGTTACCGATTCAAGATCTTCTTCGCTATGATCTCGCGGACATTTCCAGGGAGTGATATTGCTCCATCCTAAGTTCACCATTTCGTGAAGCTTGTCTATTTTGATCACTTTGTTATCGGAATTCTTCACATGCGGAGTGTCTCGGATGGCATCAATAATTTCTTGATAATCGTCATTTCCGCCCGTTAAATAACAAGTCACGCCCAGGTCAGAGAGGAAAGGTTCAGCACGTTCGACCCATTTTACCAATGTCTCCTTCATGGTGGTCATGAAGAGCTTGTCTACTTTCTCTTTGGATGCCTTGAGGTCGTCCATCTCTGTCTTGCTACAATGGTAGTAGTAATAACCGCTGTCAGATATCTCCTGCTCCAGGGACTTGACCTCTTCAGTTCCACGCACAGTTTTTCCACCAAGATAATCCGCTTTGAACGTCCCGTCGCCGAGGTCCACGATTGGAACAAGCATCTTGCCTGTGAGGTCGCCTCCTAGAACCAAGACATCTACTTTGTAGAACTTGGCGGCGCTCAACAGCTTCTCGTAACAACGTCTCGAACCGTGTAAATCAGTTGCAAAGAAGATCTTCGTGAACTTCCTATCTGGCATTTCTATGCATCTTCGACAATCGCGTAATAAGTGTAAGAGTACTAGAGTTTATCCCCCAGAAAATTCTACGCTGGAAAGTCCGATTTCGAACTTTCGGTAACTCATCCAGAAGCAGGTGTGGTCTCTGATCCTCTTGCATGTTACGCAATACTTCTGCCCGTGATACTCTAACACTCTTCCGCTACTTGTGATCATGCCGGCGACGGGTCTTGCCGTGAACTATGATGGAGAATGAGGACATGCATGACATGAGCGAGGGTCACAGGTGAAAGATATCCTCTCAAACTGACGCGTGGAGCGGGTGTGATCCTTGTTTGAGGGGCTAACAAATCTCTGCTTTTGGCTGGCTGGCGGATGAATAGATGAACACAGGAATCCGCACTTTCTAAGACTGCTCCCATCGTGAGGTCGCGGGCACGAAAATGCAGGAAGCTTGCGGCCATGTGACACGCACGACTAGTTCGAATGATTGCCTTTTGCTTTTTGGAGCTCTTTCAGAGCAGCTGCAGCCAGCTGTCTGGGGATATGAAGATGTCCTTGAGCTGCTTCCCGAGTACGAACTTCTTGAGCTGATCGTCAAAGGTCAATAGCTCCTAGTCCTAGCACTCCTAGTACTACTTCAGCACCAGTAGCTACTACTCCAACCACACCTACACCTACTACTCCTAGTACTAATCTCATCTGTGATCAGTGTAACGCAAGACCCTTTGCTAATACACTAGCACTTGCAGGACACAAGACTGGTGCTCATGCTAAGAAGGCAGGAAAAAGGGTGAAGAAGCCTGGAGTAGGTTTCAGTCTATTCTCAGCCCCTTGCATTGGATTCTCAGGCATTCCTAGTCCAGTCTCAGGTGTAAGCACTACTTCTCAGCATTCTCAGCCTACTCCCACACCTGTAACTGAACCTGAATCCAGGCCTATTACTCTCGTTGCAAGCCCTGAACAAGCAATGCTACCCATTGCCACTATTGAAAAGACTGAGAAAACACTTGAACAGCCTGTGCAAGGGCCTAATGATAGTTTGCTTGCTACTGCTCAACTTCAAGCAAGTGCTGCTACTATTGCTACTCCTATTGCTACTACTGCTAAAGAAGCAGTAAAGGAAGAAATCAAGGCTGTTGAAGGAGCAAGTGAAGGATCAATCAAGTTTGCAAAGGTCTGTGGCCTCATAGCAAAGCCCCTCAGGAGTTCAAGCTTCACTTTGAAGCCAACTTCCCAAAGGATGACATGGCTCAGGCCCTAGCAGCAGCCAACTGCAGCATAGTAGATGGAAAGGTAGTGTTTACTGGAGGGTAAACGGGAAACGTAAACAAGAAGTGTAAACAATGAACTTTGAAGCAAGGATCAAGACCTATTATCTCTAGGATAATGAGTGATACTGACTTAGAACAACCTTGAGAATGTGACGATCACAAGGATATCGTCAAGATTACAAGGTTGTTTCCCAGATAGAGCAAGATCTCAAGGCTGATTATGCCTCCAAATAATTGGTGGACTTTCAGATCAAAGGTAAACGATTGCCGTCGAGTGCAGAACCTCGGAGAAGAAACCGGTTTCGAAGAAGGTTCTCAGAAATACCGGAAACTCGGGGGAACACTTCAAAGTCCACAGCATCTCTATCTTTGAACACGCCGGGGAACTAGCGCGGGGCGGCGGTACGATAGACGCTTTCGCTCGCTAGCCTATTCCAGTCGATTCTGTAGTGTTGGTCCTTGCCCGTCTTCTCTCCGAGTTCCACGACACGAATCTTGCGTAGTCGGGCGAGTTGCTCCATCACGCCTGGAGGTTTGATTTTCAATCCAGAACCCCTCACCAGGAAAGAGGCAGAACGACCAAGCCAAACAGCGATACTCGTCGTAGCCAGAGTCACACATTGGCTCAGCCGATTGTGGCCTGAAGGAACCCATCAACCGAAATGGTTACGCGGCTTGAGAACAGCCCTTGCGAACCAGGATCCATGTGCTCTTGGAATCCTATTGCTTCGTGAACCCCACCGGGCCCGCCAACAATTTTCGATCGAGTCGCTTTCCTAGTTCAAATCCGCCGGTATTCGCGCTCAATTGGGTGCGCGTCCCTTCCCTCAGAATGCAGGAGCGAAGGAACGGGTGTGCATTAGCTATCGTTTCGGGCTGAACTTTATCACTCGGTCAAGCACAAGTTCGTTCCATGCCGGGGCGACGCGGGTAGCTCTTTCGAGATATACGCGGAAGAATAACCATACTCTCTCGTCCGACCCTATGCCATAATGTGATGGGCCTGTGGGCGCTTCTAGGCAGTGCGGGTCGCCATTCGATCTCCTTGCTACCTTCCATGCGTAGAGGTATTTGGCTTCTGGGTGTCCTGGCACATAATCCTCGGCGCTGCCTTTCCATTCGCTATCGAAAACGTTCGCGACACCATTAAAATACAAGATGACTTGACTCTCTGACGCAGAGGCCCTCACTCTCAAATAGCACAGCGGTCTCCCTCTTCGAAATCTACCGCGTGACATAGCCTTATATGTGACACGTGTAACATAGTGTATCACGTGTAACGACAGTGTTCTGGCTTGTGGACTGGGACTTGCCGAAGACCCCCACGAGGTATCGGGTCAAGTTCCACCGTCATCTGAAGAAGGTTCTGCAAGAGCTGAACCATGGAACGATCAAGTACAGCTCGATGTCTGTGGTAATCACCGAATCACGGGAGCTGGCTGACGCTATCCACAGACTAGCGAAAGAGAACAATGCTCGTCGAACGGCCGTGTACGTCATTAACGGAGGCTGGCGCGTCGTTCACAGATTCCGCGAGCACCCGGTTACACGCGTAGCGGCGAGTGAGGAATGTTAGATGTCTGAATGGAAACACGAGCGACTCGAATTCAGGACCGACGGCGAACTGGTAAGGCCGCGATTCCTGATCTGCGCTGGGTGCGGCGACACCTTTCTGAACCACGACGAACTTAGACACCATCTCCATACAAAGGTCAGGGTCGGAAAATCGAGTTTCGGCCGGTCGAGAACTTCGTCCTACTGAAGGCAGATACGTCGTCGCTACTCATGGTACGCACACACAACCAATACTTTCTGTTGTCCAAGGTGTAACAAAGTTCTTCTGCTGTAGGCTCGATCGATTCGAGGGGATTTGGATTTGACTAGACCTGGATGGCAGAAGAACCGGAAGAGAATGGCAAGCAGAAAGGGCCAGAAGAGCGGCAGGGCGAGG
>Ga0187878_1000343_pt1 | contig 55453 bp, 50 predicted proteins | sample June2016WEW_17_1_FD_132979 | JGI IMG/M metagenome (GOLD analysis project Ga0187878, IMG submission 132979) | Peatland microbial communities from SPRUCE experiment site at the Marcell Experimental Forest, Minnesota, USA - June2016WEW_17_150 | ecosystem: Environmental > Terrestrial > Soil >... | reverse complement strand
GACTGGGGCGGCAACTTGGGCAAATGCTAAAAGCGCAACCCCCCTTTCTGGAGCCTCCTGTTGCTCTCTATCTACAGCAAACGCTAACGCCTCGGCCGGGGACACGGTGATTCTGCGGGCCGGCACATATCGCACTCCCCTTGTTCCCTCACATTCCGGCACATCTGGGGCAAAAATAACATGGAGAAACTACAACGGCGAATACGTCCTCATCAGTGTTAACACCGGCTTTGACGGTTACTATTATTACAACGTTCTGCTGTGGGCGATAAGTTGGCAAGTTTTCGACGGAATCAACATCAAGGCCGATTATACCGGGCCTAGCGCAAACGGCGACAACGTGATGGTCCTGGCGGTCTGGTACGATTGCAACTATAACGAGTTCAAAAACATGGACATCGACGGGAACGGCGGTGGGCGCGTTACATGGAGAAGCGCCTCAAATACACGCCCCTGCTTTCACAACTGGATACACAACTGCACGTTTCACAACATCGGGTCTATGTATTATGGAAGCAACGATTTAGTTGACCAAACTGTCGGGCCACAGTTCGAGGACGGATGCAACTATACCACGATTGAGGATTGTGACTTCCATCACAACGGTCATGCCAACCTTGAGTTTTGCGGCCTCTACAGCGTCATCAAAAACAACTTCATGCACAACGAAGGGTGGTTGACCAACAATTCCGGCCACACGCCCGCGTCTTATCTGCCCGACACCGTTCCGCCGGCCGCCGCTCCGAATCTGTGGGGTCATCGTGACTTCATTATAGAGAGTTGGACTGGGGCCTACGACCGGATGTATATACTCGTAGAAAATAACCGCCTCGGAAATCCCGGCACAGCGGGAGAGACCCCCGGAGGTGAGTGCATGGGGATCGCCGCTCCTGGAAACATCATCCGCTACAACGATATGTTCAACCCGCCAAACAACGCGGTCCTATTTAAGCAGGGGGCAACTCGGCCCAATAGCCTTTGGGGGGACTACAACACCTTCTACAACAACACGATTTACAATGCCGGTCGCTACGACAACTCCATCCCGCCGTATGGCAACTGGCAGGGAGATGGGATTTTCGCGCCCTGGAACGCAGCTCTTTATGTGCGCATTGGAAACGTAGTAATCAACAACATCATAAACTCTATCCGCGGGCACTACGACATTGACATGGACCCCACGGTGAATACGATAGCCAACAACTTCTTGCCGGCGAGAGGCGACCCGCTTTTCGTTAACACGACCTTGACCGACCCGTTCAGTTTGACGGCTCCCAATTTCACTCTCCAAAGCGGCTCTCCCTGCATAAATGCGGGAACCAATCTGACCGTCGCAGTTAGTTCCGGCTCAAGCGCCGTTTCCTTGACCGTGGCTAACGCCATGTTCTTTCAGGATGGAACTTGGGGGTCGAACTTGGCCCGTGGCGTGACGCTGTTCCCAGACTGGATAGCGATAGGGACGGTTGGGAACGTCGTCCAAATTTCGTCCATCAACTATGACACGAACGCGATCACATTGGCCTCGCCGATGACCTGGGCCGACAACGCTAAGATTTGGCTCTTCAGTAATTCTAGTGGCAAGCGTGTTCTTTATGAGACGGCTCCCGATATTGGAGCCCATGAATTTGACCGACGTTAACCCGACCCTCCCCTTTGAGCTTCCAGATAATTGAATGCCGCTAATATTCCTGCAGCAGCTGTGTCGAAATTGAACTCCTGCACTTTGCTCTGCGCATTTTTTGAAAACCTTTCCCACTTTTCGTCATTCGAGAGCATCTCGACAACCGCTTGAGTCCACGTATCAACCTCCAAAGGTAGAACATAGCCGTTCTGCTCATTTAGAACCAGTTCTCCTGCGGCTGCTGTCATATCGGTCGTTACCACTGGGGTTCCCGCCAACATCGCCTCATTAATGACCACACCCCAACAGTCGCCCGAGGTTGGTAATAACAGCAATTTTGACTGTGCATAGTAATTTGGAAGCATATTATGTGGAATAAAGCCCGCAAACTCATATTCTACACCGTGCTTCTCGAATATTGCCCGCATGCCCGCCTTGAGGAGCTCATCGCCTTCGCCAATAATTAAAACGCGGCAGCTTCCAAGCCGTGCCTTGACGCCGGCACAGACTTTAGCGAAAAACTCGGGGTTTTTTACCGGGACAATTCGGCCGGAAAACATCACATCAAAGCCCCGCTCAAGTCGGTTGCCGCCGAGCCGCTCTTGGAAAAAGTCATTATCCGCGACCAGGGGGCTCAAGAATAATTGTTCCGGCAGGATACGACGGTTGTAATGTCTAAACAATGCAAGGGTTTGCCGGCTGGTGCCCACAAAAGCGTCTCCAAAAGCATTATAGACGATACGCCTGGCCAGCTTCTGCAGAGCATTGATCCCCCGATCACGGCCGAACCAAGTGTCATCCAGAAGAGCTATTTTCGTCCTTAGCACCCTACAAATTACCAACGCTAGCCACGCCGTAGGATCCTTTATGCTCGCGGAGATTAGCGCGACACGCGGCCGCTCGCGCAAGAGAAGTGGCAAAATACCCGGATTGAAGAACCGTTCTGTGTCACGGGTGGTAATCGTGATGCCACGCAAAATATTTTTCGGATGGTTCCCTAAGCTGAAGCTCCAAAGCCGGCGCTTTTCGTTGCTCTTAAAATATACCACCTGAACCGCACCCGACAGAGAATGATAGACCCGCTCGAACACAGGCTCTCGCCAGGGGGTCGGAATGTCATTCAGGATGAGATAGGTCATGGTCTCTCGAAGCGTCAAGAAGGGACTTTTGTTCGCTGCGTTTCGGCATCTGCTCGAAAATATTTTCCATAATCCTAGAGGTCCTCAGGATCTCTTCGGCCGAAATGGGATCGGGCTTGTTATCCCTGATGGCGGCATAGAAAAGCTCCATCAGTTTTTTCATCCCGTAATCCATGTGGAAAGCGTTTCTTGCAAAGAGCTTCATGTTGCGGAATGAATTGCGCGCAAGCTCCCGGGCATGGGTCCATGGGGCAAAAAAGTAACGCAAGTAGCTTTTATAATGCGAAGGGCCATAGCGCAAAACGGTGCGGTATGTATTATCCATAACCAGGATTCCCGATTTCCCATAAAGACGCAATTCGTTGGATCCGGCCCCAAATTGCGTGGTGAAGAGGAAAAATGCCGTTGTGCCTTGCTCGTCTTGAATGGTCGCACGCACCTCATCGATGATATCGCTCTGTCCGAGTTCCCTCAAAAAAGCGCTGCTGAAGCTCAGGGAAATAAGGCTGGGATTATCGCCAACTAGGAATTCTGCGATCTTGCTAATCCCGTGGCTGATGAGGTTTTGTAGAAGCGAGCCGGGAAGACGTCTAACCCAATGATTGGAATCCGCCAAGACAACCCTGCCATAAGTTGGGTCATCGTGTGAGTAACACTGTATGGACTCCATATGGATCGGTGGTCCGCCAAGGAATCCGGCTTTGACAAGTTCCCGCATCCGGATGGCCTCTGGGCTGAATTGGAGGTTATGCCCCACCGTAATCCGAAGCTGTTTCTCCTGCGCGAGATGAAGAAGGGCTTTTGCTTCAGCCGTTGTCTCAGTAAACGGTTTTTCTAAGTAGACGTGGCATCCGGCTTCCAGACACATCCGTCCCAATGGAAAGTGCGTCTGAGCGGGAGTCGTGATATGCACCACATCCGGCTGGATTTTCCGAAGCATTTCCTCCGCATCCGTAAACACATGCTGGATGTGAAAGCGATCGGCAAGCTGTTTTGCCATCAATTCCTCGGTGTCGCACGCGGCGATGAGCGCACAGGACGGTAATGTACGAAGCTGAGCCGCATGCTGATCCGCGATAAATCCACACCCGATGATCGCCACCCTTGTCATAATTTGTTCATCCATCTTTTTGATACCTAAAATACCGGGCTAATGCTTCCCCCATGGGCACTCGGCACTCCCAACCGAGGCGTTCCTTTAACTTGCTATTGGAATATAGATGTCCCTTCCAGGAAAAGGAGCAGGTGCGACGGTTAAACACCGGCGGCAATTGTCCAGCGGACCACGCTGAATAGCGCTCCCAGAGATAGTAGAGGAAGTAGGTTAGCCAATAAGGAATCCAGATGGACCGAAACGGACGAACTCGGTTCTTGTATTCACGTAGAAATCTCCTGCTCTTGGGGAGATCATCGTCCATGACATTGAACACCTCTCCGTCCACGCCTGGAATAAGCCCTGCTAAGACGATCGCATCTGCGCAATTTTCTACGTATGTCAACGGAATCCGGCCGGCCCCGCCAATGCGTATGAAGATTCCAAATGTATCCATTCCGATAGATCCCGGAATCGCCTTCTTGCCGGGGCCAAAAACAATGCCTGGACGGATAATCGTATATGGAATCCCATGCTTTTGATGATAGGCAAGCACGATTTGATCCTGCTTGATTTTACCATAGACATAGGCATCATAGCGCTCTTCCAGATTCTCTTCCAACGGACAGGATTCGTCCCAGATCGCACCTCGTCTCAGACGAAGGTTAGAATAAACCGCAAAGGAGCTCACGTTTACGAAACGACGTAACCTCTTGTGTCGAACCACGGCGTCTAAAAGATTGCGGGTGGTGATGACGGAACCCTGAAAGCATCCGGGGAACGACTTCCCCCGCCCGGCTACTAGGTGATAGATAACCGCAACTCCGTCGGCCGCCCTAGCGCAATCCTGTTGCGACAGGAGGTTACCTTGGATTATCTGACAATGATTCTCTGGGTGCTTAAGTAAAACAGCCTTCAACAGAGCATTCTCACTCGCCGGGCGCACAAAGCAGCGTACGTCCTTAAAACCAAGGCGCAGCAATGAATCTACCACGCGCGAGCCGACGAATCCGGCAGCCCCCGTAACCAATACGGGATCACTTCGGCTAACTATCCAATCTTCATCCATAATTATATCCCTCTTTATCAAAAGGCGAGTTTACGAACTCGGTACAGCCGGTAGAGCCGAAGTAACTCGACCTCAGATACGTCATACGCTTTACCAACGTGCGATCGAGGTCAAAGCCTCTTGATGTCCACTGCTACTTTGGGCCAAGGGAATGAAGATGGCCCCTCTGGGCATTGTTGGCAGATAGCCCCCGACACGGCAGTTCTGATAGGAGCATCATATTTCGCCATACACCGTGGTGACATACATCAAGCCGCGGGAATTCACTACCTCTTACGAAATGATAATAGTCCCGGCTGAGGGCAAGTGTCAACTTCTAAAACTGACAGACGCGGTTTGCACCTAAGACCCTCTCGGGTAGGCTTAGGGCATCTAGGGAAGGAGGAGCCTTGTTAGAAGTCCCGCTTCTTCCACAGCTCGATTCCGACCGCGGCCAAAAGCCTGCTCAGATGATAGAATCCCCTTTCCATGCAGTTCATCAATACGTGAGTTCCTATGCAGGCACAAACTGGAGCAATTACCGTATAGACCGATACGGCAATAGCCGACTTGAGAATAGCAGTGATCGACTTCAGTTTACGGCCCTCGGTTGCCAGGTATTTCTGGGCATTGAAACCGTTTACGAGCGCTCGACGTAAGAAATAACTCTTGCTCCAGCGTTCGGGAGGCACGATTTCGTAAACAGGAGCCTCCTCAACTGCAACGAACCGAAAACCTAATCCCATCGCATGTCTGAAGAAGGCCTGGTCCGACCCGCCGGTTCTGAATGTCTCGTCAAAACAAATCCCATATCGGTCAAATACGTCCTTCTTGAGCAAGACATTTCCTGTACGGGTTTGCTGCCACTGCAGTAATGTTCCGGTACGCCACTGCGGAAGGTCGCACAGCCCACTCCTTTTGAGCCATGCCGGGGGGGGTTGTTCAAAGAAAGGAATGACGGGCCCTAAAGCGCCGTCCACTTCGAAAGTTCGCACGGCTTGGTAGAGTGTGATTAACCAATGAGGAGGAGGGAATTCATCATCGTCCATGATCCCGATGAAGTTGCCTTTCGCCAGGCGAATGGCATGATTTCTGGCCGCAGGGATCGTTCTCTCAGGCTCAACGCCATATACAATCTCCATGCTCACTTCCGACCTTAGTCGCGCAACTTCCGCCCGCGCCGGCCCGGAAGGATCGTTGTCAACCACGACCACAGAAAAGGTGAACCGACCACGCGTATCCTGGAGAGCCAGATTCCGCAGTAGTCTAGCAAGCATGGAATTCCTGCGGTATGTGCAGACGCAGACCGAGATGTGGTCACCCATGAATTCCCTCTTCAGGAGTCGCGGACATATCGGTTCTGTATCCGGCATAAAAGTAGCTCATGTTCTTCCTCCGAAGCTATTCTTTTATGAGTAAATCCCGTACGCTGTCCAAGTTAATAGATCCCTCTTTCTTCATCACGGCGCGGCCCACATAGAAAATCAGGAACGCATTCATCGCCGCGCCCGCAAGCGCGAACAGCATAACGGTTTGGTGGGCATTGAGCAACAAGCCTCCTAAGACCAAGGCCGAGGTCCTCGCGGCCAGCAGTCCCAAATCATAGAAGAAAACAAAGCGTTGGATCCTGATGATCCTTGCGAACAGGACCGCCGGGACGTTGCAGAATACGACTGCCAGCCAAATGATCAAGCTTCTCGCAAACTCCCCCGCCAGTTGCCACTGGGATCCGAATATCCACGTGAACAGCTGAGGTGCCCAGATGATCAAGATAGCCGAAGGCACGAGGGCCATTGCAAATAGAACGGCCGTAACCTTGACATAGAGCGCGGCCAGGCTTCCGCCCTGGTGCTGACATTCGCTGGCCTTCTGAAAGAGCACTTGCCGAAGCGCACCTGTTATGAGCCCCATCGGCGTGCTAATAACGGTTATGCCGAAGGCGTAAGCCCCGGTTATTGCTATGCCGAAAAAGTGAGCTAAGAGGAAAATCGGCAACCCCCCCGATAGAGCATTGATGACATTCTGAGAAGCCATATATAAGGGGAAATCGCGATATTCTTTGGCCAATCCCTTAATCAAACCCCATCGAACTCGACCTCGCATGGCCGCAACGTCGGGAAGTAGCACACGAACAAGGTTGATGCTGGCCAACGAATCGCCCAGAATGCCGCTGATAATGAGGCCCTGGGCACCCCCCTTTAACAGGCCAAAGCCGAGTCTCGATCCGTTTGCGGATACGCTTCGAATCAGCTGCGATGCCGATATAGCCTTGAAAGCCTTGGCTCTTACCGACCAGGCCTGGCATGACGAATTGATACCATAAACCATAATCGATAATACGAGCAGTGCCAATGGCCAAGCGCCTTGGGTTTTCATCAAGCCGTTCGCGGTTGCGGGAGCAATCAGGCACCACAACAGGCTTATGAAGCTAATAATGACCGTGCAGAGGATCGAAAGAGAAAAAATGTTGAAAGCGTGCTCTTTGTCTTTCGGAAGCATGATCGCCGTGTCATATCCCAACGTCACGCCAGCCATAATAACGCCGGCTACAGCCGCGAAGGAGCCGGACACACCAAAGTCCGAAGGGGAAAATAGGCGACTGATTACCGGAGACAGGAGGAAACCGATGACTTGGGCCATGCCCGTGCCGGCCATGACGACCATCATGTTCTTGAAGAATAAGGATTTCCTTAGCTTGGCGAGGAGACTTAGCAGGAAAAGCTTCACTAAAAATCCCGTTTCTTGACCAGTTCGATGCCGAGCATGGATGAAAACCAGCCGAGATGGTAGGCGCCCCCTGCCAAGCACTTCGTCAAGAGGTGGGCTCCCATGCATGCCGCTAAAGGAAGGGCCACAGCGTAGCCCGCTAGGGCGGCGACCGATCTCACGGGCGCGATAATGCGCGAAGTCCCGCGCCACTCTCCGACGAAGTTCCTATGCGCGTTGAGCCCTTGAAGGAGAGATCGCTTCACGTAGAAGCCTCTGGTCCAACGCTCGGGAGGTACAACCTCGTAAACCGGAGCTTCTTTCACGGAGACGAACCTGTAGCCCAACTCCATCGCCTGCTTGAAGAATTTGCGGTCCGAGCCGCTCGTCCTGCACTTCAAGTCAAAACGGAGTTGATGGCTGTCAAAGGCGCCTCTCTTCAAAAGGACATTGCCGGTCCGGGTTTGTCTCCAATCCAGGAGGGTGCCGGTCCTGTAAACCGGACGCTCGCAAAAGCGCCCTTTTAACAACCATGCCCGGGGTTGTCCGCTAAAAAATGGATGCACCGGCCCCAGGGCCCCATCCACTCTGAACGTCTGGATGGCCCGGTACAACGTGACTAACCAGGTTTGCGGCGGGAATTCATCATCATCGATGATGGCGATGTAGTTGCCGCGCGCGAGCCGCAAGGCATGGTTTCTGGCAGCGGGAATCGTTTGCTCCGGCTCGATGCCGTAGACAATATCCAAACCGAGCTCGGCACTCAGCCGCGAAACCGTATCCCGGGCTGGCCCCGCGGCGTCGTTGTCTACAACTACAACCGAAAAATCGAATAGGCCGGCAGTTTCCTGCGGCCTCAGGCTATGCAACAGTCGCTCTAACATTTCGTTACGATGGAACGTACAAATACAGACGGAGATATGGTCTTTCATGGCGTCAGATTCTAATTTCCAACGGAGTCGCTCTTAGCGCGAAAGATAGGCGAAGAAGAAACAGTAAAAAACAGGACGATCGCGGTCAGATAACTCGTGAAAGAATCCATTGAAGACTCGCCGATGTTGTGAACCACGGACATGATGATATAGCAAATCCAGAGGATTCCCCAATCGAAGTCTCGGGAAAGTTCTTGGTGGGCTTTGCGGCACGAAGATAAAAAGAATAAGGAAACGAGCACTACCCCGGCGAAGCCGAGGCCTATGAGGACGTCCAGATATCCGCTGTGAGCTCCGGTGATCCGGAATAGCTCCTGGGTTCTTGGGGTCCAAAAGCCCCCAAATCCACCTCCGATAAGCGGGCTCCTCATCACCACGGGCAACAGCGATGCCCACACTTCAGTTCTGCCGGTCAAGGTCGCATCCCGCCCCGCTGAAGAGGCGAAGAATCTCAACCTCGACCCACCGGTATACACGGAAACGACTCCAAAAACAATGATGACGATCACGGCGGATCTTAATGCGCCGGACGATATCCTCCTGTTATATCTCTTCGCTATAAAGTATCCTCCGTAAACCAGGAGGCCCGCACTAAGAGCATAGACCGATGTGGCGGAATAGAAAATATTGCCCCTGGGCCCGCCCATGAGCCAAAAAGCTAACCCCAGAACGAATATCTCCATGAGAGTCTGATACTTCCAAACCTGGGCGTTGTGTCCCTGCCATCTCCTGATAAGTGACCAGATCAGAAAAACGATGGAAATCATGCACAGACTGGCCAAGCTGTTCTTTTGGAGGGTAACTCCGATCCACATTTCCTCGCCCGACCAAGGGCCGTATTCGACGCCGTATTCATGGAAATACTTGATGAGAAGGGGAGAGAAGGGAATAAGGACGTAGGTCGCCCTTCTGAGGATGCTTTCCAGGGCCTTCCGGGGTGATGGCTCCGAGAGGACGACGAAGGCCATTAGGACCGCCAGGAGCTCCCTTACCCACCGTTTAAAAGAAATCGTCGGCAGGTCCGACCAGATAACGCTGACGAGCATAAAGAGGATGAGTGCAACCAACCACGGATTCTCTTTTATAGCGCCGGACCAGTCGAATTCTCTCCGGACGAGTATGACCAGGGCCACCAGCATGAGAAAGATTTGGAAGGTCCTGTCCAAAGGGCTTCCCGCCTCAGGGGCGCCGCTCGCTGATTGGAACCATATCCCCAGCGGCTTGCTGGCGATGTAAAGCACCCAGACGGTCGGGACCCAGAGGGCTCTGGTTATATCAGGGCTCTGTTTGTGTTCGAGTCGAAGCAGGAAAAGGACGAAGACTATGCATAAGGCTAATGCGAGTGTTGGCAACAAGTATGTCTCCTCTTCTCTTTTCCGCCCGTCAATATACCACCCCCAAGCCGGGAGTTTCAAGGAGAGAAAAGGGATTGACGCTGAACCGGGAATCACATAGTTTATATGAGGAGAGGGACCTCCATGAAGATCCTCATCACCGGAAATCTGGGTTATGTCGGGCCGGCCGTTGTCAATCAGCTCCGCGCGTCGCATCCGGACTCCATTCTGGCCGGACTGGACATCGGTTATTACGGCAATTGTACGACGGGCATGGGGGCGCTCGCCGAGCGCAAGCTGAATATTCAATATTTCGCGGACGTCCGGAGGCTCCCCGAAGAGGTCCTTCAAGGGGTGGATGCCGTCGTCCATCTAGCCGCCATTTCCAACGACCCCATCGGGGACAGGTTCGAGGAAGTGACGCTTGACATCAACTATCGGGCCAGCATCGGCCTCGCCCGGAGGGCAAGAGATGCGGGTGTCAGGTCGTTCATCTTCGCTTCGAGCTGCAGCATGTACGGCACGGCCGACGACAGCGCGAGGACAGAGCGGTCGCGGTTGAACCCCCTGACGGCCTACGCGAAATCCAAGGTTTATACGGAAAGGGACCTGGAACCGCTAGCCTCCAAATCGTTCAAGGTGACGTCGTTGAGGTTTTCGACCGCCTGCGGCTGGAGCGACAGGTTGAGATTGGACCTGGTCCTCAACGATTTCGTCGCGGGGGCCGTGGCCTCGGGCGAGATCACGATCCTCAGCGACGGGTCGCCGTGGCGGCCGCTGATCGACGTCAAGGACATGGCCAGGGCGATCGATTGGGCGATCTCCCGCGACGACAGGAGCGGGGGGGACTTCCTGGCGGTCAACGTGGGGCACGAGTCGGGAAATTACCAGGTCAAACATCTGGCCGAGGCCGTGGCTTCGGCCATTCCCGGGACTCGCGTTTCCATCAACAAAGATGCTCAACCGGATAAGCGATCGTACAGGGTCAACTTCGACCTCTACAAGAAGCTCGCTCCGGCGCATCAGCCCGCCGTCGGATTGACGGAGTCCATCCGGGAATTGAAATCCGGGCTGGAATCCATGGGATTCCGGGATGGGGAGTTCCGCGATTCGAAGTATATGCGGCTCAATATTTTGATGGAGCTTCGAAAAAAGGGGCTCCTGAACGACAAATTGGAGTGGACGGGGGCATGAGCCCGGAACCCCTCTGCAGATTCTGCGCCTCGCCCTTGGGGCACACGCTCGTCGACCTCGGCATGTCCCCTCTCTGCGAAAGCTACTTGAGCGCCGAACAGTTAAACCGGATGGAGCCCTTTTATCCCCTGCGCGTTTACGTATGCGATAGGTGTTACCTGGCCCAGCTCGAGGAATACGTCAGCCCGGAGGAGATCTTCACCGAATACGCCTACTTTTCTTCCTACGCCGATTCCTGGCTGAAGCACGCCAAAAATTACACCGACCTGATGGCCGAGCGCTTCGGCATCGGCACCTCGAGTTTTGTCGTCGAACTGGCCAGCAACGACGGCTATCTGCTCCAGTATTTCGTCGAGAAAGGCGTTCCGGTCCTGGGGGTCGAACCGGCGCGCAACGTGGCCCAGGTGGCCATCCAAAAGGGCATCCCGACGCGCGTCGAGTTCTTCGGAGAAAAGATGGCCTCGGGCCTGGCCTCGAAGGGAAGGAAAGCGGACCTCATCATCGGGAATAACGTGCTGGCCCAGGTCCCGGGGCTCAACGATTTCGTCTGGGGCATGAAAATCCTGCTCAAGCCCAGTGGGGTCATCACCATGGAATTTCCCCATCTGGCCCGGCTCATGGACGAGAACCAGTTCGACACCATTTACCACGAGCACTTCTCGTATTTTTCGCTCCTCGCGGCGGAAAAGATCTTTGCCGCCCACGGGTTGACGATCTTCGACGTCGAAGAGCTCTCCACCCATGGCGGGTCATTGAGAATATACGCCAGGCACGCCGAGGACGGGACAAAGCCGGTGACGGAGAGAATTGCCGGCCTCAGGACAAGGGAAGAGACGGCGGGCCTCGCCCGGATGGAGACCTATGCCGCATTTTCGGAAAAGGTCAGGGAGACCAAGCGAAAACTGCTGGAATTCCTGATCGAAGCTAAACGCGCGGGAAAAACCATCTGCGGCTACGGCGCGCCGGGAAAGGGCAATACCCTTCTCAACTACTGCGGGATCCGCGTGGATTTCCTCGACTACACCGTCGACCGCAACCCCTACAAACAGGGGAAGTTCACACCCGGAACCCATATTCCGATCTTTTCCCCCGATAGAATCCGTGAAACGCGGCCGGATTATCTTTTCATATTGCCCTGGAATTTCAAGGACGAGATCATGGGGCAGATGTCCTACATCCGGGATTGGGGCGGGAAGTTCATCGTGCCCATCCCCGAAGTCAAGGTCTACGAATGATCTTCCGCGAGACCAAGTTGAAGGGCGCCTACATCGTCGACATCGAGAGGCGCGAGGACGACCGCGGGTTTTTCGCCCGGACCTGGTGCCGGCGGGAATTCGAAGTTCACGGCCTGAACCCCCGGTTGGCCCAGTGCAGCATTTCTTTTAACGCCAAGAAGGGGACGCTCCGGGGGATGCATTATCAGGTCAAGCCGTTCGAGGAGGCCAAGCTCGTCCGCTGCACGAGGGGGTCCTTGTGCGATGTCGTTGTCGACTTGCGCCGGGATTTCCCGACCTTCAAGGGCCACCTGAGCGTCACCCTGACCTCCGACAACAGGACCATGCTCTATGTCCCCGAGGGATTTGCCCACGGTTTCCTGACGCTCGAGGACAACACCGAGGTGCATTACCAGATCTCGGAGTTCCATGCGCCCGACCATGCGAGAGGCTTCCGATGGAACGACCCGGCCTTCGGCATCGCCTGGCCATCGGACGTCATGATCATTTCGGACCGGGACCGGAATTATCCCGACTTCAACGGGTGAATAAGGCCGGAAACCATGCGCGCCAAGATTCCAAAGTATCCGGCCAAAGAAACTGGCGTCGGCCTCCAGATCCACCGGTTGATGGCTGAGCTTTTCCCGATATGCCGGAGCATTACGGGGGACGGGTTCCGCAAGACCATGGAAATCCTCAGGCGGCAAGTCCCTCTCGAGATCCGTGAGGTGCCTTCCGGAACACGAGTATTTGACTGGACCGTGCCGAAGGAATGGAACATCCGGGACGCCTATATCAAGAATCCGAAAGGCAGGAAAATCATCGACTTCCGGAAATCCAACTTGCACGTCGTGAGCTACAGCACCCCGGTCAAGAAGCGTATCTCTTTGAAAGCCCTGAAAGAGCATCTTTTCACCCTGCCGGCACACCCGGACTGGGTCCCCTACAAGACCTCCTACTACGAGGAGAACTGGGGCTTCTGTCTGAGCCACAGGCAATTCCTCACTCTGGACAAGGGGGATTACGAGGTCGTCATCGATTCCGGGCTTGAAGACGGCTTCCTGACTTATGGGGAGCTCTTGCTCCCGGGTGAAAAGGAGGAAGAAATCCTCATCTCGGCCCACGCCTGCCATCCGTCCTTGGCCAACGATAACCTCTCGGGGATCGGGCTGGCGACGATGCTGGCCAAGCATCTGGGGACCGTCGGCCGCCGCTTCTCCTACAGGTTTCTTTTCATCCCCGGCACCATCGGGTCGATCGCATGGCTTAGCCTGAATGAAGAGAAAACTAAAAATATAAAGGCCGGCCTGGTCGTTACAGGCGTTGGCGACAGGGGGGACATTACTTACAAGAAGAGCCGCCGGGGCAACGCCGAGATAGACCGGGCCGCCGCCCACGTCCTCGGGCATTCGGGCCGACCCTATCGACTGCTGGATTTTCAACCGTACGGTTATGACGAGCGGCAGTATTGTTCGCCGGGATTCAACCTTCCCATCGGCAGAATCTCGAGAACGCCTCACGGAGAATACCCCGAATACCATACCTCTGCGGACAACCTGGAATTCGTGTCCCCCGATTCCCTGACGGAGAGCTATGAGAAAATCCTGGCCATCCTCAACGTGCTGGAAGGCAATCGAATTTGCCTGAGCCGGAATCAGAAATGCGAACCCCAGCTGGGAAAACGAGGTCTCTATATTTCAGCTGGAGTGAATGAGCTTGCGTTGCTTTGGGTCCTGAACATGTCCGATGGCGGCAACAGCCTGCTCGACATCGCAGAAAGGTCGGGACTTGAGTTCTCGGTGATCAAGAAAGCGGCGAATTCGTTGGCGAAAGCGAATCTCCTGGAGGAACGGCCAGAATGAAATTTTATGGGATGGAAGGGGAGAGATGGGCATGAAAGTGGTGCTCTTTTGCGGTGGATTAGGAATGCGGCTTCGGGAGTATTCGGAGACCATCCCCAAACCGATGGTCGTGCTCGGATACCGGCCGATCCTCTGGCAAGTCATGAAGTACTACGCGCACTATGGCCACAAGGAGTTTATCCTGTGCCTGGGACACCGGGGAGATCTCATCAAAAAGTACTTCGTGAATTATGACGAGTGCGTCTCCAACGATTTCGTCCTGACCAAGGGGGGCAAAGATCTGAATTTGCTGAACAGCGATATCAGTGACTGGAAGATCACCTTCGTCGACACGGGGTTGAATTCCAATATCGGGCAGAGACTATGCGCCGTCAAGAAACACGTGGGCGACGACGATATCTTCTTGGCGAACTATGCGGACGGCCTGGCGGACCTCAACTTCTCCGATTATCTGGCCCGGTTTCTGGCCCGGGACAAAATCGCCTCCTTTCTTGCCGTCAAGCCGACGCAGAGCTTCCATGTCGTAACGATCAAGAAGGACAGCCAGGTTGCCTCGATCAGCCCTCTCGGCGAATCCGGGATCTGGATCAATGCGGGATATTTCATCTTCAGAAAAGAGATCTTCAAATACATCCAAGAGGGGGAGGACCTCGTCAAGGAACCCTTTTGTCGGCTGATCGAGCAGAAGCGGATCATGACCCACAAGCACCAGGGCTTCTGGATGGCCATGGACACCTTCAAGGACAAGCTCTTCCTGGACGAGATGGTTGCCAAAGACGACATGCCGTGGGAAGTCTGGAGAGGAAAGAAATGATGGACCTGAAGCTCGCTCGACGCGGGGATTCATTCAAGGTTCTCTGTCTCGGAGCCCACAGCGACGATATCGAGATCGGCTGCGGCGGGACGGTCCTGAAGCTGATCGAAGAACAGAAGAGGATCGCCTTCGAATGGGTGGTCCTCAGCGCCGATGAAAGAAGGAGAAAGGAAGCCGAGGCAAGCGCCGCGGCCTTCCTCGCGGGAGTGGCAGACAAGACGGTCGTCGTTAGGGAATTCAGAGACGGATTCTTTCCTTATGCCGGCGGCGAGATCAAGGAATTCTTCGAGGAGTTGAAGCTGGCGGTCGACCCCGACCTGATTTTCACGCACGGCCGTTCGGACCTGCACCAGGACCATCGGCTGGTTTCCGAGCTCACCTGGAACACCTTCCGGGACCATCTCATCCTGGAGTACGAAATCCCCAAGTACGACGGCGACCTCGGGGCCCCGAACGTTTTCGTCCCCCTGGACGAGACCGTCTGCGGGACAAAAATCCGGCTTATCCTCAAATATTTCAAGTCGCAGGCCGGAAACCGGTGGTTCACAAAGGAAACATTCATGGCGATCATGAGATTGCGGGGGATAGAATCGAACGCACCCGACGGATACGCCGAAGCATTCTATAATCGCAAGCTGATCCTGTCTTAAGGGGTTGTCGAAGTTTGGAATACTCGCGAAGATGAAATTCAACTCCCTTTATTACCTGGCCTTTTTATCGATCGTCGTGCTCCTCTATTACGTGGTCGGGTCTCGCTATCGATGGGTATTGTTATTATTGGCCAGCTATTATTTCTATGCCTCCTGGAAACCGGTGTATCTCTTCGTCATCGTAGGGACCACGGTCATCAACTATTTTGTCGCTGTCGTCATGGCCCGTCAGGACGAGAAGAGGAGAAGACGCAAGTTCCTGCTGATATCGCTTGCTTCGGGCCTGGGGCTGCTGTTTTTTTTCAAGTATTTCAACTTCTTCTCCGCCTCCATCCAGGACATCCTGCGGGGAGCGGGTTTCTTCGTCAAGAGCCCTCTTCTGAATATCATCATGCCCATCGGGATCTCCTTCTACACTCTTCAGACCATCGGCTATATCCTGGATGTCTATCATGGGAGAGTGAGACCGGAACGGCATTTTGGGACGTTCGCCGTGTACGTTTCTTTTTTCCCGATCGTCTTGTCAGGACCCATCGAGCGCTCGGGACACCTGCTGCCGCAGTTGGAGCGTAAGAACAAAATCGTCTTTTCTTACGAGAATATTTCCAAGGGGGCGAAGCTTATTATTCTGGGATTATTCTACAAGTTGGTGGTCGCCGACAGGGCGGCGATCTACGTGAACGCGGTTTATGCCAACGCTGGTAAGCACTCCGGCCTTACCTTTCTAGTCGCGACGATATTCTTCAGTTTTCAAATCTACAGCGACTTTGCCGGATATTCATACGTCGCCATCGGGTCCGCCAAGCTTCTGGGCATCGATATCCTGCAGAATTTCAACCGACCCTTCTTTGCCGCCTCGATCAAGGATTTCTGGCGCAGATGGCACATATCGCTTTCCACTTGGCTGAGAGACTACATCTTTCTCCCTGTGGCCTATTCTTTCTCCCGAATGTTGAAAAAGGAAAAATATCTGTCTATCCGGACGGACAGGATCATCTATTTCTGTGCCATTTTTATCACGTTCTTCCTCTGCGGTCTTTGGCATGGTGCGAATTGGACGTTTATCGCTTGGGGGTGCCTGCACGGTTTCTACCTGGCCGTCGAGAATATCCTGGGATTGAAAACAAAGCGCCGGCTCTTGAACATCGGCATCACGTACATCCTGGTCCTATTCACCTGGATATTTTTCCGGGCGGCCTCAATCTCTGATGCGTTTGCCATTGTCGGCAAAATATTCACCAAACCGGGTTCGCTTTTTATCCCACAAGGTTCGGATATTGTCGCGCCGATTTATACAGGCATGGCCATCCTCATCTTGCTCGTGATGGAACTCAAGCAGGAATTTTTTCCGTCCTGGTTTTCCTTCTTTAACAACGAACGCGAGCTCGTCCGGGTATTCTCTTACGCGGCGATCATCGCGCTTATCCTTTCACTCGGAGTTTTCGACGGCGGGCAGTTCATCTATGCGCAGTTCTGATCAAAGATGAATAGGCAGATATTGCTCCTCGTAACAAAATCCATCAAGGTCATCGTCTGCATATTTCTTATCGATTTTATTTTTGGCGAAATCCAACGGTACGTCTTTTTTCAGCAGAAATCGGGGAAATTCTACCGGATCAACTATACGATGGATGTATCGACCGACGAGGTTATCATTTTTGGCAGCTCGCACGCGGCCGCCCACTATGTTCCCGACGTATTTGAAAAGGAACTGGGCCTGTCCTGCTACAACGCGGGTGTTGCTGGGCAACAGATATTGGTCCATAAGACCTTGCAGGAAATCGTGCTCCAAAGAACGACACCTAAAATAATGATCTTGGATATCGATACATGGGGATTCTATCAAGATCCATACCATTACGATAGGCTGTCCGATCTCCATCCCTTCTACTATAAGCACCCCGATATCATCGGGAAAGTTCTCGCGCTAAAGTCTGGGCTGACTGAGTATTTTCTCAAATCAAGGTTATATCAATATAATTCGACGATCGTTCACGTCGTAAAGTACTGGCTCGCACCGCAAAGGGACCGGAAAGGGTACCAGGCGACATTAGTCCAACTGCCGCGGCCGGAGCAAACCGTTCAGGTCCGGAGGGAGGACGAGCAACCCCCGGTGCGAAGGCCTAGGCCGTTCGATAAGAACTTGATTGCCGCGCTTGAACAGTTCGCTTTAAACGCGAAGAAAAGGAATGTCCGCCTCGTATTTGCGTTTTCGCCGACTCTCGAATATACCGATACATCGCAGGATGATTCAGTGGAAAAAATACGCTCCATCACCAACAGAAACTCTATTATATTAATCAGCTATATCAATAACCCTGATTTTCTCGGTCATTATGAACTCTTCGCGGATTCCGGGCATTTGAACGATCCGGGGGCGAGGTTGTTCTCTAAAATGGTCTCCGACAAGATCAGGGATGAGTTCCCGGATCTTCGTCGGAACTAGATTGTCCTTGGTTCACACTTCGGACTATGCGCTCGATATCATTGGGTTTGAGTGTGTAAAAGCTGGGGATGACCAGCGTTCTTCTCAGCGTGCGCTCGGCCGACGGACAATCGCCTTCATAGCCATATTGCTCGGCGGCGCCCGTTATGACTTCTTCGTAAGGTCTCGATGTGCCGACTCCATGGCTCCGGAGATAGGCCGCCATCATGTCCCGCTGCGCGGTGGACGGAAGGATGATGGGATACATAAAGCGATTGTAATGGGTCCGGGGCCTTTCGCGGCACAGCATGCCAGGGTCCAATTTCAGATTGTGCTCGAAATATTCGGCGTGGGCCCGTTGCGATGCGATCATGGAATCCAGTTGGGGCATCCGCCTGCGGGCCGTTGCCAAGTCCGATGCGAAGACGCGGCTTAGGACAATAGGCGACTTGTCCGCGAACTCGGTCCTTTTGTTGTAAACGGCCCATACCCGGGAACCCACCAGTCCCCATAGGGGCCGGCTGCGGAGCTTCGACCTGATATAGGTCGTAATGACATGCTTTATCTCCTTGGCGCGGGTGGGGACAGGCAAGGCCGAGGTCAGCTCGGAGATACGGGCGCGGAGGTCCTTATTCTCCGAAAACAGCGCCCCGCCCTCGCCCACGGAGAGGTATTTCCCTGACCGGAAGCTGAAGAAAGAAATATCTCCGAATGACCCGCATGCCCGGCCGTCGAGCGTGCTTCCGAGAGACTGGGCGCAATCCTCGATCACCGGCTTGCCTTCCATGATCTCGAGGACCTTCGGCATGTCGCAGAGGTTCCCGAACATGTGAACCGCGATGAGGGCATCGATGCCCAAATGCTTCGTCCGCAGGTCCTCGGAGGAGAGACAGAAGGTCTCGGGATCTATGTCGAGAAATCGGGGCACGCAACCCGCGGCCCTAACGGCCTTGAATACGACCGGGCAACAATAGAGAGGCACTCCGATCTTCGAGCCCGGCCGGATGCCGAGAGCTTGGATGGCGACGATCACCGCCGCTCTCGCCGACCTGACGGGAATCCCATCGCCGAGCCCCGGCAAGGAAATCGTAATTTGCGATTCAACGGGTTTCCGCGCCGCGATCAAGCCACGAATGATATCCCCGATGGAATATCGATGGAGTTCCGTCGGTATTAGACCTGCCATCAACGCCTCATGTGTCTCCGGTGCCGGAGCTTTTCAACTTATGCCTCTCGGCATCGACGATATCTCCACCGCTGCGGAGACGGGCAGCTAGGCCATAGAGGCGATATTTCAGGGGATGAAGGGAGTACTTCCACATATAGCCTTGTTTGAGAGTTGCCCCAAAGCGCCTCTTGAACGAGTTGAGCGCCTCTTGCTTTGAGCCAGGTTCCGGGTTAATTCTTGCCCCCACGAAATCAAAACGCCGGACTCCCAGCTTCTGAAATTGGCGCATGGCTTCCCACTGAAGCAGCTTCATGGTGCCTTGATGCGTTTCAGCGAGATTACCTCCATAGATGGCATACGCGCAGTGGTTGCTGAACGCGTACAGCGTGGAGCTTTGAACGGTGCCCTGGTAGTCGGCAACCGTGACCTTGCCATATTCGCCAAGCCCTGCCACATAACGTTGGAATGCCGCATGGCTCATGAACGGCAGTTTCGATCTTTTGAATGTTTCCCTTACGAGCGCATAAGAGATGTCAATGTACTCCGCCCCCGCTCGGATGGTTACGCCGCTTTTTGTCGCGGTGCCGATATTCTGGCGGCTGATTTTGGCAACATTCCTCCAAAGGACATCTTCGGGCTGGCTTAAGTCGATGATATAACTCCCATAGGGGGCGGCGTCGGCCCCGTCCGGATAAGTCCGGAAAATCGTGTTCGTCGTCGCCGGAATGACCATGTCGGCGCCGATCGACCGGAGATATTTGATGGTTCCGTTTAAGAAGTCCTTCTCCTCGGAGACGTCGAAAACCTGGGCCATGGGAATCGTCTCGACCCGGAAGCGGACCATGCGAAAAATCGCTTTGCGGATAATCGTGTAAGGCAGCACGCATCTGAGCTCGCCCGGTTCCGAAAATCCGCCAAGCCAGCCGTATTCGTCGCTGACCGCCTTCAAGAAAGATTCCTTGGCAAAAATGGGAAGGTCGGGGTGCCAGTTGATTTCGACGGGTTGAACTCTCATCGTATCCTTCTCACCGTTTTAATCTTCTATTGAAGAGGGGCCAAGGCCTTTCGATAGTAGTCTTTCAGCCAACGCGTTTGCTCTTTTCTCCTGAATCGGACGAATTCCTCCGAGACCGGCTTGGGGGGATGGGAGATCATCCCCCAGAAGTATCCGGACAGAAGGAGAAACCCGGAGAGGAGCAGGAGCTTCGAGCTCATCTGATTGATCGGAGTGATGAGGACGTAAGTCATGATCGTTCGTTCCGCCTCATGATCTTATCATGGACGTCCCTGAAGGTCGAAACAGGGACTCCCTTGCCTCGAAGATAGGACAGGAAGGATTCGACGGCGTCGAGCTCGCCCAGGTCCTTCGTGTGGCCGATGGCGACGATGGGCCGGAAGAGAGCGGGATCCCTTCGATCCTTCTCCAATTCCCGGTCGAACATCCGGATCATTTCCGCCGCCGTCAAACGGCAGAAATCGAGCTTCATCGGATGGCGGAACCGTGAGAAATCCCTCAGACGGGCCAGCCGTTTTTGGGGACGTTGGGCACTCGCCGGTCCCTTTTGCTGCAAGCCGATTCGCTTGGCGGTGAACATCTTCCATATCGGGACCATCCTGGTGAACGTCGGCATTTCGAGCAGGATCCCTCGGGGGTCAGGAACGTTGACGTCTTCAGAGAACGCCCAATAATATCCGTTCTTGCGCGACCTGCGGTAATCGAGATTGTGCTGGTGTTGCAGTCCGCCCTTAAAGACAGAGGAGTCAACCTTAACGCCGTGCCCAGCGAGGGATTTCGCCGCGGCCGCGGCGGGCTGTAAGAGCCAATTTCCGGCCCGAAAGGAAAGGGGGTTGTAGCCGGGCGCCCCAAGGACCCCTCGGAGATACGCGATGGAGCGATCGATGATCTGGTCGATCCGTTCGGGGGAAAGACGACACAGGTTATATTCGCCATAATCAAGCTGCCATTGGGCATCGTTGTGACGGGCGTTGTACCACTGCGGATGCAAGTGAAGCCCGACCTCGAATCCCTCTCCATGGAATTCGCGGATCTGCCGCTCGACCAGGTCGATGGCCGGGTCCGCGCGCTCGGATCCGATGATCTCCAGCTCCGCGGCCTCGACGAAAACCACGCAGCGCGCGTTCCACTTCCGGAAAACGGCTTTCAGCTTCTCGGCCGGCTCATGGACCAATTCCCTCAGCGAACCCTCGCCGTTACCGTAAATCTCGTAATCGACCGTGAAGATGCACTCGATCATGGAACTGTCTCTCCCCGGCCCTCCGGTCCATCGAGAAGGGTGGCCAGCGCCAAGAGCATCCACGCCTGGGACCACCTCATGAACGAGGTGCGTACCGTAAAGCGGGCATGCTTCTGGAAGTAGAAGAAACCCCCGTTGTCCCACATGTTCCTCAGCGCCCAGCCGAGGACGGAGTGTGCGAGGTCGACGTTGTCTTTCCCAAGATCCCGGAGCTCGGTCAGCGTGATCAAGCTTTGAGCGACGCTGTGGATATCGATCGGGTAGGTGCCGTCGTAATAGTACCGCGGCGCGCCGTCCTCCCGGAAAAAATGGGCTCTGTAAAAATCGAAGCCTCGGCGAATGGCTGGCTCGAACTCCGTTGTTCCCGTATAGTCATGGATACGTCGCAGGGCGACGAGATTGAAGCCCGTGTGGAAGTTGTCGATCCATCGTTGGGCCGGCGCCTCGCCGTAATCCCAGGCGCCGTCCGGGTGCTGCCTGGCGACGGAGTAGCGCGTGGCGTCGAGGGCGGGCCCGATGTACTTCTTCTCGCCCGAGATCCGGCCGACCCGGCATAGGAACGCGGCGCCCAGGAGATTGGCGTTGTGGACCTCGTCCCGGCCCACGAGCGTGTAATTGAAGCAGGCTTTCGAGCCGCCTTCCCGCCAAAAGAGGTCATTCAGGATGAACTCGGCGGCGCTCACCGCCGCGCTCAGCCACGAGGGCTCCGGCGCCTGCTCATGGGCGTCGAGCAGGGCGTTACCGGCGAACGTCGAGCAGATGATGTTGGGGGAGGCCTTCGGAACGAGCGCCGACCTCTGCTGCCAATCGAAATTGTAGCCCCAGCACGAAGAGGGCCGGCCGGGCGAGCGCAGCGCCAGGAGCTTGTCGGCCATCGGGCCGATCGACTCGGTTCCGTCGGCCAGGCCGCTTTTCGTCAACCGGACGAGCGAGGACAGGAAGAGCGCGATCCCCTTGGGATTGGGCGTCTTGGGCACGAGCAACAGCCGTCTGAGGTTGACCGGGCAGCGTTTGACGCCTTGGGTCAGCGCCAGTCGGGCCAGCCTGAAATTCAGGAAGGGGAGGGCCTTGAAGACGCGGCTATTGAGGGCGTCGTAGGGATCGTAGCCCGCCCATCCGTTCGCCCGGCAATAGGCCAGCAGCTTGAGCGCGGTGCTCTTCGTGGTCATCAAAGCGTCTTGAGGCTTGTTCACTTCGCGCGTGTCTCTCAGCTTCACGCGGCCGCGAGCAGCTCCTTGAGCGCCCTTTCCGCGGTATGGCCGTCCCAGAGCGGCGGCACTTGTCCCTTGCGCTCCGGGCCGTCAAGCACCTGATCGATGTCGTCGAGAAGACTCTCGAGCTTTGTGAGGCGGTTGCTTCCCAAAGTCAATGTGATCGGCCGTTCCGTGTTGGGCCGGAGGGTGAGGCAAGGAGTCCGAAAGAACGTAGCTTCTTCCTGGAGACCCCCGGAGTCCGTCAAGACGGCCCTCGCGTTCTCCGTCAGGGAGAGCGAGGCGTGATAGCCTAGGGGCTCGAGCAGGAGCAGCCGGTTGTCGGAATGAGGCATGAGCTTGAATTCCGTGAGCATCTTGCGGGTGCGGGGATGGACGGGGAAGACCACGGGCAGACGCCGCGATAATTCCTCCAAGCCGGCCATGAGGGTCCCCAGGTTGGACCGGGCATCCACGTTGGCCGGCCGATGAAGGGTGACGTAGACATATCGGGCAGGCTCGAGCTTGAGCTGGCCCAGGGTGCCGCTGGAGCGCGCCTTGGGGAGGTTGTCCACCAGGGAATCGATCATGATGTTACCGACAAACTTGATCTTCTCCGCGGCCACCCCTTCCCGGAGCAGGTGCGCGCCGGCGTCTTCCGAGGGGGTCAGAAGCAAGTCGGCCAGCGCATCAGTGACGAGGCGGTTGATCTCCTCGGGCATGGTCCGGTCGAAACTGCGCAGGCCCGCTTCGATGTGGGCGACGCGGATGCCCATTTTCGCGCAGACGAGGGTGCAGGCCATCGTCGAGTTGACGTCCCCGACGACCACGACCCAGTCCGGCCTTTCCCGCCCGCACACGGCTTCGAAGCTTGTCAGAATGCCGGCCGTTTGGAAGGCGTGCGTTCCCGAGCCCACGCCGAGGTTGATGTCCGGCCGGCGTATCCCGAGCTCCCGGAAGAAGACCTGGGACATGTTCTCGTCGTAATGCTGGCCGGTGTGCACGAGCACGGCATCGACCCGCGGCGCTTGCGGGCCCTTGGCTTCGTTGTACGAGACGATCTGCCTCATGAAAGGCCCGACTTTCATGAAATTCGGTCGCGCGCCCGCGACCACGATCACCTTGATGCTCTTCATGGACAAGCTCTCCAATACGCGTTCGGTCCGTTCAGGCCTTTCGGCCCTTCCCCTTGCCGCAGGGGCGCACGCGCTCGACCCGGATGATGTCCTCGACGTGATCGACGATGTCCTTCAGGGCCGCCCGGGGCGCGTTGTCCGGCGGGCGATTCTTATCTCGACGAACGAACAGGATCTTGGACCAGACCTCGTCTTTGTCGCGGATCAGGCTCAAGCGGCCCTGCTGTTCCAACATGAGGTCCACGGCTCCCGTTTTGCCGCGGAAAATGCTGTAAACGGGGATGCCCAGGGCGGCGGCCTCGCGGTTCATGGTCCCGCCGCCGCTGACGACGAAATCGGAGATCCAGAGCAGGTCGAGCCCGTCCACGGCCCGCGATGGGATGACCGTCCTGGCGTCTTCGAACCAGCCCGGGTATTTCGCCCGAAGGGTTTGTTCCTGTTGGGCATTACGCGGCAGGAGGACGGCCCGGACTCCCGGAGTTTGGCAGATCCTTGCCATGAGCTCGTGGAACAGCAAGTCGCTTTCGGGGTTGTAGTAGTGCGCTTCGTTCGCCGGGGGACGCACGGTGACGATCATTTCGTCATCCCGCAGGCCCAATTCCTCCATGAGCGAAGACGCCGGCTTGAATTCGGGGGCGTAGACGTCCTCCTTAATGCCCTGATAATAGCGAATGTGACTGACATTCGAGGGCAGGCCTTCCGGCGATAAGGCGTCGGGAACGATCGTCCAGCGGGGATGAGTGAGCGGCGCGGTCCGCGCGTGCTCGTAGTCCACGATGAGGACCGTCGGCACGCCCATCAGGTTGCTGAGGAGGTTCTGGGAGCGGGCCCCGTGGGAAAGGGACAGGCCGGGCCTCTGATGCAGATAGAAGGGCAGCAGCTGGAACGACCGCAACACCAGGCCGGTGATCTTCATGATCGGGTTTTTTCCATAGTGGCGTCCGACCTTCAGAAAGCGCAGGCCCTTCTCTTCCGCGAGGTCACAGACCTGGAAGGCGTCGCGGGCAGTCAGGACCACCTCGTGGCCACGCCGCTCCAATTCACGGATGATGGGGATGAAGAACGGGACATGGGGCGTGTTGTCGAGATCGATCCAGATCTTCACGCCCGGCGTCACCGGTCCCAGGTTTCGCTGGAGCAGGCCTTCAGGCGGCAAGCGCTTGGACTTTTTCGTCGCCAGCCTTTCCTGGCTTTTCGCGGCGGCCGTCGTCCGCCAGTATCGGGCCATGTCCCGCGGCAGGACATGCCAATACTGGCCTGCGTATCGCGTCTGGATATAGTTGAGAAATTCGAGGTAGTGCGCTACGGGATATTCTTCCCGGCCCGGCTCCGCTCCATCGAAGCTCATGTAATCGGGATGCGTATTGAGCGCCGCCATGCCGCCGTTTTCCGCGATCCAGTCGATTTTCTGTTTCCAGATCCCGATGTTCTCTTCCTTCAGGATGACGAGAAGCCCGTGGTCCTGAGGCAGGGTGTACGGTAACTCCACGTACGTTCTCGTTTTGGCATCGTTGCTTGCCAGGAACGGGAAAATGGAGCTGACGCCTCCCGACTGGGGCTCAAAAGGATCGGTGTCGAATGTCGAGCAGGCGTGCTCGATATCCAACTCCGCGATCCAATTCAATTTACTGAGCATCGACGGCGAGGTGAATCCGACCCCCCCCCATTTTCTGAGGTAGTGATTGATCCGCGGCACTTTGGCGCAGAATTCCGCCGGCTGCCTGAAGAGCTTTCCGTCATGCTTGAGCCCGTGCACGCCGATTTCGAAACCCGCTTCGGAAAGAGTACGGATCACACGGGAGGGCGTGGGGTAATCTTCCGGAACGAAGTTGAAGGAAGACCGGAAACCTAATTGTCTTTCCAGGTCCATCAGCTTGAGGCACCGGGTGAGGCCCCTCAGGCTGTCGACATCGTGTTGCAGGACCAGGGCAAACTTCTTTTTTTCGGGCCATCCGGTCCAATCCTGGGGCGGTTTCGCCGCGGCTGGGTTGATCGGCCACGTGCCCGTCGTGACCTTCCGTTTTTGTGCTGCGATCACCCGTCTCATATAGATCTGGAGCCTCCGAGGGATGACGGGCTTTATCTGGTAGTAGAAATCGATGGCCTTCATGATTCTTTCTTATAACGAAAAAACGATAAATTTTCAAGAGCCGCCCTTGATGGTATGTCACGATATTGGACATTTGATTGGTCCCCATTTGCGGCGGGTGATATGATTGTTTTGTGACGAAACAGATAGATTTCAGGAAGCGGCTATCCGTTGTTGTGCTCAGTTTGGCCTTTCTCCTTGCCTCCTGCGAAACCGGCGGAGGCGGGGGAGGGACGAGCGGGTTTGTGTACCCGCTCAAGGTCAGCTCCAGCGGCCGCTACCTGGTCGATCAGAAAAACGCCACATTCCTTATGATCGGCGACGATGCCTCTTCGCTTATGGTCAACGGCTCTCTGAGCGACGCCGAATACTACCTGGCCAATCGTGCCTCCCATGGCTTCAACATCGTCGAGATCGAGCTCATCTGCGATGAATATGGCGGCGGGCGTGCCGACGCCAGCACCTTCGACGGCCTAATGCCGTTCACCACGGCCGGCGACCTTTCTACTCCGAACGAGGTATACTTTGCCCGGTGCGATGAAATGATCCGCTCCGCAGCGAGCCACGGCATCACGGTCATGCTGAACCCCGCCGAGGCTGCTGGTTTCATTAGCATGATGCATGCGAACGGCGTGGACAAATGTGAGGCCTATGGCCGCTATCTCGGAAACCGATACAAGAGCTTTGACAACCTGATATGGTGGTTCGGTTGCGACTTCCAAACCTGGAGCGATCCCAGCGACAACGCCGTGGTCAAGGCCGTCGCCGACGGGATCAGGGAAACCGACAGCCGCCATATCCATACTTTACAGCTCGACTACTTCGTCAGCAGTTCGCTCGATGACATCCTTTGGTCCGACCTGGTCACGCTCAACGCCGCCTATACCTACTACCCGGCCTATGCCGAGGTGCTCAAGGATTACAACCGGACGCCGGTCGTCCCTGTTTTCCTGGTCGAGTCCGATTACGAGTTCGAAAACGGAGCTGACCCCGAGCGTCTGCGGCGTCAGGATTACTGGTCATTCATCGCCGGCTCCTGCGGCTACGTGTATGGAAGCGCCTTTGTCTGGCCGATGATCGCTGGATGGAAGGACAATCTCGACACGACAGGTGTGACTCAGCTGGGTTATTGTAAGGCCCTTTTCCAATCCCGTCCCTGGTCCACCCTTGTTCCGGACCAAGCGCACATGCTTGTCACGGCCGGCTATGGCACGTTCTGGTCCGGAGGCACGCCCAGCTCCGGCATCAGCTTAAACGACTACGTCACCGCCGGCTCGACTCCCGACGGCAAGCTCGCTCTCGTCTATGTCCCCTCAGCCCGGACGGTCACCGTCGATTTGGCCCGCCTTTCCGGCGCTATCACCGCCCGTTGGTATGACCCGACCACCGGAAGCTACCAACCGATCGCCGGGTCGCCCTTCCCCAACACCGCCTCTCAAACCTTTACGACCCCCGGCGTCCATGCCGACGGCGCCGGGGATTGGGTGTTGGTTCTCGAAGCGCAATAACACAGACGCCTGGCCCAGGCGTCCTTGACATCGCCGGGGCCATGAATTAAGATTTTTTCGGTGGAAAGCGGGGCGCAGAAAGATACGAAAGCGCATACAATAACATGGCCAAGTGCACGATCCAAGGCGTAACAATCAGGGGAGTGATGTCCGCGGTCCCATCGCGGCAGTTCGACAACCTTAAGGACGCCGCGGGATTCACCAAAGACGAAGTCCGCAAGGTCGTCGGCATGGCCGGGGTCAAGAGCCGGCGGATGGCCGGCGAATCCGTCTGCAGCAGCGACCTCTGCCAGGCGGCGGCCGAATCGCTCCTCGAAAGAATCGGCTGGGAACGGGATTCGGTCGACGCCCTGATCATGGTCACCCAGTCACCGGACTATCTTCTGCCTTCCACGGCCTGCCTTTTACAGATGAAGCTCGGGCTCCCCAATACCTGTGCCGCTTTCGATGTCGGACTGGGCTGCTCGGGCTATCCGTACGGCCTTTGGCTGGGTTCCCTCATGGTCTCCGGCGGCGGGATCAAAAGGGCCCTGCTCTTGCACGGGGAAACTCCGGCCCGGTTCGCCGACGAAAGCGACCGGTCAGTCTCGCTCCTTTTCGGCGATGCCGGGTCGGCCACCGCCCTGGAGATGGGCGGTCCCGTAGGCGCGGACCCCTGGTCTTTCGTCCTCCACACCGACGGCAGCGGCTATGAGGACCTGATCATTCGCGGAGGGGGATTTCGAGAGCGGTTCCCGAATGATATGCGGAGATATTGCGTCTCGATGAACGGGGCCAACATCTTCAATTTCTCGATCAAGCGCGTTCCCACCATCATCCAGGACACCTTGGATCTCGCCGGGTTGAAGAAGGAGGACGTGGACTATTACGTTCTCCATCAATCCAACCAGTTCATCATGCGCCATCTGGGCAAGAAAATGGGGATCCCGGAAGCCAAAGTCCCCATGACGCTCGCGGATTACGGGAATACGGGCGGCCCCTCGATCCCTCTGACGGTCGTCCAGGGGGGGCTGGACCGGCCGCCCGGCCGCCCCCTGACCTTGATGCTCGTCGGCTACGGCGTGGGGCTGTCCTGGGGCTCGGCGCTCGTCCGGCTGGAACCGGATGCGGCTCTGGGACACGTGGAATTCGACAACCGGTGTTGATTTTGGACGGCAATGGCGGATATATTGCCGATTGAGGAGATTTGAGAGCCGTGGCTAAGGACGCGAACGAAATTCTGGCCTGGGTCGCGGATATCTTTGAGAGTCCCGTCGAGAAAATCCGGTCGGAAACGAAAAGGGAGGATATCGAGGCTTGGGACTCCCTGGGAATCATGACCCTGATGGCTCGGTTGGACGAGGACTTCCAGGTCCTGCTCACCGATGAGGAGATCCAGCAGATGAATTCCGTGGCGGACATCCTGGATCTTCTCCGCAAACACGGCAAGCTCGTGGACGGTTGATCAAGGCATGCGCTTCCTGTTCGTAGACCGGATCCTGGAGCTTGAGCCGGGAAAATCCATCAAGGCGGAATACCACATTTCCGGCGACCAGGATTTTTTCCGGGACCATTTTCCTGGATTTCCGGTAGTGCCCGGGGTCCTGCTTACGGAGATGATGGCCCAGGCAGCCGGTAAGTGCCTGGATGCCGAGGGCAAGGATAAGGGGAAGGGGAAAGCCATGTTGGCCCAGATTCGCTCGGCATCTTTCCGGGAGTGGGTCAGGCCGGGTGCGACCGCGTTGATCACGGCGGAGATCCGGACAAGTCAGGCCCAGTATGCCACGGCTGTGTGCTCGATCAAAGTCAATGGGGCAAAGGTCTGCACGGCCGACCTCCTCTTCTCGTTCCTGCCGCTCGGAGAGTTCGCCCCGGGCTACCGCGACGAAGTCTTGGAATCCTTCCTGGCTTCCCGGCAATCTGGAGGAGGCTAAGGTCATGGACAAAATGTTCTCTCTCGAAGGAAAATCCTTTCTTGTGGCGGGTGGGACCCGGGGCATCGGGCGGGCGATATCGGTCCAATTCGCCCGCTCCGGGGCCCGGGTCGTCGCCAACTACGTGCGCGACGAGCGTTCGGCCCAAGCGCTTAGGGAAGAGGCCGAGCGGGAGAACCTCGCTCTTTCGATATGCCGGGCCGACCTGACGAGCGCCAAGGGCCTGGCCCATCTCGATGAGGACATCGGGGCCAATCTGGAATCCCTATCCGGGCTGATTTTTTGCGCGGCCACCGGGGTTCACAGGCCGTTGGCGGAGCTGAACAGGCGGCATTTTGACTGGACATTCGCCCTGAATGTGCAGGCTTTTTTCGAGCTGGTCAAGCTGATGTTGCCGAGATTCAAGGCGCCAGCGTCCATCGTGGCCATGTCTTCCCAAGGCGCCCGACAGGTCGTCCCCGCCTATTCCCTGGTCGGCGCCTCCAAGGGGGCCCTAGAATCCCTGGCCCGTCACATGGCCGTAGAGCTGGCCCCGAAGGGAATACGGGTCAATATCCTCTCTCCGGGGCCGGTACGCACCCAGGCTTGGGTAGTCATGCCGGACGGCGAAGCCCGGCTCGCTGGGGCTCTCAAGAGATCACCCCTCGAACGGCTCACGACCCTGGAAGAAACGGCCTGGGCGGCTCAATTTCTTTGCTCGGACGCGGCCCAGGGCATCGTCGGCCACACCCTGGTCGTGGACGGCGGCCTGAGTCTGGTGGGGGAGTAGGATGCTGATCCCCAGGCCCCGCTTTCCCATTAGGCAAATGGTTCTCATGGGCTGCTTGCCCAATTTCCTGAAAAAGCTCGTCTACCGGCTGAAGGGCTATCGGATCGGGAAAAACGTCTCGATAGGCTTTGGGTCGGTCATCGTCGGGGATGATGTCACCATCGGGGATCATGCCTCGATCAGCTTCTTGTCGTTTGTCCGAGGCCGGCACATCAAGATCGGCGACCACGTCCAGATCGGAGCGACGACGTTTATCGATACTCCATTTATCGAAATCGGCGACGGCAGCAAGATCAATGAACAGGTGTTCGTCGGCGGCCTGCAGTTCCCGGATTCCAAGCTCGTCATCGGCCGCAACTGCCAGATCATGCAGATGTCGTTCATCAACCCCTGCCGGTCGATCACGATCGGCGACGACAGCGGCATCGGCGGGGATTGCCTTCTTTTCGGTCACACCTCCTGGTTGAGCCAACTCGAAGGGTACGCGGTGGACTTCGAGCCCATCGAGATCGGGAAAAGCGTTTCCCTGTCCTGGCGGGTGTTCGTCCTTCCCGGGACCAAGATCGGGGATGGCGCGGTGATCGGGGCCAATTCGCTCGTGAATCGGAATATTCCGCCCAGATGCCTGGCTATCGGCTATCCGGCCCGCGTCGTGAGCAAGTTTCCGGAATTCCCCAAAGACCTGTCCGTGGAGGAGAAGGCCAGGCTTTTCGAAAACATGGTCCGGGAGATGATCCTCTTCTTCCAGGGTTCGGGCCTGAGATGCGAAGGACCGGGCCCCGACTATACGATATTCCGGACGAAAAAGCGCGGCCTGAAGGGGACAAAAGGCTGGCGGCTTCGCGTCGCCGTCGAGTCCGCCGGAGAAAGAATCGTCAACCCATTGCCCGCAAATGTCGATGTTTTCTTAAGCCTCAAGAAAATTTCCGTCGAAGACCGGAGAAAGCTCAACGGTCTGAATATCATGTGGTTTGATGTCGAGAATAAAGAACATTCTGTTTCAACCAATGAGCTGGGGGATGAGATCGCTCTCTTCCTCAGGCGCTACGGCATCCGGTTCTTCAGCGTCAGAGACTGAACGAGGCCTGGCCCTATCTTAAGCCCAAGCCTTTTGTTCTTGACAGAAAGAGAGGTCGCGGAATATCATCGATGAGCGACAGGAGTCGCAGCGGCGGGACGAGGAGTGCTTGGGTTTAGATGCTGTAAAAAAGCGATTTCCCCCCTCTCCCAAGACCTCAAAGAAATGAACAGAATGCGCATTTCCGAAAGGAGCGACTCATGAGCCGGATGAAGAAAGTTTTCGGACTTGTTCTGTGCGTTTTTTTCGGGCTTTCTTTCCTGCGGAGTGAGTATGTCGGCAAAGTTTATTTCCGAGCCGCTGACGGGAATCGATTGAAGAGAATCGGCGAAAGAATCGAGGCGCCAGCCGCCTTGGACCTGCCGCGGATCCGTACATCTCGAGAAAGCCCGTTATTCGTAAAACAGGCCATCTCAGCCGGAAGTCGGAAATCGCTGACAAATATCGCCAGGGAAATCGGCAAGGGCAATCTCCTGCTGAAGCGAGTCGAGATCGATCGCCTCGCCCGGATGGAACACCGCAGATATACGCAATATTACAAAGGAGCAGAAGTCCTGGGAGCGCAGGTCATTCAACACCTCAAGCAAGGAAGAGTCATCAGTACGACCGGCGAATATTATGAGGGGATCGAGGTTGAGATGACGCCTCTCATAGGCGCAAACACAGCGAGTCAACTCTTTCAGATGCATTTAGCAGAGCCTGACCTCACGGAGAATAAAGAGGGCCCGACGCTGATCATCTACCCGGTGAATGATGGGGATTATCGGCTCGCTTATCGGCTGACGATGAACAAGGGGATCACCTACAGCATGACAGGGATCGTAGACGCCAGGAGCGGCGAGGTTCTCAAGGAATATTCCAATGTGAATTATGACGGCCTGACCATCGGTTTAGGCACAGGCGTGCATGGCGAACAATTTAAATTGCCGACAACGCATGCGAATAATATGTATTGGCTTGCAGACTACAGTCGAGTGCGGCCGGTCAATCAAATAACGCGTGATTACGGAAATTCCGACGATATCGCCTCGGATGCTGACAACATTTGGGATAGTGACGGAGCATTGGTGAGTGTCCATGCCTACGTCGGCTTGACCTACGATTATTGTTATTCCGTGCTTGGCAGAGCCGGGCTTGATGATACCAATCAAAAGGCTCTCATTGCTCACGTTCATTTTCCCACTGCAAACATTGCGTTCTGGACCGGCGGCGAGATGTTCGTTGATACCCCTACGGCGGGTGCTCTGGATATCGTTGCCCATGAGTATGCGCATGGAATTACCCAATACTCATCCGGCCTGGCGTACTACTGCGATGACGTCGCTCAGCCCGGCGCGCTGAATGAGGGTTTCTCCGATATCATAGGCACCGCAGTTGAATTCTACTGGCAACCTGAAGGACAGGGATTCGACAAAGCTGATTGGCTTATCGGAGAGGATATTGACCCGCCGTATATTGGCAATCAATATTACGGTGCTACGAGCTACCTTAGAGATCTATCTGACCCAAATTCCACAACCTGGGAATATTCAGGCGTGAAGTACCCTTATCCATGCCATTTATCGCAGGTCCGCATTTTCCAGAATCCGGTAAGCGATTTTGGGGGCGTCCATTTCAATTCGACCCTCTATTCGCATGCCTATTATCTGCTGGCCGCGGGAGGAACGAACAAAGTGTCCGGTCTCAGCGTTTCGGGCCTCGGAATTGAAAAAGCAACAAAGATATTTTATCGCGCTTGGACCTTTTATCTGACGCCGACGGCTAATTTTCTGGACGCGGCAAATGGCCTGCTTCAATCCGCAGGTGATTTATATGGGGCAAGCAGTAACGAATATGCCCAGACGATTAACGCGATGGAAGCTATCGGGTGGACGTTCAATTGAGAAAAGAGACGATGACGGAGAAGATAGGAGTATTGCTCGTCTCCGCATTATTCATTTCGTCTGTTTCGTTCTCCAGCGAAACCAAAGAGCTGGGCTTCCAGGAAAAGCCTGGTTTTCAAACAACCGCTCCCAGAATTCCAAGATCTCCAAAGATCTCTCTCAGATTCGCTTACGGCGCGGATCTTTTAAAAGTCAACGAATCCATCTCCTGGACGCAGGTTGTTTACCAGGAAAATGCCTCCTATTCTGTAAATTATGATGTTGGAAAAGGCCATTCATGGAGTGTTGGTCTGGGCTACAGGTTTTCGGATCAGGTGGGGATTGAGCTTGGCTTTGATTTGGCTTCACGGAATCTTATCGCGGGAAACAGGGCTTCTATTCCTCACCCGCTTTATTTTAATTCTCCAAGAGAGGCAGATAGCACGGAGCGCCGCAAAATACAGGAAAGCGCTTTCTCTCTCGATCTGATCTACAGTATTCCTTTCGGCAAACTTGGACTGGACCTCTATGCAGGCCCGACCTATTTTATTACGAGTGCCGAACTAACGGGCGCCATCGCCTATACGGAATCCGCGTATCCTTATGACTCAATCAGCATCACCCCCCAGACCGAAAAACTAAGGAAAAATGTCATAGGCCTCAATGCGGGATCAAGCGTGAATTTATATCTCAGCAAGAATTTTGCCGTTTTTATTACGGCCCGATATCTCTGGGCAAAAGCCGGTTTCCAGCCCTCGAGTGGAATTCCTCAATTGAATCTCGCGCTAGGCGGGCTCAGGCTCGGCGGAGGACTGAAACTCGTCTTTTAGCGTCATCGATGGGATTCTTAGAGAGTATCTAATATGCAGGTCAAGGGCTGGGAAATCAGCGAACAGACAGATACCGTAGAAGTCTCCGCGGAAATTGACGGCTTCCGCTTATGGTACCGGTTACCCCGATCCTATCCGGTGACCAGGGCGGGCGACCCCTTTCTGGCGGCGGCGCTTCTTCCGGCGATGCTGCAAGGGGAAAAACTTGAGATCGACCCCCGGTTGCCCGTATCACCGAAGCTTCTCAAGAATCTGGCCGTGCTGCAGGAGATCCACCATAGCTGGAATCCCGTTTTGAAGATCATCCCGGTCAGCGCACAGACATCAGCCAGCCAGCCCCTCCGCCCGGGAGCGATGTCCTTCTTCTCCGGAGGCGTGGACAGCACCTACACTCTGCTCAAAAGGATCGAGGAGATCAGTCATATCGTTTTCATCCAGGGATTCGATTTCTTTGCGGGCCGCGGCCAGGACCTGCCATTCTCCGCGGCCGATATCAGCGACCTGGCCCAGATCGCCTGCAAGCTGCACGCCGCGAGCGGTGCCGTCTCCGTTTTTGTCATGAGCGCCCTTTCGGAGTCGACACGGCAGGTCTTGTCGAGATACCGGGATTCGGGCTCGGATCCGGGCGCGCTGGAAAAAGCCCTGGCCGCGGACCTCGGCAAGATCATCGCCGGGCCGACGATATATCGGGACGAGCGCTTCGCCGGCATCAGACTGCGGCCGGAAACACGGCGCCTGCTGGAGCGGGCCCTGGAGGGGGAGAGTCCGGAGCGGTTGAACCGCCTGCTGTTGGAGGATGCCTATCCGTTGGAGATCGCGAGGGAGAAAAGCGAGGTCTATCCGACGGCCATCGAACGCAACGCCTCTTTTGCGCGCGGCTTGGGCAAGACACTCATCCCCGTCGAGACCAACCATTTTCCTTTCGGCTATCGCTATAACCTGAGCCGAAACCTGTCCCAGGGGGGGGCTTTGGCCAGCGTGGCCCTGCTCCTCGGCTTCGCGCGTGTTTTCGTCCCGTCGTCCTACTCCTATAGCCAGCTTTTCCCCTTGGGCTCGCATCCCCTGACGGATCCCCTGTGGGCGAATGAAGGCATGGAGATCACCCATGACGGGTCGGAAGCAAGGCGGGTGGACAAGGTCATGAGGATCGCCGAAGACGGGCACGCGCTGGCCAACCTGAGGGTTTGCTTCCACGACATGAATGTCAATTGCGGCAAGTGTCAAAAATGCCTGCGCACCATGATCTCGCTGAAATTGCTGCAGGCCGGGACTGGCCCCTTTCCTCCTCTCCCTCCGACCGAGGTCATCAGGAAGATGCGAATCGCCGGCGACATCGAGCTGAATTTTTTCCAGGATAATTTGGACTTGGCCCTGAAATCGGGAGATGACGAGCTGCGGGACGCCCTGCAATCTTGCCTGGCACGCTATGAGCGCCAGCGGCTCTTCAAGGAAGCGGATCGAGTGATCTTGCGCGGCCTCGTCAGACGCGTCCTCCGGGCCAGAGCGAATGCCGCGGAGGGGATCCAACGGATCGATACCACCCCTCCGAGTGACTGATCCCGTTTGACATTGCCACGAGGCCCCGGCTATGATCATGGCCTGCGAGGACTGATCGAGCCCTAGGCCAAGAGAGGCGATTTGCGCGCATTTGGGTACAGGGGAAAAAAATGAACGAGCTCTTCTACAAGAATGAAGTGGCCGTGATCAAAACGATCGATCATTATGACGTGGAAGTCCCCTTCGATCCGCCGGCCCTTTATCCAGAATTCTCGGGCACGAAGAATAGCAAAATGAGCGGCTTCAACCCGATCTATGATTCTGTCAGGAAGCTCTTCATCGCCCTTGAATTGGATAAGGAACGTATCGATAGCGGGAAATGGAACCCTCTTTCGGGATTGATCGTCCCGGGAAATAAAGTATTCATCAAGCCGAATCTGGTCAGGGAGAACAATGGGATCGGCCAGGACATGAATTCCATGGTCACCCACGCCAGCGTCATCAGGCCGATCATCGACTATGTCCATTTGGCGCTTGAAGGGCGCGGGGAAATCGTCGTCGGCGATGCCCCGGTTCCGGAGGCCAATTTTCAAATCATAACCAACAAGAATCATCTGCAGCCCACGATCGGCTATCTGACTAATCTTTATCGGAGTGAGAAATTCGATATCAAGCTCATCGATATGAGATTCGCTAGAGGCAGCGAAGAAGAATTCCACGAATTCGATCATCTGGGAATCGAAATCGACCTGAAACAGGACTCGTTCCTGGATCTCTTCAGCGACAAGGAGCTGGAGAATCTCACGTACCTCTATGAAGACAATTCCTTCATGGCCAAAGTCCACAATCGTCTTGCGAATAAATACCGGATTGCCCGGGAGTTCCTGGACGCGGACGTCTTCATCAATGTGCCGAAGCTGAAAACCCACTACAAGGCGGGAGTCACGCTCAGCCTGAAGAATCTCGTCGGTCTCGCCACGAATAAATCCTATATTCCCCATCTGAGGAAAGGCCCCCCCAGCAGAAACGGGGATGAAACCCCGGACTATGGCCTGATGGAAAAAATCGGGGGCAAGATGAAGCGGCATAAAAACGACCTCAAACGGAAGTTTCTCTATTTATGTTCGAACCTGGCTGGCGATAAGGCCGGTTTCATAAGAAGGATCGAAACCAAATATCGCTTGGTCAAGCCCCCCAAAGGCTGTTGGCAAGGGAATGATACTATCTGGCGCGTGGCTCTCGATCTCAACAGGATCATGTTGTTCGCGGATAAGAACGGCGTCATGGGAAACGGCCTGCAGCGAAGGATTTTCAATGTCATCGACGGCATCGTCGGCGGAGAGAAGAACGGCCCATTGTGCTGCCTGAAAAAGCCCGCCGGAATACTCGTGGGAGGGCATAACCCCTATGCCGTCGATCTGACGGCGACGAGATTGATGGGCTTCGACCATGAGAAAATTCCGCTCATGAGGAATGCCCGGAAAGAACAATGGCTCATCAACGCGGGGCCGGTCGTCGTTTCGTCGAATATCCCGGACTGGAATACGAAGGACTTGGCCCGCGACTATCACAAAATGATGCCCGACCTGGATTTCATCGAACCGGATAACTGGCATATTAAAATCCAACGCTCTTGACCGTGCCTCTTCCCTAAGGGTGAGCAGAACATGCGCATTGAGAACTGGGAAATCAAAGAGCAGGGAGACATCCAGGAAGTCTCCGCCGCCATAGACGACTTCCGGCTCTGGTTCCGAGTGCCGAAGTCCATTCCCGTCTCCCACGCCGGCGACCCGTTCCTGGCCGCGGCGCTTCTCCCGGCGATGGCGAAAGGGGAAAAGCTCGAGTTCGACGCGAGCTTGCCCATCTCTCCAAAACTCCTCCGGAATTGTTCGGTCTTTCAGGACATCCACCATGCCTGGAATCCTGTGTTGAAGGTCGTCCTCATCGACGCCGCAACCCGGGTGGCCGGACCGCTCAACGATGGGGCCATATCCTTCTTTTCGGGCGGCGTGGACAGCATGTTCACGCTCCTGAAACGCCGCGAGGAGATCAGTCACGTGGTTTACATCCAGGGGTTCGATTTCCTCGTTGACGATGCGAGCTTCAGGACGGCCTTCGAGCGCAACGCATCCTTCGTGCGAGGCTTCGGCAAGACCGTCATCCCGGTCGGCACGAATTCCAATGCCTTCGGCTATCATCACAACCTGAGCATCCTGCTCACCCAGGGAAGCGCCCTGGCCAGCATCGCCCTGCTCCTGGGATTCCCACGCACCTACGTGTCGTCGGCCTACTCGTACAGCCAGCTCGTTCCCTTGGGCTCACATCCGCTCACGGACCCCCTGTGGTCGACCGAAGGAGTCGAGATCATCCACGAGGGTGCCGAAGCCCGGAGGGTGGACAAGGTCATCAAGATCGCCGAAAGCCCTTCCGCCCTGGCGAATTTGCTGGTCTGCGCTCATGAAGTGACCCGCAACTGCGGTCATTGCGAAAAATGCCTTCGGACGATGATCCCCCTGCAGCTGCTCGGCGTATCCACCCCCGCCTTCCCGCCGTTTCCGTCCCTTTCCAAGATCAAGAAAATACGAATCGCCAACGATATCGAAATGATCTTTTTCAAGGAAAATTACGACCTCGCCACGCGGACGGGTGACAAAGCCCTTCGCGATGCCTTGAAGGCCTGCCTGCGAAGGCACGAACGCACGCGGCTCTTCAAGGATATCGATCGGGTCATGTTGGGAGGACTCGTCAAGCGGGTCTACCGGAGAGCCGCGAAAACCTCCCCCGCGACCTATCGGATCAGCATGACGCCTCCGAAGGACTAGGAGACGGGATGGCGGACGTTTTTTTCAGCTTCGACGGCGTCGTGCTCTGCTGAAGTCAGCACTTCGTCTAGGTTCAGGCTCCGAGCGTGGGCGGGCTCATCGGTCTTGACATCGGTGCGGAGCACGGACTAACATCTTTTCGTGCGGGGCGGCATTGGTCGCGAAACCGCATAAAGGAGCCGACCAGGGACCATGAAGCTGCAGAGTTCCCTAAAAATCCAGACAAGGTTCAACGAGATCATTCCCGGCGGATGTCATACCTACGCGAAAGGGGATGACCAATATCCCCAGGGCATGCCCGTATACATCTCCCGGGGCAAGGGGTCCCACGTCTGGGACATCGACGGCAACGAATACATCGAATACGGGATGGGGTTGCGCACCGTCACCTTAGGTCACGCGTTCGATCCTGTCGTCGAGGCGGCCCATGGGCAGATGCTGCTGGGCAACAACTTCGTCAGGCCGGCGAAGATCGAGTTGGACTGCGCCGAGGAGTTCCTATCCATCATCGACGGCGCCGACATGGTGAAATTCTGCAAGGACGGCTCCGACGCGACGAGCGGGGCGGTTAAGCTGGCCAGGGCTTTTACCGGAAGGGATCTGGTGGCCATTTGCGGGGATCAGCCCTTTTTCTCGGTCGACGATTGGTTCATCGGAAGCACGCCCATGTCGGCGGGCATCCCCGATTGCACCAAGGAGCTCACCGTCAAGTTTCACTTCAACGATATCGAAAGCGTCAAAGAGCTTTTCGACAGGCATCCCGGCAAGGTCGCCTGTGTCATTCTCGAGGCCGAGAAGTACGACCCGCCCAAGGACAACTTCCTGCACGAGCTTCAGAAGATCGCCCACGAGAACGGGACCGTCTTCATCCTCGACGAGATGATCACCGGGTTCCGTTGGCACCTCGGCGGGGCCCAAAAAAAATACGACATCGTGCCCGACCTGTCCGCTTTCGGCAAAGCCCTGGGAAACGGTTTCGCCATTTCCGCGCTGGCGGGAAAAAGGGAGATCATGGAGCTCGGCGGGCTGCGCCATGATAAGGAGAGGGTCTTCTTGATATCGACCACGCACGGCGCCGAAAATCATGCCCTGGCGGCGGCGCTGGCGACCATGAAGTTCTACAAGGAGAACCCGGTCATCGAGACTCTCTACCGACAGGGACATAAGCTTGCGGAGGGAGTCAATCGGGTTTCCGGAGAGCTTGGCCTCCGGGAACAGGTGTCCATCATCGGGCCGGACTGCTGTTCCGTCTACACGAGCCGCGACCAGGACGGGAAGCCCTCTCAGCCCTTCAGGACCCTGTTCCTGCAGGAGACCATGAAACGGGGACTCTTGATGCCTTCCAGCATCGTCTCGTATTCGCATTCGGACCGGGATATCAAACAAACCGTCGAAAGAATCGCAGAAGCCCTGGTCGTCTACAAAAAGGCGCTGAATGAGGGCATCGAGAAGTACCTGGTCGGGGAGTCCGTAAAACCCGTGTTCAGAAAATATAATTCTTAGCCGATGTGCCTGTAGAAGACGCGACCGATGATGCGACGGACGCCCGCCGGAGCCAATGAAAAGAGCTTCTTAGGGTAATCGCCGCGCCTGGGCGCCTCTGCACGAAAATATCTGACATCCCTTATCGGGTGTAATGCCACAGGTCATTGAGATAGTTGTAACGGCCAGCCGAATCATAGCCCGCTCCCCCGAAGAGCCAGAGTTTGCCGCTCGAATCGAGCCAGGATACAGCATATTCCCTTCCCCCGGGGACGTTTGACAGAGCGCGTCTGCCCTGGGTACCGTACGTGCCCACCTGATTTGCTATTTCACTGCCGGATACCCAGGTCCATTCAAGGGTTGTCGGGTCATACTCCCAGAGGTCATTGAGCTCGCCTAGATTGCCAGCCGAATCATAGCCCTTTCCCCCGAAGAGCCAGAGTTTGCCGCTGGAATCGAGCCAGGATACAACCCCACACCTTCCCCCGGGGACGTTTGACGGAGCGGCCGTGCCCTGGGTGCCGTAGATGCCCACCTGATTTGCCGTGTTACTACCGGATACCCAGGTCCACTCAAGGGTTGTCGGGTCATACTCCCAGAGGTCATTGAGCTGGCCTAGATTGCCAGCCGAATCATAGCCTCCGCCGCCGAAGAGCCAGAGTTTGCCGCTGGAATCGAGCCAGGATGCAGCCGTATCCCTTCCCCCGGGGATGTCTGACAGAGCGGCTGTGCCCTCTGTTCCGTAGATGCCCGCCTGATCTATGGTATTACTGCCGGATACCCAGGTCCATTCAAGGGTTGCCGGGTCATACTCCCACAAGTCATTGAGATCGCCGTTTGCACCGGCCGAATCTAAGCCCCATCCCCCGTGGAGCCAGAGTTTGCCGCTGGAATCGAGCCAGGATACAGCCCCATACCTTCCCCCGGGGACGTTTGACGAATCGGCTGTGCCCTTTGTTCCGTAGATGCCAGCCTGATCTATGGTATTACTGCCGGATACCCAGGTCCATTCAAGGGTTGTCGGGTCATACTTCCATAGGTCATTGAGATACCGGTTGTTGCCGGCCGAATCATAGCCCTTTCCCCCAAAGAGCCAGAGTTTGCCGCTGGAATCGAGCCAGGATACAGCACCAGATCTTGCCCCGGGGACGTTTGACAGAGCGGCTGTGCCCTGGGTGCCGTAGATGCCCGCCTGACCTGCGGTACTACTGCCGGATACCCAGGTCCATTCAAGGGTTGTCGGGTCATACTTCCACAGGTCATTGAGATCGCCGCCATTGCCAGCCGAATCATAGCCATGTCCCCCGAAGAGCCAGGGTTTGCCGCTGGAATCGAGCCAGGATACAGGATACTCTCTTGCCCCGAGGACATTTGACGGAGAGGCTGTGCCCTGGGTGCCGTAAATGCCCGCCTGACCTGCGGAATTACTGCCGGATACCCAGGTCCATCCATGAGTTGACTCTGGCGGTGTATTGTTGCTGGTCGAGACGCAGGCAGAAAGCAACGCCAAAAATGAAAAAACCAATATTGCCAACTTCAATCCGCTCTTCATACGAGCTCTTTTATATGAATTGATTCCTGGCATTTTTCCTTTCCTCCTATGACCCCTATGATCCTTGGCCCTTCTTCATAAATACACTAACATTTTTTGAGCTCGAAAATCAAGGCGGCAGCTAGCCGTCCATTTTCCCCCATATGGAGGGACCTTTTTGTAAGAGGTGGGGAAGGACGAAATTCTTATATGTCCAAAATTAGTACACTGTCCGCCGGATTACCCGGCCGATCTATACCTGCCCGAGGTCGTGCCTCTGCACGTCTAAACGAATGGTCGCCGCTTCTCAGCAAAAGGGCGTCCCATCCGGCGTAATCAATGGGGTTGACAATTTGCAGGTCCATGCGGCCTCACTGATGGCTCCGGCACCTGGCGGCGCTGGGAGGATGACTCCTCTCCTATAAATAACGGTCAGGCACTCCAATGATAACGCATTGTCGGACGAGAGATTCGATTTCATCGGACCATGTCCCCGCCGACAGGGCATTGAGAGTACTCGTGCTGATGATGGCCGTCTTGGGCATATATTGTGAGCAGGCTGAGTTCTCAAATTCATACCAGCTCGATGGAAACTGGAACTCAACCGTCATATTGCCGGCGGGGTCCTTGTTCACTTCTCTATATAAGGGGTTCAATTTTAACCGGCCCACACTGTGAGGCCAGGTCTCGAATCTTGGGTAATTCCGAAACCTCTCAGCCCTCTCGGAGGCCACGAGATAAAGCCATTTAAGGGGAGTTAAACCTGACAAGGTCGATGGCTCTTCCAGCTGAGGGCCAAGTCGTTTGAGGTACCCCTGCAGGAGATCGTCCTCGGACAGCATTCGCCAGCGGAGGCCTTCAAACAGCTTCAAATAGCCTTCCACGGATAATTCATACCCTTCTCGTGGTCCGGCCTGACGGTTACCGAAGCGCGCCAGAATGATCAATCCCTCCGGCTCGATCACACGTTTCATCTCCTCAGCGCACTGCCATCGCCTCAGAAAGCAATGAAAGGCATCCCCGCAAAACACACCGCAGAAACTGTGCGAAGAAAACGGAAGCTTGAGATCAGCCTCAGAGCAGATGAAATCCCCGCCCGGGGCCACCCAATGTCTTGCGACGTAGAGTTGGAAAAAATTGCGATCGACGCCGACGACTCGCTGCCCGGGATGAGTCATGATCCAGTAATGCATGACGTGTCCGAACCCGCAGGCCAAATCCAGAATGGGCTTTTCGGAAACCGGCAAGAGGCTTGCCAAGGAGAGCTGAGCGAGGTGGCGAGGCTGAGAAAATCTGTAATAAAAATAGTTGTAATCCTCGCTGCGCAGAGAATCCCGGTAGAAGAAGCTGATTAAATCATGAGCCGTTGTCCCTTTCTCAATATTGACCAGCAGTTCCCGGTTCTTCTGTTGCTGATTTGACCACAGGCGCCTAGCTAGGGCCTGGACTCCCGCCCTAGCCTTTTGGGGTGCGTAATCGACGAATGCCAATAGCTTGTTGACGGTTCGTTTAGGAATGACCAAGAGCAATAGAAGCGCTTTTTCATATTGGCCGGCCCGGACAAGGCTGATTAGTTCCTTGATGTTAGGTCCATATTGTAAAACGGAATCAGCCGTTTGCCGCATGACATCGACCCGGCCTTCAACCTTAAAAATCGGAATTCCACCGATGATGGGGTACTCATTGCAGCCGCACGTCAGAATCCCATATTCGATCTCGCTCCCTTGGGAGGGGGATCTTACGCTCGCCGTAAGCGCTCCACCACAATTGGGGCACAGGAGTTGGCTGAGAAGGTCCGCTCTCATGAGTCCCTTAATCCTTGATAGGTGAGATGAGGCTCCCTTGGCCGTCGACTGTGGCCTATCCTTGTATTTTCCTACATGACGCTCTCGACAGTATCGTAACACATTTCTTCAGAACGGGGAACAATGCGATTGAGGGAGATCCTAGCTCATGTGGGGGGCACTCCTGATGCCGGAACCCATGTATACGGAAGAACTTGCTTGTCCCTTCCACTCCCGTCAACAAGGGCTTGCCAAAGAAAGGCGTTGGTTTTATCATAAGGCCCCTGAGAGCTCGTTTTTTGAGAATCGATGAGCCCGTGCCGAACATGAAAACGACGAGTTGTCTTGTCCACCATTTTCTCGAGAAGAACGCCGGGTTGTTTCCTACCAAGGTTGCCGTCGTCCACGAGCGGGGCCGCGCCTCATATTCCGAAGTCAATAAGAGGGCCAATCAGCTGGCTCACAACCTCATCAAGGCGGGTGTTAGACCCGGGGACCGGGTCGTCCTTCTGTGCGAAAACAGTATTGAATACGTGTTTTGTTACTACGGCATCCTCAAAGCCGGGGGCATCGTCGCCTCTCTCAACACGGACATCAAACCCGAAGGCCTGGCGGAGCTCGTCAAGGAACTGGAGCCAAAGGCCCTGGTCGTATCGTCGAAGCTCGAAAAGACCGTCAGAGCGCTCGACGCGTCGGTGTTGCAGGCTGCCCGGCTTATGGTCATTGGTCCGCGCCGGGCCGGGCAGAGTCCGGGAGATGCCGTCTTATCGCTCCCCGAAGAGGCGGTCGCCCAACGCGACGCAAATCCCGGCCTGGCTATCGACCCGAATTCGTGCGCGGCGATCATTTATACTTCCGGGTCGGCAGGAAAGCCGAAAGGGGCCATGCTCTCTCACGCCAATATCGCAGCCAACACGCGGGCCGTCATTGAGTACCTCGAGCTCACCTCGAGCGATGTCCAGATGGTCGTCCTGCCTTTCTTTTACGTCATGGGCAAGTCCCTCCTCAACACTCATTTCGCCGTCGGCGGGACCGTGGTCATCAACAATAAATTCGCCTATACGGCCTCGGTTCTGAAACAGATGGCCGAGGAGGACGTCACCGGCTTTTCCGGCGTTCCCTCGACCTATGCCCATCTGCTGTTCAAATCGCCGCTGGCCCAGTACCGCGACAAGCTCCCCGCGCTCCGCTACTGCTCGCAGGCGGGCGGGCACATGCCGCGTCGCGTCAAGCTCGAGCTCTTGAAGATATTGCCCAGCCATACCCGGCTCGTCATCATGTACGGGGCGACGGAGGCCTCGGCCCGCCTGACCTATGTCCCCCCCGAGCGCTTGGACTCCAAGATCGATTCGATCGGCATCCCTATCCCTGGCGTCACGATGAGCGTCATGTCCCCCGAGGGCAAACAGTTAGGGCCCGGCGAACCGGGCGAGCTCGTTGCCCGGGGCGACAATATCATGCTCGGGTACTACAAAAACGAAGAGGCGACAAAAAAGGTCCTTGACCAACACGGGTATCATACCGGCGATTTGGGATATTGTGATGACGAAGGATTTCTTTTCGTGACCGGCAGGAAGGATGATCAGATCAAAGTCGGCGGACGCCGTGTCAACTCCCAGGAGATCGAGGACAAGATCGTCGAATCCGGCGAGGCCGCCGAATGCATCGTTTTCGGGATCGCGGATCCCCTGGAGGGCCGGCGCTTGGCCGGACTGGTCGTCCCGATAAGGCCGATCCCGGATACGGAGAAAAATATCCTCGCGTATTGCGCCGCGAAATTGCCCAAGTTCGAGGTTCCGGAAGAACTGCGGCTCGTCGACTCCATCCCCAAAACGAGCAGTGGAAAGCCCGACCGGGCCAAGAGTGTCCAAATCTTTCTTGAGAGCGAACCTAAACAGGGATAATCAGTTATAATGGACCTCTAGGACAAGGAACATGGCCGGTCTTGAAATCGAAATCCGTCAATTTATCGCCGATAGGTTCCTCTTCGGGGACGACAGGCAGCTGGGGGACGAGGATTCCCTGCTCGAAGCGGGGATCATCGACTCGACGGGCATCCTCGAACTCATCAATTATCTCGAAGAGCATTACATGATCAAAGTGAACGATGACGAGTTGGTGCCCGAAAACCTCGACACGATCGCCAACATCTGCGCGTACTTGAGCAAAAAGACCGCTTGAAAGCTCCATGTGCGGTATAGCCGGGATATTCGACACTCGGGACGAAGGCCGGATATCGGACACGAGCCTCTCGTCCATGGTCCGCGCGATCGGGCATAGGGGTCCTGATCAAAAAGGGATTTATCTCGACGGGCATGTCGGGCTTGGGCACTCCCGGCTGAGCATCATCGACCTCGCGACCGGCGGCCAGCCGATCCACAACGAAGACGAGACGGTCTGGATCGTCCTGAATGGGGAAATCTATAACTATCCGGAGCTGAGGACGTGGCTCGAAATGAAAGGGCACCGGTTCCACACGAATACCGACACCGAAGTCATCGTTCATCTTTATGAGGAAAAGGGCGCGGATTGTGTCGACGAGCTGAACGGGCAATTTGCCTTTGGCATCTGGGACGCTAACAAAAAGGCCCTCTTTCTCGCCAGGGACCATTTCGGGATTTGCCCCTTATACTACGCGGAGCATGACGGCCGGTTCCTCTTCGCCTCGGAAATCAAATCCCTGATCGCTTCCAGGCTGCTTCCCGCACCTTCCCTGAACCCGCGGGCCCTGGATCAGGTGTTTACCTTTTGGACAACCCTGCCGGGCGTGACCGTATTCAATAACATTCAGGAACTCAAGCCCGGGCATGCTCTCACCATCAACGCGCATGGACAGCACCTGCGCAAATACTGGGATATTCCCTATCAGCCGCCCGGTTCTTATACGCAAGACGCTCCCCGGGAAATTAGCGAGCAGATCATGACCCTGCTCATGGACGCGACGAGAATCCGCCTTCGCGCCGACGTGCCGGTCGGGTCCTATCTCAGCGGGGGGTTGGATTCCTCGGGCATCACGGCCCTGATCTCGCAGCATTTCAACAAGCATGTGCGCACCTTCGGGGTCCGTTTCGAGGCGCAGGAATTCGATGAGGGCGGCTATCAAAACGAGATGGCCGCCTATCTCCAGGTCGAGCATCACGAATTGAACGCCCGGAATGCGCTCATCGCCGAAACATTTCCCTGCATTGTTTGGCACTGTGAGACGCCTGTCCTGAGGACCGCGCCCGTACCCATGTATCTTCTCTCGCGATTCGTCCATGAGCAGGGGATCAAGGTCGTCTGCACCGGAGAGGGGGCGGACGAGGTGTTCGGGGGCTACGACATCTTCCGCGAGGCCCTGGTCCGGCAATTCGTCCTGCGGCGGCCTGATTCAAAATTCCGCGCGCTGCTCTTCGAACACCTGTATCCTCAGATATTCAAAACGGCCCGGGAAAAAAAGTCATACCGGCAGTTCATGCTTCATGACTCTGCCGGGATCCGGGACCCGCTTTTCTCTCACCTTGTCCGCTGGAACAACACGGCCCGCATCAAGCAGTTGTTCTCAAAAAACATGCAGCTGGAGGTCAGCGGCTATTCGGCGACCGACGAACTCACCCGCACGCTCCCCGCCGATTTCGAGCGCCGGGACACGCTTGCCAAGGCCCAGTACCTGGAAGACAAGCTGTTCTTGAGCAACTATCTGCTGACGTCCCAGGGGGACCGGATGGCCATGGCCCATTCCGTGGAAATCCGCCCGCCCTACTTGGATTTCCGGATCATTGATTTCATGTCGCGGGTTTCCCCGAGATGGAAAATCCTCGGCCTCGATGAGAAGCATATCCTGAAAAGGACGCTGAGTTCCGTGCTGCCGCCGTCCATCACGAAAAGGACCAAGCACCCTTATCGCGCGCCGATTCAGAAAGCGTTTATCGGCCGGCTCCAATCCGACGGTTATCAGGGCATGCTCTTGGAGGGGAAAATTAAGGAGGCCGGGATCTTCGACCCGGAAAAAGTCACAAAGCTTTTTAAAAAGTTGGATTCCGGAGCGAGCACTAGTGAGACAGAGGGGATGGCCCTCGCTGGGATCATTTCGACGCAATTATTGTTTGGGCAATACATCGAGAGACAGGCGGGCTCCGAGGCGGCGGACATGAAGTGGGACATTCACATTGACAAAAGAGCCCGCTGACGGAGCACCCATTGTCTCAACGAGGGTCACATGAATGACAAGGCCTCCTTTTCACCCGAGCTTCTCAATATCGATTGCGCGAGCGAGCTGACCACGATATCCCAGGCGATCAGGGATGCGCTTGGAAAAAAACTGCACAGGCGGGGTCTGATCGTCGGCATCTCCGGCGGCATTGACAGCAGCGTGACCGCCGCTTTGTGCGTTCAAGCCGTGGGCAAGGACAGAGTCATCGGCCTCCAGATGCCCGAGCGGCATTCGGCGGAGGACACGATGGACCTCAGCTCGCTCATCGCGGACCATTTGGAGATTCGAAAGGTCCCTATCGATATCACTCGCATCCTCGAGGCCGTCGGTTTTTATGACAAGTATGACGATGCCGTCCGGTCGGCCATTCCCGGCTATGGCCGGGAATGGAAGTCAAAAATCGTCGTGTCCGAAATCGCCGAAGACAAGGCCTATACGCTGTTTTCGGTCGTCGCCGTCTCGCCGGACGGCCGGGTGATCAAAAAGCGGCTGGCGCTGAATTCATATCTGGCGATCGTGGCCTCGACGAATTTCAAGCAGCGCACGAGAAAGATGCTCGAGTATTACCATGCCGATTTGCACAACTACGCGGTCGCGGGCACTCCCAACCGGCTCGAATATGACCAGGGATTTTTTGTCAAACAGGGCGACGGCGCAGCCGATATCAAACCCATCGCTCATCTGTACAAGACGCAGGTTTATCAGATGGCACGCTATCTTGGCTTGCCGGAAGCCATCATCAGCCGGCCGCCGACGACCGATACGTATTCGCTTCCCCAGGGTCAGGACGAGTTCTTCTTTTCCGCTCCCACCGAGGTCATGGACCTCTGCCTGTACGGCAAGAACCATGGCCTCGGCGCGGAGGTCATCAGCCGCCATACGGGCCTGCCTCCCGGCCGGGTCAGCACCATCTATCAGGATATTGATAGAAAACGAGCGGCGACGCAGTACCTGCATCTGCCTCCGGTATTAGTGACGACGGTCCCGGAAATTGAGCTTGAAACGAGGATAAAAAAGCACCTGGACTGAACACAGCGACGGGAAGATTATTGGCGAGGACCTCGCATGAACCAGAATATATGCCTCATAACCGGTGCGACATCCGGAATCGGCAAAGCGGCCGCGCTGGGCCTGGCAAAGAAGAATTATCGCCTCATCCTCGTGGGAAGGAATGGGACGAAAGCGGCACGGGTCTGTGAAGAGGTCAAGCAAAAATCGCGAAATGGGAATGTGGGCTACGATGTTTGCGATCTCTCCGTGCTCCGGGATGCACGCGGCTTAGCTGCCAGGATAAAAAAAGACCACCCTCGGATAGATGTCCTGATCAATAACGCCGGGGCGAGGTTTCTCCAGCACGAGTTGACCGAAGAGGGGATAGAAATGACCCTGGCCACGAACCATCTGGGCCACTTCGTGCTCACGCTTTCCTTGATCGATACGCTTAAAAGATCTGAGCGAGCGAGGATCATCAACGTTTCATCGGGAGCACATGAGGCGGCTACCGGGGTCATCGAAAACGTCTTGTCCGCGAAGGACTATGACGGCAGAAAGCAATATTCAAACTCGAAGCTGGCCAATGTCCAGTTTACATATACGCTCGCGGGGATGTTGAAGAACACAAAAATCACTGTAAACGCGGTCGATCCCGGCGGGGTGGCCACAAATTTCGCGCGTAATAACGGGTTGGCGTATTGGCTGAAGCATAGACTGTATTATCTCATGAAAAGGCAGCTCCTGACTCCCGCGGAGGGGGCGGAAACGATCGTTTATCTGGCGTCGTCCGACGATGTCGAGGGAATTAGCGGAACATTTTTTAAGGACATGAAAGAAAAGAAGTCTTCCGATATGTCGCATGATAGAGCGCTCCAAGATAAACTCTGGGCTTTGAGTTCCGGGCTGAGCGGCATCGACCTCTAGGGCCTCCCGGGGCGGTGGTTGCGGGTCTTCGACACGGAGTTCAAAAGGGACGCGGTGAGGCTCGTCTTAGAAGGGGGCCGGGGGATCCGGGACGTTTGCCGAGAACTGGGGCTCCACGAAAATGTGCTGCATCGCTGGAAGAACGATTATTTAGCAGATCAGGAGAGCTCTTTTCCCGGGAAGGGGCATATGAAGCCCCATGAGGAAGAGCTGATGAGGTTGAAGAAAAAGGGCTTGGATCTCGAGCAGGAGCGGGAGATCCTAAAAAAAGTGTTGGCTATCTTCTCCAAACACCCCAGATGAAATATCGCTTCATGGAGAGAATCAGCTCCGGGTTTGAGGTGATGAAGATGTGCCAGGTCCTGGGAGTTGAATCCTTGCAGAAAGGGCTTCGCACTCGGACGCCCCAAGCCGGATTGATCTTCCATTCGGATCGAGGGGGCAATATGCCAGTTCAGAAGTGCAGAGAAGGCATTCGTCCTTGAATCACAAAACTCCGTTGGAGTATTATCGTGAGGCGATGCAGGCTTAACAGCGTGTCCGTTTTTTCGGGGGAAGACCACTACGGAAAGAGAGCTTGGACACGCGGGAACAAAAGCCTGGGTTCGCGCGAATAGAATTCTTTTCTCAGTTCATATAGACCCGGAACTGGTTCCCCCCGATCTCAAAGAAAGAATCTGACTTGAAAAGACGGGAGGCTTTGACCACGTCGTCGTACTTGGGCGTATTGTAGATGAGCCAGATGGGTCGCGGTTTTTCTTCCAGCGAGCGCCGCAAATTGTCCAGGACTTGGGCGAGAATAAAGGAGTCAAAGGGATTATACATGAAGAACACTCGATCTTCGGCGTGAAACGAATATTCGATCGCGTTCGCTTCAATCACTTCGATCGGCGACAGCAACTTGTGCTTCCGGCGAAAAAGTTCCACGTTGTTGCGGGCAATCGCGCAGAGTCGCCCGGCAAATTCGATGCCGATGACTTTGCGAAATCCGTATTGTGCGGCCATCAACAGCACCCGGCCCTTACCTGCTCCGATATCCACGAAGTTGCTGTCCCTCGGCAGGTCGAGTTGGGTCAACAAACGCAGGAAGGGACCCACCTTGGTCGCCCCGTACGAAGAGGAATGCGACTGATTCTCGGATCGCGCATCCAGGGTATCGCGATGTAGCCTGCGCATGGTGTCCGTGCCGTACCTCCAATCGAAGAAAAGGTCCAGCACGAAGTTGCTCGCAATCTTTACGGTTTGAACAATGTCTTTTTCCCGGGTGGTCTTCCAGGCCCATCTCAAAACATTCATATCCTTTCCCCTCCGGCGTTTCCCTAGGCCGATGCTTTTATGCAGGTCTGCAGATACTGACCGCTCTTGTTCAACACGATGGCGAACTTCGCGTTGGTATTGAAGTCCTGGAGCGTGGAAACCACATGCTTCAGGGCGTCACAATGGGTTCGTTCCGCCTCGGCCACGAGCAGCAGTTGGTCCAGATAACCGGCCAGGCGAAACGTGATGCTGGTGGGCTGCAAGGGCGGCAGATCGAAAACGACAAAATCATAATCGCTGGCCTTCAGCTTGGGTATTAGCGTATCGAACGGCTTGGTTCGAGCCGGATACAAGCTCCCATTCAAATCGCGCACCGACACAACCTGGAACCGTTGCTGGGGCGCCGGGGATTCGCATTTCTTCTCGCGCAGAATATCGAACAGAGAACACACGGGCTTGCGCTAGGAGAAGTGATGCGCCGCCCCCTGCTTCCCGGTTGAATCCACCAGCAGCACCTTGCCACCGCCTGTCTCCGAAAGCGCACCCGCCAGACCGGCAGCGATGGTGGTGGCGCCCGCACTGCTTTGTATATGCCAATTATTATGCCACTAATCATGCGATGTCAAGGAGTGAGCTTATATGCTCTGAAAACTATCGCCTATCCGAGAGCAGATCGGCACATCTGCGAGTGCCTTGGGGGGGGTATGCGGATTGGGTGTGCACCAAGGGAGGAGTGGGTATTTGCCTCCTTTGGGCAAAAAACGCGCGCCAGAGGGCCCTCATCACGCAATCCCCCCTGCTCCCCATACGGGTATCGTGTGACGTTTTTCGGCGGAAGGGGCCGTATAGCTAAGCCCGGAACGGGGAATAAGGCCATCAGAGTTATGGCAGGCCAATATGCACCTTATCCCCCTGTCCATTTTTTGGGGAGAATTTCACGTTTCCCCTTTGTTCGCGGACAACGAAAGAGCTTTATCGGAGGGGAACCGTCATATGGCTCAGGGATAAATCGGCTGGGCCCTCAGGTACTCCGTCCGGGCCCGGCGGATGGCGATGCTGCGATAAAACCGGGTGACCATGCCGGCATCCAAGCCGATGGCGGCCGCGACTTCCTCTGCGGGAATTCCGTTCAATTGACCAAAGACGCAGGCGTCCATCTTCTCGTAAGGTAGGACGAAGAAAAATTCGTCCTGTCCCTGCGCCAGCGAGTGGATGTCGGCAGAAGGCGGGCGGTTCCTGATCTCTTCGGGCACGCCGAGATATTCCGCCATTTGAAAAACCTGGGTCTTATACATGTGAGCAATCGGCTTGAAGTCGCCCGAGCCGTCTCCCAGCTTCACAAAAAAACCCTGATCGGTCTCGGGCCGGTTGGACGTTCCTCCCACAGCGTAATTGAGTCTATCGGCGTAGTGATACTCCAGCATTTTTCGCGTCCGTTGCTTGAAATTGGAAAGGGCGACAATCTTGAGGAAGGCCTCCGCCGGGAGCCTTTTCTTGATCGTGGCCTTTTCGGGCGATTGGGCCACGATTGAAAAAAACGCGAACTCGGTATTGGCGGTCGGGTCGGAGATGACCATTTTCATCTTCCAGCCCTCCGCATATTCCGGGACCAAACTCCGGACCACCTCCGCATGCTCGTGATAGAAACCGAGCGCCGCCAGGGTGGTTGTGATGTCGCGATGGAAGGTTCGGATCCCCAGGCTATCGGCGACCAACTGGCTCCATTCCAGGGTGCGGGGGTTGGAATCCCGCTCCGGCATCAGGATGCCGACGACTCGCTCGGCTCCGATAGCCCGCACGCATAGGGCTGCCGTGACACTGCTGTCGATGCCACCGGAGACACCGACCACGACTCCCCGTTTATGCAGGACGTCGCTCAGAACGTTCCTGATAAAAGAGGCGAGGCGCCGGCTTTCGGCTTCGCAATCGATCTTGAGAGCGTCCAAAGTGAACTGTGTTTTGCGTGCCTGCTCTTTCATGCCGCCTCCTCTACAGGAGTGCCTGATTCAAGATGATCCCCTCTTCCCCAGGCTGGCGGAAGCCTGATCCTTCAGGCTCTTTTTATCGACCTTCCCATTCGGCGTCCTGGGGAGAGAATCGACGAACCAGAGATACCGGGGGACCTTGTAGGGCTCGAGGTGTTTCCCACAAAAGATCTTGATCCCGGATTCATCCAAGCCCGACCCCTTTTTTGTGACAACGAATGCGCCAGGAACTTGGCCATTGATCTCGTCCGCCACTCCGACAACCGCGGCCTCCGCGATTCCCGGCATCGAGACGATGATATCCTCCACCTCCCGCGGACCCACCCTCCGGCCGAAAGATTTTATCAAATCGTCTCTGCGGCCCACGAAATACAGAAGCCCTTCCTCGCCCAGACGAAACCAATCGCCCGTGTGGAGGACCCGGTCGGCCGGATATCGGCCCGCCCTGAAGAACTGCTCCGTCGTCTCGCGGTCGTTCCAGTAACCCTGCATGACGTTCGAACCGCGGACGACCAGCTCCCCCGTTTCTCCCGGCCGGACAGGATTTCCCTTTTCATCGATGACCAGGGCTTCACAATTCGGCATCGCGCGGCCTACCGACTCAGGATACGAATCGATAAATTCGGGGGGGAGGAACCCGACACGCTTGCATTCTGTTAGACCGTACATGGAGAAAAATGTGACGTTCGGCAGGAGCTTTCGGAATTGACGGATATGAGCAGCCGGCCACAAGGCTCCGGTGCTCGTCACGTAGCGAAGTGACGAAAACCGTTCCACCGGCACCCTCTTCATTTTCAATAGAATGGCGCTTATCAAAGGGACTACCGGGAACCCGGTGACGCGTTCTTTCTCTATGGCCCGGATCATCGGCTCGAGGAATCCCATCTCGCGCTCGAGGACGATCGTTCCCCCGAACATGAAGCCCATGAGGACCTGATAGAGGCCGTAGTCGAAGGCCAGCGGCAAAACATTGAGGATCACGTCGTTCTCGTCATTTCCGATGTATTGGAGGATGCTCCTGGCGGCCGATACCATGTTATGGTGTGTACACATGATTCCTTTCGGCCGGCCCGTCGAGCCCGATGTGTAGATCAGGGCCGCCAGGTCGACATCGATGACCCGCGGAAGGGCGACCTCCAGATTGGGCTCCCTCAGCAAAACCTCCCATTCGAGGCCCGCCGGAGAAAAAGCCGAGGCCGGGTCGGGCTTCCCGGCCCAGACCACCCGGATATCGACGCTTCTGTCCGACAGGACGCTCTCGACAACCTTTGCTTTATCGATGTGGGTCATAACGAACCGGGCCCCCGAGTCGCGCAGGACATGCTTCAACGAGGAGGACGTCGAAGCCGCTTCCGCCACAACGAAGATCCCGCCCGCCTTGAGAATTCCATAGATCCCGATGACTGCTTCCGCACTATTTTCCATGAAAACGACCACACGGTCACCCTTCTCGAGGCCCTTGTTGACGATCGACCGGGCCAGCCGGGTGGAGGCTTGATCGATCTCAGTGTAAGATAACCGCTTGCCGTCGCACACTAATGCCGTTTTGTCGGGAAACCGTTGGGCCGTTCGCGAGAGCCAGGCGTGAACGAGGACGGGGTCGAATTTCATCAAACGAGAGTCGCGCTTTTCTTCGCTATATAATTCGCGATATTCCTGATGCTGTTCAAATTCTCGGGTATCAGCTCAGCGTCTTCGACGCGGATCCCGAAGCGCTGCTCCAGGAACGAGACGATTTCCAAGACTCCGGTGGAATCGACGATATGCTTTTCTAAAAGAGGTGTCGTCTCGGACAGCTCTTTATCGTCCTCGAAAAGGAACGTTTCGACAATAAACGACCTGATCTCATCGACGCTCATGAGGAACCCCTTTCTTCCTGAGGGGACGCAAGCCGCGGGCAAATTCTACATAAGAATGGTCCGCTATCAATGGAGTCATGACTTCTGCCAGGGGTTGAGCCGGGGGATGGCCGAAAAGCACGTGCGGCGGGACATCGCGGGAAACGACCGAGCCGGCTTGAATGACCGCTCCGGCACCGATACAGACGCCCGGAAGGATAACGCAATGAGGACCGACAAAAACGTCGGAATTGATGGTGACCGGGCCTGCTCCATCTTTGTCACGGGTTTTCCCCCAGTATAGGTGGGCGATGATGGAGGTTCCGAGTCCTATGGTTACATTATCCCCAATCGAGACGGCTTCCGGGTGAATCTCGTCGATATAGACGTACTGGCCGATCCAGACTCTCTTGCCGATCCTCACACCTCTCCATTTGTGGAGCATGGGCCGTAACGTATAACCTCCCGGCATACCATAGGCCATCCGCCGGAGGAGCCGTTGCCGCCAACCGGAGATGAAAGACAAATCCAGGTTCCTTTCTGAGAATTCTACACGCAACCTTAAATAATGCTGAGCATTATTATGCAAATTCGTTCTTCCAGAGTCAAGCGCATATCGACCCGAGCCGGGATTCACAGGCTTTGATGCAGGGGCTGGCCGGCATCATCTTAACTTCCCTGGCCAAGTTCGCGTTCTGCTTTCCACGGGTCGATTCCCATTTCCTTCCTGAACCTGTCGGGTTCCCGACCGGAACCCGAGATCGAGCGTTTTTGGGTGCGTCTTTCCAGAGGACGGGCGCCGATGCAACACCATTTTTCCGCGTACGCAGGGTTGATTAATCCCTCCCTTTTGGGGTAATCATAGAGGGACGCCATGGAAGTCATCGACCGGATCGCAGTTGCCCTCGACCCCGAGGCCGTGGCCAAGCGGCTCCGTCACAACCCGGCCCGGGTGGGGGCCATAAACCTCGACGAGCTCCTGGGCCAAGCCCATTCCCTTATCCACCTCCGTGCAGTCTACGAGATCTCTTACACCGGGACGAAAGGCGAGGAGACGGTCGAAGTCGCCGGCGTGACCTTCCATAGCCGGATCCTCCGCCGGAACCTCGACCAGGCCCAGAAAGCCTTCCCGTTCATCATGACAGCCGGGCCCGAGCTCGAAGCCGCTGCGTTTTCCGCTGGCGACCTCCTCAAACAGTACTATCTCGAGGAGATGGCCAATATCGCCCTCGAGAACGGCGCCGCGTGGCTGGCCGAGCGCCTCAAAGCGCGCTTCGGTTTCTCTAATCTTGCCAGCATGGACCCAGGTTCGCTCGAG
>Ga0187878_1000340_pt1 | contig 55947 bp, 55 predicted proteins | sample June2016WEW_17_1_FD_132979 | JGI IMG/M metagenome (GOLD analysis project Ga0187878, IMG submission 132979) | Peatland microbial communities from SPRUCE experiment site at the Marcell Experimental Forest, Minnesota, USA - June2016WEW_17_150 | ecosystem: Environmental > Terrestrial > Soil >... | reverse complement strand
GGCTGACATACCTGTGGGTGTGCCTGTTGAAGCTGCGGCAAGCTTTACCATACCTGTACCCAGCATAACCTTAACTCCCGCCTCAGGGGTGCCCGGTACGGTAATAACGATTACCGGCAGCGGTTTTGGGTCAAATATTGCTGGTGCAGTCGGCTTTGACAGCAATGGTAATGGTGCCATAGACCCCGGTGAACCGCAAGTGTCGGTGGCTACCACGGCGGCTGGTGCCATCACCGCCGGAACCATCCTGACGGTGCCAGCGGTGCCAGCCGGAGTTTACCAGGTGCTGGCTGACATACCTGTGGGCATGCCAGTTGAAGCTTCGGCAAACTTCACGGTGCTCGTCAGAGCTATAACGTTGAGTCCTGTCTCGGGAGCACCCGGTACGGTAATAACGATTACCGGCAGCGGTTTTGCGCCGAATACTGCTGGTGCAGTCGGTTTTGACAGCGATGGCAGTGGTGCCCTGGACCCTGGTGAGCCTCGGGTATCAGTGACTACTACGGCGGCTGGTGCCATCCCTGCTGGAATCACCCTTGCGGTACCAGCAGTGGCACCAGGTACTTATCCAGTGGTGGCTGACATACCTTCGGGTGGGTCTGTTGAAGCCTCGGCCAACTTCACGGTGCTCGTCAGAGCTATAGCCTTGAGTCCCGTCTCGGGAACATCAGGGACAGTAATAACGATTACCGGCAGCGGTTTTGCGCCGAATACTGTCGGTGCAGTCGGTTTTGACAGCAATGGCAATGGTGCCATAGAACTTGTTGAGCCTCGAGTATCGGTGACTACCACTGATGCCGGTTTCATTCCAACAGGAGTCACTCTGACGGTACCAGCGATAGCAGCCGGAGTTTACCAGGTGCTGGCTGACATACCTTCTGGTGGTTCTGTTGAAGCTGCGGCAAGCTTTACGGTTGTTTTACCTCCATCACCGGGAGTTTTGCTGGGCAGCGCCAGGGGAGACATTATTTTGGCACCGGGCGTGTCTGTAGATATCATAACACCGAGCACGTTACCGTTCATGGGCACTATAGGCATTCAGAGTACTGGACTTAGGTATAATGTTGATGTCTGGAATGTGACGATCTGGACCACCGTTGTGGCAGCCGGTGCTCGCTATGCTTCTTACCCGGTCTCAGGCTTTGGCTTGAGGATAAACAATGATACGACGACAACGATGACAATTAGCTACGTGGTTGTCTATATGAGTAATTAGTGACAGCACCTGTGTAGTACAGTGCAACGAGGCGGTTTATTCGAGCCGGTAGGATTTCGGATGTTGATGTGCTGGGAGCTTTTGAGAGGCAATAAGTGGCAAAAATAATCAAGCTCTTCTCGTTCCTGGCGATAATAGCCGTAACCATATCTCTGTCTGCTGGGCCGGCATCATTGAAAAAGGTAAATGCCAGTGCTGACCCAATAGTAAATGGCGGCTTTGAAACCGGGGATTTGTCCGGGTGGACTGTTGCCGGCTTGGGCGCCAATGTTGAAGCTCTCAGTGCCGATAGCTTTGAACCTGAGATAGCTGCTCCTGAAGGCAGATATTTCGCTTTATTGTCTACCGGTCACGGTGAGGTAAGTCTGGCTCTTGGCCCTGACTTGGATGGTAATACGTTCCCTGATAATGACACTGCTGCCTTGTGGCAGACCTTTACTTTATTACCGAACCAGGTGCCGGCTACTCTGAGCTTCAGATGGAATTTCTTAAGTGCTGAAGTCGGCGGACATGATGATTTCTTCATGGTGAATTTAAATGGGTCCAAAATTCTTACCGGCAGTGTTCCTGATGCTCCGAATTATCAGTCTCCCTTTCCTGATGTTCCACCTCTGGACGAAATTAACTACACAGTGATTAGCTACGGGCTAACCGACGGCTCCGCCTTTGATGGTGGCGCCTGTGGTTTTATAGTATTCTCTTACACCATAGTCGCCCCTGGTAACTATACCTTGGAGTTTACTGTTGCCGATCAAGAAGACCGTTTTTTTGACTCTGGCTTATTGATTGATGCAGTGAGACTGGAACTGCCAACTATACCTCCCATAGGCGGAGGTGGCGGTGGAGGTGGCGGTTTCGGAGGCCTACCTGCAGCATACACTGCCTGCCCGGTAACGCTGGCTGTAGACATGCAGGGCAACATAACCGCAGTCTCAATGACCAAGGGTGGGTTATTGTGTGAAACCTGCCTGGCAAAGGACACAGCAAACAAACACACGCTCGAAATAGACAAGGACACCAAGGTAATGCTCGCCGGCAACATAGTACCACTGATACTGAGATTCAGCGAGTCATCTGCCACACCGCCAACCCCAGAAAACACTGTCATAGTCAGCCCGGTCTACGAGCTCAACGCCTATTCTTCTACATCCGCGACAACGCCATCTCCTATCACCATCTCGCCACCAGCCAGACTGATTTTAAGTTATGACCCTGATAAGCTACCCGAAAACGCTGCCGAAGTGTTCATTGCCAATTATGATACCCAAAAAGGCTGGCTGGCGCTGGCACAGACACCAGGGGTTGTCTCCGAGGCCGGCAAAGCGAATGGCATTGTAGGTCACTTCTCGCTTTTCGCGGTCTTAGCTAAGCTGGCAGAGCCGGCATCTACGCCAGCTAAGTTTGAGACAAACAACCTATCTATCAGCCCAACCCAGGCTGGGCTCAATCAGGAAATTACCTTTAGCGTAAACGTGGCCAACACGGGCGGCACAAGTGGAAAATACAGTCTGGAGCTCAAAGTCGATGGCACGACAAAATCAACAAAGCAGGTGACTATTGCTGCCGGGGCAAGCCAAGCAGTGAACTTCACTACAACTGGAGATTCTGTTGGCAAACACCAGGTAGAAGTAGCTGGCCTAAATGGTGAATTTGAAGTAACTCCGGCGGCGAAGCCGTCTCAAATCCACTGGTGGCTTATCGGTGGCATTATTGCTGCCGTAATCCTGTCGCTAGGCATATGGATGCTTATGAGATTGAGGCGGTTCAGCGGCTACTAACCTCTAGGATAAATATCGCACTATGGTAGGAGCATTGGCAAATAAGGCTGGAGCCGGCAGAAATATCGTCAACGATATCACTTGGGGAACCCATGTCTGCCAGTTATACCACACCAAACAGGATCTTATAGATGTTCTGGTGCCCTATTTCAAAGCCGGATTGGAAAATAATGAACTTTGCATGTGGATTACGTCTGAGCCGCTGAAAGTCCACGAGGCAACAGCGGCCTTAAGTAAAGCGGTGGAGCATCTGGACAATTATATAAAAAAGAGTCACATTAAGATATTAGACCAGAGGGAGTGGTACACCAGAGCAGGTAAATTCGATGCCGGCGTTATGCTCCAGTCCTGGTTGAAAAAGGAGGACCTAGCTTTAGGGAAAGGCTTCAATGGGCTTCGTGTTTGTGCTCACACATTCGACCTTCAGCGGAGGGATTGGCACAACCTGATCAGCTATGAATCGGTGGCGGATAGTGTCATCAGAAGGCACAAGATTATCGCCATCTGCGCTTATTCACTTGACCGGTGCGCGGTGCTCGAACTTGTCGATATATTCAGCAACCATCGGTTCATCCTTCTTCGGCGCGAAGCAAATTGGGAGCTCATCGACAACACCGGACACAAGTGGCTGAATGAATTGAGGAGAAACGGGTCGAGCTATGCCGAAATTGGGCGCAAATTAGGACTCACCCGTGAGCGGGTGAGGCAGATATTTAGGGGTCGAGCTGTCGGCAATAAGAAGGTTTCACCCGACGATCAAATGCTGCCAATTTCTAAAGCTTCCAAGCTTCTTAATCTACACGTGAACACACTAAGACGCTGGAGTGACCAGCGTATGCTGCCATGTTACCGTATGGGGACGAGAGGCGACCGCAGATACAGGCGTGGTGACCTCATTGACTTCCGACGGAAAAGCGCTTCCCACCGTGTGAGCTAATCGACTCCACAAGAACAGCTCGGAAGGCAACCCATCCCGGAATCTACGGCGATTTCCAGATAACGACAACTTTGGTTCTATGCCATTGGCGGATGTAACGATGGATAAGGTCTCTCGGCAACAATTGTCCTTAATTAATAATTCACAAACAAGAAGCTGGATACGTTAAAGATACCCGGCTTCAATTTTTTCTGGTTCTTGCCATATTTAGCTCTGGGCTATCCGGTACATTTTGGTCCCACACTTGGGGCAACTGCCTTTTATAGCTGGCTTACCATTTTCCGTTTTAATAGTCTTCGGATGGCTCATCTCCCTTTTGGTGCGGCATGTCATACAATATGCTTGCATTTACATACCCCCTTTTTCAGTTATAAACGATGGATTATTATTAAAAGTTTATGTTACCTGTACATTTCCCAATACTAGGAGCAATAGCCCGTTTTATTACCTCCGAAGCAACGAACCTGTTGAAAGCCTGTGGTCTCTTATCTATAATCAGCCTGTGTCAAAAAAGCGACTGGACAATCTGCTGGTGACCAGAGAGCTCGCTGAAAACCAGAAACTGGCACAGGCTCTGATTATGGCCGGCGAGGTTACCGTATCGGGTAAAATAATCACCAAGCCGGGTACTCTGGTTGATGAAGGCGCTGAACTCAAGCTAGCTGAGAAATTGCCCTACGTCAGCCGCGGCGGCATTAAGCTGGCTCATGCCCTCGATGAGTTCAAGCTCGATGTCACCTCCCTGGCGGCTATGGATGTCGGTGCCTCTACGGGAGGCTTCACCGACTGCCTGCTCCAGCATGGTGCCAAACGTGTCTACGCCATTGACGTCGGCTACGGCCAGCTCGACTACAAGCTGAGGCAAGACCCCAGAGTGGTGGTCATGGAGAGGGTCAATGCCCATCACCCCTTCTCTCTACCGGAAAAGGTCAATATAGCCACCATGGACCTGTCCTTCATCTCGGTGACTCAGGTAATCCCCAATGTCATCGACCACCTTACACAACCTGGATACATAATCGTTCTGTTCAAGCCTCAGTTCGAAGCCAGGAGAAAAGAAGTGGGCAAGGGCGGCATAATCAAAGACCCCCAGGTTCACGCCCTCGTCCTCGGTCGCTTTATCGTCTGGGCTACCGAAAATAATTTGAGGCTGCGCGAGTTGGTTGCCTCGCCCATCTTAGGCGCCGAGGGAAATAAAGAATTTCTGGTACTTCTGACTCCTAGCCAAACTAAATGACATGAAAAGAAAGCATTTATTTGTCATTGCGCGGGGCATAAGATCCGGAGCAACCGCAGAGATTGCCACGCTTCGCTCGCAATGACAGAAGAAAACATGAAAAGAAACTTCACTCTGAAAGTAGATAACCTTAACCTTCCCGGTGAGGTCTACTTCCCCGAGACAATCGATAAGCCAATCCCGGCACTGTGCCTCTGTCACGGTATTCCGTCGGGACAACCCGCCTCAAGCGATGACTCAGGCTATCCCGGACTGGCGGAAAAATTCTGCTCTGCCGGTTTTATCGCACTGATTTTCAATTTCCGTGGAGCCGGTCAAGCTCAGGGCAACCTCGATATGCTGGGCTGGACACGAGACTTAATGGCTGCCATCGATTATTTGTCCAGCCTGGAAGAAGTCGATAAGTCTCGCCTCTGTCTACTCGGCTCCAGCGCCGGCGCCGCTGTGAGCGTTTATGTCGCCGCCAATGAGCCGAGAATATCTTCACTGGTCACTCTCGCCTGCCCGGCTGAATTCAGCTTCCTGGCCGATAAACAAAGCGCCAGGGCTACCATCGACCACTTCCGCAGCATCGGAGTAATCAGAGATGTCGACTTCCCGCCTTCAGTGGACAAATGGCTTGATGGCTTCAAGACAGTCTCCCCGCTTCGCTGGATTGATAAAATCTCACCCCGTCCCCTGCTCCTGATTCACGGCGATAAAGACGACCTGGTGCCCGTGGAGCACGCCCACAAGCTTTTTGAAAAAGCCGGCGAACCTAAAAAACTGTTAATAATACCCGGCGCCGGTCACAGGCTGCGCTTAGAAGAAAAAGCCGTAAACACCGCTTTGGATTGGCTCACGGCAACGGCAAAATTGACCTCTGCATAGCAAAAAGCTTATAATTACTAGGACGTAAATATAACTATGCATGAGAGCTGCGGTGTTTTCGGCATCTATGCTCCCGGCGTAGATGTCGCCCGAATTACATTCTTCGGCCTATACGCACTACAGCATCGTGGACAGGAAAGCGCCGGCATCGCCACCGCCGACGGGAAGAAAATCTACCTTCACACCTCGATGGGGCTGGTTTCCCAGGCTTTCACCGAGGATGAACTGGCCCAACTCCACGGTCATATCGCTATAGGTCACACCAGGTATTCCACCACCGGCTCCAGCCGTGCCTGCAACGCCCAACCCATATTAATTGAAGCTAACTCCACTGCAATAGCTTTAGCCCATAACGGCAACATAGTCAATGCCAAATTCCTCAGCGACGAGCTTTGCCAGCAGGGATACACCTTTGCCACCACCACGGACTCCGAAATAATCGCCAATCTTGTTATGTCCTCTACGGAAAAGAACCACGTAGATAAGATAAGATATGCTATGCGCCGGCTGCAAGGTGCCTATTCTCTGGTAATTTTAACCAAAGACAAGTTGATTGGCGTTCGCGACCCGATGGGAGTGCGGCCGCTTTGTCTTGGAACTATCGATGGAGGTTGGGTAATTGCCTCGGAAAGCTGTGCCCTGGGACACGTTGGAGCCACGTTTATCAGGGAAATCGAACCCGGCGAAATAGTGGTCATAAATAAGAGTGGTGTCAGGAGCTTTACCGAGGAGAGCCCGCGAAAAGCTTTGTGCATTTTCGAATACATTTACTTCGCCCGTCCCGACAGCGTTATACAGGGCAAGCTGCTTTATCCGGCCCGGCAGGCAATGGGTAAAATACTGGCTCGAGAATATCCCGTTGACGCCGATTTGGTAATGGGTGTACCTGACTCCGCTACCGCTGCCGGCATCGGCTATGCCGTAGCTTCAGGCATCCCCTACTGCGAAGGGCTAATTAAAAACCGTTATGTAGGTCGCACCTTCATCGAGCCTGACCAGAGACTAAGAGACCTCGGCGTTAAGCTGAAGTTTAACCCACTGGCTGAAACTATCGTAGGCAAAAGATTGATAGTTGTTGATGATAGCATCGTCCGAGGCACTACCACTCCTAAGGTAGTGGCCATGCTCAAGAAAGCCGGCGCTAAAGAGGTCCATTTGCGTATTTGCTCTCCACCCATCCGCCACCCCTGTTTCTTCGGCGTAGATATGGCAACCAGATGGGAGCTTATCGCTGCCCAAAAGACCATACCGGAAATCAGAGAGGCTATAGGCGCTGATTCACTCGGTTATATCAGCATCGAGGGCTTAATCGAGGCGGTAGGTCTGCCTAAAGACATGTTCTGCCTGGCTTGCTTCACCGGAGATTACCCCATACCGGTGCAGCTGGAGATGGACAAACTGGCCCTAGAAGTCATACCTTCAGGGAGTTTGAGTGAACTCGGTGGCTCGTAAGGCTTATGCCCAGGCCGGCGTTGATATCAAGGCTGCCGATAAAGCCAAAGAGTTGATTAAACGACTTGCCCATTCTACCTCCAGACCCGAAGTGCTGACGGATATCGGTTTTTTCGGAGGCATGTTCCAAATAACGGGCTATAACAAGCCGGTACTAGTTTCCAGCGTCGACGGCGTTGGCACCAAGCTCAAAATCGCCTCGTTTTTAAAAAAACACAATACTATTGGCATTGATTTAGTCAACCACTGCGTTAATGACATACTCACCTGTGGCGCCAGCCCACTTTTCTTTCTCGACTATATTGCCATGGGTAAACTCCTGCCCAGGAGAGTAGAAAGTATCGTCGGAGGCATAGCCCGGGCCTGTAAGAACGTCGGCTGTGCGCTCATCGGCGGTGAAACGGCTGAAATGCCCGGTATATACCAGTCTGACGACTATGACTTAGTCGGCTTTATTATCGGCGTGGTGGAAAAAGAAAATATAATAACCGGTCATACTATTGCTTCAGGTGATATCATACTTGGCCTGCCTTCCAGCGGACTGCACACCAACGGCTACTCGCTGGTGCGTAAGGTCTTCAAGGTGGACCGGGACCCTTCTTCGCTGCAGGTTTTTTACCCCGAGTTGAAGCGGACTCTGGGAGAGGAGCTTCTCGAGCCGCACCGCTGCTACTATCCGGAATTGAAGCCGGTTTTACCGCTGGTTAAAGGGCTGGCCCATATAACCGGCGGAGGATTCGAAGGAAATGTCCCCCGAATACTGCCCCAGGGACTGGCTGCACAAATCAGTAAAGATGCCTGGCCTGTCCCACCGGTATTCAGACTCATTCGGGAGCAAGGCAAAATAAAAGAGGTCGAGATGTACCAGGTCTTCAACATGGGCATCGGCATGGTAATTATTTGCTCACCGCAGCGGGTAGCTGAACTCACCACAGCCTTGCCTGAAACCCAGAAAATTGGTAAAGTTATCAAATCCACGGATAGCAAAAAAATAACCATCACTTAAAGGAGGCTAACTTGCGCGCTATCGTCAGCGTTTCCAACAAAACAGGTCTGGTCGATTTTGTCCGTAAGCTAAGAGATTTAAATGTCGAAATCTACAGCACCGGCGGCACTAAAAAGGCCATCTCAGCCGAGGACATCACCGTCCACAGCATCTCGGAAATCACCGGTTTTCCCGAAATACTGGATGGGCGGGTGAAGACGCTTCACCCGATGGTCCACGGCGGCATACTCGCCAGACGAGACCTGCCCCAGCATATGACGGAGCTAACTAAGAATAAAATCGAGCCCATAGACATGGTAGTAGTGAACCTCTACCCCTTTGTCCAGACGGTGACTAAGGCCAATGTCTCACTTGAGGAGGCACTGGAGAACATAGACATAGGTGGACCGACAATGATTCGTGCCGCCGCCAAGAACTTTCCGTCTGTACTCGTAATTGTCGACCCCGAAGATTATGACGTCATTCTAGATAAGCTGCGTCAGGGCAAAGTGAGCCTGGAAGAGCGGAAAAAGCTGGCGCAAAAAGCCTTCCAGCATGTGGCTATGTATGATACCGCCATCGCCCAGTACCTCCGCGGCGAAGAAAACTTCCCACAGGATATGACTATAGCCATGAGAAAGCTCTACGACCTGCGCTACGGGGAGAATCCTCACCAGAAAGCTGCCATATACGCCGAACAGTTCGTAGGCCAGAGGCCGCCGGGCATGACCTCGGTTAAACTGCTCAGCGGGCCCGAGCTGTCCTTCAATAACTTCCTTGATTTAGAAGCTGCCTGGAGCACCGCCTGCGACTTCACCGACCCCACCATAGCCATCATCAAGCACAACAATGCCTGCGGGCTTTGCAGCAACAAAGACCTGATTGAAGCCTATAAACGGGCTCTCGCCGGCGACCCGGTATCCGCCTTCGGCGGCATCGTTGCCTGCAATCGACACATAGACCTGGCACTGGCTGCTGAAATAGACAAAACTCACTATGACTGCATTATCGCCCCCGGCTATAGCGATGAAGCCTTCGACATATTCAAGCGTAAGAAGAATCTGCGCCTTCTCTCATTGCCGGTGCTGAAACAGCAAGGTAAAACCGGAAACATCGACCTCCGTCCCATCAGCGGCGGTTTCCTGGTGCAAGAGCAGGATTATTACACCGAGGAAGAGTTCAAGCCCAGGACCGTGTCAAAGCGCGAGCCGACCAAGACAGAGATGCGCGACCTTATCTTCGCCTGGAGAGCCGTTAAACACATAAAGTCGAATGGCATCGTCCTGGCTAAAGACAATACACTGCTCGGCATGGGCACGGGCCAGCCTAACCGGGTAGTCAGCGTCGAGCTGTCTTTGAAGCGAGCCGGTAAGGCCGCCAAAGGCAGCGTACTCGCCTCCGATGCCATGATTCCCTTCCCTGACACCGTCGAGGTTGCAGGAGAAGGCGGAGTAACCGCCGTAATCCAGACCGGCGGCTCGGTAAGAGATAAAGAGGTAATCGCCGCCGCCGATAAATATAATATGGCTATGGTGCTCACCGGCATCCGCCACTTCAAGCATTAGATGTATGCAATTTCTCTCTCCCCCTGGAGGGAGAGGAAAAAATGGCAACCCTCCCTCCCCTGGCGGGAGGGAGTTAGAGGGAGGGGGAAAAGCCAATGATGATAATCGATAAAGAGACCGTCAGCGCTACCAGACAGAAAATAGCTGACCCAAAAAAGATACAACAGGCCATCAGAGACGTAAGGAAGATGCTGGAGATAAAAGAGGCTCTACTGTGGCGGTCCGAGGGGATGGCGCCCTGCTGCGGCTCTTTGAGCAATATCTCGGCACACCTCACCCGTGAAATCAGCATCCTGGAAAATACGCTGTCTGCTCTCGAAAATAACAATACGGCTCTTGCCGCAGATTTGTTACAAGAGTACCTCAATTTGTTAGACACAAGCTGTGAATCCCCCCAGCCTAACTATTGCTGACCTCAATATTCTATTCTCGCGGCCTACCCCGAATCCCAAAACATAAATGTTAGGGTCATTTTATTTATGACTGGGCTGAACCTGAATTTCGATATCATCCATTGTGCTATAATTCGACTAATTTTCACTGCAAGATAACCTGGGATCCCCGGGAGGTAAATATAACCATGGTTACGGAAGAAAAAAAGAAGGTCATAAACCGGCTGAAAACAATGTATCCGCTTCGGGCCAAGGTAAATGAGACCTATCTGAAGAGCGCCGAAGCCATCAAGGCAGGTAAACCTGCCGTCTGGGCTATGCTTAACTTTTATTATGGCGACCCTATACTCAAGGCCATGGACGTAGAAGTGGTCTATCCTGAAAACTACGGTGCGCTGGCCGCGGCTTTCGGTGTTGCTCAGCAGTACCTGGAGCAGGCTTATGCCGATGGCTATCCGACCCACCTCTGCGGCTACAGCCTGACTTGTCTAGGCTATACGTCGAGGATGATGCGGGAATTCAAAGGTGAGGTGCCTCCGGAGGCGCCCCTGGGCGGAATGCCAAAGCCGCTATTTCTTCTGGCATCATCAGCTATCTGCGACGCCAGGTACAAGTGGTTCCAGGCATTAGGCCGTTACATGGACGTGCCGGTATGGACATTGGAATCGCCAAGCCCAGGGCTAAAAGAATTCTTTATGGAAGGCGCCTTCGAAAGAATGGTCGACCTGGGCGTCAAGCACCTCAGAGATTTCGTCGACTTCGTCGAGCGCATGTTGAACCGAAAAATGGACTGGGATAAACTGGACGAAACAGTTAACCTGATGATTGAGGTCAACCGGGTATGGCATGAAGTCAATGAATTGCGGAAGGCAAGGCCATGCCCCATGCATAGCCGGGACTTCTGGAGCGCCATGCCGGCGGCACTGTTTCTGGCCGGCGACCTCGAGGACTCACTGCAGCGGTTTAAAGACATGTACGCCGAAGTCAAAGACAGGGTCAATAATCATATAGGAGCCATACCTGAGGAGAAATACCGTTTGCTGTTCGCTGAGCTCCCGCCGTGGCACAGCCTGGGGTTTTTCGACAGATTGGCGGAGAGAGGTTGGAACTTCGTCGTCGAGAGCTTTGGCTACCGACCGCCAATACCCATTGACCTCAGCCAGGTAAAAGACCCGCTGGAACGAATCACCAGGTTTAGCCTCCAATTTTTTGCCGGCTATTATGAAGACGCCCGGAGGCAAAATGTGCTCGGCGGCTCACAGTCTTATCCCTATCTTAAATATGCCAGAGAATGGAGATGCGACGGTGCCATGCTTCATCCGCTTATCAGCTGCCGCAGTGCCTCCACACACCTGCCTTATGTATCAAACATGTTGATGGAAAAATTGAAAGTGCCTTCACTGAGCATCGAAGGAGACATCGTCGACCTCAGACTGTTCAATCCTGAAGACGCTTTGGCCAGGGCAGAACCTTTCGAAGAAACCATGGAGCACTATAGACGGGTCAGAAAACAGGAAGGCTTCGATTGGTGAAGTTTAGTATCCCCCTCCCTCTAGCTCCCTCCCGCCAGGGGAGGGAGGATTCTTTTTCCCTCTCCCTTGGGGGAGGAAGGGTGGGCAGGCATCCAGCGAGGATTTACTCCCGCTGGGATATGGGGAATGGGATAGGGTTAGGGTGAGGGTGAAACAAGCATTTAAATACATACATATAAATGAGGTGCCACCGATGCCGGATAAAAACCAGGGACTGAGCAGAGCCAGGGATATCTACTTAAACCGGACGCAAAGAATTAAGGAACTTAAGAAGGCTGGCAAGAAGATAATAGGTTACCCCTGTGCCTATGTTCCTCTGGAAATACTGACCGCCTTCGACCTCGTCCCCTACCGGGTGTGCGGTTCCATAGAAGAACCGGTCACTGAAGCCGATAGAGCCCTGCCCACTTCATTCTGTCCTATGATGCGCACCTGCCTCGATTGCGCCTTAAAAGGCAAATACGATTTTCTTGACGGCATGGTCACTGTCCATTCCTGCGACCCGCAGGAGAAAACAGCTCGCGTCTGGGAATCCTATATCAGTCATAAGTATTTTCACTTCCTGGATATGCCCAGCACTGTCCACCCCGAGTCTATCGAGTATTTCAAGTCGCTGCTGAACGATTTCAAGAAAACGCTGGAGTCTTTCACGGGAAAGAAGCTGTCGGCGGCTAAGCTTAAATCGGCTATAAAGTCTCATAACCGGCAGCGCGCACTGGTGCAGGAATTATACGAGCTGACCAAGCCGGTCCCGCCGCTTATCTCGGGGACGGAACTCGTCCAGGTAATAAAAGCGCTGATGAGCCTCCCCGTAGCTGAAGGAAACGAGCTTCTAAACCAGGTCATAGACGGGGTCAAGAAACGCAGCGATGGCCCCGGTAAGAAGCCGGCACGCCTGCTTATCTGGAGCAGCACACTCGATGATACCGACATCATGCAGATTTTCGAAGATAAAGCTAATGTGGTCATGGATGAGACTTGTGGCGGCATCAGAGCTTTCAGAGGTAAGGTAAAGCTGACCACAGACCCATTAGACGGGCTGGCTGACTATTACATGAAAGAAATAACCTGTGCCCGCACCTTCAGACAAGCTGTGCTCGGTGAGACCAAAAAAGACTACGCCAAAGACCTGCAAAGCCGCTTCGGTTACCTTAAAGGCATCATCAGAGACTGGAAGATCAATGGCGCGGTAATGCTGCTCGTCAGGTACTGCGATCCGTTCGCTTTTGAAATGCCGTCGCTTAAGGATTATTTCGACAGCATCGGTATTCCCAACACCTACATAGAATATGACTACACCATGGGAGCTGTGGCCCAGTTAAGGACCAGAGTCGAAGCCTTCCTTGAGACCATCAGCTAGTAGCACTGCTCCGGAGAACTAATTTGTACTTCGCCGGCGTCGATATAGGTTCCACCATGACCAAGGTCGTGCTTATAGACACGACCGACAGGGTACTGTCTGCTATCAAGGGACCAACCGGCCCTGAGCATCGCCAGCTAGCCAACGAGGTTATGAAAATGGCGCTGGAGCAAGCCAATTTGCGGCTCGATGATATCTCCTACATTATAGCTACCGGCTACGGCCGGGTGAACGTGCCTTTCGCTGACGACCAGATAACGGAGCTTTCCTGCCATGCCAGAGGCGTATCCAGCATATTCTCAAATGTCAGGACTGCTATCGACATCGGCGGACAGGATGCCAAGTGCCTGAAGATTCATAACGGCAAGCTAATCGACTTCGTCATGAATGATAAATGCGCCGCAGGTACCGGCAGGTTTCTGGAAGTCACCGCTGCCACCCTGGGTATCCGGCTGGAAGACATGGGCGATATTTCATTGAAATCCACCAAGAATATCCAGCTCAGCAACTTATGCACCATCTTTGCTCAGCAGGAGGTGGTAGCTCTGCTGTCCCGCGGTGAAAAAGTTGAAGACATCATAGCTGGACTCCACCTTGCTCTGGCCAGCCGGGTGGCAACATTGGCACGGAGGTTGAAGATAGAACCTGACGTGGTGCTTACCGGCGGTGTAGCCAAGAACATCGGCATGGTTAAGGCGATGAAAGAGAGCCTGGGCTGCGAGCTTCTCGTTCCCGAAGAGCCGCTGCTCACCGGTGCGCTCGGAGCTGCTATACTGGCCAAAGAAAACTATATGAAGGCAACCAGCCAGGGCGAGCCCATCGTCACTAAATCACGCCGCCTGGACAAAGCTATCTTTTTCCACTGAGAAAATGGTTTTTGCTAAATATTTATTGTCATTGCGAGGCGCGAAGCGCCGTGGCAATCTCAAATAAATGCAAATATCAAAAAGTGTTTTGAACATGTGAGAATTGGAGTTTTGACTTTGTTTGCAATTTGGATATTGGTATTTGGGATTTAATAATGTTAATGACCTGGTTTATGGGCATCGATATCGGCTCCGCGTATAGCAAAGGAGTCATAATCAAAGACTCCGAGCTTGCCGCCTACCACGTAATTCTTTCCGGAGCCAATTACCAGACAGCCGCCGAGACGATAAGGCGGGAACTTTTAAAACAGGCCAACCTGAATCAGGATGACATCGCCGATATTGTAGCCACCGGTACCGGTGCCGCCAATGTTACTTTTGCCAGCCGCAGTGCCAGCGAAATAGTCTGCACTGCCAGAGGCATAAACAACGTCTTCCCCCAGGTCAAGACGGCAATCGAGGTGTCCGGCCAGTCCAGTAAAGTAATAAAAGTAAACGAACAGGGCATGGTGACCGATTTCACCGTCAGCGAAAAATGCGCTGCCGGCAGCGGCCGGTTCATCGAAGTCATCGCCAACGTACTACGAACAGATTTAAAGGATTTCGGCCCGCTTTCGCTTAGGTCCAAACAACCTGTTACTTTCGGTACCGGCTGCGCTGTATTCGGCGAATCGGAGGCCGTCACCAGAGTCGCCGAAGGCATCCCGAAAGAGGACATCGCCGCCGGGGTCAATCAGGCATTGGCCAGCAAAATCTCTTCACTGGCTAAGAAAATCAAACTAGAGGAACCATGCGCTATCTGTGGCGGTGGGGCACTCAACATCGGTTTGATAAAAACCCTGGAACGGGAACTGCACACTCACCTCCTGGTGCCAGCCCAGCCTCAAATCATCGCCGCTCTAGGTGCCGCCATAGTCGCCAGGACCTGAGGGATATGACCTGGTGCCGATGCTCCAATCTGCCCGAAGCCGCTATGAAATTGACAGAATGTGCTAGAATAACAAAAGGAGCTAGAGAAAGGAGAAACAGATGAAAATAAGTAGACAAACATTATGTATTTTGCTCCCTGTAATTGTTCTTGTTGTACTCGGGGCTGTCCTGGCCGGATTCGCCTGCACTCCACCCGGAACAATGCCCACGGCCTGCCAGCAATGGTACGATAAGGGGAAACTAGAAGGTTACAACGACGGCTACAACGCGGGCAAAACGGAGGGTCAGTCAACCGGCTACAATGAAGGCTATGCTAAAGGACTGCAGGCCGGCACAGCTCTGTGTCCCCAATGCCCCACCTGCCCACAATGTCCTCAACAGCAACAGCAATACCCATATTACTATCCGTACCAATATTACTATCCATACCCGTATTACGATCAATATAATAGATGCCCATCGTGCGAACCATCACCATAGTGCCCGCGTGACAGAGGCTCATGTGATAGATATTGTGACTGCATAAAGAGATTCTGCAGTACATGTTCCGACCGTTCACTGTGCCGTTAGCCAGTGCCCAATCTAGAATCTCAGCGGTGTGGTAGAACCGGAGAGTGGCGGGGTGGAATTTTATGTCTGCCCCGCCTTTTTATCACGAATACATCTACATTCCCATATATCTTGGCATTTCATTAAAAAAGGAATAGAATCAGCATATCTTGATTCAGGGCTGCAATATCACCCATTCTTAAAGCCAACACAAGGAGGAGAAAAATGTTAGAGGTGTTTTTGACTGAAGAGCAAAAGAGATTCAAGCGCGAGGTACAGGATTTCGTCAAAAGCGTCCCACGGCAGCTCATCCTCGATATGGATGCCGATAAGGTCAAGTTTCCCGATGAATTCGTCAAGGAAGCCGGCAAGAGAAATCTGCTCGGGCTCAGATTTCCAAAAAAGTACGGCGGCAGGGACCTTAAATGGGTGGATGAAATCCTCGCCATAGGAGAAATCAATAAACTGGGCATACCTTTTGCCTGCCTTTGTTCGGTGGTCTCGATTGTCGGCGAAGGCATAAATGTCTTCGGCACCGAGGCACAAAAGGTGAAATACCTTAAACCACTCCTGGCGGGCACGCAGTGGGCTGGTGAGGCGCTCACCGAGCCCAGAGGCGGCTCCGACTTCTTCGGCGCCACCACCGTGGCCAGGAAGAAAGGCAACAAGTACTATCTTACAGGTCAAAAACGTTTTGTCGTCGGCTCTGAAGGCGCCGATTTCTTCCTTGTCTTCGCCGTTACCAATCCAGGGGCCGGCCGCGACTCCATCAGCGCCTTCATCGTCGAGAGAGACATGGGCGTCGAAGTCAGGCATGTCTACGGCCTGATGGGCAGCCGAGGGGCTGGTACGGGCAGGCTGGTCTTCCGCGATGTGCCCGTGCCGGAGGAGAATCTGCTGGGGAAAGAAAACGACGGGTCCAAGATATTTTATAAGTTGATGGTGCCGGAAAGACTACTTTCCGGCGGAGTCGGCGGTTCCAGGGCTATTTTGGAAATAGCCGCCAGGTATGCCAACAAGAGGCAGGCTTTCGGCCAGACTATAAGAAATTTCGAAGGAGTCAGCTTCAAAATAGCCGATTGCGTAACTAAAATAGATGCCGTCAGCGCCTTAGCCTACGCCGTGGCTAAGACAATCGATGATGGCATTGGTACTCCGGGTTATCAAAGGAGGCTGGTATCTGAAGTCAAGAGATTGGCCACCCAAACGCACTGGGAGGTGGTAAACGACGCCATGCAGATTCTGGGCGGCATCGGCTATACGAATGTCTTTCCCGTGGAACGGGCGCTGAGAGAAGCCAGACTGGCCATGATCTGGACTGGCAGCAGTGAAATCATGAACCTGATTATACAGCATGAGTACTACAAGGAAATTCTGGCTCGAGGTATCGAGGGCAGAGATATCGAAGCCGATGTCGGGCTCACCGATGAGCAGCTTGCCGAGGAGAAGATTTACCAGCCGGAACCGGTGCCCACCACACCGTGACGCCCGGCAAAATCTCAAACAATATAGAAACTCGGGTAAATTGGAGCATCTGCTCCAATCGTAACTAGAACGGATGCTCTGGGCAACCCCGTACTATCACCCTGAGCCATTCACTGTCATCCCGACCCTGAACGACGTGAAGGGGAAGGATCTAGATTCTTCAGTCGCTCAGCTCCCTCAGAATGACATTTATTTTTAGTTATTGATATTTTGAATTTGTTTTGGATTTAGAGCTTAGAATTTAGGATTTCCGAAAGTAGGCGGCTTGAGGCTAGGCTTCTTCCCTGACGCGCTTTCTAGACATTCTAAGCTTCCACAAATGGCGGACAGCGAAACTGACTGCATACAATAAAGTCAGGCCTATCAACGAATATATAATCATCTGTGCCGGTTTCAACGCTGAATGAGCACCGACCACGGCACCCAGGAAAATATACATGCCGTCCCAAACCAGGCTGGCCAGCAAAATACCCAGCGAAAGCGTTTTTAACTGCCTCTTGGCGCCAAGTATCAGCGTTATGGGGATGCGGAGCCAGACCAACCGCCCCAGTGCTACTGAAAACGGCGACAAAAAGTTTATTCTGCGGAAGAAGCTGACCGTTGTAGAATTGTTCTCCGCCAGCTTCTCGGATACGTTGGCTTCAAAATGCTTATTATAAAATTTGATTATGGGCATACTGCCGAATCTGCCGAGATAAGATAGCGTTATTCCGCCTGCCTGCCGGCCGACCTGCGCTACCAGCCACAATAGCAGCAGGTCGATAAGTGGAATTACACCGGTGCCGAAGTTGTATCCGGATAACAGCCAGATGGTCTCAAGTAGATACGGGATACATATACCGAACTCGCCGATAAAACAGATAATGAATAGAAAAACTACCAGCGTCGGATTAAAAGTGCCGGCTAAGTTAAAGGCTTGTTGAAAAAGAGCTTCCAGGTTCATCCGGGTACCTAATTATTATATGCTGGGACATCGAGAAGCTCGGGAACCGTGACAAACGTGTACCCTTCGGCCTGAAGCTTCTCGATAATCAATGGCAGCGCCTCAACGGTGAGGCTTTTGTCAGCCTGGCGGCAATTATGCGACGTGCCGTAGCCGTCATGCAAAAGTATTATTTCGCCGCGATGAGTTTCGTCGACAATTCTCTCAGCTACCCTTGCAAATGAGTGCGTATTCAACTCACCCGTGGCAACACTCCACGTTACCTCGATCATACCCTGGTCTCTAACCGCTTCAAGTTCCCACGGAGTCTTTTTACCGTGCGGCGGCCGATAGAGGTGAGGCTCAACTCCAACAGTATCGAATATCGCCTTTTCCGCCACCACCAGGTCCCTGGCGCCATATTCGGTAAGCGCATGATTGGCATTATGAGTATATGAATGGTTGCCCAGCACATTTCCTTCAGCCACTATACGTTTGGCGGTCTCCGGATAAAGCTCCACGTTTTTACCAACGCAAAAAAAGGTCGCCTTAACATTGTATTTATCAAGGATATCAAGCACTTCTGACGTATACGGCTCATTCGGGCCGTCATCGAAGGTCAGGGCGACAACCTTATTATGATTGTCTCCTTTATAGTAGACCTTTCCGAAAACCGGTGATGTCGGTATGAAGTACCCGTAGGCAAGCAGGATGATAATTACCGCCACCGGGGAGACTCTAAATGCAACTCGCCTTAAAGTTGTCTTATTGGCGAATTCCTCGAAGCTATTCATGTAGGTGCGGCACATATAGCCGCCCCAGCGACCTATATGAACCACCGCTTCCATAATACACACCGCGAGGGGTTTCCTCACGCTGCGCGAAGAAGTTAAGACATAAAAATCTCTATCATAATAAACCTTTCCCGTTTCACTCAATCGGCGGGAAATGCCGAGTTGGTCGGCAGAAAAAGAAGTGTCGCTATAGCCGCCCACATCCAGGAAGGCGCGCTTACGGAATGCAAAAGTAGCACCTGAGACCAGCAGCGGCCTGTGGAAAAGTGCCGCGCTCAACCTGTTTGTCCAATCTCTTAAAAAATACTCGAATCCAGCCCACGATGGCGGGTCTTTATAGAGGAACCTGCCGGTAAGAGCTGCTGCATCCGGGTGCGAAGCAAAGTGGTCGGCTATCTTCGTCAGCCAATCGCGAGGGTAAACCGTGTCGGCGTCGGCCTGGGCGATTATGTCGCCGCGAGCGGCATGGGCACCGACCTGCCGGGCATAGGACACGCTCTTTTTCTCCAGGCAAAGAATAACCTTTACACCGTGGCTTCGAGCAATGTTAGCGGTGTTATCGCTGCTGCCGTTATCGGCGACTATGATTTCATATTCGCCCTGGTAGTCTTGATTCTTCAAGGACTCAAGGCATTCAGCGATGAATCTCTCTTCATTTAAAGCCGGTATAACAACACTTATCATAGCCATAATATTAGCGTATCTTACATTCTGGCATAGATTTAGTTAATAGGCAAGTAACCATCAAGTTGGAGGTGAGGTTGAACTCCGTAATATTTGACCTGCGTATTACTATTTATCTATAATATATGCGTAAATGCGCATATAGTAATGGAGTTTGGTGATGAGAGAGTTAGTTAAAGCCTTCAAGGCCCTGTCGGACGAAACCAGGCTTAGGATTCTTAACCTGCTGCTGGAGCGCGAATGCTGCGTCTGCGAGGTTATGCAGGTACTCAACATCTCCGAGTCCCGGGCTTCAAGGAACTTGAGTGCCCTCTATGATGCCGGCTTCCTGAAGCTCAGGCGAGAGGGACTTTGGGCACTATATTCCATCGATAGGGAAGGTTTAAAGCAGCACTACACCAACCTGGTTGAAGCCGTTGGGAAAGCGCTGGAAGGAAACGAAATAGCCCTACTGGATAGACAGCGATTGCAACAGACGGAAAGAGTAGGTCCAAACTGTGTGGTTAGGAAGCTAAGCACCGCTTGATTCGCTCGTCTCTATTTTTGTAAAGGTTATAAGGAATAAAACTTTATCGTCATGGTAGGCAAAAATATTAATTCTGATGGCGGCCCCGGCGGCACACTCACCGAGACCGGAACAACCAAAAATAGACTAAATTTATCTATTATGCTCGGCGGCTGCCTGGTGCTATGGGGCTTCCTGTACTATTGGCTTAAACCGGCTGCTGACTTCCTGACATACAACGTATTTAAACTCCCCGCTCAAAGCCACCTTGGCAGCAGTGTTGCTTTCTTTCTTTACGATGCACCAAAAGTGATGTTGCTGCTGGTCCTTATCATCTTTGCAGTCGGAATTATAAGGTCTTTCTTTACCCCGGAACGCACCCGGCAGATGCTGGCTGGAAAACGGCAATTTATGGGGAACATCATGGCTTCGGGACTGGGTATTGTCACTCCATTCTGCTCCTGCTCAGCTTGCCCGCTCTTTATAGGATTTCTGGAGACAGGAATCCCCCTTGGTGTAACTTTATCATTTTTGATTGCGTCGCCTATGATAAATGAGGTGGCTGTTGTGCTACTTTACGGCATGTTCGGCTGGAAAATCGCGCTAATTTACATAGTAACCGGGCTCATCATAGCCATAATCGCGGGGTGGCTTATAGGCAAACTGAAAATGGAGAGGTTCGTAGAAGACTGGGTATTCGATATTAAGCTGTCTCAGACGGCTACAGCAAATTCGGGTATGCGATTCGAAGACCGTGTCCACTATGGCCTGAATGCCGTACGTGAAATAGTGGGTAAAGTCTGGCCCTATCTTCTGGCCGGTATAGCAGTTGGCGCAGTAATTCATGGCTACGTGCCTGAAGGATTGCTGGCCTCATTCATGGGTAAAGATGCCTGGTGGGGTGTGCCCATGGCAGTATTGATTGGTGTGCCCATATATTCCAATGCCGCCGGTATTATCCCTGTGGTACAAGCCCTGATGGAAAAAGGCGCGGCGCTGGGAACAGTGCTGGCTTTTATGATGTCTGTAGTGGCCATTTCCCTGCCTGAGACCATAATCCTGCGCCGGGTACTTAAATGGCAGTTACTGGGTGTATTTGTCGGCGTGGTGGCCCTGGGCATTGTTATCGTTGGTTATTTGTTTAATGCAATTTTATGAGCCGTCAAAAGCTAACATCAGAGATTACTTTAATGTAGGTAAATCCAACTAAGGATTAACCGAAAAATCGAAATGGAGGCGACTGCTATGAATATAAAAATTCTGGGAACGGGCTGCTCCAGGTGCCGCCAGCTGGAAAAGACCACCAGAGAGGTGGTGAAAGAGCTGGGTATCGACGCCACCGTAGAGGAGGTCAAGGATATGCGTCAAATCATGGCTTACAACGTCCTGACCACACCCGGCCTGGTAATAAATGAACAGGTAATCAGCTCTGGTAAGGTGCCTTCGAAAGCAGAAGTTACACAGCTTATAATAAATTCCCTGGCTGGAGAAGAGCAGAAAAAAGGCGCCTGAGATTTCAGTCCGCTTGCAGACATAAGCAAAATCAAAGCGACAAGGAGATATTGAAAAACATGAATTTATCACTCAGGACAAAGACGCACTTAATCATAATCGCTATCCTGGCTATCCTATTGCTCTTCTTTGCCTGCTCAAGTCCGCCTGCACAACCGACCTCGCCAGATGAACCTGCCGCGCCGTCTGAAATGACAACGGCGCCATCAGACAACTCGTCAACTTCGCAGATCCCGGATGAGTCTACTGGCTCACTTGACAGAGTAGACGTCGTCTATTTCCACCGTCCCCAACGCTGCCCAACTTGCCTATGTTTCGAGGAGCGCATCCGCTATGTCGTGAACACATATTTTCAGAACGAGTTAAATGGCGGCAAGATGACTTTTGGGGTATATGACATAGGAGACAGTAAAAATACCGATATCGTCAAAAAATACGGTGCTGTCGGCTCACAATTGTTCATCGATACTGTGAAGGATGGCACTGATAATATTAAAGATATACAGGACATCTGGTCCTGGAGCTGCAGAACCAATAAAGCGGGCTTCGACCAGCAGGTCAAGAACGTTATCGAGCGAAGCCTAAGGGGCGAAGAATAATGGACTTGGGCAGCATTTTGTCCGGTCCTAATATCCCGGTGCTTACGGCACTGCTTTTGGGGTTAGTAACCGCCATTGCCCCATGCCCTCTGGCTACTAACATCGCTGCTGTGGCCTACATCACGCGCAACGTGACGGACCGTAAGTACGCAGTCATTACCGGCTCCCTCTATACTTTGGGTCGCATGTTCTCCTATTCTGTTCTTGGCGTGCTTATCATCGTGGTCGGCCTGGAAATCCCGGGGGTCTCTGCAACCATTCAAGACGTCGGTGAACGGGTCCTGGGACCGCTGCTGATTATAGTGGGACTGCTTATGCTATTCATCGACAGGCTCTCTTTCGGCACGGGAGGTAACATATTAGCCTCGTTGGGGAGTAAAGTAGCACAGTGGGGTATGATAGGCGGATTTCTGCTGGGTGCCATTTTCGCCCTGGCTTTTTGCCCCTATAGCGCCGTACTATTCTTCGGCGCACTGATACCCGTGGCCCTCAAGTCAACCGGCGGCGTGGCGCTGCCCGCAGTATTCGCCATCGGCACCGGGCTGCCTGTTTTAGTATTCGGTACGCTTCTGTCTGCTGGTGTAGCTGGAGTTGCTACCTGGCTTAATGCCATCACCCGCGCCGAACGAATTATCCGTATAATAGTCTCCGTTATCTTTATAGGAGTTGGTATATATTATGTGGTGCTGTGGATACAATCCTAGAAAATTATAAGCATGTGCTAAAAATATGAACATATTTGTTAAAGCTAACAAGAAAGCTAATAAAACTTACATTCTTTTACTTTCTCTGCTGGTGCTTGGCTTGCTGTCTTCCTGTTCCAATCCAACACCGGCAACGAATTTACCAAAGGAACAGCTTGGTCCGCCGGATAGAATAGATGTCGTTTATTTTTACGATAGCGAGATATGCCACTGTCAGGCAACCCCGGGTGAATATATCCAAAGTACCTTATTTTTTAACTTCCCTGAGGAACTGGCCAGTGGCAAATTGACATTCCAAAGTATTGATCTGAATGACAAGAACAATGCGGCTATCGTTAACAAGTATGGAGCAACATCTCTCTCACTATTCATAAACGTAGTTAGAGCGGATACCGAACACATTATCGCTGTACCGGAAATTTTGTTGGTGAAAGATGATGACGAGGCACTCGATAGACTGGTGAATACCAGGATTCGTGTATATCTGGCTGGAGAAGAATAACGTAGTTAAAGGCTAATGCTTAAAGTTAAACCACCTGATGGTTATCCCCCAGAGGAAGGCCGTTACGTTAGAGGTAACGACTACTCTCCCGTAGCCGTTTGTGTCATTCTGGATACCTTTGACTTCGCGATACCGCCGGATTTAAACGAGCTCGTTATGTGCGCCGCAGACGCAGGTGCCGCCCTTTCCGGAATGCTCCAAACCGAGAATTTAGGGCTGGAGAAGATAATCTGCAATATCGTAGCTAACCCGAATATTCGTTACATCGTGCTCTGCGGCAGGGAATCAACCGGGCATTTGCCCGGCGAAGCGCTGCTGGCACTTAAACAGAACGGCATCGACGAAGCTAAACGTATCATCGGCTCTAAAGCCCTTACCCCGTATCTGTCCAATATACCGAAGGAGCTAATAGACAGATTTAACCAGCAAATCGTCAGCATCATCAACCTGCTTTGCAAACCAGGAGAAAGAGACATCAAAGTCCCGGGGTTGAATCCAAAAGTGATTGAAGAGGCGGTCCGGAGCTGCTACCAGGAGAATCCGGTAGCATTCATGAATTACACGCTTTATGACATGGGAGCCTATCCTGAGCCGGCTATCGTCCACAAAATTGTGGCTAAATTAAGCCAGCCGCAGCAGGCCGTCGAACCCGGCAAATCGAAGATGGGCCTGGGACTGGTGCTGTATAAGCTACTGCCCCAGACCGATTGCCAGAAATGCGGCAAGAAGACCTGCCTTGCCTTCGCCATTGACCTGGCTAAAGGTAAGTGTCGCCTTGAGGATTGCCCTTACCTGGAGCAGCCTGAATTTGCTGAAAACCGTCGCGCTTTAGCCAAACTTTTAGAGTGAGGGGTAAAAACTATGGCAAACCAGCCGGAATCTACGACCGGTAAACTCTCGCTGCTAGACCGTTTCCTGACTCTCTGGATATTCCTGGCTATGGGCTTCGGAGTCGGACTCGGCTATTTCGTGCCTTCCGTGTCCGGTTTCATTTCATTGTTTCAAGTCGATACCACTTCCATACCTATAGCCATCGGGCTTATCCTGATGATGTACCCGCCGCTGGCAAAAGTTAAATACGAGGACCTGCCCCTCATCTTCCGCAACTGGAAAGTACTCGGCCTGTCTCTGATACAGAACTGGCTGATTGGCCCGGTGTTGATGTTCCTGCTGGCCATTCTTTTCCTGCGCGCCTATCCCGATTACATGGCAGGCCTTATTCTAATAGGGCTCGCCAGATGTATTGCCATGGTTATTGTCTGGAATGAACTGGCTAAAGGCGATACCGATTACGCTGCCGGGCTGGTGGCCTTTAACTCGATTTTCCAGATACTGTTTTACTCGGTTTACGCCTATATTTTCATAACGGTGCTGCCGGTCTGGTTCGGGCTGAAAGGCTCCGCCGTAAACGTAACCATAGCCCAGATAGCTCAAAGCGTACTCATTTACCTCGGCATACCATTTTTCGGCGGAATGATTACCCGCTTTGCTCTTATCAGGGCAAGAGGACGCCAGTGGTATGAAACTAAATTTATACCCAGAATCAGCCCGGTAACCCTGGCAGCTCTCTTATTTACGATAGTTGTCATGTTCTCCCTGAAAGGTGAAATCATTGTCCAATTGCCGCTGGACGTTGTACGCATTGCCATCCCGCTCCTCATATACTTCGTGATAATGTTCCTGGTTTCTTTTTACATGGGTAAGAAAATAGGGGCCGATTATTCCAAGACGGCCGCCATTGCCTTCACTGCCGCCAGCAATAATTTTGAACTGGCTATCGCCGTGGCCGTGGCCGTATTCGGCATCGGCTCCGGTGAGGCCTTCGCCGCCGTTATTGGGCCGCTGGTGGAAGTGCCGGTATTGGTAAGCCTGGTCAATGTAGCTTTGTATTTCCAGCGAAGGTTCTTTGCCAAGCAATTAGCCTCTAACCATGACCAAACATGACAAATTGTTCTAAATAAACCAATACCCCCCTTGACAAAGGCTTGTTCTTGTGCTTATAATTCGAAACATGTCGAATTTTCGAAATGACAGCTCGGAGCGGCTCGCCGGAGCATTCAAGGCGCTGTCGAATCCACACCGCTTGAGCATTTTTATGCGCCTGGCTTCATGCTGTCTTCCCGGAGGTGCCTGCAATACGGAAACGGAGATGTACGAGTGCGTCGGCAAGCTTGGCAAAGACTTAGGAATTGCTCCATCAACCATTTCCCACCACATCAAGGAGCTTTACCAAGCAGGTCTGATAAAAATGAGAAGACGAGGACAAACCGTTGAGTGCTGGGTTGACCCAAATACATTGGATGACCTTGCTGAGTTTTTCAAGCAGCCTGTCAACGTTTGATTTTTTCTGATGCTAGAAAGGAGACTGCGTAATGAGCGATAAAGGTTTTAAAAAGGTGCAAAAGACAGATTGTTGCGACCAGAAGGGATGCTGTCCGTCCCCGGCGGATACTACTAAGCCGCAACCCCCAAGCAGGCAGCCATGGTGGAAGATTGCCGTCTTCGCCTTAGGAATACTTCTGATTGCAGTTGCCGTGACCTATGCCCTGACAACACGTGACAGCGCCGCTTCGAGTGGGCCCTTGGGCAATGTGCCGTTAATAGGTTCATACACGAGCCTAAATGTTCCTAGGGCAGGTTCATACACGAGCATAAATTTTCCTAAGGCAACGGGCATCGGAGACTTAAAGTTGTCGGAAAGTCTCGCTGCTAAATTTGCTGACCATGATTTTATTTTTGTGACTCTGTCAGATAATGACATTAAATCAACTAAAACACTTACCAACCTGATTTCCGACGCCACAGCAAAAATCGAGGCCAGAGGTGCACGTGTGGAGACAATAACCCTGAGCCCTGACGACCCCGAATTCTCAATTACGATGCGCCGCCTGGGTATTGGAGGGGTACCGGCGGTTCTGGCCATTAGCGTCAGCGGCAATGGAGCGATTATGACCGGTGACATCACAGAAGAAAATCTTCTGCAGACATATCTGACGGTTTTACAACCTCCTGTTTGTGCCCCAGGTTGTGCCCCAGGCAGCGGCTGTTGCGGTGGGAAATAGCTGGCATGGAAGAGTGGATTCAACAAGTCTTTAATGCCCCACAATTTGGCATACTGGTCCTGCCGGCAGGATTCCTACTGGGTTTGATTACGGCGATCGGTTGTATTGCCTGCAGTGCTCCATTGATAGCCGCTGTCGTCGGATATGCCGGCTCCCGGGATGAGGCACAGAAAAGGGACATTTTGGTAATAGCCGGTTTCTTTATGCTGGGAACTGTCATTGCCCTATCAGCAGCGGGATATCTCGTCGGTTACATCGGGCAGGTGGCAGGAAGCACATTCGGTTTGTACGGCAAGCTACTTATAGCCGTCATAACCATTTTCTTCGGATTTGCTGCACTTAATCTTCTGCCCTTCCGCATTCCGTCATTTAATCCGGTCAAAAAGAATCTTCCACGTGGTTTTATCGGGGCTTCGGTTATGGGACTTGGCGTCGGTGGTGCCAGCATAACCTACACTATGGCATGCTGCGGTCCGATGATTCTACCCGTGGTTCTGGGCTTATCTATCCTGAAAGGCGAGGGAGTTTGGGGCGCCCTGATACTTGCCGCATTCGCCATCGGGTACAGTCTTCCCATGGTGGCAGCTATATTAGGTATAGGACTGGGCAAAATGACAGGCGTTGCTAATAAGGTCGCCGGGCCTGTTCGCATGGCTTCGGGCGTACTTCTTATCGTGGCAGGCTTCTGGTTGATTGTAATCCTTTAACATACTGTATAAAATTGAATTAAGCTCAGTAGCTAAGAGAGGCCTTAAACTGTGAAGACAAAAACTATTGGCGCAATATGTTTACTGGCTTTGGCTAGCCTTGGTCTACTACAAGCCTGCGTTGAGGCTCATCCAAGCTACGAAGTGTTGTCCTTTAATATGGCGCCTACAAAGGTCGCGACAGGTGAGAAAGTGACTGTTGTAGCTGAGGTCAGAAATATTAACTCCGAAACTGATACGTATAATATTCCTTTAATGGTCAACGGTGTCGCCGACAGCAGGAAAAGCGTTACGCTGGCTCCCGGGCAATCAGAGCTTTTGACATTCGAGCTTACCAGAAGCTATGCCGGAGGCTACAAAGTTTCGGTGGGCGACAAAGAGTCAACCCTCACCGTGCAAAAACCGTCGCCTCCGGACTTCCGTCTCTCCAACCTGGCAATAAATCCCGATGAGGTCGATGTCTGCCAAACTACGGTTATAACCGCTACATTAACCAATATCGGAGGCAGCCAGGGTAGTTACACGGCCGAACTAAAGATAGACGGCGTCACCAACCAGACCCAGAAACTGAATGTACCCGCCGGGGCCAACTGCATGCTGTGTTTTAAGGTATCAAAGGGTTTACCCGGGACCTATAAAGTCGCCCTTGGCGACCTCAGCGGGCAGTTCACAGTTAAGGAACCGCCCAGCCCGGTATTTGACATTCAGATAACCCCGCCGTCCCCTCCATGCCCACCGAGCGATGGGGGCTCTTGCGGCTATGGAGGCTGAGGGGGCTAGCATAACTGCCCGGTCAGGGTAGTAAAAAGCTAAAAAGACACCCCAATTCACTAAATTTTTAAAATCGGAGGTCAGAAAATGAAAAAAGAAGAGGTCAGAAAAGCTGTCAGAGAAGGCTATGCCCAGGTTGCTAAAAGCGGCAGCTCTTGCTGCGCACCGCAAAGTACGTGCGGCTGCTCATCAAACGTAGCCACGGACATCAGCAAAAGGATAGGCTATAGCGACCAGGATATAGAATCGGTCCCGGAAGGAGCTAATCTGGGCCTCGGCTGCGGCAACCCCGTGGCCCTGGCTTCTCTTAAAAAAGGCGAGGTTGTCCTGGACCTCGGCTCCGGCGCCGGATTCGATTGCTTCCTGGCGGCTAATATTGTCGGCAAAACCGGCAAGGTCATCGGTGTTGATATGACGCCGGAAATGATTGAAAAAGCGCGGGAAAATGCCCGCCAGGGCGGCTATGACAACATAGAGTTCAGGCTGGGCGAGATAGAAAACCTGCCCACAGCCGATAATTACGTTGATGTAATTATCTCCAACTGCGTGGTCAACCTGTCGCCGGAAAAAGACAGGGTCTTCCGCGAGGCATTCCGGGTGCTAAAACCCGGCGGCAGATTAATGGTCTCCGATATAGTCTTAATGAGTCAGCTTCCGGATTCCATAAAGAAGTCCGTGGCAGCTTATATCGGCTGCGTAGCCGGTGCCGCCATGAAAGATGAATACCTGGACAATATTAATGCTGCCGGATTCAAGGAAGTAACTATAGTTGACGAGACGTCTTTTCCAAGCGATTACGCGGTGAAAGACCCTACCATAGAGGCGCTGGTCAATGATTTGGGAATATCGCAGACGGATTTGAAAAAGCTCGGCGGCTCAATCAAAAGCATAAAAGTCCATGCGGTAAAGCCCGGCAAATGACCAACTCAGCACAACGAACCGGTACCGCCAATCTGCCGTTGCACTACGGCAAGGCGCCGCGGTGGCTATTCGACCGCATGACCAAACTGGCCCGGGAAATAACCATTGCCATCACTGCCGAGTTCGGGCCGGAGGAGATGCTCCGCCGCCTGTCGGACCCGTTCTGGTTCCAGGCATTCGGCTGCGTCCTGGGTTACGACTGGCATTCCAGCGGCGTTACCACCACCGTCTGCGGCGCTCTTAAAGAAGGAATCAAGGGATTGGAAACCGACCTCGGCTTATTCGTGGCCGGCGGCAAGGGCAGAACGTCGAGGAAAACTCCAAGCGAAATAGAAAGCGTCGGCCATCTATTAAAATCGGACTCCTCATCGCTGGTCTACGCCAGCCGAATGGCAGCCAAGGTTGACAACTCAGCGCTTCAGGACGGCTATCAGCTCTACCACCATGTCTTCATTTTCACCACCGATGGCTCATGGTCGGTAGTCCAGCAGGGCATGAACGAGAGCAACCGTTATGCCCGACGTTATCATTGGCTGGGCGAAAACTTGTCCGATTTTGTCTGCGAACCTCACTCCGCCATCTGCTCGCAAGCCACAGGCGAAGTCTTGAACCTGGTGGCCGCGGAGAGCGAAGCGGCACGCCATACCATCCCCCAGATTGCCATTGAAGAAAAACCGGAAAAGATTATCAGCCAGCTAAAAAGGCTCAAGACACTGGACCTGCCGTCGCGCCATCATTTAAATCTCGATGATATACACCCCGACCGCCTGTATAAGACGCTTTTAATCTCCTACGAGCACCAGCCGGAAAATTTTGAAAATCTATTAAGCCTAGAAGGAGTCGGCCCCAAAACCCTGCGCGCCCTGAGCCTGATATCGGAGCTTATCTATGACGTCCCCGTCAGCCTTCGTGACCCCGCACGGTACAGCTTCGCCCACGGCGGCAAAGATGGCCACCCCTACCCCGTCGACAAAGAAAATTACGACAAAAGTATCGAAATTCTCCACCAGGCGCTGGAGAAAGCTAAGGTCGGCGATAGTGAGAAAATATCCGCCTTTAAGAGGTTGAGAGCCTGGCAATAATTTCGGTGAATGGCTGACCTTTAATCATAAAGAGCTAACCACATAACTAAAATCAGGAGGCACCGGAAATGATAAGAGATTTCCAAGGTAAAAGTCCCAAGATAGCAGCTTCAGCATTTATCAGCGAAGCCGCCTACGTGGTCGGCGATGTGGAAATCGGGGAGAACTCCAGCGTCTGGCCGGGAGCCGTAATCAGGGCGGATTTTGGCAACATAACCATCGGACATAATACCAGCATTGAAGACAACTCGGTCATTCACGGCGCCACCGATGTCACCATCGGCAACAACAACGTCATCGGACACGGCGCTGTTGTCCACTGTCGCCGGGTGGGCAATAGTGTGCTGATTGGCAATAACGCCACCGTCCTGGACGGTGCCGAAATCAGCGACTACTGCATCATCGGCGCCGGCTGCCTCATACCACCGAATACAAAAATATCGGAGCGGTCTGTAGTTATCGGCGTGCCCGGTCACGTGAAAAGCCAGCTAACTGAAGAACAACAGAACGAACTGAATCTCGGCGCTGCTACCTACACTGACTTAGCCCGCGGCTACAAGCAGAAAGGGCTATAAAAAGCTTACGCTATCCTAAAACACAAGCGATTAAACTGCTTCCGTCGTGCCCGCCTCTTTCGGCCTGGGCGGTGTGCACAATAGAATCGCCACCAGACCAACGACCCCGGCTATCAATGAGATGATTAAAACCGTAAGATAGCTGCCCTGGAGGTCATAGAAAAATCCCGCTATTGGCGCAACTACTGCAGCAGAAGTCAGCTCAATCGGTGAGTCGATTCCCCTGATACCGGCGAAAGCGCTGGCCCCCCAGTAGTTGCCGATAATGGTGGGCAGGCAGATATAGGTCAGCCCGAAGCCAAAGCCGGCGAGCAAAGGATAAATATAAGCCATCCACATGGCCGCAGGCGAAACAAACCAGAACAGTATCCCTCCCAGCAGTATGAAGAAAATACCGCCGGCAAATAAGTAACGCGGTTCAATTATGTCGCCCAGGGCAGCGATGGTAAAACGCCCGACAATGCTTAACCCGATAGCCAGGCTGTAGAAAAAGGCTGCCATGCCCGGGTCGAAACCGCGGTCTTGCAGGTGAAGAGGTCCCTGGGTGACAATCACCTGCCATACAAACGCGCTGAAAACTACGGCAACGATTAAAAGCCATAATGAACGTGACCTTACAGCATCGCGCACAGTCCAATCAACAGCTGTGCGATACGTCCGGGGCGCACGGCTGCTACCTCTAACCACTGTTTCGTCTTCGCAGGGAGTCAGCCCGTCAGGATATTGCCCCATATCTGATGGATAGTTGCGCACTGTAGCTAAAGCTGTAATTATCCCGGCAACGGATGCCGCCGCAATAATAAACCAGCCGACTCGCCAGTTACCGTCGGCACTTCGAATAACAGCGCTGATAAGCTGTGGTGCCAGGAAACCACCGATAGCTCCACCTCCCAGGACCAGTCCCATCGCCATGGCACGCCGGGCATTAAACCAGGAAATAATCACCATTTGACAGGGAATCATCGAGGCAAACGCAGCCCCCAGGCCAATAAATAGAGACAAAACGATGAACATCGAATAGATGTGGCCCAATAAGCCCATCAAAGTACTGGCCACGACCACAATGATTCCTCCTGTAGCCAGCGTAACACGTGCGCCGAAACGGCGTATCATCCAGGCATTCAGCGGCGCGCTGATACCAAAGAGGAGCATCAGTGCCATCGCGCCTACCATTATCTCGCCGCGCGACCATCCCATACCCTGAATCATAAACGGGTAAATCACTGCCGGGCTGTAGTAAGCAAATCCAATGGGGATGGTATAAACAATCCACAGGAAAAATAGCAGCCACCATCCGTAAAAACCCTTCGTTTTCGTCTCAGTAGCCAAAATAAAAATTCTTTTCCAGCTTCAAACAGGTGTCCAAAGCACGAACCAGCTATTATACCACCAGAAAGCATGTTTTGACCCACTACCCAAGGTTGACACGGAACTGAATATAAAATATACTCGCCACAAAGCTGGCTGGGATACAATGTTCTGGAAGATTCTTGCCGATGTGGTGACAGGGCTACATCTTCTCCTGATAGGCTTCTTTGCTACTTCGGTTGTACTTTTAGCCATAGGCTTCTTCAAAGAACGTCGCAACTGGCAGATATTCTATTGTGTTTTCGTTGCGCTAGCAGTGGGCTTGCAGGTGGCACTCTCGACGGGGATATTGAAGTCCTGTCCTATTACCGACTTGGAATACATGATGAGAAGGCTTTATGACAATAGCGAAAGCTGGTTGCGAACCAGGTCACTTCTGGGAACTGCCATATTTAATGTGACCGGAATCGAGGTGCCTGAATATGCCTTGACCATTGCCATGGTGACTGGGATAGCAGTAATGATAACTTCCCTCATTCTCTGGAGACACGCCAAACTCGGCTCACGTTAGGCATGTTTTGCCAGCCAGGCTTCGCTCGCAATGACAAAATGGGATATTGTAAAGCAATTAGAATCTTGGAATTGGCTTAGAATTTAAATATCAGGATTTCGGCTTTCGCAGCGCCTTAGAGAACCAGCCACACCATTGCAGCGGCAATACTTAGAACGAACTAAGCCTCTCCCTCAGTGCTTTGAGGTTTACTACGTCTTCCTTGTTGTATTCCAGAAGCGTAGCCAGTGCCCTTTGGTTGCCAGCCTTCACGTAGCTCCACCACAGCTGCACCGCTTCATAGCCGCTGACTCCAACCAGCCGCCGCGGAATGCCCAACTGCCGCTCAACGGCTTTAAAACCACCATATAAATTGCATCTCCAGCAGTCATACATAAGGTCACGATGATAGTATTGTGCAGAAAGGTCTATACCCAGAGAATTTGAAATGAAGCGAAGGTCGAACCTGGCGCCGTTATAGGTATAGATATTTCTTACGTCCCTGAGAGCCGTAATCAGGTTGCCCCTGGTTACTTCTTCGCCGACTAACTGAATTAGCTCATCCTGGCTACCATCGCAACGGAGAATACCGACTACGGTGATATAGTCAAAAAATGCTGATAAGCCTGTGGTCTCTATATCGAGGTAGGCATCAGCCGAACGTCTCATAGCTTATGCTTCCGCCTTCCGCTGAAATTTTATCACAGCACACACCCGGGACACCAATTTTAATTTATCACTTTTACCTGAGCCCTTTCTCTAAAAAGAACATGTAGCTGCGCGGCTTTAGCCCCGCAGAACTTGACCCTAAAGGGTCGAGTCTGCAGATATCTGGAGATGGATGACCTCGCAATATAATTAACTACGGGTCACCCGCCTACGGGTGACCGTCGTCCTCGTTTGTATTTGGATGACGGGCCGACAGAATAGAAATATTCATACATTTTCACTTGCCATTTTAGTATTTAAGTTTTGATTTTTAACTTTTGCTTTAATTCACTTCCATCTCTAATTAACTACATGGTAGAATTTATGAATTCATGCAGATTCAGAAAACTGGTGCGGAAGCGGAGAAAGCGCCGAATCGTCCGGCCGCCTTACTGGTGACTACAGTAGGCTCTTTCCTGACTCCGTTTCTAGGCTCCTCCATCGCTATAGCGCTGCCCTCCATCGGAAAGCAACTATCGATGAACGCCATACTGCTGGGTTGGGTGCCCACGGCGTATCTACTGGCAGCCGCCATGTTCCTCGTCCCGTTGGGCAGAATTGCTGATATCTATGGCAGGAAAAAGATATTTACCTTAGGCGTGTTCGTCTATGCCGTTGCCTCTGTGCTTTCAGCGATTTCAACGTCGGCTACTATGCTTATCTCGGTCCAGGTCTTGCAGGGAATAGGTGCTGCCATGATTTTCGGCACCGCCGTAGCCATACTGACTTCGGTATTCCCGGCCAGCGAGAGGGGCAGGGTACTGGGAATAAATGTCGCCGCCGTTTATATAGGACTTTCTTTAGGGCCATTTCTGGGTGGACTGCTAACGCAGTATTTCGGCTGGAGAAGCATCTTCTGGGTAAACGTACCTTTGTGCCTGCTGATTATCGCTTTGCTCTTCTGGAAACTAAAAGGAGAATGGGCTGAGGCCAGGGGAGAGAAATTCGACGTTGCCGGCTCCGTAATCTACAGCCTGATGCTCATAGCCATAATGTATGGATTCACCCGCCTGCCGGATATTGTCGGTGTGGTCTTGATTCTGGCCGGCGCCGCCGGGTTTGCAGGCTTTATCATATGGGAAACCAGAGTGAAAAGCCCGGTGTTGGACATCGGTCTGTTCCGAAACAACACCGTATTCGCCTTATCCAATGTGGCGGCTTTGATTAACTACAGCGCCACCTTCGCCGTCAGCTTTCTCCTGAGCCTTTACCTCCAGTATATAAAAGGATTTAACCCCGAGCACGCCGGCCTGGTCTTGATAGCCGCACCGGTTATGCAGGCTGCTTTTTCGCCTGTTGCCGGCCGGCTTTCCGACAGAATAGAGCCGCGAATTGTAGCCTCAGCCGGCATGGGGCTGACGGTCGTCGGTCTTGTCTTCTTCATTTTCTTAAACAACGCCACAAACCTGTGGTATATCGTAGCTGGTCTGGCTATTATCGGCCTCGGCTTTGCCTTCTTCTCCTCCCCCAATACCAACGCGGTTATGAGCTCTGTAGACAAGAGGTTCTACGGCGTAGCTTCAGCAACCTTAGCCACCATGAGGCAGATTGGAATGACGTTCAGCATGGGCATGGTAATGCTGATATTCGGTATTTACATCGGCCATGTACAAATTACGCCCCAATATTACCCGGCCTTCACCAGCAGCGTGAATGTAGCATTTATAATCTTCGCCGTCCTGTGCCTGGGCGGCATCTTCGCCTCATTGGCACGCGGCAAGCTGCGATAAAGGCTTCTATGTCATTCTGAGGGAGCGAAGCGACCGAAGAATCTCACTCAGGATAAACTTCTCGGAATATTACTTCTTTATCCCCGCAGCCATCTCGACCCACTGCTTGTACTTTTGAACCTCGGACATCCTCTCGGCATATATTGTCATCCGCTGCGCCTGAAGTGAGCCTTCGGCATGCAGGGCTAAGACCTCCGTCTCAAACGTTGCCAGACGCCTCCGAATTAGCTGCAACATCCTCAGCCTGTCTTCGGTAGGTATACCTGCCTTGCCGCCCAGATATTTTTCTATATACCCCTTTGTCTCCGGGTTCTGATAGTCCTTATAGGTAGGTACGGTTATGAGCAACCCGCCGGCAATATCCTCGATGGCTTTGATGCAATTATGTATATTTTCGGCAAAGTGATACTTAGCTATATTCGAAATTACCGGATTTGGTATGGGAATGCCTTCATGGGTAACAAAATCCATACATGAAGCCCGGGCCAGTGATTTCAGCGTGTCAACATAGATTATGAGATTGGTTATCTTCTCCCGTATGTGCGGTATTTTGTCTATGCCGTTGTATTCGGCCATAGCTTGAGCGGCGCCGAGCATAGCCTCAGATACAGGTATTCTATAGCTGGCCGCCGTATGCCGGTGCAGGTAGGCAAAGTTATACACCAGCGCTATGGCATACTGGTATTCTCCGCAAAGAAATACTCTATCCCACGGAACAAACACATCGTCGAAAACAATGAGCGAGTCAGTATGATTTCTGATGGGCAGGTCTATGGGAAACTCCAGCGAGCCCAGCTTCCAGGTGATGGGATGGCATATCTGTTTAATCCCTTTGGTGTTTACCGGAATGGCAAAGGCAACCGCGTAGTCCTTGTCCTCCTCGGTCATGTTCCGGCAGGGAATGACGAAGAGCTCTTTACAATACGCAGACGCAGTGATGTGCGCCTTAGCACCTCTAACGGTAATCCCCTTGTCATCCTTGTCCACGACTCTGACATAATAGTCCGGATGAGCCTGCTTGGGTGAAGAAGGCCGGAGCATTCTGTCTCCCTTAACATCGGTCACGGCAGAAGCTGCACTCAAATCATTTTTTTGCAGGTAGTATCGATAGTTTTCGGCTCGCTCCGTGTACTCCTTCTTACCCATCATCTTGGCGGTTATATTCACCGCATTCAAAGTATCAGCGCCTATATCGTGGATGAAAGGAATTACGCTGCCACCAAGCCGCGTTGCCGTTACCATTAATTCGTGTCTTTTGAGCAGGTCTTCGGCGTTCTGGGGAGTATAGTAATACCGGCTTATCGGTTCGCCTGTTTTCGGGTGCTTAACCACAGCTAAATCTTTATACTCCGGCATCTCTGCCATCTTATAATCTATAGCCGCCGTCTCCACACATACCTTCAACGCCGGATGTGTAGTAACATCCTCGACTTTCTCACCTTCGTAGTAAACCACTCTGCCGTCTTTAAGGCTCTTCTTGTATTCTTCTGGTGTAATTAGTCCCATTTTAACCTCCTATTTTTTTCTGCACACATTGTACAATGCTGCCTAATCTTTTAGTAGTAGCTATCGGCACTTTCCGCACGTTATTGTCTATCGCTGGTATACGCCTACGAGCTGGCTCTGGCTGAGTATGTGCCCTTCCATAGCCTGCAGCACCTGGTCCTTCGTAGCGCCGTCACCTAAATCCAAAGATTTATCCAGGGCATATAAAGTAAAGCAATAGTGATGCGGAGAGCCCTTTGGTGGACAGGGACCGATGTAACCGATGGTCCCACCCCCGTTCTTCCCCTGCAACGCTCCGCTGGCCAGCGTGCCATCCTTCGGTACAGCTTCCGGCAATCCCGGCAAATCCAGCGGCAAGTTGAAAATAACCCAGTGTGTGAAATTCTTCACCGGCGCATCGGGGTCCTCCAGTATCAGGGCAAACGAGGCTGTACCTGGCGGACCATCGCCCCAATCGAGTGGCGGCGATATGCTTTGCCCGTCGCAGCTATACTTGACGGGAATTTCTCCCCCACCCGCAAAAACCGGACTCGTCAACATCAATGCCGTATCCCTATCTTGAGACATTATTGGTTCCTCCTGCACTACCGACCGGGCACAGCCGGCGATAGTAAATAATATCAACGCAAGCAAACTAACGGCTAACAGAGCGATTCTTCGCATTCCAACACCTCCCATAATCAATCCTATTAGCTTCCCGACCGCCTGTCAAGATGTATGTTTTGACCGCGCTGACGCGTGTCAGCTAAAATATATTTAGCGAATCTACTCGAAAAGGTGAAGAAGGTGACAAGCCACAGTAAATTTGAGCAGCGCGCGGAAGAGAAATTGCTGGTCAATGTCAGCCTGGTTCGTACCTCAGACCGACTGAAAGGCGTGCCCAAGGCCATCGCTCTGCTCCAATCTAATCCGGTACAAGGTAAAGCGGTTGTCCTCAAGCCCAACTTCAATACCGCCGACCCCACTCCCGGTTCTACCCATAACGACACACTGCGTGCTCTGGTCCTAACCTTGAAGCAACTGGGGGCTACACGCGTTACTCTGGCCGAACGCTGCGGGCCGATGGAACCTACACAGCGGGTGATGAAAGATAAAGGCGTATTCGAACTGGCTAAAGAGCTGGACTTCGACATCGTTAACCTTGAGGAGCTCGGTGCCGATGGCTGGGTCCACTTTCATCCCGAGGACAGCCACTGGAAAGACGGCTTTCTTTTCCCTCGCATTTATGCCGAGGCAGAAGCTATCGTGCAGACATGCTGCCTGAAGTCGCACGCCTTCGGCGGGCATTTCACACTTTCCCTTAAAAACTCGGTGGGTATGGTGGCCGGTAAAGGTTATCCCTATATGCAGGAACTGCATACTTCGCCGCACATGCGACAGATGCTCGCCGAAATCAACACCGCCTACTCCCCGGACCTGGTGGTACTCGATGGCGTTGATGCCTTCACCCAGGGTGGACCGGCCACGGGTACCCATGTAAAGACCAATGTAATTTTAGCCGGTAGCGACCGAATTGCCATCGATGCCGTTGGAGTAGCCATACTACGGCTGTTCGGCACCACACCCGAGCTAAGCCAGGGGCGCATCTTCGAACAAGAGCAGATTACCAGAGCCGTTGAGCTGGGCCTGGGAATAAACTCACCTGAGGAAATTCAACTGGTTACCGGCGACCCCGAGAGCGAAGCCTTCGCCGCACAGGTCAGTGACATACTGCTTAAACACAGATAACATAGATGTAGAGACAGCGGCTATGCCGAAAGGAGATATTACAGATGACTAACAGAATCGCTTTTTCTAAACCCCAGTCCTTAATTGCGGCGCTCAAGTACAAAGACATTCGGAGCTATCTGCTTACAGCCGCTTTCGTTATGCTGGCTGTATTTGTGCCCTGGGTTTTCCACCAATTCCATCTGGCTGGACCCACCTTTCTGCCCATGCACATCTTCGTATTGATTGCCGGGCTGCTGTTTGGCTGGCGCGCCGGCTTGCTTGTGGGACTGTTTACGCCGGTGACCAGCTATTTCATCTCGGGTATGCCGGCTTTAAACGTTCTGCCGCAGGTCGTAATAGAAGTTTCAGCTTATGGCCTTATCGCCGGTATGCTGCGAGAGAAATACCACCTGCGAACAATATGGTCATTACTAGGAGCCATTATCGGCGGACGAATGGCGCTGCTGCTGGCGATTTCGCTCGTTTACTTCATTGGCGGGCAGAGCTACAGCCCCTTGGGTCCTGAGGCAAATCCACTGGCTTCCTTCTGGTCAACGGTTAAGCAGGGTTGGCCGGGCATAGTCATTCAGTTGATTTCTATACCCGCCATAATCTGGCTGGTGGGGAAATTCACCGCCGGTAACATAAAGGGTAAACAGGAGTAGTGTACCAACCCTTATTCGATGAATTCCTGACCAGCAAGAACACACTTCGCGTCTACAAAGGCAGCAAGCTCATCTTCACCTCAGACAAGGACAGGCTGCTGCCGCTGGTCGAGTACATAGATAAATTCGCCTCCCAGCATCATAACGTGGTCATTTTCGACAAAATAGTGGGGCGGGCTGCGGCTTTGCTTTTCATCAAAGCGGACTGTCAGGAAGTCTACAGCCCGCTGGGCAGCCAGCTTGCCATTGAGGTGCTGGAGAAATATAGCATCAAGCACCACCTGACCCAAATCGTGCCCTGCATCCAGAAGCCCAACAAAGACATGTGCCCCATGGAGACATTATCAATCGGCAAAGACCCCGAAGAGTTCTATCAGTTAATCGGGAATTTGTTAGCCGAAAATCTCTGCTAAAGAAGCAAGGAGGTAAAGAAAGATGAAGAAATCATCCCGGAGGTGGTCTACAAGGAGTTATTAAAGGGTAAGCCCGTGGCTCTGGTTATGAAACATGAGCTACGCGGTGTTGTACCTGAGATGCTCGACTGGTGGTGGGACAACATGGATAACGATACTTACAAGCTGTGGAACCCCCAGGACCATATTGCACTTGAATGGCAAATTCCGCCGAGCCAGGTGGGAGATGCCGGTGCTATACATATGCTGTGCGAGAGTATAAGCGACGTGCCGGCTCATATATTACGCATACGCTGGGAGGATTCGAGTGCCTCTCCCATTACCACTATTTACAGCCACGTCAATGTGGGCAGTCCGCTCGCCCCCGGCATCGACGACATACCTCTCGGCTGTGTCGTCCATGAGTATGAAGAAACATCTTACGGGACACGAATGCGCTCCACATTTCTTCTTCCCGCGATTGCACCTCAACAGTTCCTTGATTCTTTACGCAAGCACAATATAGCGGAAATGGGGCGATTCCCCGAATTTCTGCCACAACTTTATAAAAAGAAAACCGCTGCCAGGGCTACGTGAATCTGGCAGTTAAAAATGTAACAAATCGTCACATTATTCAAAAAGGACGTTGTCGGCAACCTAGATGATGGCGCAAATTCCGTCCCCCATTGACGGGCTAGATAAACCTACTTATAATAGAAACAACAGGCAAAAAAAGAAGGGGGTTATAGGTCATGTTGAAAAAATTGTTGTTCGTAATTGCCATCGCGGTTTTCTTTATCTCTGGTTGTGTTCCAGCCCCTATTGTAGTGCCACCACCAGCCCCATCGGAGGAAACGCCGGGCAGCACAACTCCTCCGCCGGCGGCTGCTGCAGACCAGTGGAGCGGCTGGGTACAGGTGCCGGGCGGCGGTACAACTGACGTCGCACTAGCCCCGGTTGTCTTCAACAGCAAAATCTATCTCTTCAGCAAGGGCATCGGCGACAAGCGTATCTACGTCAACACGTCTGATACCGCAGGCAACTGGAGCGGCTGGGCACAGGTGCCTGGCGGCGGCACAACTGATGCCTCGGTAGCCCCAGCTGTCTTCAATAGTAAAATCTATCTCTTCAGCAAAGGCATCGACGACAAGCGTGAATATGTCAACACTTATGATACCGCAGGCAACTGGAGCGGTTGGGCACAGGTGCCTGGCGGCGGCACAACTGACGTCGCATTAGCCGCAGCTGCCTTCAACAACAAACTCTATCTCTTCGGCAAGGGCATCGGCGACAAGCGTGAATATGTCAACACTTATGATACCGCAGGCAACTGGAGCGGTTGGGCACAGGTGCCGGGCGGCGGCACAACTGACGTCGCCTTAGCCGCAGCTGCCTTTAACAACAAACTCTACCTCTTCGGCAAGGGCATCGGCGACAAGCGTATCTACGTCAACACATCCGACACCGCAGGCAACTGGAGCGGTTGGGCACAGGTGCCGGGCGGCGGCACGACTGATGTCTCGGTAGCCGCTACCGTCTTCAACGGTAAACTCTACCTCTTCAGCAAGGGAATCGACGACAAGCGTATCTACTACAACACGTCTGATACCGCAGGTAACTGGAGCGGGGCGGCACAGGTGCCAGGCGGCGGCATAGCTGATGCTGCGTTAGCCCCGGTTGTTTTCAACAGTAAAATCTATGTCTTCGGCAAGGGTCCCGACGACCAGCATATCTACGTCAACACGTTTGGCCCCGCAGGAAACTAGAACCCCCGGTACAAGTTCTGTAGCGGCATAACTGCTGTCGTCGTTGCCACGGCTGCCACTGAACCCTTGGGCAAAAGGGGACCCGGGCTAAGCGTGTCTATGACAATACGATAGTAAATGCGGCGTACAGCTCTAAGGAAAAATGTTGGATAGGATAAGACTCGGCAAAACCAACATGCTCGTTTCCCGATTGGGTTTCGGCGGCATACCGATTCAGAGGCTTAACGAGGATGAAGCGGTCAACGTTGTCAAAAGATGCCTGGACCTGGGCATAACTTTCCTCGATACCGCCAATGCCTATACCAGCAGCGAAGAGCGCATCGGCAAGGCTATAGCCGGACGGCGCGAGGGACTTGTTTTAGCCACCAAGTCTACTTCACGAAAGCGCGAGGGAGTGGAAAAGCACCTCAATCTGAGCCTGTTGAGGCTTAATGTGAAATATATCGACCTCTACCAGTTCCACGGCGTCAGCGATAAGGCCTCACTGGATATGGTCCTCGCCCCTGACGGGCCAATGGCGGCAGTGGAAAAGGCCAGGGATGCAGGACTGGTGAAACACATCGGCATCACGTCCCACCAGATAGACGTAGCCAAGGAAGCCGTTGCCTGCGGCCGGTTCGAGACCATCATGTTCCCGTTTAACTTTGTTACCGCCGAAGCCGCTGATGAACTCATACCACTGGCTAAGAAACACGATGTTGGCTTTATCGTTATGAAGCCGCTCTCCGGGGGCATGATAGACAACGCTAAAATCGCCTTTAAATATCTCTTCCAGTTTCCGGATATCCTGACCATCGCCGGCATTGAAAAAGTGACGGAGATAGAGGAAATCGTTCAGATAATGGAAGGCCCCAGAAAGATTACGGCAGCCGAACTAAAACAGATGCAAAAACTAAAGGGGGAACTCGGCACCAAATTCTGCCATCGCTGCGATTACTGCCAACCTTGCAGTGAAGGCATTATGATATCCACCGTCATGATGTATCCCAGCCTGGTGCGGCGACTGCCGCCGGAGCACTTGTTCTCAGGATTCTGGGGGCAAATTGTGGAAAAGGCGGCTAGCTGCACTGAGTGCGGTGAGTGTGAAGAAAGATGTCCCTATCATCTCCCTATCCGGGACCTGCTGGCTGAGTATGTCAAGCAGTATCGGGAAGAAGCGCGTAAATATCAAAAGCCGCAGCCGTCAGCATAAAGGAGGCTTGTAATGAAGGCTTCTGAAGGAAAACTGGGTCGCGTATTTGTAATTCGACTTGAAGATGGCGATGCTGTTCCCGCCAGCATCGAGCATTTCGCCGAGGAAAAGAAGATTTCGGTAGGCCAGGTCATTTTAATTGGCGGCATCGGTGACGGAGAGGTGGTCGTTGGCCCGCGACGGTCAAACGAGATGCCGCCCGAACCGATGCTGGTCCCCGTAGACGGCGTGCATGAAGTAGTCGGTGTGGGTATCATCGCTCCGGATAAAAAGGATAAACCGAAGCTGCATATACATGCCTCACTGGGTAGGGCCGGAAAAACCACCACCGGCTGTCTGCGACCTGGTGTAACCACCTGGCTGGTGGGCGAGGTAATTATCTTCGAGATACTGGGTACGGACGCAGTCCGCCTGCCGGATAAGAAGGCAACTTTTGATCTTTTGCAGGTGAACCGGACTTAGTAGGACTTCCTACGACAACATCTGAGCCACAGCACGCTCAACGTGAATCTTCGTTGTATCTAAAAATGGAAGCCCTTGATACGATTCTTCTCGTAAAATAAGAGGTAATTCGGTACCACCGAGAATCAAGCCCTCAATACCTTCCTGCGCCTTCAGTCGCTCGACTATCGCCAGCAATCGTTCACGTGTTTCAGAAAGTATAACGCCGTTGACCAATTCATTCATGTACTTGTCGTGAATATAGACTTGCTCCTCTACCCCAGGCGTTATCAGTGTGATCCCCACCCTGGAAAATACATCCGGATAGAACCTTCCCTGCATCGAAAAGCGTGTGCCTAACAAGCCAACTCGTTTCATCCCTAACTTCTTAGTTTCTTCGCAAGCAGCCTCCACAATGCTCAGTAGCGGAATCGGCGACTGGCGAGAAAGCCCATCGAATACGATGTGCGGTGAATTGGACGCCAGTAATCCCAGGTCTGCACCGGCCTTAGCTAGCTTCTGCACTTCCCGCAATAGATAGTCCGTTAGCCTAGCCAGTTCGTTCGCCCCAATCAAATCCAGCATCTTTTTCATGTCGATGCTGTTTATTATGATTAAGGGGTAACTTCCATCATGTTTTCGTTGGCGGTAGGATGCAATAATCTGGCGGTAATACTCTATGGTTGACTCTGGCCCAATACCGCCAACAATTCCTAGGGTTTTCATCTTAAATTATTTAGCCTGGATAAAATCGTTAAACTGGACTGAGATTCTATCTTTCTCACATACCCAATTGGGGACGTTTATCACCTGTGTCCCACCACCACCCCGTGGTGTAAGCATCAGGGGTATTGTCCCGCTCGGTGGGTTAGCTGCGGGTACATAGAGATCAGCTCCGCTTATGAAATACGAAATTACCGAAAAGAAATAAGGAATCGGTGCTGTAAGGTCTGTTTTAGCATCAGCACCATTATCATTAACAAATATAGCAATTACCAGCTTGTTAAGGGGACATATGGCAGGAGTGCAAATGTTAGAGCCATTGATAGTGAGGACGTCGCTGTCGGTGCCCTGGTCGCCCCAGAACTCCTTGTTTCTCATAATTAAAAGGTTGCTTTGACGGTCGCTGGTATCGGCGTGGCTGCTGAGCCCTGTGCCGGGCACCTCTGTGTTCAAGCGAATTAAGTAGTCGCTTCTTATAAAAGGTTCAAAGTAGTAGTGCGTCATAAAAGTTTCTTGTAGCAGGCAAAATTCATAGTTCACACCGCCCTTGGCATTAAAGGGGCCCCAGGCTCCAGTCTCACCTATAGGATAAGTTGCCTGTGGCTGGCTGCCGGTTCTGGCGCCGGTCTTGCCGTCAACTTCCCATATCTGTAAAGTGGCGCCCGGGTCCTGAACTCCTGTATTTTTTGGGAAAATGACCGCTCTTCCGGCAAGCTCAATTTTACCTGAATGTTCAGCGACAATCTTATCAGTTACCGGCGCCTGGCCGGTAAGGAATTTGTACATTTCGACAAATGCCTCGGGGCAGGTGGCACATTCCACGTGAGTCACGTTTGGAAATGTAACATTTGTGGCACCCACAATTTCACCGGCTTGAAGAAACTCGGGTGGCCTTCGCCCTGCCCACAAAGCCAGGGTAGGCACGCCACCGGGAAGATCGGTGCTTGCAAAGCCGTCGATATTCACGTAATGGGCAACTTTGGCGGCACGCTCCGGCGAGCTTGTCAGGTATGCCTGCGACACCTTGGTACCCAGAGAATGCCCGATAAGGTCAACCTTATCGGCACCGGTATTCTTGAGAACGGCGTCCACGACCTGGTCAACGCCGGTAAGAACGCTTGCCGGTGGAAATTGAGGGGAGAGACCGGCGGCGCTATCGTATTCGTAGGCTGATATATAGTTGGCGGGATATCCATTGCTTTCAAATCGCATAACCTGTGACTCAAATTGAGCCGATGAACCGGCGAAACCATGCACAAAAATAATGGGCTTAATATTAGCCGGCGTTGGCACCTTGACCTCACCCGGTGTGCATGCCGGTAAAAAGGTCACGACCAATAACAGAACTGCAAGCAGACCCCAAAATTTATTCTTCATGCTTTTACCTCCTTAGATTAACGTTTTTATTTTTTCAGAAAGTGAAGACCAGCGATTTGTTTATCTCGGCCAAGCTGCCGACCAGGGCTTCTCTATTGGCATATCTTACATTTAGAATACGCGGCAATATTTTATCAGTCCTGGTCTGCAGATATCTACTTTCCTGAATTAACGGTTTAAGGATCAGTCTGTTGCCACCAAAAAAGATATGGTCGGGCAGGTAGCTGCTGAATCTCTCGTCAATCCTGTTGCCGACCCGGCGCAGGAAATCCTTCTTCTGCTCCTCCGTCCGGCGGGCAAACCTTTTCTGGCTTCTGCCCCCCTTTTTGTGTTTTTTGTGTATGTAACCCGTGCCTATTTTACATTCCACCATATTACTGCCATCGAACAAGCCCAAAGCATACCAGCCCCAGGTTACCATGACGACGCCGATAAGGTATTTCCCGTCCATCACCTCGTGGAGGACAGAGGTATCACACTTGCCTTCCGATACTTCATTCTGAGCGATGGGGAATGATGGCAGCACAATTTGCTTGCCGAGCCCACCCCAAAATATGGCGGCACCGGTGCCGTATTTCCCGGCCCCCTTGATAACCGCCTCGGTCTTGACCGCCTCCCTAATCTCAGCTCCATGCGTATCATATTTCCTCCCCAGCATGAGCGACTCGGCATAATCTGGGAAAGAAGCCGGAGTAATATAAACAGTTACAGAATCTTGAGCGGAGGTGACAATTGACGTAAGAAAACGGTGCAAACCCGCCTTGGTGTAGAACCGACTTCTCATTATATTTTGATCAATCTAGGAGAACGGTGTGCGCACGCGCCTACGCAGGACAAGGCCGGCTAAGAGGCCGAAAACCAGACCACCTAGATGACCCTGCCAGGCGACGCCCCCGACAAAAACCAGTATAACGAAACCACCGATTACTGCCGCCCACAGCGGCATGGGGACGGGTATGGGAAAAACAAACACGCGCAACCTGGGTGTCAGCGCCGCCAGCGCACCGCCCAGGGCGAATATAGCCCCCGAGGCACCGATTACTATGGAGAAAGGTGAGGTGAAAAAACCAGCGAAGGCAAAAAGCATAAAGACGATATTGCCTACGATTCCTCCCAAAAAGTATATGATGAGGAAGTCACGAGTCCCCACAAGCCTGATTAAGAAGGTGCCGAAAAAGTAGAGAGTAATCATATTGAATAAAATGTGCCATATACTGCCGTGCATAAAAAGGTTGGTTACGATTGTCCACGGCCGCTCAAGAAAGGAGGCAGTTTGCAGCCCGAGTATTGGGACGAGGTCGTACCCCATAATTCCGGCTACGATGGTGCCTATATATACCAGAAAACAGACTATGATTATGCCTAAAACGGGCGCAATGTTGTCACTTCGGTAGCTGCGATAGCTCATTTTTTTCTAAACCATCACTTATTTTCGTCATGCCAGCGAATAAAGCACTTTTTGGCCGCTTATCTGTTTGCGCAACTTGCCGTCTGCTTCGAGGTAGTCCAGGTGGGCGATGGTCTCCCCGACGGCAAAGAATTTCTGTACTGAAGGGAACTCCGCCCATGAGTTGCAGTCTATATCCCAGGTTATATAGGGAGCTACCTCCCAGGCTGTCTTACCTCCGTCTTTTACTGCACTTAGCGCCTCAGCCAGCCTGTCCCGATGGTGCTCCTGCAGTTCGCCAATCCGCTTCCTGTGGTCGTTCCAGATACGGCGATGGCCGGGCAAAATGAGATTCACGTCGAGCGCATAGACCTTCTCCAGGTTTAATAGATAATGCTTAAGTGAATTTTCCAGCTGCTCCCAGTGCGTTATGTTAGGCGTGATGTCAAAAAGAATGTGGTCTCCGCAGATAAGTACCTTCCTGCCGGCCTCGTAAAGGCACATGTGTCCCGGTGAATGCCCCGGCGTTTCGATACATTGGAACAGGTAATTCCCGACTTCTATCTCATTCCCTTCCTCCATTACGGTGAAGCTAATCTGCCGCCGCGAGCTGTACCGATAGCCGGGATGACCCTCCCACACCCTTTTCATTTCATCCTCAGGAAAACCGTGGGAGGCATAAAAAACAAAGTGTTTTCTCCAGTAATCTTCGGCCGGCTGGAAATTTACAAAGGAGGCTTCCGTCTTATTGAAGTATATTTTGGAGCTATCGGTGGCTAGAACACCCACCAGTCCTGAATGGTCGGCGTGCAGATGAGTGATAAAAAAGTCAGTTTTGTCCAGGTCAACATCCAGTTTTTGTAGAGCCTTTTGCATCGGATGCAGACATTCCTCACGGTTCATTCCCGTGTCTATAATCAGAAACCGTCCATTCCCTTTTACGATATAAGAATTCAGCGCCTTCAAAGGACTCCGGGGTAACGGAATTTCGACACGGTAAAGGCTAGGTAAAATCTCTTCAATCATTGAGTTGGTCTCAGACTGGCTAAAACGCTTCAGGTATTGTATCACCTTTGCTTCGAAAATTCCCTCTCCCTTGATGGGAGAGGGCTAGGGTGAGGGTGAATTCTAATATTTGGAAATCTCGAGCTCCTCCATCTTGCCGGTGACGGTGAAGGCGACACGCTCGCAGATATTGGTTACCCTGTCGGCGGCGCGTTCCAGGTTGTGCGCCACCCAGATGAGACGCGTCGCCCGATTGATCGTCTTCGGATCAATCATCATAAAAGTGAGTAGCTCTCGAAATACCTGGTCGTAGAGACCGTCGACCAGGTTATCCATGGTGACCACGTGCCTGGCCAATTTCACATCGCGTTCAACGAAAGACTTGAGGCTCTTGTCAATCATTTCTATGGTCAATTCCGCCATACGGGGAATATCGATCAGAGGTTTCAACGGCGGTTCATCGCCAATCATGACTACAATCTTGGCAATTCCCTCAGCATAGTCGCCAATCCGTTCCAGTTCGGTGCTGATACTGAGCACAGCCACGATGGCACGCCGGTCGGCTATTGTCAGCTTCTGCATGCCCATAAGCTCGATGCACCCGTCTTCGATAGTAAACCGTTGTTCGTCAATTACGGCATCATCGGCAATTATCTTATGTGCCAGCTTTAAATCTCTGGCCTTTAGTGCCTCGATGGACTTGTGTATCTCTTTGGTCACCATGTCGCCCATACCCATCACTTTATCCTGGATTTCCTTAAAACCTTTGCTAAAACCGGCAGTCTTTTCCATGTTATTACCTCCACTGGGAATTATTTACCGTTCCTAAAAAGAATGAGAATGATGATACCAATAGCAAAGAAGACTATGCCCCCAATAGTCCAGGCCCAGCTGTGGAATTGAAACCCGGCAACAAGCCCCACAATAGCTCCGGCAATGGTAAGCCCCACCCCAATCCATTTCATAAATCATTACCTCCTTAAAGATAAAATATGATTAAATGTAAACAATTAAACATTGTTGTCAATCCACTTAACAAGGTGCTATCAATATATTATAACGCACGCAATCCCTTCCTCAAATTAACTCAATTAGCCGAATCAAGAAATAAATGATAGCCCCTATAACAGCCGCTCCCGGAATAGTGAAAATCCAGGCCCAAACGATATTAATGGTTACGCCCCAGCGCACGGCCGAAAGCCGGCGCGCCGAACCCACGCCCGATATGGCACCGGTTATCACATGGGTGGTGCTTACCGGAATACCCAGATGAGTGGCTAAGAAAATACTGGTAGCGCTGGCTGTCTCGGCACAAACACCGTCGATCGACCTTATTTTAGTAATTCTCTGCCCCATTGTCTTAACAATACGCCAGCCGCCGCTCAATGTGCCCAGAGCAATAGCTGCGTGTGCACTCAGAACCACCCAGAGAGGTACTTTAAATTCGCTGATTAAGCCACCGGCGAATAGAAGGCTGGTTATAATACCCATAGTCTTCTGTGCGTCGTTGCCGCCATGGCCCAGGCTGTATAGAGCTGCCGAAAAATATTGTGCAAACCGCGACCATTTATTAACCGCAGCCGGTGTCTGTTTACGTACAATCCAGGTTGTAATGACTTTTAATAAGTAGCCCAAAATCAGACCGATAGCTGGCGCCAGGACGATAAAAATCAACGTTTTGTACCAGCCACTGGCTATAATCACACTGAAGCCGCTCTTGGCAATAGCGGCTCCGGCGTATCCGCCAATCAGAGCATGAGAAGAGCTGCTAGGCAGCCCCAAATACCAGGTGAGCAAGTTCCAAAAAATCGCTCCGCAGACTCCCGCCAGAATAACTGTGGGGGTAACCGTATTAACGTCGATCATCCCCTTGCCGATTGTATTCGCCACCGCCGTGCCGAATATAAGAAAAGCTATAAAGTTAAAAAAGGCTGCCCAGATAACGGCCTGTCTCGGCGATAAAACCCTGGTGGATACGACGGTGGAAATAGAATTAGCGGCATCATGCATGCCGTTGGTAAAATCGAAACCCAGGGCTACGAGGATGATAAAAATTATAAATACTAAATTTAAATCCACCGTATCCCGCCAGGCAGAGTTAGAGACAAGTCTGACATGGGGTCTCAGGCATACTTCAGTACTATGCCCTCCAGGATATTAGCTATATCCTCACATTTGTCGATGGCAGATTCGATATCTTCATAAATCTCGCGCCACTTGATAAGATAAGCAAAATCCGGTGAGTTGACAAAAAGCTCCGCCAGCGCCGAGCGGTAGACACTGTCCCCTACGTTCTCCAGTCGGTTAATCTCCATGGATTGTTTCATAAGCTTATCCCGGTCGATGCGGTCATGTATTTCGGCCACGCCCTTCTCTACCGCAGCCGTCGCCTGTACCACGATATCGGCCAGCTCCTTTACTTTATCGGTGGGACGCTCCACCTTGTACAGGAGCATGGCGTCCGCCGATGAATGAATTAAGTCGGTAATATCGTCCAGGGTCTGAGCTAGCAGAGCAATGTCCTCACGGTCGAGCGGCGTCACAAATGTCCGATATAGCTGGGCCATAACTTGATGGGTAATGGCATCCCCATCATGCTCCAGGGTGGTTATCATTTCCACTCTTTCCTTAACGTTTTCCCAGGTGTTTACCATGTCCTTTAATTGCTGAGCTATTTTGACCGCATTCTGGGCGCTCTGCTCGAATAGGACGAAGAACTTCTGCTCCCTGGGAAACAAGGAAAATCTAGGCAACGTGTGACCTCCTTTGGTGACAAAGCCGAGACAAGAGGAAAGTAATTGAATCTAAAGGCGGGGAAGGGAGCGGGCCGGTGCCCGGTTGGTGATCAAGGCGAAACAGCATAACAATCTGCCATCATCATTGTAGATGAGCTACAGATAGCAGTCAAGCGAGTATGATGCCTTGTCATGGACTTTCCTGATGGGCAGACGGACCCGAATGTCCGTCCCTATTTTGTGAATTTGATTATTCGGATTTTGATATTGTTTTGTATTTGGAGCTTGGGATTTAGGATTTTACTAGTGGGTAGCCTGTAGCATCCGCTCCAGGCACGATTGGAGCAGATGCTACAATCTATCCGAGTTGGGTCTGTATCGATGTGCCGACGTTGTTCACGGCCTGGTGGTACCAATAAAGCAACTTGCAGTTGGACTCGATACTGTCCTGCACTATAGTGTCTGGCATATTAGCCCCGAATGGCTCTATCAAGCTGTCATCGAAAATCGCCTGAGGAAACGCCTCTCTGATTTTTCGAATAGCAATGCTGAAGTTGGCCGTAGCGGAGGAGACCATTTCCGTCCCCAGGAACGAGTAGTCAAAATCGTCCTGCAGTATTTCCACGGCTAGCTCAGGTGACATACAGTCGTAAAGCCTTAAAAAACTTTTAGTTTGAAACGATTTACTCGTCGTCTTTTTTTCCACCTTTTTCATTATAGGAATGCCGCCAGTCAGTAGAGTTGCTGTCACATTTAACTTTCTTGTGGTCTTGGTTGATTCTGTCTCCGTGTAGGTCTGCACCCTGCCGCTGAGAATCAAAAACGCCTCACTTGCCTCCATTCGCCTTGTCTGGCCGCTCCTGTCACAAAACATGATAGCTTGTTCCTCGAATTTCAGGTTGCGTGCCTTAAAGATTTGCCATGGCTTACGTAGCTCCGAATCCGTGAACAGAATCACCACCAGGCCCAGCTCTCTCAGACTTTTTGTGGTCAATTCCGCCTGTTGCATAGCGTCATAGTTGGCGATGATTTTGGGAATCTTGCCCGTCAGCCGAAGTCGAGTCTCGTATGGGTTTTTGCCGATAATTTCGGAAACCTTTTTAACGAGCTCTTCGTCAAGCACAGTCGAGAGACCTACCGCCACATGCACAACTTCATATACAGACATTATCGCTCTTTCCTTGTTCAGCAGCCCTACCTTACGATACCACGCTTTTATTTAAAAGAAAAGATGGAGGTCAATTCAATAGGAATTGTCTCAGACTTTGCCACGATGAGGTGCGAAATTACATCCAGGGCGGCTGCTTGATGTTGGTATTTTCGAAGTAGTCGTTATCCAGAGGCCGCTGTGCCACACCGGATTCTACGGCGGCTTTGGCTATAGCATGAGCCACGGCCAGATGCACCTTGGGGTCAAGTGGATTGGGAACAAGTTCGCCTTCGTCGGTAGTGTTGACAATAGCCAGGCTGCCAGCCTTGTACATCTCATAGGTTATCTTATTAGCCATGGCATCCAGCGTTCCCCGCCAAATGCCGGGGAAGCCGAGCAAATTATTTACCGTCCTGCCATCGACAGCCAGAGCCGCGCCCGATTTTTTAGCCAGCTCCGGAGCAATCTCCGGAAACGGATTGGATAAAGCAAGAATAATCTGCCCTTTCCTCACCATGCTCGGTTCTATTAGGCCTGGTACCCCGCTGGTGCCAATAACGATATCAGCCGTCCGCATAATCTCACCCAAATTGCTGGCAATGCCTCCATGTTCTACATGCCGCTTAATGCTGGCTTCGGTCTTAGCCGTACCCAGGGCGGGCTTGCCTGTATATTTCAGCAAAAACTTTCCAACAGATAAACCGGCGGCGCCAAGACCTATAAGTCCCACCTTCGCCTCTTCGAGTGACACGTTACTAAGTTTACAGGCGTTGAGCACAGCCGCCAAGGTGACTACGGCAGTACCCTGCTGGTCGTCATGCATAACCGGAATATCCAGTTCTTTTTCCAGTTTCTCCAGAATCGGGAAGCATCTTGGCGATGCTATGTCTTCTAACTGAATACCTCCAAAGGTTGAGGCGATGTATTTTACGGTTTCCACAATTTCGTCAACGTTGGTAGTGTCCAATAAAATAGGAATGCCACTAACTCCAACCAGCTCCTGAAGCAGTGCAGCTTTTCCCTCCATAACCGGCATTCCTGCCACCGCCCCGATATTGCCCAGACCCAGGATAGCAGTCCCATCGGTGACAATAGCCACGGAATACTGAATGTTGGTATAGGTATATTTGAGGCCCGGTCTGTCGGCGATTAACCGGCATACCTCAGCGACGCCAGGGGTATACACTTTCCTAAGAATGTCCAGTGAGTTAATGGGGTGAATGCTTACAGTCTTAATTTTCCCGTCCTTATGAAGGTCGAGCACATCGTCTCTGACCTCCAGAACAGTGACCTCCCGTATTTTCGACACCTCCTCTATAAGATGTGCCAGCTCCTCCTGACTCTTTAGCAGCACTTCTACGTCTCTGATAGTATAATAATGCCCCAGATGCACGGTTGTTAGATTTCCAATATCCACTCCAACTTTGCCAATAGCGGTGGCTAACTTACCCAATGTGCCCGGAACATTAAGGTTTTTGCAGCGTAAAGTTCTGGTAAACTGGTATTTTGCGTTTTCCATTGTCTTACCTCCGTTCCATGGAACTGTCGAATGCCTTCCAGGATTTCAATTCTACCACTAAATTATGGGTTTGGCTAAAAACTTTGACAGTTAAAGGCACTCAAAAGTTTGTTTTATCCCAAATATTTGGAACGTAACAAAATGTGACTTTTTCGCCTGGAAGTAGTAACATTATGGCACCGATTATCCATTAACCAAGGAGGAGACATATGAGGACAAAAGAACAATATATCAAAGGTCTGTCCAAGATGAAGCGGAACGTCTACTACGATGGCGCGCTAATCGACCGGACCGACGAACTGCAGGCGGACTGCTTGAACGTAATGGGCATCACATTCGAGGAAGCCGCTAAGCCGGAGAATCAAGACCTGTGCACCGCCATCTCTCATCTCACCGGCGAGAGGATTAACCGCTTCACCCACGTCCATCAGAACACCGAGGACCTGCACAATAAACAGGACATGACCCGCATGCTCTGCCAGAAGGCGGGCGGCTGCATCCAGAGGTGCATGGGCATCGACGCCACCAATGCTATATATAACGTGTCCTACGAAGCGGACAAAATCAACAAAGGTGCCACCCAGTACCATGAGAACTTCAAGAAGTGGCTCACCCGCTTCCAGACCGAGGACCTGGTGGGTTGCTCGGCACAGACGGATGTTAAAGGCGATAGAATGCTGAGGCCTGCCGACCAGCCCAATCCGGATGCCTATGTGCGTATCAAGGAGAGGCTTAGCGACGGCATCGTAGTCAGCGGCTGCAAGGTGCATATCTCTGAGGCCTCGGTCGCCGACGAGGTACTTGTAGTACCAACAAGAGCGCTGCGCCCCGAAGACAAAGACTATGCTGTCGCTTTCGCTGTTCCGGGCGACTGGGATGGGCTGAAGCAGGTAGTTACCATCCATAACTACAGGCCCCGCGAGTACTTCAAGCGTGGATTCATGCCCGGCAGCACAGATTCTTACATGATTTTCGACAATTGTTTCGTACCCTGGGATAGGGTCTTCCTTGCCGGTGAATGGCAGCATGGCGGGGTGCTGGCGCTCCTGTTCGCTCTGTTCCACCGCCATTCCTATTCGGGCTGCAAGCCGGCCATCGGTGACATCATCATGGGGACGGCAGCTCTCGCCGCCGAGGCGAACAACGTTCATAAGGCATCCCATGTCCGCGAGAAGTTAGCCGAGCTCATCATGACCACCGAGCTGGGTTATGCCGCGGGATATACGGCTTCCGACCTGGGCAAGCCGGAGGTCTATATACCGGGCGTGGGCTTCATGCCTTACGGTCCCGGCTCGTACATACCAAATTCAATTTACTGTAACGTCGGCCGCTGCCTCTCAGGCGAAGCAGTCTGGCGTGAAGCGGAAATACTTTGCGACATAGGCGGCGGCGTGATGGCCACCTTCCCTCATGAGAAGGATTTCCTGAACCCCGAGACCAAAGACCTGCTTCTGAAATACACCAAGCGCAACCCCGATATGTCGGCGGAGGACCAGGCGCAACTCTGGCGGTACCTGGGTGACGGGCTGTGCTCAGCCACCGGCGGCATACATAATGTGGGCGGTTATCACGGCGGCGGCTCACCGGTCATGGAGCAAATCGCCATCACGACCCAGTACGACATCGAGTCCAGGAAAAAGCTGGTGAAATATATCGCCGGCATGAGCGGCGGAGACCGCGATGCCTTGAGCAAGCAGAGGAGAAAACCAGCCAAGGCGCCTGCCGCATCAGCCAAGAAATAGTCAGTTTACTGTTCAACAAGCCCCTCCCCGTTTCGATGAGGAGGGGCTTTTCTTTTTAGGTCAGAGCTAAACGGACCCGCTGTGGCATAGCTTGGCGTAATACATTAGTCCCGAAAGGGCATTAAGCAGCCGCATTATGTGCCAGGAGCCGTTTGACAACCGTGTGGCATTAATATAGAATGCTATATAACTAGCAGTTGTTTACAACAACAACAATTAATGGTATTTTTGTAAGCCGATAGGTTTAGATTGGATAAACTGAGTCATCAATATAGGAAATTCATACGGATTTTTGTGGCATTAGTTCTCTGTGCCGCATTCCTTGCCGTACCTCAGGGCAATGTCTATGCTATGCCTTTTAATCCGGCGGTGAACTATGGCGTGGGAAATACCCCCCGCTCTGTGGCCGTGGGCGATTTCGACGGAGACGGCAACCTTGACCTGGCCGTGGCCAATAACGTCGGTTACAATATCTCCATACTGATCGGTAACGGCGACGGCACCTTCAGACCGAAGGTAAACTATCCTGCGGGAGATGGCCCCCTCTCTGTGGCCGTGGGCGATTTCAACAGCGACAACAAGACTGACCTGGCTGTGGCCAATGATAACGGCAACGATGTCTCCATACTGCTCGGTGCCGGCGACGGCACCTTCATCGCTGCGGGGGACTATGGCGTGGGAACTTTTCCCTCATCTGTGGCCGTGGGCGATTTCGACGTCGATGGCAACCTTGACCTGGCCGTGGCCAATGGGGGTGCCAGCAATGTCTCCATACTGCTCGGTGCCGGCGACGGCACCTTCATCGCTGCGGGGGACTATGGCGTGGGAAGTAACCCCCTCTCTGTGGCCGTGGGCGATTTCGACGTCGATGGCAACCTTGACCTGGCCGTGGCCAATAATGGCAGCGACAATGTCTCCATACTGCTCGGTGTCGGCGGCGGCACCTTCAACGATGCGGTGAACTATAACGTGGGAAATAGCCCCTTCTCTGTGGCCGTGGGCGATTTCAACAGCGACAACACGACTGACCTGGCCGTGGCCAATTATGGCAATGACAATGCCTCCATACTGCTCGGTAACGGCGACGGCACCTTCAACGATGCGGTGAACTATGGCGTGGGAACTTACCCCACCTCTGTGGCCGTGGGCGATTTCAACGGCGACGGCAAGACTGACCCGGCCGTGGCCAATTATGGCAGCGACAATGTCTCCATACTGCTCGGTAACGGCGACGGCACCTTCAACGATGCGGTGAACTATAACGTGGGACGTTGGCCCCTCTCTGTGGCCGTGGGCGATTTCAACGGCGACGGTAGGCCCGACCTGGCCGTGGCCAATGTGGGCACCAACGATGTCTCCATACTGCTTAATACATCAGCACCACCACCCACCTTTGTCTCGGCGGCCACGGACGTGACCGGCACCACCATCGCCATCACCTTTAGTAAGAACATGGCTAACCCCGCCGGCAAGCAGACTGAGTTCAGTTATAAGATCGGCGTCGGTCCTGCGCAGAGCTTCTCCGCGGCTGCCCTGGACGCGGATAACACCAGGATAGATTTAACCTGTTCCGGGACCGCCATCGTTTATGGGGATATCGTCACCGTCAGCTACAACATGGGCACGGTGCTGGCTGCTGACGGCAACGTGCTGCAAAGCTTTACCGACCAGGCCGTGACCAACAATATGCCCGGGCCACCGGTGTTTGTCTCGGCGGCCACCAACACAGCCGGCACCACCATCATCATCACCTTCAGTAAGACCATGGCCGACCCCGCCGGCAAGCAGACTGAGTTCAATTATAAGATCGGCGTCGGTCCTGCCCAGAGCTTCTCCGCGGCTGCCCT
>Ga0187878_1000339_pt1 | contig 56022 bp, 74 predicted proteins | sample June2016WEW_17_1_FD_132979 | JGI IMG/M metagenome (GOLD analysis project Ga0187878, IMG submission 132979) | Peatland microbial communities from SPRUCE experiment site at the Marcell Experimental Forest, Minnesota, USA - June2016WEW_17_150 | ecosystem: Environmental > Terrestrial > Soil >... | reverse complement strand
CAAAAGGAATAGAGTTTAAGGGCAAGACATATAGATCCATTGGTGATGTACAGGATGCTTTGAAGGCAGGTGAAATAACAAAGAAAGAAGAACAGGATTTGAGAGAGAAAATATATAATGTCCCCGAACTTGCAGAAATGGCTAAAGCAGAGAAACCTATTCCTTTTGAAGAAACTGAGTTTGGAAAAATAAAATCAGAACGGGAAGCTAAATTGATTGAAGATTTAAAATCTGTTCCTACACAGAAAGTCTCGATGAAAGAATGGTTGCAGAGTATAAAAAACAAAATCTCAAAATTTGCACCTAAGAATATTGATGATAAGATCAGGAACAACTTGACCAATTTAAAAGAAAATGCCAAAGCTGTATGGAAAGCATATTCGAGTATGCCTGACTGGACAGATTATAAGCAAGCACTTGGTGATTGGAGTCTGGCAAAGCAGATAAATGATAAGGCATTAATGGATTTTACAAAACTTGCAGAGAAGAAAATCCCTTTAAGATCACGCAGGAATGCCATTGTGAATTATATTGAAGCAGATGGAGATGTTGAGACACTTAAAAAGAGAGAGAATGATTCAAAGGTAGCTTTCAAACAGGGATATAAAGATGCGCAAACCCTTACTCCTGATGAGATAAAGATAGCAAACTCCATAAAAGAATATTTTGATGATATGCTTAAAATGGGATATGATGCGGGAATATTAAAATCACAGGTTGAAAATTATGTCACACACTTTGGAGTCAGACCGGATGACCCAAAGGTGACAAAAGTAATAGGTGGTTTTGATAATGGCAAATTAAACACCAATTTCAAATATGCCAGAGGAAGAATTTTTAAGACTTTCTTTGATCTGGAACAGGCAGGGTTCAGAGCAGATAAGGATTTCAAAGACATCATCCCTGCTTACTCAAAAGGATTTGCCAGAACTCTTTACTCGCGTGCTTTCATAAAAAATCTCACAGAAGGCAAAGCAGCCGATGGCAGACCTGTTATTGCCAATGCAGGGATGGGAAGCCTGACAAAAGATGAGAATATTGCAAAAGCAGCACTGGTGAATCCTTATACAAAACCTGAAGAGGTATCTGATTACAAATATGTGAACCATCCGGCTTTCCGGGATTGGTACTGGGCAACAAAAACACCAGATGGAACAAATGTATTCGCAAAAGGAGAATTAGTTGTACATCCAGATTATGCTACCAGGTTATCAAACATACTCGGTAAGTCCGATCTGATGAAATCCGTTCCTTTGAGGGCAATATCAAAAGGGGTTAATGTGACAAAGCAGACGATCTTTATGTTATCACCTTTCTTCCATTATATACAGGAAGGGTTTCATGCCATAGGGCACACCGTGAATCCTATATGGGGCTTGAAAGAATTTAATCCGGAAGATGTTACGCATCAAAAATTAATAAAAGGTGGCTTGCAGTTATATGATTTTCAGGCAAAGTCAAATTTCGCAGAAGGGCTCGCTTCTTTAAACATAGCAAGTAAGATTCCTATTATAAAAGACACCATATTGCCACTACAGGAATATCTGTTTAATGAATACATACCAAAATTAAAATTAACGACTGCTGAGCACATGCTGGACCGTAATTTAAAAAGATACCAAAAAAAATATTCACAAGATCAGATTTATGCGTTATCAGCCAATCAATCCAATGCTGCTTATGGGAATCTCAACTATGATTTGATAGGTAGAAACCCTACCATGCAGCATATATTCAGAACAATGGCACTAGCACCGGATTTTCTGGAAGCACGTACTAAGTTTGTTGGGCAGGCATTGACTCCAAAAGGTGCAGAGCAGAGGCGAGCATTAATAATCTTAGGCGGAACATTGTTTGTTGCATCAAGGCTTTTGAATAAGTTATTTGATGATGATTATCACTTCGATAAACCTTTTTCTTTTGTTTATAAGAAAAATGAATATACCATGAGAAGTGTGCCGGAAGATATGTGGGAGTTATTTAATGACCCACGAAGGTTTACATATAATAGGTTATCTCCATTATTCCGAAGCGTAGGGGTGGAAGGGTTGACAAGACGTGATTATCAAGGCATCCCTGAGAGCACAACGGATTGGTTAAAATCTATTGTTACATCACCAATGCCGACACAGATAACGAAGATGTTCCCTGAAGGGTGGGGAAAGAATCAAAGTGATAACAGGCTATGGGATAATTTTATTAACACCATAGGTGTAAGGGAAAGGCATTATTTCACTCCATTAGAAAAGAATATCAGGAACACTTATTATGACAGATATCCCAGAGGAAAGCAATCAGAAAATCAAAAAAATAAGCTGAAGGTCAGAGAAGACATACATAAGATTGTCGAAGCAGGAGAAGCCGGCAAGCCATTGTCTAAAGAAAATCTTAGTAAGATGACTGATATTATAAATCAAAATGTCAAGGATGGCAAGATAACTATTTTCCAAGGACAGGATTTATTGGACAATATCGGAGGAGAAAATAAAGACATCAATATTGAAATGTATAACCGTTTGCCAGAGGATGACAAAGTTGATCTTTATAACAAGATGTCTGAAGCTGAGAAGAAAGTCTATCCTACACCTAAGAGCGTATATTTCACAGAACACTTAAAAGAGCAAAATAAAGAGGTCTATGATAAATTAATGGAATATGGGGCATTTAAGAACATAAATCGTGTAACCAGCATAAACAGGGGAGGAAAGAAAATTGAACTGTCGGAAGAAGATGTGAAGGCATTCAATGAGATAACAGTTAACCGGTTTGGACAAAATGTAAAGAATCATATTGGCCTGAAAGAATCGCAGTGGAAGTCAAGTCAGCAAAAACCAGATAATAGAAATCCAGAATTAACGGAATTACAAGTACGATTAAGGGATGAATGGAACCAGGCCGTTGCTCAGACTAAAGCTGATTTTAAGCCAACTAAAAAATAGATTTATTTGAAGTTCAGAAATAATTGTATATTTGATGAAAGTTTCTACAATGTATAGGATTTACATAATATTAAAATCATCTAAAATGAAATCAAACTTTTTTACATTAAATGCTCGTGACTTTTTTAAAGGATTAGTGGTTGCACTTATTACAGCCGTCATAACCTTTTTGTATGAAGCCATCGCAGCCGGAAAACCTTTAGACCTAGCATTATTTAAATCTGTTGGAATGATAGCTTTAAGTGCTGGTCTTGCTTATGTTCTTAAAAATCTTGGAACAAATTCACAGGGACAGATGTTGACAACAGAGAAAAATGCAACGCCTATGAAGGTTGCACCAATTCAAAATGCCTCAAAGATTCTTATTTTGGCGGTTATCATGTCAGGAATAGGAATTACTGCACATGCACAGGATGGAGTAAGTATTTGGAAGCCTGTACCTAAGAATCTATTCCAAGTAAAGAGTACAATTATTAAGACCACAGCACAACTAGCAACACCGGGTATGTGGCTATGGAGATTTCAAGCAGCTATTGTAGCAACAGAGCTAACTTATGATAAGTTATCAAAGCAATGGCAGTCATCTGCACTGGATGCAGTCGGTCCGGGAGTAGGGTATCGTTATTACACTACAAATGCTGATGGTACGCTTATAAACACATTTGGCTTTAATTTCTTGCTATTATTGGGTACAAACATGGAGAATATCTCCATAGCATCCATAAAGCCTGCATTAACAGTCAGTGCATTTGATTTTCTAAACGTTGGTGTTGACTATAATATAGGTAATAGTAAAATCGGACTTTTGCTTGGTGCGACTGTTACATTTTAACAACGCACGCACAGACTCATAAAATGGAGGTTATCTACGGATAGCCTCTTTTTGTTTTGTGGTTATTAAAAATAATTTGTTTATTTTATTTGTATTGTATTATATATTTATTATATTTGTTGCGAATATTTAATCATAATTATCCATGGAAGAAAAATTTGGTTTAATAAGCGGAATCGAATGCCAATTTGTAAAAATAGATCAGGCACTCAACGATGCAATATCGGAAAGAACAGGCATCCCTATTGAGATGGTAAGGACATATTTAAGGTACAATATGTTTACCGTAAATCAGTTTTCGCAATTAACAAAGATGGCTGTGTCTACGATAACAAATAAGATGCGTCCTTCTTATAGGGATTCTGTTTTAACAACTGAGTTAGATTATTGCTTCCCGTTTTCTGACGAGGAGAACGAAGGTCCGAAGTTTGTCATAAGAAACAGCAAGAGTGAAAAATACCTAAAGATATAATGGAATTTAGCGATCTTGGCATAAAAGTATTAGAAGGACGTACACGGTGGACTGCCATTTGCCCGAAGTGCAATGAGACACGTCAGCATCATAAGAATGTTCATTGTCTTACCGTGAATAATGAACCGGATAACAGGTACTTTAAATGTCATCATTGCTATTGGAGTGGTAATCTGGATTTGATGGACAAATATAATCAGGTCTTGGAGAAATCGCAGATGCCAAAACAAATTGCTGAGACATATTCCAAAGAGGTCAGGGAATATCTGGAAAAGCGTGGTATAGACATGAAGGTTGCACAGAAAGAAAAGATTTATGAATATTCTATGTCTGGCAAACCGATCATGGGATTCCCATTTTATATCAATGAGACACTTGTTAATGTAAAATATTTTAATGTAAGATGGAAACCTGATCAGGATGCGCCAAAATGGTGGCAGATGCCTAAGAATCTTGGTACAAGGTCTATCTTTCTTGGTATGCAATCATTATCATTTGATGAGGGAGATAAAAAAGAGGTCATAATAACTGAAGGTGAATGGGATTGGCTGACATGGAAACAGTGTGGCTATAAGAATGTGGTCAGCGTACCACAGGGAGCACCTAATCCTGATGCAAAAGAGTTTGACCATGAGTTCGATTATGCCAATGATAAATATATGAAAAGTGTTTTTGAAGATGTTGAAAGGATAATCTTCTCAACTGATAATGATGCGCCAGGTCGTGTTCTGAGGGACAAATTAGCTTTTATATTTGGAAAGGAAAGGTGTAAGTACATAAACTATCCGATTGGCTATAAAGACATCAACGATGTGTTCAAGGGCAATAATAAGTCTGATGTTCTCCTTCCGGCATTGGGCAAGGAAGGTGTGGATGAATGTTACAATAATCTGTCATCATTCCCGATAAGGGGCATTATCAGGCCGCAGGATGTAAAAGAGGAATTGGAGATGATTGCTGCCGATGGTTTTACTCCGGGATATGGAATTGGCATCGAAGAATTAGACAAATTATTTACTCTGAAAAGAAAACAGTTTACTGTACTTACAGGATTACCTTCTGCTGGAAAATCAGTTTGGGCAAGATGGTATCTTTCGGAATTTGTGCGCCACAATAACGAAGAAGTTATCAAATGGGCATTATTCACTCCTGAAAACCGTCCCGTATCAAGAGAACAGGCAAAAGTGGCAGAGGTAATAACAGGGCAATCATTCAGAAGGGGTTTTAAGAACTCCATGACGGAAGAACTCCGTGCAAAGACCATGAGATATATCCAGAAACATTTCTTCTTTATATCGCCTAATAAGCTCAATTTTGAGACATGGAACGGAAAGGTGGATAGTGATCATGTTAACAGTATGGAAAGTCTCTTACAGTATCTTATTTACCTCAAAAAGACGGAGAATATCTTTGGATTCGTTATTGATGCGTGGAATAAGATCGAGCATGAGCAACCAAAGAACCAGACCGAAACAACATTCATAAGCAAACAGCTTGATTATATTGTCAATTTCTGTGATGTTTATGATGTTCATTGTATTCTTATTGCGCACCCTACTAAGATTGAGAAAGTAGGTATTAATTATAGGATGCCTTGTCTTTATGACATCAAAGGTAGTTCGGCATGGAAGGAAAAACCGGATATTGGAATAATATTGCATCGATATACAAACAGGAAACGTCCTGCAATAGAAATACCGGATGATGCTACTGAGGATGATAAGATAATTTATGACAGCAATGCACCAACTGTTGTAAATGTTGAGAAGATAAGATTTGAGGAGATTGGCAGGATGGGTAAGATCAGGATGCGCATGGATTACAGCAAGGGAGGGAGATTTTTTATTATTGATGAGAAGAAAGAAGTCAAATCCATTGAAGGGAAACTTAATCCTGAAAAAGAAGAAGTATTTGAGAGTGATGAATCAGAGGAATTACCATTTTAATAACTTAATATAAATTGCTATGAAGAACGAATTTTACAGACCAACACACATTGAATTTCAAGTGGCACATGATGGCAGTAATATGCCAGAATCATTTGGAGTATTTGATACAGCAGAAGATATGGCTAAGTTTATCGGAGGAAAACTTACAGCTGTTAACCAACCATTGACAGCAAGTCGTCACATGGACAACAAAGAAAAAGTAGATATTCGTGAGGAATATTCTGACCTACTTGAAAACATTGTTCCAGTATTTGAAAAAAAATGGTCTGATGCAGAACACGCCATGACTGATGCAAAAAAAGCATTGAAGGATGCTGAAGAGAATTATAATGCCGAGATCACTCAGACAAAAGATTTGGCACGCATGGTGAAGCGAGGTATTGTAGAGATGGATCTTGATGAAAAATATACTTTTAGAATTGCGTACAGAGGATCGTACTATTTTTATACATGGCTTGATAAGAACTTAAAGTTATGTTTGATCAGACCTATCCCCGAACCAGAAAGGCAGGACTTATATAATGCTATGTCCGGGAACGAGGAGTTCATAACAGCTAAATACTAATTTCATGAAAGTGGAAATCAACAAAGAAAAAGCAAAGAAACTCTATCCTAAATCAGAAGACTGGTTTAAGGCGGAGCTGGAGGAAGCATTTGGTAAAGATTGCTTCCGGAAGAAAGACTTCAGGGATATCAAAACCTTCGAAGATGCCTGCAAAGAACTTGAACTTGATCCAAGTGAAGTTTTCAGTTGTTCTGATACTTCTGATGAAATTGCCTATATGAAATTGAAAGCAGTAATAAGGGCAATCAACCAGGGATGGATCCCGGACTGGAATAATAGCGATGAAAAAAAATGGTGGCCATATTTTAATTTTTCTTCCGGGTTCGGTTTTTCGTATGCGGATTACAACTACGATAACACGAATACGAATGTCAGTTCGCACCTATGCTTTGAATCAGAAGAAAAGGCTGTTCATGCCGGCAAGACTTTCATTAAACTATTTGAGGAGTTCATTGATAAAAACTATACACCAAAAGAAGAGAAAGGAAAGAAGTAGTGCAAATATTAGGAAACGCAGTTTTAATTAAGCCAGACAACTTACCTGAAAGAACAAAGACAGGAAAGTTAATAATACCCGGAACATCGAAAGAGATGTTAGCAGAGACAGGTATTGTAATACAGGCAGGAAAGGCTTGTAAGAACATCAAAATAGGAGATAAGGTTAAGTTTCCTCGAAAAAGTTGCAGTGTTATTGTCATTGACGATGTTGATCATTATTTTACTAATGAATATAAAATATTTTACTATGAGCAATGTTAACAATTATGCTTTTGCCAATAAGCTAGAACAGTGGAAACAAAAAGTACTCGATCCACAAGAGACAAAAGTAAAAGAAGCAAAGGTCATCATGGAGGATAAGAGCTACCCATGGCGTGATGATGAACAGAGAAAGGTAGCCAATGCCAAGTTGATTATAATGTCACAATGGCTTCAATTCTATCAGGACTTCTATTTCGAGGCATTAAAACTTGTGGAGCAGCATGAAACACTTGTGAATAACTTATCAAAATGGTATGACATTTGGTATGCGAACATTAGTAATGATGGTAAACAGGAGGCTGAAATGATGAATGCGCAGGCCGATATGCTTGCAGCAATCTTTGGCGATATATACAAAGAGTTACTGCCATTAAAATTGGATATTAAGCCACCTAAAGCATTGAATATATGAAAATAAAATTCTCAAAAGAACGCGAAGAAATCCTGAATATGGTTTCAACTATTGTAATTACTGCTTCAGGTGATAAATATTACCACATGCCTTATTGGTATAAAAAAACGAAAGAAGAAGGTATTTATGAAGAATTAAATTATGATCATTTACCACAAGACCTTAAGGATGCCATTATATTACAGAAGGAATATGTAACAATTGTGCCACCAAAATTGATAATGATATTACCAAAAAAAGATTGTTATGAAAAGTGATCTTATAATAACATATATACCGCAGCAAACCTCTGAATGGTTCAAATACCGTCAATCAGGAATAGGAGGAAGTGAGATGAGTACGGTACTCGGATTAAATAAATACGATACTGTGACACGCACCTTCTATGAAAAAATCGGCATGGCAGAACCACGACAGATTGACAATGCAAAGATGTTCTTTGGAAGATATATGGAGGATAATATCGCCAAGTTATGGGAGTTTTACGATGGTACAAATGATGGATGGATTGAAAACTTCAAAAATAATAAGATTATTCGCCAATGCAGAAATGTTAATAGACTTGTGGTCAATCCGACTTATCCGTGGTTATTTGGTTCATTTGACAGGATACAGAATATTAAGGGGGGGATTAATCTTCTTACAGGCGAGAAATTAACAACGGAGGCAGTACTCGAAATTAAGACACTTAGTTATTGGTCAAGCCAAATGTGGATCGACGGAATCCCCATAAGTTATCTGATACAGGTTCATGTCTATATGATTATTCTAGAAACCGATTATGCAGAGATAGCTATATTAAAAGACGGCAATGAGTTCATGGTTGAGAAAGTTCAAAGGGATGATGGTCTTTGCACACGCATCATTGACATAAGCAAGCAGTTTTGGGAAAATCGTGTTTTACCCGCGAAAGAAGCGTTTTCCAAGAAGCAGGAGGCAGAGAAGGCAGGTAACATAGCAGAAGTGGAGAAATACGATGCTATCATTCAGAAATACGAACCTGAGCCGGATCACACGGAGGCATATACATCTTTTATGAATGAGAAATTTCTCAGGGAAAGAGATTCTATCGAAGGGACAATGCGTACTTATGATCTGTGTAAGCGTGATAAAGTCCTTAATGGCATCAAAGGTATTATTGATGATGAAAGGGACAGTATTAAGAACATTCTAGTAAAAGACTTGACATTAGCTGGTGCTGAGCAGATTGATTTTGGCAGACTGGGAACAGTTGATTGGAGCGAACGCAAAGGCGCAAAATCACGTACATTCAATAATCGCATAAAGGAGAAACCTACAGAAGAACAACTTATGAAAGAGTTTGTCAAGATCAATCAGGAATGTTATTAACCTATGGAGAAAGATATTGCTGTTAATCGTATTGTGAGGGACATGAGGATGGGAGGGATAGTCTGTGAGGACTGCATAGGAGAAGTGAGGAAATATGTTGATCTGGCATGGGTGGCAGGATATGAGAGAGGCAGACATATTGAATTTGGACATGGAAGTAAAAAAATCGGTCAGATGATGCACAAGATAATTTATTGAACACTTTTGGAAGCCAAAAAGAGGCAGCAAGAAAGACAGGATTTACGGCTGATGGGATATACAAAGCAATGCTTCGAGGCACACCGACAAAACAAGGATGGATTTGGAAATACATAAAAGATGAGAACATTGGCAGAGGTAACATATGAGAAAGAGGGTGAACTGAAAGAAGATGAATCGCCAATTGAGAAAGACTTGTATTTTTTGTTACATTGGGGATTGAAAATGGACATTATCAATGAGACAGGAGTGAGTTTTACAGTTGCAATTTGCCAGCATGTCAAGACAGGAGAGGTGATGTGTTTTCTGCCAGAACAATTGAAAATAATAGGAACGGAGGTGAAGAAGTAATGGAAATAAAACGCACAATATTGGGTGAGCCAAAGGCACAAGCAAGGCACAGGCATTTTACCAGAGGGACTTTTTCTGGCAGTTATGATCCGTCTGCAAAGTCAAAAGAAACATTTGCCTCAATAATTCAACAGGAAGCCCCAAAAGAACCGATTTCCGAGCCTATTGCCTTGGAGTTGGTGTTCTACATGTCCAGACCCCGATCTCATTACAGAAGCGGTAAAAACAGTGATATGTTAAAAGATTCCGCACCGGAACATCATTCAGGAAGACCAGACTTAGATAATTTGACAAAATTTGTCCAGGATGCACTCAATAAAATCTATTACAAAGATGATGCACTTATCTGTCAATTAACTGCATATAAACTTTATTCAGAGAGACCACGCACGGAAATTACTTTAAAAACTTTATGAGATGTGGATTATTTTACATATATTTGTAGTGCTCATTAACTACATCATGGAATCAAAAGAAATTATATTAGTCCCAAAAGCAGATGCAATTATCCCTCCGGGTGTAGTTGATGAGCCTTCTGTTTGCGGGACTTTTAATTTTAATACCATGGCACAGGTGAAGGAAATACTCACCCGCCTGCCCGAAACCCGCGACAATGCGGTGTTACAATGAACTTGTGCGACTTAAAATTATGCAGCCATGACAGAAAACAAACGACAAGCCCTGCGCGGCCGCCAATACACTTTCTATGAAATGGTGGTTTGGGCGCAGTTTTACCATGAACACCGCAACGAAAACAGCCCTGAACAGTTGCTAACGGAATTTCTTAAATGGAAGCCTAACGCCAAGGCCGAAACTATGCAGGCCCATCAGTTGCTACTCATTGAAAGTGCCGTGGCTGATTACTACAAATTGCCCCTACAAGACGTGCGGGGCAAACGCCGGTATAAGGAATTTGTGCGTGCCCGCCAAGTTATTGCACACCTTGCCGTACAGTTCGGCAGTGAGCATGAAGTTGCCAAAACGCTTGGCCCAAAGCGGGATAACATACACTTTTCAAAAACCAAGTGCCGCATACTCATGCAAAGCGAACCACTGCTGCGCAAAGAGGTTGCCGACATTGAGGCCCGCCTATGTGAACCGCTGGCGGCCATTGAGAAAAAACAATTTGAAAACGAAACCAATAACAAAAACGAAGATGACACAATTGAACAGCATGAACAGCAACCGGCCGACCGTGGTTGAAAAGTACATTGTCACGGAAACCGCCGAACTCATTTACGATGCCGATGCGCTCGCAAAATGGAATGAAATTTGCGCTACGCTTGGCCTTGAAGGCCAGCAGAAGCTGAATGTTGAAACCGCAAAAAGCCCCGTGCCGTTCCTTTATATGAACGAAGGCTTAACACGGGTGTTTAAGGTGCTTTGTCCCGTGGTTGACCTTGTTGCCAAGTACAACCGTGCGCCCATACCGCTTGAGGTGCTTGACCTTGTGGCCCTGAGTATTAAAGAGGGCTATTTTCAGAAGATTGAAATTTGGCACGATGACCAAAAGCAAGACCCCGTCGCTATTGGCATAAGCTACGACTTCATACTTGTGAGCGAAGTTTGGAAGTGTCACTGGGACGCCAAGCTTAAAAGCGTGGCTGAATGCGGCCAATGGCTAAAAGAACATAACTTGAAGCCATACAGTGAAAGCACTTGCAGCTGTGAAAACGACGTCAAGCATTATCTGCTTGCCCGCTGGGGTGACGTTGCCAAGCCGCTTGAAGTGCTCAAAGCCGAAGCCATTGAACGCTACTCTGGCCAGCAGCGGCTTGAGGCTGAAAAAAACATCAAGGAAGCCCAGCGTAAGCTTGAAGACCTTGAGGCAGACGTCAAACGGTATTTTAATTAGTCGGCCCATGTTGGCGGCGTTTTGAAGGTGCGCAGCTGCGTGCCCTGCAACCGCGAAAAGGCTGACCTCACGCCCCTTGAATGGCTCAAGTACATTGAAGGATTTATGGCCCGCTGCCGGCGCACGAAAACCGGCTGCGACCTGGCGACTACATTAAAGGCGAGTGTGCGATTGACTGCAAAGAGTATGCAAAATTTGAACGCATGCACCGCGCAACCCTCACACTTTGGAATAGATTACAACATTAAACAAAACGGAAAAAGGATGAAAACTATAAACTTATGGGTTGACGGCAAAGGCTGGCAATCGTTTGATTTTGAAACAGCAAAAGAAGCGCTCGCAGAGCGAAAAATTATTATTAAAGATTGGGCTTCGATTGGCGATGGGGCTTCGATTGGCGATTGGGCTTCGATTGGCTCAAGGGCTTCGATTGGCGATGGGGCTTTGATTGGCTCAAGGGCTTCGATTGGCGATGGGGCTTCGATTGGCGATGGGGCTTCGATTGGCTCAAGGGCTTCGATTGGCTCAGGGGCTTCGATTGGCGATGGGGCTTCGATTGGCGATGGGGCTTTGATTGGCTATGGGGCTTCGATTGGCTCAAGGGCTTCGATTGGCTATGGGGCTTCGATTGGCGATGGGGCTTTGATTGGCGAAGGGGCTTCGATTGGCGATGGGGCTTCGATTGGCTATGGGGCTTCGATTGGCTCAAGGGCTTCGATTGGCGATGGGGCTTCGATTGGCTATGGGGCTTTGATTGGCTCAAGGGCTTCGATTGGCGATGGGGCTTCGATTGGCGATGGGGCTTTGATTGGCTCAAGGGCTTCGATTGGCGATGGGGCTTCGATTAGCGATGGGGCTTCGATTGGCGATTGGGCTTTTATTGGCTCAAGGGCTTCGATTGGCGATGGGGTTGTAATACAAAAAACTATTTGCATCACCGGCACAAAACATACAGTTATTTGGTATGGAACTGGTGATATTAACATAGGTTGCCACAAATACACAATAAGCGAATGGCTTAAGAGCGGCCTTGAAATTGCAAGACGCGGAAATTATACTGATGAGCAGGTTAATGAATACCGCGGATATGTTAATTTTTGCGCCGAACTGCAAAAGCAAATTGACGAGCAGAAAGCTTGTTAGAAAACTAAGCGGTAAAGCTTTTAAGGCAAGCGTTTCACATGTCAATTCAGGTCATACAAGATCATGTGGTTGTAAACAATTAGAACTGAGATCAGAAAAGAGAATTATTCATGGACTTGCAAGACATCCTATTTATGGAGCATGGAGGAATATGATACAAAGGTGCTATAACCCAAGTGTAGTAGAATATAAAAATTATGGAGGCAGAGGCATTTCCGTCTGTACGGGATGGAGGAAATCTGTTTTAATGTTTTATGAATGGTCTTTATTGAACGGTTATGAAACAGGACTTCTTTTAGACAGAGAGAATAATGATGGCAATTACGAACCCGATAATTGTCGATGGGTAACATTTAATATTAGTTGTCAAAACAATAGTCTTCTCAGATCGAGCAACACATCTGGATATAGAGGTGTAATTTTTCGTAAAAAGAAAAATCTTAAAAAGCCATGGCTGGCAAGAATCCAATGGAATAATATTGAATATAAATTAGGTTGGTATTCTACATCGCATCAAGCAGCAGAAGCATACAATAATTTTGTTATTGATAATAAGACAAACCATCCTTTAAATAAAGTATAATTATGGCATACCACGAAGGCAGAAATAGGCAAGTTAATGAGTTCCCTTTTTCGGGGAAGGTGCTTTTTATAGGTCAACCCGAGAGTCATCCTACAAAGATGGGGAATACAATAACATTCAGAATACTGGTTTTACAGGCATTTATAGGGACTTATTCATATCCTGTAAGTTTTGAATTTAATATGAGTACAATGGGACAATTAGCAGATGTCAAAGACGGCGAATGGGTTGATCTTAATTTTGCACTTAGCGGATTCTCCACAACAAAAGATGGTATAACTAGATATTATAATAAAAACATTGGGTTAAGTATTCTAAAAAAATGAAAACACTTAAAAAATCCGTACCAATAATAGTTGTCGTCGGTATTATGGCAATGGTCGATACCGTGGCAGCAATAATGGCTATCATTGTCGTATTATTGGTTTTATCAACACTGTATATTATTGAAAATATAGAATCAGATACTATGACAGAACAGAGAGAACTTATTTTTCATGACACCGTGCCATTGAGCGATAATCGACTTGAAAAGGCACGGATCAGGGCAAAGAGCCAGAAAGAACGTATTTTGGATTTCTTTGCACGACATCCTGAAACTAGATTCACCCCTCCCGAAGTTGAGGAATTTACTGGTATATTACTAACTTCTGCACGGAGAACAATAACCAACCTGACAAAAGAAGGCAAACTCATTAAATGCCAATGGAGTGAAAGAGAAATGGGAATCCATGGGATTGATAACAGGACATGGAAGTACAACAAAGACTATATAAAACCAATAAATTAAATAATATGGAAACAGAAAAAGCATTAGTAAAATCGGCAGAGACGCGACTTCCAAAATTCGTGGAAGATGCCTATGATAGCGTGGAAAAAATGGAACGGTTTGCAAAAATCCTTCTGGATAGCAAGCTCGTTCCAAATCACTTCTATGAGAAGCTACCTGATGGGAAGCCTGACTTCACAAAGGGAAAGACTCCGGCAGTCGTGGCTGTATTGATTCAGGGTTATCAATTACAATTACCTCCGTTGACCGCATTACAACATATCATTCCTGTTAATGGTTTGCTTTCGATAAAAGGTGATTTGGCAAAAAGTATGATCTTTAATTCAGGGAAATTGAAGCCGAGTTCATGGGTTGAGGAAGAAACAGGATCAATAGAAAATGGTGATTTGGTTGTTAAGATTACAGCCACACGGTCAGATAATGGTCAGACGTTATCAAGGTCATTCTCGGTTGCACAGGCAAAAAGAGCGGGGTTATGGATCACAGAACAACAAGTCAATGGACAGGATGGATGGAAATATAAAGCCTCTGCGTGGTGGAAATACCCGGCAAGAATGATTAATTACAGAGCATTAGGATTCTTAGCCAGAGATATGTTCCCGGATGTCATGGCAGGCATCTATACCACAGAGGAAGCGATGGACCTTCCAAAAGATGTAGCAGAGGTAATTGAAACCGCTGATGGAAATAAGATCACTATTCCAGACAAGGAACACGCGCAGAAAAGAAGCGAAAAAATGACAGAGCGTGTTGCGGATAAGATCAAAGGACCAGATTTTAGCGAAATTAAACAGACTATCATGCAGCCAACGGTTAATAATGTCAGTAATGAGACTGAGACTGTGAATGTGCCTGAGCCACCTGAGAAAAGAGTGGATGATATTGCTAATCCAGAAGACGAATCTCCATTTGTGGGTGACAAGGGTTCTATTGAGGTTCTTGATGGGAAAGTGATACACAGAGAACCCAAAGAAGGTGACTTGACTCTTGCAGTCATGGAGAAGATGGAGACATCTGAACTTCTTAAAATCATCAATAACGATATGGATATGATGGAAGCATTACAGATACTCCCGGGGAAAAATACAAATAAGAAATGCAGGGAGATTATTTTTGCTCATCAGGAAGGGAAACTTGGGAAATTATTACCAACTCTACCAGATGCAGATACACAGACAGGAGAAGTTTTGCCAAATAAAGAGTTTGACAAGGTAAAAGCAGAAAAGGCTGCAGACGACTTTCTCAATGGTCCATCAAAGTCAAAAGAAGAAACTAGCACGAATAAATATGGATTAGTGATACCTCCTTTTGATAAAGGTGAGGGTAGGGATTTTGCCACAACAAAAACTTTATTCAATCTATTTCTGAGCATATCACCAAAAATAGATGCAACCCGTTATCTGGAACTGGCAGGGAAAAAGGGCATAGTAATGGCATTCCCGGATAAAGAGACATTTTGCAAGAATGCAACTGTAAAAATGATCAACGAATTACTTGACACAAATTAAAATTAATATTATATTTGTGCCAGACTTCTTGTAGTTACTGACAAAACAAAGGAGGCACAAATCTGAGATAGATGAATGCCTCTTTTTTAATTTAAAAACTATACTATGAAAAAGCTGAAAAAATTTATATGGTTAATAAAGGCATATTATTTACTCCACAAACCCATGTCTAAACCGTCAAAAAAATTGATATTTGAACTAAAATGTGCAAAAGAGAAATTGCATGATCAAATTCTAAATGATAATATTACAAGAAATTATACAGTAGAAGCATTCCTTTTAGTAGATAATTTATTGAATTTATATAATAAATAATTAATCCCATGGCTATGAAAAAACTGATTTTATTTTTCTTGATGATTCCGGCAATTTCAAACGCACAGACTATTAATCTACGTATCGGGGATTCCCAAGCAAAGGGATGTGCCGGAATGGAACTGAAATATGGGAATGTTTCACTTTCTGCAGGATGGAGACCTATGAAACTACTTTATCCGGATAGATGGTTCCATAGCTTTTCAGGTGCATTGACATTGTTTACTAATCCCGATCCTGGAAGGGAATCTTTATACTTTACCACAGCCGCAGCATCGGCAGGAATGGTTTACTATGATAGGCCGAAATATAACTATGAACCTGAACCGTCTGTTATGGCATTGATTGGGTTGAGGTATTTTCCTCACAGAGATATACCTGAATTTACAAATAGAATCTCTTTTGATGTTGGGACTGGTGTTAATATGTCAACACATTGTACGGCACTTGCCATTGAGTTTATTGTGAATTTCAATATGTTTAGATAATTCAAATATTATGAAAACAAAAGAATTATTATGAGAACCTGTTCTGTTGAAAATTGCAATTTTGGAGTTTGGGGTACCGACAAAAATACTGGTTTAGGTTATTGTGAAAGGCATCAATGGAAACGGACAGATGGAAAGAATGTACGCAATAAACTTAAATTAAACATAACAACTGTGAGAAATTTTGAAACAACACCAAATAGTGTACAGCCAATAAAACCTTCTCAGTTCACAGAAATGGCATTATTTCGCTTAATATGGCAGTATAGCGATAAAAAGTCATTTATCACAGGTGTGTGGCTCAGGGACTACTTAAATACCCCCCTATGGATAAGTTGTTTTATGCACGTGTTACCAAAAGGACAGAATAAATACCCAAATTTTAAGTATTATGCCAGAAATATTGTTCTCGGAACACTTGATGAACACAATCTATGGGACAATGGTACAGAAGAACAGCGAATAACTTACGCATTAGAGGTTGAGGAGCAGTCCGAAGGCAAAAACACCGCAAATTGGCAGAAATTAAAAGACTTGGCAGAGGAGTTGCGAAAAGAATACAAGTTATATTTCCCGACAACAAAAGGATTAATTATTGGTGTTAAATATGGGCTGCAGGAAGTTATGGAAGTTGTTGGGCATCTCAATAAAGTGTTTTTTGATAGTTTAAAGAAGTAGATATTTACACCGGAATCCAAGAATGCTATTTTTGACCTGTTTTTGGGTGTTTTTTAAAACTAATTGTCTGTTATTCAGTTGATATGATAGAGAATCCAAGAATCAATAAAAAAAGCCCCACATTTCTGTGAGGCGGGGACTACTCCATATCTCATCCCTCTTATTCTATTTCCGGTAAATTTTCATCGTCAATAATCCCTACAAGTTCTTCCTGAGACACTCCTTCTGCTATATCTGCTTCTGGAATAGTTGGTATAATAGGCTTTGGATGCGGATAGCTCTTGTTTCTTAACCAGAAGTGTTTTCTGGCATCTTCATCTGAAATGGCTACAGATACTTCAATCTCCGTTTTGTAATCAATACGAACCTTCTTTGTCTGTATAGCGAGCTTAACGGGTTTCTTCTGTTTTGGTGTGTATGTTCTCATTTTTTCTCCATTTCGAAGTGAATGTAAAGCGCAGAAAATACAGCACCAAAAGATAAAAGTAGAAATACAAGCCTTGCTGCAACGGATTTATCGCCACCTACTGCCAGCATGAGAAAGAAAAAGCAGACAACCAAAAAGATTAATGTTGTAAATTTTTTCATGGTTTTAAATGAATAAGATAACGAAATAATTCATATACAGCAATCATCAGGATAACCCCGACAATGAGGCAGCCAAAGACATGAGGCGCTTCGGCAAATTCGTGACCAAGACCGTCTTTAAACTCTTTCTGTTTTGTCTTCATACGTTAAAATTTTGAAATTCTGTTAAATATCGTTGTACAGATGCACCATTGCAGTCTGTGGCATTGTGAGCACTTGTGAGAAACTTCTGAACACCCCCGACACCAGCTAAGTGAGCAGCTCCGAGAAGCCCGGCTTTTGTGATAAGTGTTCCATTGATCACCTGACCAATATAGGAAGCAAATTTTTTAAGTGAGTTCTGATTATTTTTTATGAGATCCTGCAAAGCCTGTTCTTGCATTGCTTCCGAAAAAATAGACGGATCGGCTTTAAATCTTTCGGGAGTTATGTTGTGGTATCCGAGAATTTCAAGCGTAGCAGGGCTAAACTGGTATTTTCCTATCATTCCAAGGCTATTGACGACCTTCCAATCATTTGAGGACTCAATGAGGCTTAAATGGCTCGCAAATAGTTTAAACTGAACATCCACTTTATCAATTGGTTTTATTATACCATGAACTTGAATAATGTACAATGTATGATAGTCAGAATTGCCGGAAGCAAGGGAAGCACCGCAGAGAAGGATAATCAAAAGTAAGTTTTTCATATTGCTTAGATTTGGTTAAGTGTGTTTTTAAAAAGAAGGAGACGGAACACACACAACCGGAGCTCCTTCTTAACGCAAAGATAACTTATTTCCAGAAATAGTACCACTTGCGTCTTATAGAAGCATTCTCTTTCAATAATATACCGAGTTTTACCCGCTTTTTACTTTTGCGTTTTTCGTAATCCTTAAGGATTTTAGAGATAGCATTATCTCGTTTTTTGCTGCTCATTTCAATTTTCTGTATTTTGTTAAAACTTCTTTTGTAAGAATCTCTCTGCAAATATTGGCAGTTAGTAGTTGATTGTTCTTTCTAGCAGCATCATAAGCAGCAGCATCAGCAGCATTAGCAGCATAAGCAGCAGCATAAGCAGCATTAGCAGCATTAGCAGCATTAGCAGCATTAGCAGCATAAGCATCAGCATCAGCAGCATAAGCAGCATTAGCAGCATAAGCAGCAGCATAAGCAGCATTAGCAGCATTAGCAGCATTAGCAGCATAAGCAGCAGCATCAGCAGCATAAGCAGCAGCATCAGCAGCATAATCATAAGCAGCAGCATCAGCAGCATAAGCAGCTAGTTGTTGATCATTAATATTACCTTCTCCATAATCAATAGCGGCTTTTACAGCGTCCTTACTTCGTTGATCTTTCATAAGATGAAGCACAGTCTGTGCACATTTGCCTTTTGCAAGAATTAATAATCTCTTATTGACACCAAGTTTTGATGCAAGCCAAAGCATCCAATCACCGCGAGGGCAGTTTTGCCAAGCAAGAGTAGTAGATTTTTGAGTTTTTACATACTCAACAGCTTCTCTGCAGGCATTTAAATTTTTAAGTTTTTGTGTGTTCATTTTTTATTGCTTTTTTAGGTTAAAGAACTTTCAAATATTATAGTGTCTCCCGTTTTGATCAATATACTGATCGCATTATTTTGTCTCTCTCCCGTTAAGGAAATTAGCATCTCCCGTTTCTTAGTGCCTCCCGTTTAGCCAAAATTAAAGGTCCTTTGTGCTTTGGTGCTTCGTAATTGCTTCGTGGTCCAATATTCTCCGGCTGTCTTAGGGTTACAGGCTTCACGCAGCAGACCATTAACAGGGTGCGCAGGATCATCCAGGACTAACTGGCGACACCTAGCGCACCGCTTAACTATAAAGTTCTTCCCGATTGCTTGTGGTTTTTTAACGGTCATTATATCAATCATAAAATTGTCACTTTGGTAATTTTTTGAGCTTTGCAGGTTTGCGGATTGATTAAAATTAGTCTTTCGGTTCCTACTCTCACCCGATAATAATGAGAAATTGCCGTAATATCTTTGTCGGCTTTGTGTGAATAAAAGAATTGACCAGGTTTTAACGTGGTAATTCCAATACTTTCCAGAGTGCATTTTTTGCGTGCCATAACTTTAAAGTTTTTTAACAGACGAAAAGGGTTTAACTTGGGGAAGAACAATCATAATGAGGCACAAGGCCACGAATAAAACCGGAATTAAATAAATGTAGTTCATAATGCGTGTGTTTTTGGTTTACATTACTCCGGTTATTTGCCGGAGTGCTCTGTATTGTCCCGACTTGCAACGGGCAAAAACATTAAATAAATCCATTATCCGCAAAACTGTAATAGTCTTCATTTTCGCCTGACAATATTATATGATCTAAAACCTGAATGTCCATAATATTACCACCTTCTTTAATCTTTTGTGTTATTTTAGAATCAGAATCAGAAGGATTAATATTGCCTGAAGGGTGATTGTGTGCCATAATCATACCAGATGCAGCACAGCCCAAGGCAGTTGCTAAAATTAGCCTTACATCTGTGACTGTCCCCGATAGTCCCCCTTGACTTATTTTTAACCATCCTATTGTGTTGTTTGCTCGATTAAGATAAATACAAATAAAACTTTCGTATAATTCTAAACTGTCTTTATCCCATATCTGCCGAAATAAATCGGCAGCGTCCTTGCTTTCTTTGATCTTGCATTTCAAGACCTCTCCTTTTTTGAGGATTAGTTTTATTTCCGGCATTTTGCTCTTGTAAGTTTCCATTGTGTATTTTTTAAAAGGCTTAATTAATTTTTAACTGCTATAATAAAATGACCGCAGCTATTACTCACCTCATAACCGTTATAACCATTTACATTATAAGGCGTGAAGTAATCACGACTTTGACCGACAAACCAGGCTCCGGCTATTCCAAGAGTACGTTCTGAAAATTCTTCAGTCTTATTTGCCTTTACAAATCCATCATGCAAAGGCTCACAGCAATCTGTCATACCATCAAAGGATGATTTAACGTTAATAAACAGGTTACCTTCATTCCTTCGAATGAAGCTCTTAACTGTTGCTTTTGTTGTCTTCATTGTGTGTGTTTTTAATTGGTTAACAGTACAAATTTATACCTTATATATATAATAAACAAGCAAAAAGCAAAAATAATAATATAATAATGCAAAATAAATATGTAAAAAGATTTGCTAATATGAAAACTAAATTTTAACTTTGATCTGTTAATTAATATAAACGATATGAAAAACACACGAAAACCACTAAAGACCAGCGAATTAATTAAATTATTCAAAGGACAGCAAGCCAAGTGCGCAAATTGCGGAACCTGGTTCACGATCTCGAAAGAATTGGAGATGCTAATTGAAGAAGGGATAATACATCCTTTAGACGTTAATTTGTGCCCGCTATGCGCTGAAGATGCAGAAGAGCAGGCAATATTTGAGGCAGAATTGGAATGTATCATTATTAATCTGTAAGATCATGCAAGACTTAACACAAGACGCAAAAGATCTGATCTTTGAAAAAGCTAATGAAAAAGATATATATATTCTTATCAGAGGCAAGAAAAATCAGGTGCACCCCGCTAAAATATGCGGAAGATTATTAGACTTTCCGCATATTAGGGCAATAAACAAGCCAGATATTGAGGCAGAAATAAACTGGAGTCAAGTCGAGCGCATGAGCGCAGGATATCTAAACTACATTGAAATTTAATTGAATATTAACCAATAAAACACAAGACAATGAAAGCAAAAACAAATTATAAAAAAGAATACGAGGAATATCTGAATGAATTAGACATTCCCGAAGATGACAAGAGAAGCAACGGGGGAAGAATCCCAGATCATTGTAAATATGGGACATGGTTAAGAAGGAATAATCCTATTGCATTTAATGCAGGATTTGACGCGTTTATGAGATAGTTAACGCAGCTAAATATGCAATATTTAAAACCTGACCTAATGAAATAGTTCAGGTTTTTTTATTTAAACCAGTAAGATCATCAAGAGAAGTATTTAAAAGAATCTTGTACAAGTCTTTTTCAATGCTTTCGATAACACGCACACCAGAAGAAGTAAGGCAGATAAATACCGGTTGTTTGTTATGTTGTGCGTGCTGACTGTAAGGTTGTCCGGGGTCTTTTGTATGCCTGGTAATATATCCGGCCCGTTTAAGATCGTGCAAAAGATTGATTTTTGACACAACAAGAAAATCCGGAAGAACCGGACCATTATAAAACAATTCAGAACGCACCAGATTAACACCTTTATTTGACACCTTATAAAGAAAAGAAAGAGCGGAAAGCTCGGAAGTGGTAAGAGAAAAGCGCAGACGAATAGAATCAACAAGCCAGAAGTTATAAAGAACACCGGAACGCCTCATCAAAGTATTACACCCAAACAAATATGACCAGATAAACCGGAACACCTGTATAAACACACCCTTATTAAAGCTATCTAAAGAGTTATATAGATTAGTTAAATAAGGAGTAAGAGAAGGAGAGGAAGGTAAAAAAGGGCTTTTGGCTTCATTTGTGTCTAATTCTTCTGTCATTGATACGTAATTTAATCAAATATTCAAACCTAAATGACTTAACTCCACAAAATTAAACTATTTTAACATAGTTATTTGGTAATTTTACATAATATTATGGTATTGATTACATTTTGAAACTAAAAAACTCGTTGAATAAAAAGCCCATAACTATTATTATGTAAAATAGAAAATTAATATAGTCAATATCAGTATGTTATAATTTTCATTTTTGCAGAATTTCAGGCTTTTGGTAATATCTTGCTAATTTAAGGAGGGTTTTTTCTTCCTGAGAATCGGTTTACCACCCTTATTAGGAGTTCTGAACCACTTTTTAATAGTTCTGATCGCTTGTAAAGGTGCTTTTTTGGGCTTCTGATTGTGCGCATGACCGCAATGGCAGGGGGGTGGATTCGCTAAAACCGTTTTCCTTTTCGGTTCGATGCCTGGCAAGATGATTAGTCGCTGCAGATACTGACACACATATCCTGTTAGTAATTTGTTTATAATAATTTTACAGAAAGCCTATTCCCTGAGCTGTAATGGTTATCTTTGTTTTTAATTAACATAATGTATTTTTGTAATGGCTAGGATGGTATATATATATTGCAGAAAAGATAGCGAGGGTAGGAGGTTAGAATCTGAGCCGATATCTTGTAGTAATAGGAGGATATTATCTGAGAAGAGTGGATTAGGTTATGAGAATCTTGTTACTGTGTTTACAAGAAAAGGAAGGCATTATTATGAAACTAATGAATGTGTAGTTATAAGAATATATGAAAAGTTTATATTAAGGGGTAGACAAAAAATTCAAGTACCGGGGAAAAAGTTTGGGGACAGTTATTAATTTTATCTTTCAGTGTTAATTTTGTTTATTAGAAAGTAAAGAATAACTTTGGTGCTGATATATCAAACTAAAAATTAAATGCCATGGCAATCATTCACGACTTAAAAGTAAAACTTAAAGCAGTCATCACTGAAACGGAACTTCTTGATCCGGAAGATTCTTCAAAACCCCCCAAAAGAGAATCGGGGCAGAAAAAATATGTAATTGACGATGCCGTCAGACTGCCTTTCATCCAGGTGCCTGCAGATGAATTGATCACACGTCTTGCTGATATGATGAAATGTTATTTATATGGCTATCGTGCTGATCCTCTCCAGATAGCCGATCCTCCAAAAATAGAGACAGATGATGCAAGTTCTGTTGCTGCGACTACTGCGACCCTTAATGGACGTATCACAGGAGCTCTATGTACTGCAGGATTTAAATATGGGCTCACAAGAGAACTGGGCAGTACCGTTGTAGCCACAGGAAGTCCCACAGGAGTACAGACAACTATTAAGTCACTTACTTATGCTGCTGCAGGACTCACTACCAAAACAAAATATTATTTCCGGGTGTTTGGGCAGACATCAGCAACGGGAAATACTCAATACGGGATAATAAGATCCTTCACAACATTGTAATTTTTTTCTTAATCATAGTTTTTTAATTTAATTCTTAAACGAAATGGCAACAAACGTAAGAGCACGTATCGTCCTTAAAGCCCGAGTCTCGGTCATCAATGCGACCAGTGGACCAAAAGAAGGCGCACAATGGCACAGTATAGCAAACTGTGTAACAAAAGTCATTGACCTCAATGAGTGGAAGTGGAGATTCGCTACCGCCAAAACAGTACTCTGTGGAGGCTCTGCCCCCTATGGGACAAGTTATGTAGGTGCAATCGGAGTTTACTGGCTGTAACACTCCGTAACTATGATCAGGAAAGCAGTATTCAGCTATTTTAACCCCGATGAATCCTTCGGCAATAAATGTGGATTCACCAGGTATAGCGATTTTCTCTTTACCACAGCACTCTCAGTACTCTGCGCCTCCCGTCATTTTAAGGAGGTGCAGTTTATTTCTTCCAATTGGGGTGTCGATGTTATCACTCAACTAAAACTTCCCATCACAAGCTATTCCGATAAGCTCAATGAGATGAAAAGCGTTGATCGTCATTTCTGGGCATACGGCAAACTACTTGCTTACTGTGAACAGACCAAGCCGTTTGTTCATATCGACAATGACGTGTTTCTCTGGGATGCCCTGGCACCACGTATTCTTAATGCCAAACTATGCTTTCAGTCACACGAGCCTTTCGATGCCGATGGTTATCAGTATTATAACATGCTTAAAAAGTGTTGGGGCAGGGCTCCGGTGAAGCCACAGGACATATGCGACAACCCTGTGGATGACTTTGCCTATAACTGTGGAATATGTGGTGGCAATGATTTGAGCATCTTCGAAGAATGGCGAAAGACAAGTGCGGAATATATCTTCGCACCAGCTAATCAGGAAGTATTCTTTGAGAAAGAAAAAGATATGCTCATGCACCAGAATCTCTTCCATGAACAGTATTTCCTTGCCTGTCTCATCAAGAAGCATGGATGGCGCGATCAGGTTAAGGTCATCAATCCTGATGCTATGGAAGTTGGTAATAATGAGAAACGAAAATACACCCATCTATGGGGAACACTTAAAAAAGACAAAGGCTATATGGCCAGGGTGTGGTTAAGACTTCGTGATGAAGACAGGGAACTATTTGACAGAGTTGATCAATTTTGTGTAAAAAATAAGATATGAAAAAAACTAGAAAAATGAAAAAGACTAGAAAATCTATATCTTTGCATAGTAAACTTAAAATAAATAAAGTCATGGCAACAATTCATGGAGCAACATTAAACGCATCCGTAAACCCTAATGGGTTGAATACAACAGTAAAATTCTTATACGGGACAGACCCATTATTGGCAAATCCAATCGAGGTGGATCTTCCGGCAGTGGTGCCTGCAGGACATGATGCAATTCCCGCACAAGCACCAATCACTGATTTGGATGCAGACACAACTTATTTTTTCAAGGTAAGTGCAACAAACAGTGAAGGAACAACTGAAGGTGCTACTCTTGATCTTATTACACCTGCTGACGTAGTTACGGGGCCTCCAATCGTTGAAACCCTTCCGGCTACAGACATCGTGTAATGGAAATATTTTTAATTGTAGCGATTACGATTGTCGTAATTACATTGGTGATCAGGCATGATGAACATCATAGCCATCATCACAAGAGAAGACGAAAGCCCACGGTAAAAACAAAAAGGGCAACTGATATTTACTGATTGACAATTGATCCCCGGTGCGTTCTTTCATTTACAGGTTAGGTTTTTATCAGTGTTTTCAACTATTTGTAGAATTTTATATTGATTAACAATTTTCCTATGCTGGGGATCATTTTTATTTGGAAATTTAAAAATTAGTTTATATTTGCATTATCTCAGTAATGGGATATTTTTTGAACTATGAAATAACAAATGTAAAGTTTGACGAATGGAAACCAGAATAATAAAAACATCAGAGAAGGTACTTATCTGGATGAATCGAAACAGCAAGACTCAAATAGAGATGGCTGCAGAGCTCGGCATTACTCGGCAGACTTTTGCTCAAAGATTAAAGGATAACTTCTTCACAGTTGAAGAACTGACTAAACTTAAAAGATTGGGAATAGAGTAATTTTTTTTATAATTGAAATTACAAATGTTAAATGGCCTTCATTCGCATTAATAGAAAACTCTTTGATCATAACTTCTGGAAAGAGAATAGGGAATATAGTAGAGCAGAAGCATGGATAGATTTAATTCAGTTAGTATCATTTACAATAGATAATAAAAAATTAATAGATGGAGTAATAATAAAATGGGGAAGAGGTCAATATCCTGTAAGTTATTCATTTTTGTCAAAGAGATGGAATTGGTCAATTCATAAAGTGCGGATATTCATTAACTTACTAAAAAGTGAACAACAAGTGGCAACCACAACGGCATGGAAAACGACAATACTAACACTTTGTAAATATGATATTTATAATCCAATTTCACAAGCAGACGTACAGGCAGAAGCACAAGCAGACGGCAAGCAGACGGCAGGAAGTATAAGAATAGAAGAAGATAAAGAAATAAATAAAGAAAAAGAAGAAGAAAAAGAAATTTCTCTTTCTGAATCAGAAATCCAATACGAAAAAGAAAGACAAATTTTTTTAGACAACTTACCTGAAGAATAAAAATGGAAACAAGAAGCAAAAATAGATTATCTTTGAATCGCCTGTTTGCCAACAGGTCTGCTTTCTTGTTTTTCATAGTAGTGCGACCCCATGTCGAGTACATGGGGTTTTTGTACCTCAACTGATAAAATAATTATGGCAAAATATAATGAACCAGAAGCCGGAGAATGGATATTCCCAATAATGGAAGGATATAAAATATGTTGTTGTGATTGTGGCCTTGTTCATAAGATGGATTTTAAAATAGAAAAAGGGAGAGTGGCATTTAGGGTTTTTCGAGACAATAGAGCAACTGCAGCAACAAGAAGAGAAAATAAAAAGAAATTTCCAGATTGATAATTTTTTATAAATTTATTGCACTATGAATAAGCAGATAATAAAATTTTTTAAATGGGTGAAGTACTTATTTTGGGAACGACCAGTTTCTAAACCACCAAAAGAAAAGCCAATACGAGTTATGGGAGAACAGATGTTTAATGACTATGTTGTGATCGAGTATAATGGTCAGAAGATTAATTTACGTATTAATCAGCTACAATTATGGAACGCCATGAATAGAAAAGATAAGAGAGGCATGGCAAAACGTTTTGAGATTCAGGAGAAAAAAGGACTGATCAGGTTTGAGATGATAGATGGAAAGTGGATATGTATTAAAAATAAAGATTATGGAAAAGCATAAGTTTATAGGACGGCACGGGTTTATGCATATCTGCACAGACATGAATGAAAAGAAGAAATATCCTTATTTTGATATAAGAATTGAAAAAGGGTTTAAGCTTTTTTTTATTCATTGGATTAAGTTCTGTTGGTATATTGGATGGAAGAAAGGAGAGTTAGACTAATGGACAGGAAAAAAACTCTTAACAATCTCGTCTTGATAAAACTCGATCCTGAAAACACAATGGTCAGGGGATTGTTCATAGACACGAGCTACAACCCAGAGATGCATTGTACCGTGGAAGGTGAAGTTTATGGCGTTCCAAGTCATCTGCAATATACGGGAAAAGCTAATCTCGGGATGCCATGGCTTTGCGATATGGAGTTAAGATATGGTGATAAGGTGATCATCTACTATCTAAGCGTAGTCAATGCGCTCAATAAAAAAGACCCCAGGTGTGTGTATGAGGGTGAAGATCGGTTTGTTCTTATTCCCTATGACCGGATATATGCTGTTGTGAGAGAGGGACGGTTAATTCCGATAAACGGATATGTACTTACTGAGTCTGTAGAAGATCCTGCAATAACAGCAGAAAAAGCACGTATGGAAAAGATCGGGATGAAGTTTGTCATGCTTAGAAAAAACAGTATCACAAATGTTGTGTATAGCCGTGTCAAATATCTCGGCAATCCAAATAGAAGATACACTGAGGATGACCATACAGATGAGGGAGTGGATATTGCGGTTGGTGATATTATCATCTCAAAGAAAGTATCGGATATACCGATGCAATATGAGTTGCATATGAAGGTTAATGATGGAGTGAAGTTATTTAGGATTCAACGCAGGAACGTATTCGCCAGAATATAATGAAAAGCCAATTTCACGGTAAGGAGTTTCAGTCAATGATGTACAATGTTGATAAGATACCGGAAGGTACATCGGTATTGTCATTTTACAAAGATTTGGGTAAGATAAGGGAGTTTAAAGCAACTGCAGGGGAAGACATTGACGATAATAAGGTTATGCTTTATGTCCTCTGTATGTACGACAAAGGATCTCCATATAGGAAAAAATACAATGATGTTCTGAAAAGGAAAATAGAGGTAGCTCATGATTGTGGTTTTGAGACGGCAGAGGGAGGAAACTTTGCACCGCCAATTGAGGATTTTCTAAGGGGTAAAAATGAAAAGGTAAATAAAAAGATTTGTACTTATGTGAGAATGCACCGTAACTATAAATACGCATATCTTGTGGCAATGGATGAGAGTTATTATACTTTGATGCTTCAGATAATTGGGGGGGAGACAAGAAAAATTCCTGATGCAAGAAACGCACAGACAGAACTAGAAGAAACGCTTCTGGAAATACTCAATGAAGATAACAACCCCTATCTGAGAGATGAACTTTTGAGGTATATGGAAAACGAGAGGTTAGCATTACGACCCGAGGACATAGCAAAGGCAATGCAAGAAGGTAAATCACCAATATCAATAAAAAAAACAAGATGAATATTTTACAATTTTTTCATAAAAAAGAAGTATTACCTATATTTAATATTAATGATAAAGTTCGGCTGATGGAATATTCTGAAGAAAATAGACTTTTATATAATAAAGAATATCCAAATTGTGCATTAAGTGAAGACAAAAACAGAGAGGCAATCAAATATCTTGCAGATGAATATTTAGGATGGGGAGAACATATCATAACCAAAGTAGAACCCGGAACGATTGCTGCCGGAGGGTGGTTCGTATATGTTGATGGCAAAGAAATTGGTTATCATGGTAATATATTTAAATTAGTAAAATGAATATTAAAGGATTCTGGCACATCTGGCTACACACTATCTGGCATTCAATATGTGCCAACCAGATGCGCATATTACTAACATCAGGACTATATGATGCTTGTGAGGAAATAAACATCGGGCTCATAGGACTGCCGGAAGAAATAGCACAATTTAAAAGATTATTTTCTAATCTCTACCCAAAACTAAAGATTCGTATTATATCGGGTAATCCGGGTGAATATGAGTTCTTAACACTCAGACTTATCGAACAGGACACTTCGGAATATGTTGGCTTTTATTTTCACACAAAAGGAATTACTCGACCATTTGAAACAAATATAAGTAATTGGCGTGAATGGCTCAATGAGGCAATTTTAAACAGATGGGTAGAACATTGTGACAGGGTATGTACATGTGGCTATGATGTGTCATCTGTGAACCGTATGTATAGTCCGGATCATTTTTCCGGTAACTTTTGGTGGTTTAATAGACAGTTTATTAACAAACTGCCGAAGATTGATACGCTTGAACTACATGATAGATTTCAGGCAGAACAGTATATCTGTAAAGCAAGAGGAAATTTTTATGCTGAAGAATTTGTCGAACCTGGGCAGGATGTTTTTATAATGAAATATAAGAAAGTATGAAGAAAAAAATTTACATTAGTGGATGTGGCGGTATGCTTGGAGATGCATTCTATCATTGGTTTAATAACGATTATGATCTGCGATGCACTGATAAGAATGTTAATGAACCATGGTTAAGATTTTTGGATTTTCGCCGACTGCAGGCTTATAGAAATGATGTTTTTAATTTTGAACCAGATTATCTTTTCCATCTCGGAGCATATACCGATCTGGAGTTCTGTAAAGCCAATCCTGATGAGGCATATCTAGTAAACACACTCGCTGTGGAAGATGCTGTTCGTATTGCCAATGCACTCAATATACCAATCCTGTATATCAGTACAGCAGGCATTTTTGATGGGACAAAAGAACTTTGTGATGATTGGGACATACCTAATCCTCTTGATGTCTATGCAAGGTCAAAATGGGCAGGAGAGAGGTTTGTCATTGAATATGCTAGAAAATATTATGTTTGTCGGGCCGGATGGATGGTTGGGGGTGGCCCGACAAAAGATAAAAAGTTTGTACAGAAGATCATGTCACAACTAAAAAACGGAGCAAAAGAACTGACTATTGTGAATGACAGGGGAGGCACTATGACATACACAAAAGATTTTGCCATGAATGTGAGTCTCCTTATTGAAACGGGTATGTATGGTCTTTACAACATGGTTTGCAAGGGTGTGACATCAAGACTCGACATAACATGGGAAATATTGAAGATATTACATCTGGAAAAAAGTGTCAAGATAAACATTGTGGACTCGGAATATTTTGCAGAGCAATACACATCTATCCGTCCGGTATTTGAAAATCTTGTTAATAAAAAACTCGATTTGCGTGGACTTAATATTATGCGACCATGGAAAGACGCACTTAGGGATTATATTGAAACTGATTATAAAGATTATTTGAAATGAAGATTGATTCATGTCCCATATCCGGTAGTATAAAACGAGTAGAATTTCTTAATCTTGGGACTGTACCATTGGTGAATAATTTCTGTGATACAAAAAAAGAATCATTGGCTTGTCAGAGATTCCCATTGGCAATACAATTCTTCCATGAGAGCCGGTTAATATGTTTGACTGATGTTGTCAATAAAGATGATATGTTTCTAAACTATCTCTATAAGTCGGGAGTTAACAAACCCTATCTTGATCATTGTGCAAAAATGTATGACTACTTATCCCGTCATGTGAACTTCAAAGATAAAGATTTGGTGGTGGACATAGGAGGCAATGACGGTAGTCTCCTTATGGAGTTCCGCAAAGAGAACTGTAATCTGCATTATGTGAACGTGGATTGTAGCAAAAGTTTTATTGATATTAACAAAGAGAATGGCATCGAATATCTGAATATTTATTTTGATTCGCAAACAAGATTACCATATAAAGCAAAACTAATAACATCAACAAACGTGTTTCAGCATACTGTCGATATTCGTTCATTTGTGAGAGGTGTAGAGAGGAATTTATCAAATGAGGGTGTATGGTGTCTGGAATTTCCATATATCCTCACAACGCTTGCAAATGATAACTATGACCAGATTTATCATGAACATGTGTATTATTATTGCTTGAAAAATATTGTTGATCTATTGGCACAGGAAGGATTAAGGGTTGTTAATGTATCATATCACGATATGCACGCAGGGACATTACGTGTGCTTAGTGTAAAAGAATCATCATACAGATATCCTGATAGCACAATATTGTCATTCCTTAATCTGGAAAAAACTATTACCGAGGAATATTGTGTCAAATGGGGAAAGAGAACACACGAGAAAATAGAGACATTTCGTAAATTCATTTATGATCTTTTGGCAATAAATAAGACGATTGTTTGTTTTGGTGCTGCAGCGAAAGGATGTGTGTTTCTTAATAGCTGTGGGATAAATGATGATATGATCCCCTTCATCATTGATGACACTCCGTTCAAACAGGGCAAGTTCGTGCCAGGAACAGGTATTGAAGTTATCAGTCGGGAATCATTAAAAGCCTTTCAGCCCGATTATATACTTATTCTCGCACATAATTTCAAAGACTACATTATTGATTCTTTAAAAGGGCAGTATTCTGGTAAGTTTATTGTGATGTTTCCGAATATATCCGTTATAGGTAAATGAAAAATAATTTATATCTTTGTGGTGAGATAGTCGGGGGTAATTGCCCGATGAAAGGAGAAGTACCAACTCTTTCTCACTACATTTTTTGGTACATTCTTTTAAATATTGGTACAATGAAAGAAATTCATTTAACACAAGGTAAGATCGCATTAGTAGATGATGATAATTATGATTTCCTCATGCAATGGAAATGGTTCGCCAGAAAACATAGAAATACTTATTATGCAACAAGATATAATGGGCGTTTAAATGGCAAACAGAGACCAAATATTCAAATGCACAGGGAAATACTTAATGCTACACAAGGAGTACAGGTTGATCATGAAGATCATAATGGGTTGAATAATCAAAAATATAATATAAGATTATGCACAAATTCTCAAAATCAACAAAATAAAACTTCTTGGGGTAAGTCAAGATTTAAGGGAGTTTGCGTCAGTTTTGTAAGAGGCAAGAATGATAAGCAAAAGAAATATAAGACAATAACTGCTTATATAAATATAGATAAAAAACGCAAAGGATTGGGTTCATTTGCAACTGAAGAACTTGCTGCAATTGCTTATAATAACGCAGCAAAAGAATTATTTGGGGAGTTTGCAAACCTCAATGTTATAAGTAGAATACTATGAATACAATAATTGGCACAGACTGTTCTCCTGAATCTATGTTTGCCATTATGAAAGGATGGACTACTCAGTTTGAGATAAATGGTAAGTTGGTCGGAGGCACAGCGATGTGGCAGACGAGTCCATATCTGACATGGCTTATAGAGACAGTTGGCGATGTAAAAGGGAAATACATACTTGAATTAGGGCCATTAGAGGGAGCACATACTAAAATGATGGTAGATCGTGGTGCAAAGGAGGTCATAAGTATAGAGGGACTTTCCGATTGTTTTATGCGATGTCTGATAGTCAAAGAGGCATTTCAACTAATGAAAGCTAAGTTTGTATTTGGAGACTTCTGTAACTATGTAGCAAACTACAAGGGAGATAAATTTGATGTGGTGACTGCACTTGGAGTTTTGTATCATCAGACAAACCCCGCACAACTAATCTACGACATGGCAAAAATTACAGACATGGTATTTGTATGGTCGCAGGTAGCTAGTGCTGAATACCCATGTAAGGAGGAAAGTCATATAGAGGCAATGGGACAGACATATTTAGGCAAGGTGATGTTCTGGGGAAATTTGAGAAACACCCTCGAAGAATATTGCGCAAGTCTAAACGAAACAGCATTTTGGATGTATCCACAGGAGATGATGCGATGCTTTCTCGATGCCGGGTTTAAAAGCATAATGACAAAAATGGTTGAGCCTACACCACACGGAGATTGTCTATTATTCGTAGCAAAGAAATGACAAAAAAAATTATCATAGCATATCATGTATTTATGGCGGGACCATATTACCAGACCATGATGCTTAGTCAGTTTGACAGTCTTATCAAATTCGGATTATTTAATGCTTGCAGTAAGTTGTACATTGGTATCACCGATCACCCGGGCAAATCACCGGAGAACGGTATTGAATGGGTAAAGGGTATATGGAAAGATTCAGACAAGGTTGAGATTGTTGTTCATCCAAACAATAACGAAGAGGCTAACACCCTGAAATGGGTAAGAGACTATTCCATGGTTAATCCCGATGATTATGTGTTCTACTTCCATACAAAAAGCGTGACTAAATGTACACCGGCTACCGAAGACTGGCGCAGGTACATGGAATATTTTAATATTGAGAACTGGAGAGATTGTGTGACTAAACTCGATCTCGGATATGACTGTTGTGGCATCCTCTGGAACCAAGACACGCCAATAGGCTATTTTCCTCACTTCTCTGGCAACTTCTGGTGGGCAAAGACAAGATACCTGCAAACACTTAATCATGGTTATCTGGAGTCAGATTGGAGGTATCACAGGGAGTTCTGGGTTGGCTCTAATACAAACGTCAGGGCATTCGAGTTTCATAACTCGGGATTGAACATTAGAAAGCTATTGACCGAAGGAAAAGGGCATTTCGATGTAACCTATCCACGAAGTAACTACGAAAGAAACCGCAATATGAAGATTCATGTTATTGTAACAGTGTATCAAAGATCACAACAACTCGCAAGGCTTATCTGGGATTTTCTTTGTCAGACAAACCCAAACTGGACTATGAACATTGTTCACGATGGTCCGGCACCAATAGAACTTACAGCCTTTCTTGCAAAGTCATTCAATGATGCACGACTAAACTTCAGATCAACTCCGCAAGTAAATGGCAAATGGGGATTCCCAAACCGTAAGATGATGGTACAGGAGGTACAGGGAGAGCCAACTGATTTTATATTGATTACAAATGACGATAACGAGTATATACAACCATTTGTGGAGTTTTTTATAAATAGCTGTCAGCCAGATGTAGGTATGGTCTATTGTAATACCATTCATTCCTACATGGGATATGATATACTTCAGACAAGAGTACAGGTATGCTACATTGACATGGGTTCATTCATCACAAGGATGGATGTGGCAAAGGCAGTGGGATTCAACCACGAACATGAACAGGCAGATGGAGCCTTTGCCGAGGAATGTGCTGCGGAATGTAGTAGGAGAGGATTAAGAGTTGTTGGGATAAACAAGGCACTCTTTGTGCATAATTGATATGAAAATAATCAGTTTAGGAGTAGGGGTGCAGAGTTCTGCATTATATTACATGAGTTCAATGGGAGAAATAGAAAGATGCGATCATGCTATATTTGCAGATACAGGTGGAGAGAAAACAAAAACCATTGAATATTATAATTATTTAATTGAATGGATGACCGAAAATAATGGTATTACTTTACATAAAGCCAGTTATAAAAATCTTCAAAATGATTTATTGAATCAATCTAATTCATCAGGCAATAGATTTGCACCCATTCCAGCCTTTACAATAAACGATAACAAGAAAGGTATGTTACGGAGGCAATGCACACCTGAATATAAGATTATGCAGGTTAATAAAAAAATCCGCGAGACACTTGATTTAAAAGGAAAATCGCGCTTTCCTAAAATAGAAATTTATCAAGGCATAACAGTTGATGAAGCAACCAGAATGAACATACCGCAAGAGGGATGGAAGATTAATGTTTATCCGTTTTGTGGATATAAGGTTTATCCTGATGGAAAATGTATTAAGATTGACTCAGAAATAATGTCTCGAAATGACGTTTTAAATTGGTATAAAGAACATAATTTGCCAATCCCAGAGAAATCTTCATGTGTCTTTTGTCCATTTCAGTCAGATCAGAATTGGATTCGTTTGAAAACAACTGTTTCTTCTGATTTTGAGAAAGCCGTTGAGGTTGATAAGGCAATTAGGGATTCAAGTATGAAAGGAATCACATCGAAGATATATTTACATGATTCATTATTACCTCTTGATGAGGTGAATTTTAATGAAAATCAAGGAACACTTTGGGGAAACTGCACGGATTATTGTGATGTTTAAATATGAAACCTTACGAATTACTTAAACGCTATTACAAAGAGGTCGATGCCCAGATACTTTCACAGTATGAGGAATCGCCAAAGAGTGTTTGGGTAAACACGGATGATAAAGACCTTATTCCAATAGAGATAATACTGCCATTACCACCGGAGCCACATAAGATTGATAATTGGGGACTACCTGCACGGGAGCAGATGTGGCATCCTCCAAAACTACCGAAACGCTTAAAAGAACTACAGGTCAAATTTGAGACTCTGGATGAGATATGGGATGAACTGGAAGAACACAAGGACATCTATGCCGAGGAGATTGAGTTTATACGTTTGCAATGGGACAGGAGGCTTAATGGCTATTGGTTTTGGAATAATGGAGTACCTACATACATTGACGGGTGGCATTATTTCTATTGTGGATGGTGGCACATTGATACGGGACTGCCGGAATACAGAGACAGGGACAGAAGGTTTTTCCTCTTTGCCAGAATAGCTTATACCGAAAAAAAATATCCCAAGTGTGACCCAGAAACCAGTTATGCAATAAAAAGCAAAATCGGAGATTACGAATGGATAGAAACAGGAGAAAGGGTTTTGATAGGATTCAACTATGCTAAGCACAGACGAGAAGGTGCAACATATAAAGCATCATGTATCAACTATGAGATCATAAGTCGGACAATAAACGCCAGAGGTGGCATACAATCCATGACTGATGATAAGGCAAAAATTTGTTTTTTGCGCCATGTTGTTAGCCCATGGAAAAAACTGCCGTTCTTTTTTAAACCAAACTATGAAGGCTCAACATCACCAAAGACTGAGTTATCCTTTTCTCCTCCAGCAAAAAGACTTTCTTCAGGAGGTTCAAGGGCAATGTCGGAGTTGGGACTCGAATCAGGGATAGATTTTGGCACATCCGAAGAAACGGCTTATGAAGGGACAAAACTTTATTTTCACCATGATGATGAGGTAGGTCGTCTCAAAAAAGGGTTGAACTGTGAGGCTAGGCACGCAGTCGTGAGAGAATGTCTTATGGATGGTAGAAAGATTATTGGATTTACAATAAAAACATCCACGGTAGGCGAGATGGAGAAGGGAGGAGGCAAGGCATTTAAGAGTCAATGTTTAATGAGTAATTATTACCACAGAAATCTTAATGGACAGACGGAAACAGGGCTTGTGAATTTATTTATACCTGCCTATGATGGACTGGCTGGTTTTATTGATCCCTATGGTATGAGTATTATTAACACACCAACTAAAGCACAGGCACAGTTCATTGGTAGCAAGATTGGCGCATACGAATACATAATGAATGAACGAAAAAGTCTTCTTAATAACCCAGAAAAACTATCTACAAGAATAAGACTTTATCCTATAAGGTTTGCAGAGTGTTTTCGCACCGCATCAAAAGATTCGGGATTCAACTTAACAAAACTCGAAATATATATTGATGAACTGGCTATAAAAAAACTACCAATAGTACGCGGAGACTTCCGGTGGTTTGATAATGTCAGGGATGGGCGAGTGATCTTTGTGGCTAATACGCATGGTAAATTTTTGGTCAGTCATCAACTTGATGCTGGTGAGGATAACAGGAAATTTCGCAATGAAGACGATAATCTTTGGGAGCCAGGGAATACGCAATGGGGAAGTGCCGGAGGCGATCCATTTAAGTTTAATAAAACAAAAGGGAACAGGATATCGAATGGTGGTGGTGCAGTTGTGAAGAAAGGTAAGATCAAAGATGGTAATTTTTCGATGAAGCGTAAGTTTGCCTGCACATATAATTTTCGCCCTCCCGACAAAGACACTTATGCTGAAGATATGCTTATGATGTGCGTTTATTATGGAGTAAAAATATTCCCCGAAATAAACGTATCATTGTTATGGGATCATTTTGAAAAAAGAGGTTATACACATTACTTGCTTTATAAGTACGATCCAAAGACATTTACTCTTAGCAAAACACCGGGAGAACAGACCGGAGAAAAGATCAAACAGCAAATTTTTTCAGAGTGGCAATCCTTCATCGAGAATGAGGCTGATGAGGAAAACCATATAGAGATATTGGAGGAATGTAGAGATATTGACGGCCCGGAAGACATGACCAATTATGACCTATTTACAGCAGCAGGATACGCACTACTTGGCACAATAAGTGCTTATGAGGATATAGAGGAGATTGATGAGCAGGAATATACTCTCGATAATTATCTAAGAAAAAAGACTTATAGTTCTGTAAGAATTAATTAACTTTGGTGCAAATTAACTCAAAAATGGGACTTTCCTTAGAAAAATATGGTACCGGAGCTTATCCTTTCCCAAAGGATGAAATAGACCCGAAAGAAAAAAATGAAGATTGGGGAAGACAATACTTACAGGCTATGTATGCTTCATGGAGACAAGGACGTACAGCTATACCCTTCAGCGAGATTGATGAGATCAACTCCCTGAGATTATTGGCAAATGGAAGACAGAACGTGCGCCAATATCAAAAGATACTCCTTGATGAGAGTGATGATAGTGGCGAAATGACAGGGTATATGAATATCAACTGGGACATACCTGCAATAATGCCAAAGTTCCTTCGTGTAGTGGAAGGAATGCTTATGCAGACTGATCATCAGGTGGTAGCCACAGCCGTTGATCCGACAAGCACAGATGACAGGGAATCTGCAAAATTGGATATGCAATATCGGATGAAGTTCAAAGAGGCATTGTCATATATCGAAAAATCCATGGGCATTGATAACTCGAATGAGTATGTTCCCGACACCATGGAAGAACTAAACCTGTATGAAGGTGCTGGAGGGTTTAAGTTGTCAAAAGAGATAGAGATTGAACAGGCACTTGATTATTCGTTTTATATATCCTCATGGCAGGAAATCAAGAAACAACTTATACGAGATGCTTGTGCGATCAATAAAATAGCAACGAAAGACTATACCGATCAGTACACAAATAAAGTAAAAGCACGATATGTTGACCCAAAATATTTCATTGCACAATATTCTCGTTATCCTGACCACCGTAACATGGAATGGGCAGGAGAGGTGACACAGATGCTTATCTCCGATGTACGCAAACTCAATCCCGATATTGATGAAGATATTTTGAGGGAATTAGCCAATTCATATAGTGGCATAGGAGGTAACGTATCGCTCAGTGATTTTGTCTATGATAAAAACACCAGGGCTTCAAACTACGATAATTTCTCTATTGAGGTGTTTGATGCGGAATGGATGTCTATTGACAGCAAGTACAAAACAAAGCGCAAGACAAAATTTGGCACAATAGTCCTTGGGGATGAAAAATGGGGAAAGTTCTATAATGATGAAAAGAGAAAAACGGAAAAATTTGACATAAAAGTTGTTTATAAATGTAAATGGCTCATAGGAACAGATTTTGTTTGGGATTTTGGTCTGCAATATGATGTTCCCCGTCCAGGTAAAAAAGAAGTGGGTCTTTCTTATCATCTCTATAAACTGCCTTACAGGTCACTTGTGAGTCTTTCTGAACAGTATGTCCATCAGTTCTGTTTGGCATTTTTCCGTTTGCAAAACACTATTGCGATGGCAGCACCATCAGGGTTGTCTATTGAAATGACTTCACTACAGAACATGAAACTTGGTGGTAAAAAGATTAGCGAACTCGATCTTATTAAGCTAAGAAACCAGACAGGTACTTTGCTATATAAAGCAACTACCCATAAAGGCATTCCAAATGTACCGGGAGGATTTAAGCCTATTCAGGAACTTGCAGGAGGGATCGGAGCGCAACTTGGTGAGTTTATTCAGATTTTTGAACTTAACTTAAATGCTATCCGTGAAGCAACCGGCATAACACAGGCATCAGACGCATCTCAACCAGACCCGAATACACCCGTTGGGAATAATAAGATGGCGATGGCAGCAACAAACAATGCGCTCAGACCTCTTTATAACGCATATCTGAACATCAAAGAGAACACGGCAAAGAACATGTCGCTGAGGATACAACTGCTCATAAAGCATAACAAAGAAGCCTATGAAGGATATTTGCCAGTACTCGGAACAATGGGAGTGCAGATAATAAGTGCAGGAGCAGATACCGTGGATGCTGATTATTACATCAAATATGAAGCCAAGCCGACTGATGAACGGAGTAATGACATCAAACAGGCAGCCATGAGAGCCCTGACACCTGATAAGGATGGTACGACAATGATCCAGATGGCTGACTTTTTGATGATAGACAGGCTTCTTGAATCGGGAAATCTGAAATATGCAGAAGCATATCTCAATTATAAGAGCAAACAGAACAAAGATAAACAACTTAAACTCCAGAGAGAAAATATGCAACTCGATGGTCAGAGAGAACAAAATGCTGTTAAGATTAAGGAAGAACTCGCTCAAGCAACAGAAAAGATTAAGACAGATGAAGCAATAAGACTTTATCAAGCGAAAGTTTTGATTGACGAAAAGGCGAAACAAAGCGAACATGAACGAAAGAAAGAACTCCTTCAGCTTGAGGGAGGTGTTGATATTCTCAAACATGGGGCAAAATCGCAGATGCCTGTTGAACAACAATAAATTATTTATATATTTGTACACTTAAAAAAAGCAAACTATGAGCAAGAATGACGGCAGAGATGATGAAATAAACGCTTTAACAGACGCCATTGGCGGTGACCCGGCAGCCATCGCAGAACAAATTTTAGTTAAAAGAGGTGGAGGAAAGCCACCTGATGAAAAGAAACCAGACGAGAAAAAGCCTGATGAGAAAAAACCGGATGAAAAGAAGCCGGACGAACATAAAACAGAAGTACCAGATCCGGAAACTATAAGGAAAGCCATGCTGAACGAGATGTTTGGAGAGCAGTTCCCGACAGTGGAGGATTTTAAAAAAGCAAATATACCCGCAGCACTTCAGGAATTGGAGACTCTGAGACGGAGGATCCCAGAACTTGAGACTCAAGTTAAGGCAAAACCTAAACACGCATTTGCAACTGACGAGCTTGCAATGTTGAACGAGTTTACACGTGAGACGGGGATAAAAGATGTAGGGGTCTTCGGGAAATTACATTCTACTGAAGTTGCAAACATGGATGCCATGGATGCGCTTATCCTTCAGAGGATAATAGATGACCCCTCATTGGCAGGCAAGGAGCCACAGGTACGCAGGATGCTCGAGAAGAGATACAATGTGGACTCTAAAAAAGTTGAAGCAGGCGATATGACGCAGGAAGACCTTGATGACAATCTCCTTGAAGTATCTTCCGATGGAAGAAAAGCCAAAGAGAAACTTCTTGATCTGAAAGCGAAAATCAAAATGCCTGAGCCTGTTGCGGAAGAACCGCAGGGTAAGAAGAAATGGACACCTGAAGTTGAAGCCACGCAAAAGGCTAACTGGCAAAAAGTAAGTGAGAAGATGGGAGAGACATTTGCAATAATACCTATCCTTATGGAAGGGGCAAAAGAACCGATTGCAAACTTTGTATTACCAGAGGATGTGAAGAAGGTTATTAACAAAAATGCTCTTGACTATGTTATTAACAACCAGATGGAAGTTAATGAAGCAAATGTCAGAAGCGTTGCTATGCAGATGTACTCCGATGCGGTACTTCCAAACTTTGATAAGATTGTGAAGGTCATATTTGACCGTGCACGATCTATGACAGAAGAGGAACTGCTAAAAACTTACAGTAACCCGTCTGATAAAAACAGAGATCATCCAGATTTGGTTGATCAGCCATTATCAGATGAAGCCAAAGCCGATAAAGCGTTTGAAGCTGAGATGAAAAGGTAATTTTAAACACAGTAATCACAAGAGGCAATATATTTTTAGTAATCATCATTTAAAACCATAAAAAATGGGACCAGATGCTATTGCAGCGATATATGCCTCTGACATAGTTTCGGGCTTCGACATATACAAGCCTGAAAAACTCAATGTACTTTTTAGCAGGTACGGAGATCAGGGAGCGTCATTCTTCCAGTTACTTCGATCAATGGGATTTGAAGAACCGGTGGCACTTGACACTTATGGACACTATGAGGAAAATCATATCCACACAACTATACACGCTAATAATGCCGTTGCTGTTTCTGCAGCAGGGGCGGTAGCGTTAATAACACTTGCCCCGCAAGACCTTGACGCAAACTGGAACTTCTATGTCCGCAGATGGGACGTGCTGATGTTCCCGAACGAAGTCATGGGTCAGGTAATCTCTATTGACAAAACGACTGATAAGACGGCACCTGTGCTATCTGTTCAGCCGGTCAATCAGGCAGACAACATACCCGCAGTAACAGCAGGGGAGACAATCATCATTCGTACCGCAGCCTTCTCAGAAGGTGGTGGACAGCCGGATGCTGCTCTCTCTGGAACATGGGAATATGACAATGATGCCCAGATAATAAAGGAAACGATTGGCTATACCGGGACAGAGATGGTCAACCAGGACTGGTTCGATGTCACAAGCAAAGGACAGAAGATTCCCGCATTTTACTACAAAGGGCAGATCGACATTGATTATCGTATGTCATTGAAGATTGATGGTGCCCTTCTGTGGGGAAGACGTGGGGATGGTTCGATAACTGACCCTGTGACCGGAAGGGTAGTCAAATTCACAGAAGGTGCAATACCTTATGTACGTAGGGTAGGTAATGAGCAATCATATACCGCAGGTGCCTTCGACATTGACGAGTTTGACACGATGGACAACACCCTTGACCAGAACTTCGCAGGTAGCTATATCCTTGGACTGCTTGGATTAAAACTCCATCAGGACATTGAGAACAAGTTGCTTGATTATTTTAAGAACACTAACATCATGTATGCGAAAGAAGCTGTCAATGATGTTCTGTTTCATAGGAACGAAGCCCTCAGTCTTTCCGTCAACTTCACCTATCTGACACTATCAGAAAGGACATTCTTGTTCAAGAGGATGGGAGTGTTTAACAACCCGGAGGTTGAAGGAGCACCAGGATACACCGCAAATCAGTTAGGGCTCTTTATGCCTATCAACAAGAAAAAAGATCCTGTTTCTGGAAATATGGTTGATTCCGTAGGCACAAGGTATCGTGCTCTCGGTGACTATTCCAGAAGGATGGAAGTATGGAAGGTTGGAGGTGTAGGACGGTTTAAAGTAACCGAGTTTGATAAAGAGAACACCTATCAGAGATGTCATGTAGGAGCTCACTTCCGTGGAGGCAACCAGTTTGTCCTTCTTGAAGCAAGCTAATAATAAAATAAAGTAATCACAGGATAAGGGTGCTCTCAAACAGGGCATCCTCTTTCCTTAAAAATTAAATATCATGTTATACAAAAATGAAGAACCTTACACACTCGCAAAACCGGACATTGATGCAATAGAGACTTTTTTCCATCATAAGTTTCCGGTAAGGATTGTTTACCCGCCAGAGCGTATTCAGAAAAGCAGATTACCACACAACAGACTCCCAGACAAACCAAATTCCATCACATTCAAATTAAAAGCTATTGTCAAGACAGACAAAGGCACTCAGGTATGGAGGTATGCAGAAAGCATGGTTGTCAATGAAAGGGGAGCAAAAAATTACACCCCAACACATCTTCAGTTCATGGGTTCAATGTATCTTAAAAGGAATGATATTGAACTGATCTATTTTCTTCTAAGGAAATGTGAACATTGTTTTGGTGGTGATAACTATAAGGGGTCCAAACCAAAATTTATGTTTGAAGACCTTGTGACAGAAGCAGAAAAGAGGGCAGAAAAGAAAGCAAGAGAATCGCAGCTTGACATAATCCTTTACAACAAGGAATATGGCATGGAAGAAGAAAAGTTGAAAGATATTGCTATGGCTCTCGACATTACTGTGGAAGATAAGACAATGTCACAGATTAAAAATACCATCAGTGATAAGATACATGGCATGAAAGATGGGTTTGACAGATTCTTTAACATGATCAATGCACCGGAAGAAATTGCAACACGTGTAAGATTAAAGAAGGTCATTGACATGGGAGTTCTCATATTCCATGACAAAGACCGCTTGTGGCAATGGAAGACACCTGATGGGATAGAAAAGGTCACAGGAGGCAAGGTATCACCAAACAAGACACCCATGGAGAGTCTTTATGATCTTTACATGGGAGATGAGTCGTTCCGTGATGATATACAAGCTGTTTTGCTCACCAAAAACCCCAAAGCAGGCAAGAAAATTAAGGAGGAAGTTGCAGAATAATTTTCCTAACCTTTTCATACTTTCCAATATCAATCCCGATTTTATTTATTTAGAATCGGGATTTTTTCATTTTAAAAGTATAACTTTACTCGCAAATTAATAACATATAGCCATGGACCCGGATTATAAATTAATTGCCGCAAGAGGATGTCAGATTGTTGTTGGGGCGTCAGCAACACCTGTCCTTACAGGATATGAGGCGTTTGGTGCCACAGTAAGGATAGACGCCACGCAAATCCTTTCCATCACACAGAAAGGTGTAGCCGTGACAAACAAGACGTATGAAAATGTTGCATTAATTGTAAATGAATATATCTCATTTGAGACACCGATTACATCAATCACTCTCAATGGTGCTACGGACTCCGTTATGCTCTGGCTCAAAAAAGCAAGATCATAAGCCATGCCCGGTATTCGTACAAATATTGGAGTTAAGACTAATATTGGTCTTGGCGGTTCCGGTCAATCGTGGCAAAGTTACTGGAATACACTAATTTCAGCAGAAGTTGAAGATGCTGCACCGACTCATGTTGTTCTGACTTGTTCAAAAGCAAATAATAAATTTGTTGCAAGTGATTTTACTATTGCAGGGTTTACTGTCTTAAGTGGTTCATGGGCGGGAAGTGTTTATACATTGGTTTTATCTACTTCGGTTGTTTATAGCAATTCATTAACAGTTGTATGGAAAGGAACAATGTCTCATGCAGTTATAAATAATGTTTTTCCTGAAACAGAATTAACAACATATATTAATGGTTTGGCAACACCATTAAGTGATTTGACCAAAATTAAAATAAACGATTTAATTAGGAAAATTAAAACAGGATTATCTATTACAAACTTATCTGATGCTTTTGATTGTATTTGGCTATTGGCAGGAGAAACAAAGGAAAGTAGTTATAGAAATTTGGTTAAAAATGCTAATCATATAACTGATGTTGTTGCCCCTACGTGGACTGCTTTTGAAGGTATACAGGGAGATGGGACAAGTCAATATGCAAGAACAAATTATATACCGTTAACGCATGGAGTAAGATTTGCTGCAAATAATTGTAGTTTTGGTGTATACTCAAGAAAACATGATCCTATATCTCATAGATACAAATTTGGGGGATATGGCGTAAGTTCTGATACAAATTTGCAATTAAATACGATTAATACAACGAATCAGCACATAGAAGGGGCGATAAACGATTATGCAAGTTATAATTTTGCAATCCCCAAATTAGGAAATGCTGGTTTAACCATAGTTTCAAGAACAGCGAGTAATTCATTCACAATTCATCCTTATTATTATAGAGATGATGCTAGGGGAAACATTTCTTCAGGAGTAAATATTGAAGTTGAATTATTGATTCTAACGTATGATTATTTTGGGGTTAAACAAAATTTTAGTGATGATCAATTATCTTTAATATTTGTAGGAAGGGCATTTAATTATAGAGAGCAAGGAGTGATAGGAGATGCAATTACAGAGTATATGTATTCTAATGGAAAAGAACCGTTTGGGAAAAATACAATAGGAAGTAATTTATTATTTAATGGAGATTTTATAAATTCGGAAATATGGGAGAATGGAGATATTTGGTTATTTGTCTATGGTGATTGGACAATAAGTGGAGGTGTTGCTCATAGAGGACCATTATCAGCAGTAATAAGGCAGGAAATTCCATATAGAATTGGGAAACATTATAAATTAGAATTTACAATATCAAATTGTCCAACTATTGCAGTTTTATCGTTTTTAGCAAATGGAGGTTGTTATTGGGATGAATTTCCAGCGGGGACACATGGAAGATATACAAATGGAACACACATTGTGTATTTAACTTGTAATGATGATATTGATAGATGGTTTGAGATAGAGGCAGAGCCTTCATCAGGATGTGATGTTTTTGATTTAAGCAATGTTTCGTTAGTAAGATTAGACTAAATAGTGGTTATGGTACGCATCGCAACTAACGTAAAATTGACAAGCAAAACATTACTTACATAAAAAGCAAAAACTTACTCTGAAATGAATGGATGATATGGCAACAAAGCGCAAACCCGCCATTCGGGCAAAAACAAAAAGAGTATATATTCATAAATGCTCTGAGAAAGATGACATCAACCATCTTATAAAGAGCAATCAGCAGTTGTCTGTTATCATAACGGGTAATGGTGATCCAGAGAAAGGGCTTTGCAGACAGGTGGCATTAATCAATGAACGGCAGCAAGGAGTACTAAAGACGATTGAAGGAGTGCATGAGGAATTAAAAGGAATCAATGAGAACCATAATGTCCTTCTTGCTGAGATAACAAGAGTGGGAGTGCAGGTAAATGAGGTTGAAAAACGTGATGAGAGGGATAAGATTGCAGCAGACCTTGAAGAAAAGAAAAAACAAGATGGATGGCAAAGGGTGATCTGGGTTGTGATGGCGCTGATAGGTTTGACAGGGATATTCCTCAATAACTTACATACCACTAAGAATAGTCGTAAGATAGATAATCTGGGGATGCCGGTTATAACTAACAGTCGGGGTATGCCTACGGTTTTACCTAATGGGGATCAACTCAGGATGTATCCCAAAGATTTTACAGGTGATACGACAAAAATGAAAAAAACAAATGTGAAGAAATGAAATCAATTATTAGCAGAGCATATCAAAAAGACATGACAAAGGGTTGTTGGTTAGTTATGGATGGCAGCGTTATGGATTATAAATGTGTGACACTTGAATTACCTGATTTGGGAAATCAGCACAACATATCCTGCATACCAGAAGGTATTTATGATGTTGAAAAGATCAATCATCCAGAGAAAGGATGGTGTTTCAGCGTACTTAATGAACCAAACAGGGAAGGTATATTGATTCATAAAGGGAACTTCACAAAAAATACTCTTGGATGTATTTTGGTCGGCAGCTATTTTGAGGACATAAATGGTGATGGTGTGCTTGACGTAGCAGAATCAAAAAAAGCAATGGATAGATTATTGGGCATCCTCCCTTCAACTTTTAAACTCTATATATTATGACTTTGTTTGAAATGTATAATTTATTGAACTACATAGTCAATAAAGATTTTGACGGGAATGTTATTACACCAGAAAGATTCCAGCAACTCATAAAGGTTGTTAATATTGATCTTTTTCGGAACAAGTACGGACTGCCAGAGGAATATCAACCAGGGAAACCTATACCGAGGGAATATGTGGAGATCACTTTAAAAGTAACAGATGACTTAAAGGTGTTCAAGAAATTTCTTCCAAATGTATCATTGGTTAATGGGGTGTTGCCCTATCCTTCAGATTATGCTCACAGGGACGAGATCATTTATAATTTCGCCATAAACATCAATAAGAAACTCACAGTCCTTCCAAGAGGTGTGGAGATACTTCGGGAAAGCCAACTTGCTACAAGGCTTGGAAACTACACCAAAAGACCAACACTAAGAATGCCAGTAGGAGCAGTAAGGCAGGATGGTATTCATATCTGGCCATGGGAAGTATCAGAACTGAATCCTGTCCCAATCTCAAGCGTGGACTTTGCGTATTTCCGCTGGCCTCGTGATCCTGTGTTTGCATATATTCAGGGAGATGGTTTTATCACATACGATGCTGCGAACTCAATCGAAGTAGAATGGCCTCAAGATGAGCATATAACGCTCATTGCTCTTATGCTAAAATATATCGGTATCAATCTTCGTGAAGCCGATATAGTACAGATCGCTAATCAACAACTTAACACCGGACAATAATGGCACCATGGAAATCTGAGGCTCAAAGGAGATGGGGGCATACTTCTGCAGGAATGAAAGCCCTTGGAGGAAAAAAGAAAGTAAAGGAGTGGGATAAGGAATCAAAAGGACGGTCTCGTCCTGAGAGAGTTCATAAGAAAAGAAAGTAAACCATGAAAGTAATAGAACTGGTTGATCTGGTGCAAGACTACTTTGCAAATGACATCATTGGTGATCAGAAGGCTGTTTATTCCCCGAATGTCATTATTGGTCATTTGCGGAATGTATTCAACCAGATCATCTACGAAACATGGGAAAAAGGTAAGAGGGAAAGCGATTTCAGTCAACTGGATGGATGGACACGAACTTATACCATTGACGTGCAAAGCCAGACCGGGACAAAAGCATATTGCTTTCTGCCTTTCACTCCTGTACAGTTACCTGATGGCATGGGTATAAGAAGTGTTATGAATAGTGCGGACAATACTAATGTTTTTGCACCGATAGAAAGCGGAGCAAATGTAGTATTTGCAGAACTGGAAGTGGACATAATGGACACTACGCCAACATATCGTCTGGAACAGAGCAATATGAATACTGGCGATGGCGAGCCTAGTCATATTCTGAAATTGGAAAGACTGCCTATTATACCGGCAATAACACAGGTGGATGTGGTATTGATTGTCAACATGGAGCAACTCGGAGACTATGATGATGTGGCATTACCTTCTGGTATGGAAGATACGATTGTACAGAGGGTGATTGACGTGATGAGCCACAAACCACCACAGGCAGACACATTAAATGACATGGAACCTTCAGCAAACATTTTATAAACCATGAGTACAGCAAATCCGAAAACAGCAGGAGTAGTAACTATCAGATATATAGTCATGTCTGTGTTAAACAGACTTGGCGATTATTCCATGAAACAGTATAAACGATTGGTACAAATCGCAATTGAGGGATTTACTGAATTGTCATTGTGGCATTTAAACTCTGTTGAAGTTGTATATATTCACATGAGTACTGCTAAGACCGTTTCATTACCAAGAGATTTTGTGGATTACGTTAAAATTGGGATTCCTATAAATGGACAACTTAGAATACTGACAAGGAAAGATAGTATTATTTTACCAAGAGTTTTTGATGATACGCAGGTGCCAATAGGAAATATAATGGTAAATAGTGCTAATAGTAGCATATCTAATGCGATTTTTTTTAGTGATCATTGGCGTAATGGGCAATTTGTGGGTGGATTATTTGGATTGCCCGGAGGGATTGATGGAGTATATTATCGTATTGACAGAGAAATGGGACAAATAGTATTTTGGGGAGAAAATACACCACGGTCGGAGATTGTTCTGGAATATATTTCTTCTGGTGTAAAAGAATCGGGAGGGACACTTATACCAAGAGAAGCCGTTCCTGCACTCAGGACATACGTTGAATGGCAGATGATCTCCATGGACATGACAGGATTTATGACAGGGAGAGCGCAGCAGAAAGCAATAATGGCAGAAATATCCAGAAGAAAGCAAGAACATGAAGAAGCAGTTAATATGCTCAGATCGTTTCAGAATAGTTTTACAATCGAAGAATTAAAACGCGCATTGTACAGTACTTATCAACAAGGTCCCAAGAGATGAAATTATCAGGCATATATCAAATTCAATCTAAAATTAAACCAGAGCGATGCTATATTGGTAGTGCTATACATATTTCAAATAGATGGACTAAACATTTATCTGAATTAAGGCTTAATAGACATCATTCAAGAAAATTACAACTCCATTATAATAAATATGGCGAATCTGATCTACAATTTTCGGTTTTGCTTGGATGTGAAAAAGAAGATTTATTGGGTGATGCTTCAAGAAGGATATGGGAATTGAAGAAGATAAAAAAACAGATTGATAATCAGGAGGCTTCAATATGCAACTGAAGTCTCTCCATAAATTTACTGGAGGTCTTAATAAAGACGATACACCTGCCTTGATTCCCGAAGGAGATTACACAGACTTACTTAATAGTCGCACATTATCTTCAGATGAGGAAAATCAATCAGGTAATGCAGAAACGTTACAAAGCGAAATTTCCGTATTAATCAATCCCGATACACTCATTACCTATTATGGTGCTGCCATTGGTGGTGAATTTATTTACCAAGGATTTGATATTGCGGTGATTGGTACTCAGACATGGATGAAAAGGAACTATTCTGCCGATTATCCCGGGAGCAAGGTCTATAATGATGATGAGGCTAATAGGTCAATATATGGAGGTCTGTACACGCATGATATGATAATGGAAGCAGATTTCTGTCCTCCCGGATGGCATGTACCTACTGAAGCAGAGTTTGAAACTCTGTTGACATATCTTGGTGGACTGATGCTTGCAGGTGGTAATCTTAAAGAGGTAGGTGATTCACATTGGACTCCTCCAAATACAGGAGCGCAGGACATTGCATCATTTCGGTCATTACCGGCAGGTGGGTTTGATAATGTTTTTGAATATTTGGGATTAAAGGGGTTGCTGTGGCTCGCTGATGATGGAGCACCTCTAGCACCTGTGGCTCTGGATGCAAGTAATATACAGCCATTCTCATTCAGTGCTAATTGGCAGATAACAGATGGTGCAACAGGTTATAGACTCGATGTGGCTACTGATAGTGCGTTTAGCTCAATGGTAAGTGGATATGATGATCTCGATGTAGGAGATGTTTTGACACTTCCAATAACGGGATTATCAAAGGTCACAAACTATTTTTATCGGGTAAGAGCATATAATGAGGTTGGCGCAAGCGATAATTCCAATATAATTACTTTACAGACAACGAATACAGGGATCTCGCCTACTCCTTATGCTGGTTATGGTGCTTTATATAATTGGTTTGCAGTGAACTATAATGTTGGCGGTGCTAGTATTGCACCTGCAGGATGGCACGTGCCAAGTGATGCTGAGTGGGTTACTTTGGAGAACTATTTAGGGTCTGCTTTAGTGATTGGTAACGATTTAAAAGAAGCAGGTTTGGTTCATTGGGATCAAGATACAGGAGCAGATAATTCAAGTGGATTTACTGCCTTAGGAGCAGGATTACGTGATCAATCTGGTGATTTTTTAAATTTGAACTATGTAGGTGGATTTTGGGCATCTGATTTAAGTGATGTTTCTCATGCGCTTGATAGGGAACTTAATAGTGATTCTACTATTTTTATAACAAATGCTTCATTATTAAAGATAGGTTGGTCTATTCGTCTCATCAAAGATGATTCTATTGATCCTGGGACAATGGTTGATTATGATGGGAATCTTTATAATACAATCAAAATAGGTGATCAGGTATGTATGGCAGCAAACCTCAACGTAACACATTATAATGATGGTACTCTTATACCAATAATAACCGACAACACAGCATGGGCAGCGTTAACGACTGATGCAATGTGCTGGTATGACAATATTCCAGATAATTCAATTCCAATAGTAACAGATGACGACATGAAATATTTACAGACAAAAGATTTAAGTGCAGGAGTTACCACAGATGTAACTACTACATTAACTACAGGACAAGAACCATATAATGTGTTTGTCCTTGATGCTGACGGAAATGACATAACCTCACTTATAGGAATAAGCATTGAACTTCTTGGAGGTGTGTATGTATTACATATAGACACCCTTAATGAGTATCTTGGAGCAAAAATTAAAATCATATACTAAGATGAAAAAACTATCATTATTAATTTCTTTTCTGATTATTCTGGCAATATCATGTACTGCTCAGAAATGGTATCCTGTCTCATATAAAGCCTATTTTACAGACAGCACTAAGTATGCAAAGCCTATAAGATATATGGGCACTCTTTTAACTCCTACGGCAGCAGAATTTAATTTATTGCATGGTCTCACAGCGACAAATGCTGAACTTATATATGTTCATGGAGTGACGAGTGCCATACAGACACAACTTAATGCTAAGCAAGCGACATTGGTAAGCGCAACCAATATCAAAACAGTTGGTGGTATATCTCTATTAGGATCGGGTGACATACCAACATCAGGGGCAGGAACAGTTACATCAGTAGCCGTGACTACTGCCAATGGTGTTTCGGCAAGTGTGGCTAATCCAACAAGTGCTGCAAACCTTACATTTATTCTTGGTGCAATAACTCCTGCAAGCGTAAACAGTGTTGTTGTCTCAGGAGGTTCTACACCGAGGCTTACAGTAACAGGAACAACGGCTGTATCAGGAACGAACACCGGAGATAATGCTATAAATAACCTTTATAGTGGGCTTGTAACAAATGCTACACACACAGGAGATGTGACGGGGTCTGGAGCATTAACAATAGCCAATGGAGCAGTAACACTTGCTAAGATGGCTAATATGGCAACAGCATCCTTTATTTATCGTGCAACAGCAGGAACGGGTGCACCAGAAGTTACATCTCTTGCTACTGTAAAAACAGCATTGGGATTAACTGGAACAAACACAGGCGATCAGACAAGTATTACGGGTAATGCGGGAACAGCAACCAAATGGTACGCTCCAATACTTGTTAATAATATATCTGTTGATGGTTCAGCAGATGTAACTATACCAAGTAACATTACTGCCACTGTTGATGGGTATGTAATGACTGTTGCTTCTGGACTTTGGACATGTGCTGCCCCGGCAAGTGTAACAATCTCTGCAAGGGTTGATTCAATTGTTGCTGTATTAAAAGATACTATTCCTCTTGCTGATGTGGCAGTATTGAAACATGCAACCATAACACCTGAAACAAGTAGTTATGTTCTTCAACTTGCTGATGATGGCACAACTATAACAATGAATGTTGCTAGTGCAAATACATTAACAGTGCCTCTTAATTCCTCGGTAGCTTTTCCTATTGGGACAGTGATAAATATAGAATGTATAGGAGCAGGTAAAACAACCGTAGTTGCTACAGGAGGTGTTACAATAATTAGTAAGGGGAGTTATCTGGGGATAACAGTACTTGGGGACGCTTCCCTGCATAAGTTAGGTACAAATACATGGAAATTAATAGGAAGTCTTGAATAATGAAAATAGTAGTAATTATAATCGGTTTAATAGTTTTCTTTTGGTTTAGAAAACTTCTTATAGACATGGAAGAACAGCAGAGAGATACAGAATTTGATGGGTTTTATTAATAATACAACAATGAAGAAACTGTTAATATATTTATTACTACTATTTCTGACCATTAGTTTATCTGGTCAGAAAATAGGTATACTGGCTGCTTCTGCAGGCGGGTGTACTCAAAACCTTTTGAAATGGTCAGAGGTGATAGACCCTGCTTCATACGATGCATGGAGTGGGACTGGTATTGCCATTGTTCAGAATCAGGCAGTTGATCTTGCTGGTAATACAACGCTTGAGCAAATAACAACAAGCGGGACTGGTTATTATCTGGAATATGTTGACTGGTATTCCGGTGCAAGTCATTATATCACAGTGGTACCTGGGGTTACTTATTATGTTTCTTTTGATTGTACTAGGGGAACAATGACTAATTTGAAATGGTCAGTTTATGACCAAATCAACGATAATAATATAATTAGTCCAACAAGTTATTATTCTCAAACATCAACCACAGTTCATCGTGTTTCGTTACAGTTTACTGCTCCTGCTGGTTGTACATTAGCTCATTTATATCCTATTTATGATTCAGGAGTTACCGGCACGGTGTTTATAGGCCGGATGCAAGTACAATCAAATGGTTCATGTTATATTCAAACAACAACTTCAATTATTACACCATGAGAAAATTACTTATTATTTTATTTCTTTTAATATTTTCGTTTGCTATAAAAGCACAACAGGTAGTTACTGTTCAAAACCAGTCTTTTGTATACGGCTCTTCTGATACCCAGGGATATAATGCTCAACAGACCGTGCCTACTACTTTTACTTTTATGAACAATAGCTTGCAGTCAGCTACAATTAATATGTATATGTTGCAGGCCGGTACTGATAATGATGTGGACAATGGTACTTATGACATGTTGGATGGAGAGGTTATAACTGGAAATAAATTTACATGGGTAGGCACAGTAGTTGATAATCAACTTGTGCATGGTTGCATGGTGCATAATAATATTAATGCACTTGTTAAATATAATTATTTTGATAATATGCCATCTGGGATTATCTGTAAATCACTTGGTAATACGTATACATCAAATGGATGGGCATATAATGTTTTTCAGGGAGATGCTTTAGTGTGTTGCTATTTATTAGGCATTAATAATGTTCCTATATATAATAATACATTTTATAATACAAGTCCTACTTTTACTAACAATTTAGTAAGAGGAACATGGAGGGGAATAGTCCATGTCTATTATAATAGCCAAAACAATATGAATCCAGGTTATCCTGCAACTAATATAAAAATTAAGAATAATATCTTTTATACAAAATATCAGATTTATAATATTGTTGTCAACGGTAGTGATTATTATAATGGAGCATCTCCGAGTGGATGTTTAACGGGTTTTGAATCAGATTACAATATCTTTTATTGCGAAGCAGGCACTCCATTATTTGAATATTTGGGTGTTCAGAAAACATTTTCTCAATGGCAGGCATTAGGATACGATACACATTCAGTTGTTGTTAATCCTAATTTTAATAATACTACTGATTTAGTTCCATCTAATCGTCAATCAATTAATTATGGTACTGATTTAGGTTCTACATGGAACACGGGACTTTCAACATCGGCTGTATGGACGGTAAATTCTGCACCAGCAACATCAGTACAGAATGGCACATGGCAGGTCGGAGCAAGAGTTTATGCAGCAATAGGTGTAACAACACCAACTGTCACTACAACTGCTATCACTTCGATAACCTCAACAACGGCAATGAGCGGTGGTACGGTTACTCAGGATGGTGGTGCAGCTATTATCTATAGAGGAGTATGTTGGAAAACAAGTTCCGGACCTACTAATGTGAATAGTCATACCACTGATGGTACTGGAACAGGATCATTCACCAGTTCAATAACGGGATTAACAAATGGTGTTACTTATTATGTTCGTGCCTATGCAACTAATAGTGCAGGTACAGCGTATGGAGCAGAGGCATCCTTTACAACCACATCAAGTTCTAGTCCTACTTATTATGTAGCTGCTACAGGAGGTAGTGATAGCAATGCCGGGACAATTAGTAATCCTTGGGCAACGATTGACTATGGTGTTAATCATATAGCTGCCGGGAACATTCTTTATGTCAGAGGTGGAACTTATACACCTACAGGTTATGTGTCAAACGGCAATCAATGTGCGGTAGCTGTAAGTGGTAAGAATGGAACATCAGTCAACTATTATCAGGTATATGCCTATCCGGGTGAAACACCTATTATGGATTGTACAAATCTTACGTCAACTTCTTACAATCGGATAGGAATAGGAATCTTTGGTTCTTCATACTGGCACATTAAAGGCATAGAAGTTAAAAATTGTAATCAACTTTCTACAGGATCGCATTGGGGTGGTCAGGGAGTGTATATTGAAAGTTCAAATCATATTAATATTGAACAATGTAATTCTCATAATAATGGTGGTCCAGGAATGGGGGTAAGGGTTCCTTCGGGTGATGAATGTAATTTTCTTAACTGTGATTCGCATGATAACTATAATCCTTATGGTTCGCAAGGTGATGCCGCAGATGGTTTTGATGTAGGATTTTGTTCTAATGATTATGTCATCAGATTAACAGGATGTCGGTCGTGGAACAATAGTTCTGATGGTTTTGATATGTTTCAAGAGCAGGGTTATAGTGGCATATATATCTTAACAAACTGTTGGGCATGGCATCAGGGATATGCGTTGGATGAAACAACACCGGTAGGAGGAGGAGGCAATGGCTTTAAATTTGGTGCAGACCCTCAGAATTATACGGGAGTTACAAAGAGAACAGCAATAAATTGTGTTTCCTATAATAACAGAATGGTAGGATTTTCACAACAGTCAGCAGATGTAAAGATGATTTTATATCATAATGTGTCTTACTTGAATGGCATACAGGGGTACGAGTTTCAATATTTTGCTTGTGCAGATATTTTAAAAAACAATATCAGTTTTAATAATGGTTCAAATGATATTTTTCAAACATCCACTCAAACAGCAGATCATAATAGTTGGAACGGTCATACAGTTACTAAGGATGATTTCACAAGCATAAGTAGTTCGTCATTAACTGCATCCCGTCAGGCAGATGGTAGTTTGCCAGTAATAGGATTTTTACATCTTGCTTCAACTTCTGGATTAATAGGGACAGGAGTGGCAATTACTGGTCAGACTCTTGATGGTGATAAACAGTTATGGAACAGCCCACCATCAATAGGTGCATTTGAGTATAATCCAAAAGGTGCTGTGCTGGTAACAGGAATAAGTGTCTCTGGTGCTAGTAATGCCACAACAATAACAACTAATGGTGGAACACTTCAGATGAGTGCTCTTATAACCCCTTCAGATGCCACAATACAGGTAGTTACCTGGTCAGTAATAAATGGCACAGGAACAGGTACAATTAGTAGTTCTGGCCTATTACAAGCAACAGGCAATGGTACTGTGACGGTAAGAGCAAGTGCCACAGATGGATCGGGTGTCTATGGAGATAGAGTAATAACAATATCGAACCAGAGCACAGTAATATTAACGCAGGATATTACTATTAATAGTGCTGGTAGCGCAACTACAATAGTAACGAATGGGGGGACATTACAGTTCTTTGTTACGGCAGTCGTACCTACAAATGCTACTGATCAGACAGTCAATTGGAGTGTCGTGGCAGGGACAGGGACAGCAAGCATAAGTAGTTCAGGACTTCTGACTGCTTCCGGTAATGGTACGGTAACTGTATGGGCTTATGCTCATGATGGGTCGGGAGCCTATGATTTCAAGCAAATAACAATTTCTAATCAGGGTGCAACAGTTGTTTTGACTTCCGATATTACGATCAATAGTGCAGGGGGGGTGACAACAATAACAACGAAT
>Ga0187878_1000332_pt1 | contig 56622 bp, 46 predicted proteins | sample June2016WEW_17_1_FD_132979 | JGI IMG/M metagenome (GOLD analysis project Ga0187878, IMG submission 132979) | Peatland microbial communities from SPRUCE experiment site at the Marcell Experimental Forest, Minnesota, USA - June2016WEW_17_150 | ecosystem: Environmental > Terrestrial > Soil >... | reverse complement strand
ATCCGCGCCGCTTCCACCCAGGTAGGTGGAGTAGACCAGCGCGTTGCCCGCCGGCGTCAGTTTCGTCACGAAAGCGTCGAAGGGTGCTCCCTGGAATGTCGCCTGGTACGCCGACCGGGTGGGGAAGTTGGCTGAGTCCGTGGGCCCCGTGACGTAGGCCGAGCCTGCCCCGTCCACCGCGATCCCGTGGCCCGAATCATGACCGTATCCACCCAGGTAGGTGGAGTAGACCAGCGCGTTGCCCGCCGGCGACAGTTTCGTCACGAACACGTCGTTAGTTCCCTGCAATGTCGCATGGTATGCCAACTGAGTGGGGAAGTTGCTTGAAGAGGTAATCCCCGTGAGGTAGGCCGAGCCCGCCCCGTCCACCGCGATCCCGTAGCCATAATCGTCGCCGCTTCCACCCAGGTAGGTGGAGTAGACCACTGCGTTGCCCGCCTGAGTCAGTTTCGTCACGAAAGCGTCATACCCCCCCTGGTTTGTCCCCTGGTACGCCGACCGGGTGGGGAAGTTCGTCGAAGCCGTCGACCCCGTGACGTAGGCCGAGCCCGCCGCGTCCACCGCGATCCCGGGGCCCACCTCACCCCCGTTTCCACCCAGGTAGGTGGAGTAGACCAGCACCACCGGGTCGATGCGCAACTCCCGCTTCCGGTCGTAGTTCGCTAGCTCGAAGCGCACCCGGTTGCGCGCCACCATCGCGTACCGCGCCCCCACCTCGACCCGCTTCCCGCCGATCTCCTGATACACCCGAGGCGGCTGCTGCCGCACCTCCCCCAGCGCCGTCCGCAGCACCAGCTCCCCGCCCGCCTCCACTTCCACCGACTCGACTCCCTCGTAGGCCACCTGGATCTGCTTGGGGTCCGCCCCCGGCCCCACCACAAAGTCGTACTCCAACTGGCGCTGGTTCCCGTACCACTCCAGGTCGATGCCCGGGTACACGCCCTCGTACCGGATGCGCGCGTAGTGCGGCACGTCCGTCCGCCACTTCTTCGGATCGTTGCCGATGAAGTAGTTGCTGACACCGGGCAGCTTCTCGAGTCCCGCGGCTTGGCGCGGTTTCATGGCTCCCGCCAGCTTCATCCGCACCACCGCCTGCTCGCTCCGGCCCAGCACCATGACGGCTTCGGTATCGGTGAAGAAAGTGGTCATCCCCCGGCCGTGGGTCAAAAACCGCACTTCGGGGGCTGTCTGGCCGAGATTCGGCTCAAGAGCCGATGGCAGGTTTCCGTAGTTGCCGTCCAGACAAACCGGCGCGCCCTGAGGTGCGCGGTTCGGAATCGGGATGGATGGTCGCCGCAGCCGGCCGGTTTCCGCGGTTGGGGAGGCTGCTGGAAGAACCATCAGGAAGGCCGTCAAGCGAACCCATTTCCACCTGCGTGATACTCGCATAAGACGCCTCCGGAGCGGAATCCATCTTACTCAGGAGGTGCGGCCAAGTCAACGGGTTTCCCAAGACCTTGCCTGCCGGTGTATAATCGTCAGTAGATGATGAGCCGATGGAGTGGGCGAAAGCCCACTTTTTTGTTGGCCGGCCGGGATGTCGGGAACGCATGAACGACGCGGTCGTCGCCCGAGTGACGGAGATCGCTGAACGTGTCGGCCAATCTGAAGGGATAGAAATCGTCGAGGTGCGGCTCCTCGGCGGGGGCAGTCGGCGGGTGCTGAAAATCGTGATCGATAAGCCAGGCGGGGTTTCTCACGCGGACTGCGAGACGGTCACGCAGCAGGTGGGGACCATCCTGGACGTCGAGGATGTGATCCCCGGCGGCAGGTACACCTTCGAGGTGAGTTCCCCGGGGATCGAGCGGCCGCTCACCAAGCCGCGCGATTTCGAGCGGTTTGTGGGCCGGAAGGCCCGGGTGACCCTGCGCCAGCCGGTCGAGAGCCGGCGGCAGTGGGAAGGAACCCTGGCGGGCCTGTCCGGCGACGTGGTGACGCTGGAACCTGAGCCCGGTACGAGTATCCGCTTCGCCCTCCATCAGGTCGAGAAAGCGAACCTGAAAATCGACTGGTAATCTCCTGACAGCATTGAAAAGAGGAATACCTTGGGAACGATCTACCAATCCATAGAGATTCTGAGCAAAGAAAAGGGCATTGACCCGCAGATCGTGGTGGACGCGGTCAAGGACGCGATGCTGATTGCCGCCAGAAAGCACTACCACACCGAGGAGAACCTGATCGCGGAGTTCGACGAACAAACCGGCGCCATCCATGTCTTTGCGGTGAAGAAGGTGGTCGAGACGGTGGAGGATCCCATCAACCAGTTCACGCTCGAGGAGGCGCGCCGCGTCAATCCGGAGGCCGAGCTGGGCTCGGAGATTCGCATCCCCAAGTCCACCGATCTGCTGGGCCGCATCTCGGCGCAGACCGCCAAGCAGGTGATCCTGCAAAAGGTGCGGGAAGCCGAGCGCGAGACCGTCTACCAGGAATTCTCCGGCCGCGTGGGCGAGCTGGTGAACTGCACGGTGAAGCGCGTCGAAGGTCAGGACCTGGTCGTCGACATCGGGAAGACCGAGGCCCGCCTGCTCAAGAAGGAGCAGTCCAAGCTGGAGAGCTTCAGCGTCGGCGACCGCGTGCGCTGTGTCATCCGCAGCGTCGAGAAGAGCGGGAAGAACCCAGGCGTTCTGGTATCGCGCGCCGCCCCCGAGCTGGTGGTGCGCCTGTTCGAGCAGGAAGTGCCCGAGATCTACGACAACACCGTGAGCATCAAGGCGTGTGCGCGGGAAGCCGGCGAGCGCACCAAGATCGCCGTCCACAGCCGCGACCGCGACGTGGACTGCGTCGGGGCCTGCGTGGGCATGAAGGGGATGCGGGTGCAGTCGATCATCCGCGAACTGCGCGGCGAGAAGATCGACATCATCGAGTTCTCCGAGGACCCGGTCGCCTTCGCCACCCACGCGCTCAGCCCCGCCAAAATCAGCCGCGTCAGCATCGTCGATCCGAACGAGAAGCACATGGAGGTCATCGTGGACGACTCCCAGCTTTCGCTCGCCATCGGCAAGAAGGGCCAGAACGTGCGCCTTGCGGCCAAACTGCTGGGCTGGAGAATCGACATTAAGAGCGAAGAGGAGAAGCGCCAGGAGGTCGAGTCGCAGATGGCCGCGCTGGTGGTGTCCGGCGCGCCGGTCTCGGTGCTGATCGACCATGGCCTGGGCGAGAAGGTGGTGGAGAAACTGCTCGAAGCCGGCATTGGCACGATCGAGAGGCTCGGCTCCATGACTCCCGAGCAACTGGAAGAGATCTCCGGCATCGGGCCGAAGACCGTCGAGACCATTCAGGTGGCGGTGAACAGCTATTACGCGCAGTTCGAAGAGGCCGTCCCGCCGGAGACGGAGCAGGCCGCGGAAGGGCCGGAGACCCTCGCCGCAGCGCCCGACGAGGGTGCCGCGGCGCCGGGCCTCGAGCCCGCGACGGCGGCGCAGGAGGAGGGTGCGGCAGAGCCGGCCGCCGAGGCCGCAGCGGCAGCGCAGGAGGAGAGCGCGGCTGCTCCGGGCGCCGAGCCCGCCGCCCCGCAGGTGGAGGCCCCCAAACCGGAGGAGGCCCCGGAGTCCTGTGCACCCGAATCGGACGCCTCTCCGAAAACCGAATAGATTTCATTGGATTTGATACGATAAAGGTCTCGGATTGGAAAACCCGGAGGTTAGGAGCAAAGCTGACAGGCTGGTGTGTGGCGGAGTCTCGCAAGGGGCTGACGCGCACGGTCGTGGTGTGCTCCCCTGGTACGGCCGCCGATTGAATGTATGAAGAAGATTCGTATCAACGAGCTGGCGCGGGAATGCGAGCAACCCAATAGCGTGATCATCGCCATTCTGCCGGAGTTCGGCGTTACCGAGAAGAAGACGCATTCCAGCTCGATTGACGAAGACGTGGCCGACGCGATCCGCCGGCATTACGGCGTCTTCGTCGAGCCCCGGGCGCCCGAGATTGCGGCCGAAGCACGGGAGCCCGCGCCCGCGGCGGCCGCCGAGCCGGGCGTGGCGGAAGCCGAGTCCGCGGCGAAGCCCGCTCCGGCGCCAGCCGAGCCGTCCGCCGCTGGCGTGGACCAGGCCCCCGAGATGGCGCCGATCGGCCCCGCGTTTCCTCCCGGTCTGACCACCGAGGAGATGATGATCGCGCGTCCGGCGGCCCACCCGCTGCGTCCGCCGCTGGCCACCCGCCGCGGCCTACAGCCGGAGCCGGCAGCCGTGGCGCCTCCGCCAGCGGGCGTCACGTTGGCGCCCGCTCCTACAGCGCGCGCCGCGCTCCCTGTGGCTGCCAGGCCGCTTCCGACTCCCCGCCCCGGCCAGATCATCTCCGGTCCCCGGCAACCCTATCCCGCGGCGCCGGCGGAAGCGCCGCCGCGAACGGCCCGGCCGTCGCAAGCCAGCCGTCCGGCTGCGTCCGCGGCCCCGCCGCCCGCGGCCCCGCAGCCAACTCCGCCCGCCGCCGTGGTGACTTCCCGGCCCAACCTGGCAGGTCAGCCGGCAGCCCGGCCCGTGGTCCCGCCGCGCCCCGATCTGGTCGCCCGGCTGGCGCAAACCAAGGCGGTGCCCGGCCAGCCGCAGCCCCGGCCCGGCGCGCCCCTGCGCCCGGCTACGGCGCCCGTCCCCGGCCAGCCGATCTACAAGGGGCCGATCCGCCCCGGCCCGGCCTTCGTTCGAACCCGTCCAGGCGCCCCCGGAGCGCTCGTTCCCCGGACCCGCGGCCTGCATCCGACTTCGCCCCTGCGCCCCGAGCCCGGAGTCGTGCCGCTCCTGGATCAGCAGCGCCGGGCCCAGAAGGACCGCGCCCGGCCGGTGATCGACCGCGAGGCCGAGCGCGAGGGGAAACTCCTTCACGTCCCCATTTCCCGGCGCGAAGAGTTCGCCAAGCTCGCCGAGGGCAAGCAGATCACCATCGCCGAGGGCATCACCGTCAAGGAACTCTCCGAGAAGCTCGGCATCAAGGCCAACCTGGTCATCAAGAAGCTGGTGGACCGCAAGATCTTCGCCACCATCAACCAGACTCTGGACGTCAAGCTGGCCGAGGAGCTGGCGCAGGAATTCGGCGCCATCAGCTCGCGGGTCAGCTACGAGGAGGAAGCCACCCAGGCGGAGGTCCTGCAAGCCGACGAGGAAGGCGGCCCCGTCAAGCGCGCTCCGGTGGTCACCATCATGGGCCACGTGGACCACGGCAAGACGTCGCTGCTGGACGCGATCCGGCTCAGCAACGTGGTGGACAGCGAGGCCGGGGGCATCACGCAGCACATCGGCGCCTACCAGGTGGACAAGAACGGCCGCCGCATCTCCTTCATCGACACGCCGGGCCACGAAGCCTTCACCCGCATGCGCGCCCGCGGCGCCAAGGTGACCGACGTGGTGGTGCTGGTGGTGGCCGCCGACGATGGCGTGATGCCGCAGACCATCGAGGCCATCGATCACGCCCGCGCGGCCCAGGTGCCGATTATCGTGGCGATCAACAAGATCGACAAGGCCGACGCGCAGCCCGAGCGCGTCAAGCAGCAGCTCTCCGACCGCGGCCTGGTGCCCGAGGAGTGGGGTGGAGACACCGTCATGGTGCCCGTCTCCGCCCGCACCAAGCAGCACCTCGACCTGCTGCTGGAGATGATCCTGCTGGTCTCCGACCTCCAAGACCTGAAGGCCAATCCGAGCCGGCCGGCGCTGGCCACGGTGCTGGAGGCGGAGCTGGACCGCGGCCGCGGCCCGGTGGCCACGGTGCTGGTCCGCAACGGCACGCTGCACGTGGGCGACTACTTCATCTGCGGCTCGGTGTTCGGCAAAGTGCGCGCGCTCTACGACGACCGCAGCCTGCCGATCAAGGAAGCCGAACCCTCCCAACCCGCCGAAGTGCTCGGGCTGGAGTCGCTGCCCGAGGTCGGGGACACCCTGCAAGTGGTCACCGACACGGCCAAGGCCAAGCAGATTGTGATCTACCGCGAGTCCCGGGCCCGCGAGCAGGCCATGGCCAGGAGTTCCCGCATCACCCTCGACCAGTTGCACCAGCAGATCAAGGAGGGCGAGGTCAAGGAACTCCGCATCATCCTCAAGACCGACGTCGGCGGCAGCGCCGAGGTGCTCTCCGACACCCTGCAAAAGCTCTCCAACGACAAGGTGAAGATCCGGGTGATTTCTAGCGGCGTGGGCGCCATCACCGAGACCGACGTGCTGCTGGCCTCGGCCTCCAACGCCATCGTCATTGGGTTCAGCGTCCGCCCCGACCGCAACGCCAGCGCGGTGGCCGAGCAGGAGAAGGTGGACATCCGGCTGCACACGATCATTTACGACCTCACCGACGAGATCAAGCGGGCCATGACCGGAATGCTCGAGCCGGTCTTCAAGGAGGTTTACCGCGGCCGCGCCGAGGTGCGCGACACCTTCCGCATCAGCAAGGTCGGCACCATCGCCGGCTGCCTGGTGATCGACGGCTCGGTGACCCGCGACAGCGAGATCCGCGTGCTGCGCGACAACGTCGTCATCTACACCGGCAAGATCGGTTCGCTCAAGCGGTTCAAGGACGATGCCAGCGAGGTCCGCAGCGGCGTGGAGTGCGGCATCGCGATCGAGAACTTCAACGATGTCAAGCTGGGCGACGTGCTGGAAGCGTTTGTCACCGAACGCGTGGCCCCGGAAGTTCTCGTCTGATCCGGCAATGGCTAGCATCGGCGTCCTCACCCTGGAGATGAGGCTGAACGACGCGCACTCCCTCAAGGACAAGCGCCACGTCGTGCAGAGCCTCAAGGAGCGCCTGCGGCACAAGTTCAACGTGGCGGTAGCCGAAATCGATTGCCAGGAGCTGTGGCAGCGCGCCGTGGTCGCCGCCGTGACCGTGTCCAGCGACCACGGGCATGCCGCCGCCCTCCTCCAATCGGTCGAAAAGGAGGCCGCCTCGCTGTTGGGCGGCGAGCTGGTGAGCGCCACCGTAGAGTGGCTGGAGTAATTCGCCATGGATGCCCACCGCGCCCACCGCGTCTCCGAGGCGCTGCGGGAAGAACTGGCCGAGATCATCGAGTACGAGCTGTCGGACCCGCGCCTGTCCGGCGTGACCGTGACCGGAGCGCAGGTCACCCCGGACCTGCGGCACGCCCACGTCCTGATCGTCTCCGGGGGCACAGCCGACCAGGGCCGCCAGGCGCTGGAGGCGCTCGAGCACGCCTCGGGCTACCTTCGCCGGGAACTCTCCAGCCGCCTGCGGTTGTGGCGCATCCCCGAGCTGCATTTTGCAGCGGATGAGCCTTCCGGGGCTGCCAGCCGGGTCGAGGAGCTCCTGGAGCGGGTGCGGAAAAGCCGAAAAAAAGATCCAGGGAACAGCGAGAAATAGCCCATCAGATGTCACATTTCGTGCTACTTTTGTTTCTGTTGGCGCCGGGGGCGCTGCTCGGCCACGACCGTCGGGGAGCGGCCGTCCAGGCTGCACCCAGCGAACTGCTGCGGCTCGAGGAGAGCATCGATGCCATGGGCTCCAGCTACACCGTGGCGCTGTACGGTTACGACCGCAGCCGGATGCTGGCCGCCATGGAAGCTGCGTTCGAGGAGCTGCGGCACCTCGACGGGTTGCTCTCCAACTACCGGCCCGAGAGCGACCTCAGCCAGGTCAACCGGCTCGCGGCCGAGCGTCCGGTGAAGGTGACGCCCGAGTTCTTCGAGTTTCTGGAGAGGTGCCTGGAATACAGTCGCCAGAGCGAAGGCGCTTTCGACATCAGCGTCGGTCCGCTGATGAAGGTGTGGGGGTTTTACAGGGGCGCCGGCCGGCTGCCCCGCCAGGAGGAGGTGGACCGGGCGGTTCAGAAAGTGGGTTATCGGAACATCCTGCTCGACGCTGGGAACCGGACGGTGCGCTTCGCCCAGCCGGGTGTGGATCTGGATCCGGGAGGCATCGGCAAAGGCTACGCGGTGGACCGCATGGTGGAAGTCCTGAAAGAGAACGGCATCACTTCCGCGCTGGTCTCGGCGGCGGGCAGCAGCATTTATGCGCTCGGCGCGCCGGATGGCGGCAAGGGCTGGGAGGTCAAGATCCGGGACCCCAAGGACCGGCGGAAAACCCTCGAGGACCTCTACCTCAAAGATCAATCCCTGTCCACCTCCGGCGGCTACGAGAAGTTCTTCGTGGCCAATGGAAAGGTATACAGCCATATCATGGACCCCCGCACCGGGTATCCCGCCGCGGGCACACTGGCGGTTTCGGTGGTGGCCCCCAAGACCCTGGACAGCGAGGCCTGGACCAAGCCGTTCTTCATCCTCGGCCGCCGCTGGGCGGCTCAACACAAACCCAAGGAATTTCGCGTTTTCTTATGCGAGGACAAGGCGGAGCAGCCATGCGCATGGCTCCAATGAACAGCCGGTTCCTGGACGCTTGCCGGCGCCGTCCCACGGATGTGAGGCCCGTGTGGTTCATGCGCCAGGCGGGCCGTTATCTCAGGCAGTATCGAGAGATCCGCTCCAAGCACGGAATCCTGGAGATCTGCAAGCGGCCGGATCTGGCCGCCGCGGTGACTCTGCACCCCGTGGAGATTCTCGACGTCGACGCCGCGATCGTTTTCGCCGACCTGCTGTTGCCGGTCGAGCCCATGGGACTCAAGCTGAGGTTCGCCAGCGGCGAGGGCCCGGTGATCGAGAACCCGGTGCGGACCTCCGAGGACATCGATACGCTCTCGATCTCCAACACCGACGACCTGGGCTATGTGGGCGAATCCATCCAGATGGTGGTGAAGGCCCTGGCCGGGAAGGTCCCCGTGCTCGGCTTCACCGGCGCTCCGTTCACGCTGGCCAGCTACATCATCGAGGGGGGGGCGTCCCGCACCTTCCTCAAGACCAAGCGGATGATGTATTCCAACGAGACGCTGTGGCGGCGGCTGATGGGGAAGCTGGTGGACGTGCTGGGCCCGTTCGCTATCCTCCAGGTGGCCGCGGGCGCCCGCGCCATCCAGGTCTTCGATAGCTGGGTGGGGGCGCTCGGCCCCGACGACTACGTTCGCTACGTCGCCCCCTACTCGCGCGCGCTGATCGAGCGCATCCGCTCTACCGGCGTCCCGGTCATCCACTTCGGCACCGGCGCGGGCGGTTTCTTCCGCGAACTCCACGCGGCCGGCGGCGACGTTCTCGGCGTCGACTGGCGCGTCAACATCGATCAGGTCTGGATGGAAATCAGTTACCGCTCCGCCATCCAGGGCAACCTCGACCCGGCGGTCCTGTTCGCTCCGTTGCCGGAGCTGAAACTGCGCGTCCACGAGCTGCTGAAACGCACCGGCACCCGGCCCGGGCACATCTTCAACCTGGGCCACGGCGTCCTGCCGGAGACCCCGGTCGAGCACGTCAAGGCGGTGGTGCAGTTCGTCCGGGAATTCCGTCCGTGAGTGGGATAGGGATCCAGCCTTGTCCGCGTAAGGACGCCAGATGAAGCAGGCGGTACTGCTGCTCGCGCACGGGGCCCCGGAACGCCTCGAGGACATCGCCGAGTACCTGAACTGCGTGCGCGGCGGCCGGCCGACGCCCTCGAGAATTGTCGAGGAAGTCCGCCAGCGTTATGCGGAGATCGGCGGCGGCTCGCCGCTCCTGGCGCGCACCCGCGAGCAGGCCCGCGCGCTCCAGGCGCGGCTCGAGGTCCCGGTCTACTTCGGTATGCGCAACTGGCATCCCTTCATCCAGGAGACCATGGCGCGGATCCAGGCCGATGGCGTCGAGCGAATCGTCGCCATCTGCCTCGCCCCGCAGTACTCCAAGGCCAGCGTCGGGCTCTACTTTCGCCGAGTCCAGGAAGCCAAGCAGGAACTCGGCGCCGGCGCGGAAATCGTCTGGGCGAAGAGTTATCACGCGAACCCGTTGTTGATCCAGGCGTTCCACGAGCGGCTGAAGCCGCTGCTGCCCGCCGAAAAGGTTCTATTCACCGCCCACAGCTTGCCCCAGCGCGTGCTCGAGCGCGGCGACCCCTACGACACCGAGGCCAAGGCTACCGCCGCCGCCGTCGCCGCCCGCGCCTCGCTCGCCGCCTGGGATTTCGCGTATCAGAGCCAGGGTTTCTCCGAGGGAGAATGGCTCGGTCCTACCGTGGAATCGTGGCTTGACCGGTACGCTGCCGAGGGCGCCCGGGACGTGGTCCTGGCGCCCATCGGGTTCGTCTCGGATCACTTCGAGATCCTCTACGACGTCGATATCCTGTGCCGCGGCTACGCTCGGGATCGCAACATCCGTCTCCGCCGCCCCGAATCCCTGAACGACTCGGCCGCTTTTATCGCCGCCCTGGCCGAAGTCGCCAAACAGAAGCTATGCGCCGGGTGACGATCGTCGGGGGCGGGATTTCCGGCCTCTCTGCCGCCTACTACCTCTCGAAAGCGGGCACGCCCGCGACGCTGGTCGAGCGCCGGCCGCGCCTGGGCGGCGTCATCGAGACGGAAACGGCCCATGGCTGCGTGCTGGAAGCCGGCCCCGACAGCTTTCTCGCCGCCAAGCCCTGGGCGATGGAGTTGATTCGCGAGCTGGGCCTGGCCTCCGAGGTCATCGGCTCCAACGACCACCGCCGCGTCACCTACGTCCGCAAGAACGGCCGCCTGGTCCCGCTCCCCGACGGGTTGATGCTCATGATCCCCACCAAGGTATGGCCGCTGGTGAGCACCTCGCTGCTGGGCTGGCGCACCAAGCTGCGGATGGGGCTGGAGTGGTTCCGCCGCCCCACCGGCGCGCCAGGCCAGGACCAGTCGGTCGCCGGCTTCGTCGCCGCACACTACGGCAGCGAAGCGGTGGACTACCTGGCCGAGCCGCTGCTCGCCGGGGTGTACGGCGGCGACCCGAACCAGCTCAGCGTGGCCAGCGTGCTGCCGCGCTTCGTCGAGCTGGAAACCAGGTACGGCAGCCTGACCAAGGGCGTTCTGCACGAGCGCCGCAAAGCCGCCCGGGAGGCCAAGGGCCAACCGCTGTTCCGCACTCTCAAAGGCGGCCTCGGGCAGCTCGTAACCGCCGTCACGGCCGCCACGAACCCGAAGCCGGAAGTGCTGCATGCCACCGCCGAGACCGTGCAGCACACCCCGGAGGGCTGGCGCGTCCGGGTCGCCGGCGAGTGGATCGAAAGCGGAAACGTGGTCCTGGCTTGCCAGGCATACGAGGCGGGCGAGCTGCTGACCGGCGTCGACCCGGAACTGGCCGCGCTGCTCGACGCCGTTCCGTACACCTCGTCGATCACGCTCTCGCTGGGCTACGAGAAGGCGGGGTTCTCCCATCCGTTGAACGGGTTCGGATTCCTCGTCCCCAAGCGGGAGCGCCGCCGCCTGGTCGCCTGCACCTGGGTGGGCACGAAGTTCTCCTACCGCGTGCCGGACAACCTGGCGGTGCTGCGCTGCTTCCTGGGAGGCGAGGACGGGGCCGATGAAGCGCTCATCACGGCCGTGCGCGAGGAGCTTCGGGACATCATGGGAGTAACGGAGACCCCGCTGTTCACCCGCTTGGCCCGCTGGCCGCGCTCGATGGCGCAGTACACCGTGGGTCATCGTGATCGCGTGGCCCAGATCGAGGCTCGCGCCGCCGCCCTGCCGGGCCTCCACCTGGCCGGGAACGCCTACACCGGCATCGGCATCCCCGACTGCGTCCGCATGGGCAAACAGGCCGCGGAGCGGATCGCAGCCGGGCGGTGAGACCACGTCCTTGAAAACCCTGCGTGGGCAACCGCTCACCAAGCCAACGAGAGTTGCTCGGACTTCACGAACGATAGGTCCTGCGGGTAAAGTCTCTCGATACCTTGCCAGAGGGCAGCCGCCGGCACCCGGGCTAACTCATTGGGTTCCAGCTTGTGCAAGCCGCCACCGTAAACGCGTCCCTCGCGTAGAAGATCGCTGATGTCGATGGATTGAAGGTGTTGGAAGACGGCCGCCAGGAGTTCGGGGTGCTCTTCCACTGCCCTCTTCAGGGCACCTCTGGGATAGAGGAGCAAGTACACGTTGTGGGCTGTCGCCGCCGACTTGTTCCAGATCACCCGAAATGGTTTGCGGCCCGCGCCAGACCTACCCATGTAAGTGAACAGGAACGGCGCCGGCTCGCGCTTCTCCTGTGAGTACCATGGGCTTCGCCGACTGGCTAGATACGAAGCGTGGATGTCCCTTGCCTTGCCACTCTGAAGGTATCGCCAGAACTGCGCGTAACGGGCTTCAATCGCTGCTTCAGTCAAGTCGCAGTCGATCAGCGCGAGCCACAGAACGTTGGCGGGATACCCACGTTCACCCTTCTCCAGAACCTCGCTGTTCAAGTATCGCGGGTTCGGCAGGATCGGCCGCCTGCACTCTTCGGGGATCCCTTCCCGCATGGCCTCATCCTCGGTCAGGATGAAGAAGCCGTTGGCGCCGGTGGCAATCCCGCGCTTGACCGTGAACAGGTCTCCCAGTACGACCTGGCGCCCATCCGGAGAATTACCAGCTACCGCAGTCGGGAACGCCGTCCACTTCCGCGCCTTGCGTAGAATCTCGATGGGGATCATTGCGGTGCGGACGGGGGAGAGCAAGGACCCGCCGAGGGATATGCGCACTACATGATCATCCACCGGGCGTCTCTTGCGAAACACCACAATTGCCGAGGAGACCAGGGCGTCCGTGAACTGAACATCCGCTGGGCTGAACCTGTGGACATGAATCAGTTCAACGCGGTCGATCAAATAGCGCTTGATGGCGTCCCCGTAATTCACATCCATGAATTCGGATGGGATCAGCCAGATCGACAGGCCGCCCGGCTCCAACCACGCGTCGGACAGCAAGAGGAAGTAGCAGTACAAACCGGCAAGCCCGCTGATGCGGATTCCGTGCTGGAGCATCACACGCCGCTGAAGCCGTTCCTTGGCCACAAGGCCAAGGTGATGGTGCCGGACGTAGGGGGGGTTGGAAACGATGAGGTTGAAGCGGGCTTCCGGCCGAGCGGCCGTGAAGTCCGCTTCGATCACTCGCGAGCCGGAACCGGCCCACAGGCGCCGAGCTGCGTCTGCAAACAGCGGGTCAAGTTCAATTCCGATGGCAGCCTCAATGCGGTCGCTCTCAAAGATCCTTCGCAGTGCCGCGTAGAATGACCCCGTTCCAATAGCCGGATCCAGAAAGCGCACGCGGTCGGTCAGAGAACGGGCGTAGCGCACAATCTCCTCTGCCAACGCCGGAGGTGTGGCAAACTGGCCCCACTGGTTCCTCTCCTCGGCGCTTTTCAGGCTGTCGAGCCGCAGTTGCTCGACCAGCCGTCCTTGTTCTTGGGCATCTAGATCTGTCATTCAAAGACCAAGTTTCGCCATATCCTCAATCCGGTGTTCCCAAACCCAGTCGATGCCCTCGGCGGCTTCGTACCCGAGATATCCGCTGTCGAAGTACCCACAAAGAAACAGAATGAAACGGGAGCTGTCTCCGTACGTGGCTCGAATCTGCCGAATCTTCGTGGCTTCTTCCTTCCGGCGTTTGTTGACGTTCGTGAAGTCACCCGCGGACTTGGCTTCGATCAGCACAGGTATTCTATCGGCGGTAGGCTTCCTCGGCTGAACAGCGACATCAACCGGGATCTTCCCTTTGTGCGGCTCACCAGCTACGACCGCCATTCGGAATCCATATGTGCCCGGCGTCATGCTCTGCAACGGCTCGGTGCCCGGATGCCGTTCGTGCCTGTAGCCTTTTTTCGACAGGTAGTCTCCGATCAGCGCCAACTGCCTCTTCTCCTGCGCGTTCCGAACGATCGGATCTGAGACCGCCCCGCAGAGCCGATCCGCGACAATCGTAGAGGCTCGATAGCGGTCATCCTTGGACGCGATTCCCTTGACGGCTAACCACGGGAAGATGTCCACATCCAGCATCTTGGCGATCGTGCCGGAGATACGCCTCAGGTTCTCAGCCAGAACCGCCTAGGTCATCCTAATTGGTATTTTCCCGCGTTCTATGGCTTCTACAAGACTCTTCTTGGCGTAGGCCAGCCCTACCAGCCGGTCACGTGCCAGAGGTGGGCAGGTCGCCATTCGCAACATCGGCAGAATGCCCGGATGCTCTTTCAGAACCTCGGGCGTGATCGCGGTGAGGTCTCTGGTCATGAGCAGGCCCTCTTGCACCTGCTTGGTGGTCTCCAGCCGGGTCTCCCGGTACGCCTTTGGCGCGAACTTGGTGAACCATGTATTGAAGAGGTCAACGCTGGCCTGAATATCCGCTTTCCAGAGGTGCGGCTTGTCGGAATTGATGGACATGGGCAACCCACCAACGAGTTTACCGCCCAATCACCACCCGCACCTCGCTCGGCTCGATTTCCAGCCGGTCGATGCGGTGCCCCAGCTCGAAGGGCTTGCCGAGCTTGGCCTCGGGGTAGTAGGACCACAGGAAATTGCGGATCAGCCAGTCGAGGGTGGCGCCGCTGAGCACGATTCCCGAAATCTCCAGGCGCTCGATGTTCACCACTGCCTTGCCTCCGCCCGAGCGGATGTGCGCGTCCACCCGGATCGGCCGCTCGCCGCCCACCAGCCAGGCCAGGAGCGGGTTCATCGGCTTGCCTTGCGCCTGGCGGAGCTTGGGGAAGTCGAGGTAGGCGTACCCGGTGGCCCGGCTCGGCCCCAAGACCACCCGCGGGTCCCGCACGCCCGCGGGAGCCACCGCCGCTACCTGTTCCCGCACATAGGCGTTCAGCTCATTGTGATTCAACGTCACCCTGGTCCCCGGAGGGACCCGGTCCTGCTGGATGAGCTGGATCTTCCGCTTCGCGCTCGCGGAATCCGTCCCTGACGCGGCCAGCGCCACCGCCGCGAAGAGAAGCGCCAAACGCTCCATAGGCTTATCATGACACGCGATGCGGGCGATTTGACGCCCTCATCTTGGGTCCGATAGACTTGAGTTTTCGACTTCCCTCAGGAAATCTCTGTTACCGTGAACTGAGGCTGGGTTGTGTCAAAGGAGGAAGACCAGGTGGCAGACGCCCGCAAGTTCATCTTCACGTCCGAATCGGTGACCGAAGGCCACCCCGACAAGATCGCGGACCAGGTTTCGGACGCGGTGCTGGATGCCGTGATGAAAGACGACCCGATGGGCCGGGTGGCGTGTGAAGTCCTGGTGACGACCGGGCTTTGCATCGTAGCCGGGGAAATCACCACGCAGCCGAGCTGCCGGCTGGACATTCAGGGGATCGCCCGCAACACCATCCATGAAATCGGGTACAACAACGCGGGCTATGGTTTTGACGGCGAAACTTGCGGCGTGGTGAACGTCCTCCAGCAGCAGTCGGGCGACATTGCCATGGGCGTGGACACGGGAGGCGCCGGGGACCAGGGCCTGATGTTCGGATTCGCCTGCGACGAGACTCCCGAGCTGATGCCGCTGCCCATCATGATGGCGCACAAGCTGGTGCGGCGCCTGAGCGAAGTCCGCCGGGCGGGAACCCTGGATTTCCTGCGGCCCGACGGCAAGTCGCAGGTCAGCGTCGAGTACGTGGACGGCAAGCCCAGGCGCATCGATGCCGTGGTGGTTTCCACCCAACACGCCGACATCCCCATCGAGGAGGTTCGCGCCGGCGTCAGGCAGCAAGTCATCGACGCGGTCATCCCGCCCGAGATGGTCGACTCCCGGACGCGGTACCACATCAACCCCACCGGTCGGTTTGTGATCGGGGGGCCGCACGGCGACACCGGGCTCACCGGCCGCAAGATCATCGTGGATACTTACGGAGGCATGGGACGCCATGGGGGCGGCTGTTTCTCCGGCAAGGACCCCACCAAGGTCGACCGCTCGGCCTGCTACATGGCCCGCTACGTCGCCAAGAATATCGTCGCCGCGGGACTGGCCACGCGCTGCGAGGTGCAGCTCGCTTACGCCATCGGCGTCGCCGAGCCGGTCTCGGTCTCCGTGGACACCTTCGGCACCGCCGCCATTGACGAAGAGCGCATCGTCGAGCTGATTCGCGCTCATTTCCCGCTCACTCCCAAGGGGATGATCGAGCACCTGCAACTGCGCCGTCCGGTGTACCGCCGGACCGCCGCGTTCGGCCACTTCGGCCGGACCGAGGAGACATTTACGTGGGAAGCCACCGACCGCGTGGGCCTGCTGCGCGAAGACGCGCGGGTGGCGGCTTCGGTCGGATAGGGCGGGTTTCCGCTTCCGTTTCCATCGAGCATCCAAGGAGGATTCATGTCAGGCAATCCGCAGGCTTCGGTCGCTTGCGACGTGAAGGACCTGGCGCTGGCCGATGCCGGCAAGCGCCGCACCGAATGGGCGTTCCAATCCATGCCAGTGCTGCAAACCATCCGCAAGCAGTTCATCAAGACGCAGCCGCTGGCCGGGATCCGCATCGCGGCCTGCCTGCACGTCACCACCGAAACCGCCAACCTCATGATCACGCTGCGCGATGGGGGCGCCGTCCCGGTCGTGTGCGCTTCCAACCCGCTGTCCACTCAGGACGATGTGGCGGCCACGCTGGTGGACGACTACGGCATTCCGGTGTACGCCATCAAAGGCGAAAGCAGCGACGTGTACTACTCCCACATCCTGGCGGCCATCGACCACAAGCCGCACATCACCATGGATGACGGCTGCGACCTGGTGACGGTGCTGCATACCAAGCGCCAGGATGCGCTGGCCGGGGTCCTCGGGGGCACCGAGGAGACCACCACGGGCGTCATCCGCCTCCGCGCGATGTCTCGAGATGGCGTGCTCCGCTACCCGGTCATCGCCATCAACGACGCCCTGACCAAGCACCTGTTCGACAACCGCTACGGCACCGGCCAGAGCACCGTGGACGGAATCATCCGCGCCACCAATCTCCTGCTGGCGGGCATGAACGTGGTGGTGGCCGGTTACGGCTGGTGCGGCCGGGGCTTCGCCATGCGCGCCCGCGGCATGGGCGCCAACGTCATCGTCACCGAGATCGACCCGACTAAGGCGCTTGAGGCGCTCATGGACGGTTACCGGGTCATGTCGATGGCCGAGGCCGCCATCATCGGCGACCTGTTCGTCACCCTCACCGGCAACAAGAGCGTCATCGCCAAGGAGCACTTCGAGAAGCTGAAGAGCGGCGCCATGCTGGCCAACTCCGGCCACTTCAACGTCGAGATCGACCTGGAGACTCTGGGCCGGATGGCGTCCACGCGGCGCCAGGTGCGCGAGTATGTCGAGGAGTTCGCCCTTCGCGACGGCCGCCGGATCTACGTGCTGGGGGAAGGCCGCCTGATCAACCTCGCCGCCGCGGAGGGCCACCCGGCTTCCGTCATGGACATGAGCTTCGCCAACCAGGCGCAGGCCGTCGAGTACCTGGTCAGGAACCACGCTTCGCTCGAAAAGCGCGTCTACCCCGTCCCCGAGGAACTGGATCGCAAAGTGGCCCGCATGAAGCTGGAATCCATGGGGGTCAAGATCGACCGGCTTACGCCCGAGCAGGAACGCTACCTCGCGAGCTGGTCGGAAGGAACTTAGCACGGCCATTGCGGGAGGCACATGGAGGATCCCCAGAACATCAAGAAGACCCTCGAAATCACCGTCCCGGCGGCGGAAGTCGAACGGGAGACCGCGCGGGTTGTCGAGTCCATCGGGCGGAAAGTCCGGTTGCCGGGGTTCCGCCCCGGCAAAGTGCCGCTGGACATCATCCGCCGCCGTTACGCGCAGGACATCCGCCAGCAGGTTATTGAGGAGCTCCTCCCCAAGCACTTCTTCAAGCGCGCCGAGGAGGAGGGCCTCAACGTGGTCGGCAGTCCCAGTGTTTCCGACGTCCACTTCGTCGCGGGAGAGCCACTCCGTTTCAAGGCCGAGTTCGAGGTAGCCCCCTCGGTCGAGCTCAAGGAGTACAAGGGCCTCAGCGTTCCCTATCAGGACCCCGAGGTCACCGACGAGGACGTCGACAAGCGCCTGGCGGGGATCCGCGATCAGAAGGCCGAGTACATCAACGTCGATCCCCGGCCGGTGGCTCAAGGCGACCACGCCGTGGTCTCGCTCGAGAGCCTCGCCGGCGTTTCCGGCCCGCCGATCAAGCAGGAAGAGGTCACCCTGCACATCGGCGGCGAGGAGACGGTCGCCGGATTCAGCGAGAACCTGCTGGGCATGTCCCCCGGCGAGGAAAAGGAGTTCGATGTCGCCTATCCGGAGGACTACGGGCAGGCCAAGCTGGCCGGCAAGACCGTCCGCTTCCGCGCCCGACTCAAGGGCATCCGCCGGAAGGAACTGCCCGAGCTCAACGACGAGTTTGCCCGCGATCTGGGCGACTACCAGAACATGGAGGAAGTGCGCGGGGCCGTCCGCAACTCCATTTTCGCCGAGCGCCAGTTCTTCGCCCAGCAGGAAGCCAAGAACAAGCTGGTCGAGACCCTGGTCGACCTGCACGACTTCCCCGTTCCCGAAGCCTACATCGAGCGCCAGATCGAATTCCAGGTGGAACAGCAGGTCCGGATGCTGGCCGGCGAGGGCGTCGATCCCAGCAAGATCAAGCTGGATTGGGAAAAGCTGAAGCTGTCGCAGCGCGACCAGGCCATCCGCGAAGTCAAAGGCTCGCTGCTGCTCGGGAAGGTGGCCGACGCCGAGGCCATCCACGCCACCAATGAGGAGGTCGACCGGGAAGTGCACCGCATCGCCAAACAAGACCGCGAGCCGGCCGCGGCGGTCCGCATGCGCCTGGAAAAAGAGGACGGCCTGCGCCGCATCGCCTCCCGCATCCGCACCGAGAAGACCCTGAACTTCCTCTTCGAGCAAGCCCGCAAAGTGGCGGAGGCGTAGCCAACGGGGGACTACGGAAGCGCTCCGACCCGCGGCCAGCCCTTCTCCCAAACCGTGGTGGAGATTTGGAGGTACGGTTTTCCGGTGCCCCCCTGGTAGGCATGGAACACCAGGTAGTCGCCGCGGGGGTCCTGGAGCACGGCTTCGTGTCCGGGGCCGCGCCAGTTGGGCGTGGTGGCTTGAATCACCGGGGTCCCGCCACCCTCTGTCATCGCCTTCCCGGTCTGGTCCAGGTAGGGTCCTGGGATCCGGCGCGAGCGGCCCACTACCACGTTGTATGTGCTCTTGGTCCCGCGACAGCAGAAATCGAAGGAAGCGAACAGGTACCAGTAACGACCGTGCCGGATGATGAACGGCGCCTCAATCGAGCCCCCTATCTCAGGGGTTCGAGGACGGCTGGCCAGCGAGTACAGGGTCGTGTCCCTAGAAGAAAGCTTGCCGGTCTCGGGATCGACGCGCCGCATCTTGATGCCACTCCAGAAGCTTCCCCAGTTGAGCCAGAGGTGCTGGTTGTCCTGGATGACCAGATTGGGGTCGATGGCGTTCCAATCGTCCTGCTGGTGCGACCGGACCACGAGACCTTCGTCAACCCAGCGGTAGCTGGGGCTCTTCGGATCGAGCGTCTGGTTGCTGGCCAGCCCGATCGCCGACTCGTTCTTGCCGAAGGTGGAAACCGCGTAGTAGAGACGGTACTTGCCCCGGAAATAGGAGATGTCGGGAGCCCAGGGCACCCTGGCCCCCGGGATCTCCCTAGTCGCCCATTCAGGGAGTTTGTCGAAGACGTGCCCGCAAAGGGCCCAGCGGCGCAGGTCCTTTGAGCACCGGATAGGGATCAGGCCGGAACCCGGACTGCCGCCAGTTGAAAACAGGTAGTACGTGTCACCCTGCTTGATGATGGCCGGGTCGTGTACGCCCTCCAGATCCCCTTCCAGGCTGAGTAGCCGCGGGGCGCGGGCGCCGCCCTGGGCGAACCCGATGCCGAGAGCCGCAAGCAGTGCGGCGCCGCAGATTCTGCCGGCCGGATCCATGGCATGAACCCCCCTTTCTTCTAGCACCTGCTTGGGCCGCCCCGCAACGACCGGCCCGGCGGTTGGCCGGCGGGGTTCCAAAGCCGCCCTGCACCGTACTGGCCAGTACCAAGTACCCTCCTGTGTGGCAACTTCCTCATTGCCGTGGCGCTCGCTTCCGGCGATAATAGGAACAGATCCCGGTGCATATGTGGTTGGGTCATAGCTCGAGTCGCTCGGGAGCACTTCTATGAAGCGTGTGGGTTCTGACGAGCCTTTGCGCTGTTCCTTCTGTCACAAAAGCCAGGATGTCGTCGGGAAGCTGATCTCCTCGCCCAGCGATTATCCCCGAGCCTACATTTGCGACGAGTGCATCGCGGTGTGCAATTCCATTCTGGAAGACGACCGCCACGATGCCCCTTACGCGGCCCCGCACAAGCTGCCTAAGCCATTGGAATTGAAGGAATACCTGGACCAGTACGTGATCGGCCAGGAGGCCACCAAGAAGAAGCTGGCGGTAGCGGTTTACAACCACTACAAGCGCATCCACATGAACAAGCAGCGCGGGGGCGAGGTGGAGGTGGGCAAGTCGAACATCTTGCTGATCGGCCCGACGGGCTCCGGCAAGACCCTTTTGGCTCAGACACTTGCGCGCATTCTGGACGTGCCGTTCGCGATCGTCGACGCCACCACTCTCACCGAGGCCGGCTACGTCGGAGAAGATGTCGAGAACATCATCCTCCGGCTGCTTCAGAATGCCGATTGGGATGTGCAGCGCGCCCAGCAGGGCATAATTTACATCGACGAGATCGACAAGATCAGCCGCAAGGATGAAAATCCCTCCATTACCCGCGACGTCTCGGGGGAGGGGGTCCAGCAGGCGCTGCTCAAGATCCTGGAGGGGACGATTGCCAACGTGCCTCCTCAGGGTGGGCGCAAGCATCCGCACCAGGAGTTTACCCCGGTAGACACCACCAACATCCTGTTCATCTGCGGCGGTGCCTTCGTGGGCCTCGAGAAGGTGATCGGCCGCCGCACCGGAAAGAAGGCGATCGGCTTCCTCACCCCCGAGGACCGGACGCCGGATGGCGCCAAGCCGGTCCTGCCTGGCCGCCGGGACCTGGACCTGCTGGAGAAGCTCCAGCCCGTCGATTTGATCCGATTTGGCTTCATTCCCGAGTTCATCGGCCGCCTGCCCGTGGTGGGACTGCTGGCGGACCTCGACAAAGAGGTTCTGATACAGATTCTCACCAAGCCCAAGAACGCTATCGTGCGTCAGTATCAGAGACTCTTCGAGTTCGAAAATGTTAGACTGAAATTCAGCGACGATGCGCTGGAGGCCATCGCGGTGCTGGCGATGGAGCGCAAGGTCGGGGCTCGGGGCCTGCGCATGATCCTGGAAGACTTGATGCTGGACCTGATGTACTATCTCCCCTCCTACAAGAAAGTCCGGGAGTTCGCGGTCACCAAGGAGATGGTGATGGCCCAGAAGATCAATGTGGCGCTGCTGGAGAAGGCGGGGTAGGGGCAGGTTGCCGGCCAGTCCCCGCAAGCCACTCCGGCCTCTGGGAGCCGAATCGGGGTCTTTGGGAAGATAGCTACCGCCCGCGCTTTCGAGCAGCGCGCCGCCGCGCGAAAAACTAAAATGCTGACCTCCAAGGAAAAGTCGGATACACGGCGTTTACCGATGATGCCGGTCCGCGACGTGGTCATCTTCCCGCACATGATGACCCCGTTTGTGGTGGGCCGCGAATCCAGCGTTCGCGCCCTGGAAGAGGCTCTGGCGAGCGACAAGAAGATCTTTCTGGCCACCCAGCACGACGCCTCGATCGACGAGCCGCGGCCCGAGGAGATCTACAGCGTCGGCACCATCGTGAACATCGTTCAAAGCCTGAAACAGCCCGACGGCAACATCAAGGTCCTGGTGGAAGGGTTGGAGCGCGGCAAAGTCGTCTCGGTCACCGACGAGGAAGGCTTCTTTCGCGCCGTGGTGCGCACCTTCCACTTCAGGGTGGAGCCGGGCCCGCAACTGGATGCTCTGGTGGCGCGGGTCAGCACCCTGTTCGAGCAGTACATCAAGCTGAGCCAGAACCTGAACTACGAGACCATGATCGCCGCCATTCGGGTGGACGATCCGGGCAAGTTGGCCGACACGGTGGGCGCCAACCTCCAGCTCACCATCGAGGAAAAGCAGGAGTTGCTCGAGGTTTTCGATCCCATCGACCGGCTGACCCGCGTCGCCGAGATGCTGGACATCGAGATCGAGAAGCTCAGCGTGGACCGCACCATCCAGGGCCGGGTCAAGCGCCAGATGGAGCGGGCCCAGAAAGAGTACTACCTCAACGAGAAAATCAAGGCCATCCAGAAGGAGCTGGGCCGCGGCGAGAAAAGCGAAATCGACGAGCTCAAGAAGAAGATCGAATCCGCCGGCATGACCAAGGACGCCCTGGAAAAGGCCCTGGCCGAGCTCAAGCGACTCGAGAACATGCCCCCTATGTCGGCCGAGTCCACGGTCTCCCGGAACTACCTGGAATGGCTGCTGGCCGTCCCCTGGAAGCAGAAATCCAAGGAAATCCGCGACCTGAAATTCGCCGAGCACATCCTGGAGTCAGACCACTACGGCCTGGAAAAGATCAAGGAGCGCATCCTGGAGTTCCTGGCGGTTCGCCGCCTGGTGAAGAACCCGCGGGGCTCGATCCTGTGTTTCGTCGGCGCCCCCGGGGTGGGCAAGACCTCGCTGGGCATGTCGATCGCCAAGGCTACCGGCCGCAAGTTCATCCGCCTGTCGCTGGGCGGCGTGCGCGACGAGGCCGAAATCCGTGGCCACCGCCGCACCTACATCGGCGCCCTGCCCGGCCAAATCATCCAGATGATGCGCAAGGCCGGCACGCGCAACCCGGTGTTCATGCTGGACGAGGTGGACAAGATGTCCATGGATTTCCGCGGCGACCCCTCGGCGGCGCTGCTGGAAGTCCTGGATCCGGAACAGAACTACATGTTCATGGATCACTACCTGGACGTCGAGTACGACCTCAGCCAGGTGTTCTTCATCTGCACGGCCAATGTGCTCCACACCGTGCCGCCGGCCCTCCAGGACCGCATGGAAGTCATCCGCATGTCCGGCTACACCGAGCAGGAGAAGCTGGAGATCGCCAAGCGCTTCCTGGTGCGGAAGCAGACGCAGCAGACCGGGCTCAGCACCGAGCGCGTGCAGTTCAGCGACGAAGGCCTGATGACGCTGGTCCAGTTCTACACCCGGGAGGCCGGGGTCCGGAACCTGGAGCGCGAGATCGGCAACATTTGCCGCAAGGTGGCGCGCTCGGTGGTAAACGCGCGGGGCGGCAAGGACAAAACCGAGCCGCCGTTGGCCGTCATTCGCCCCGAGAACGTCTCCGATTACCTCGGCCCGGCGAAGTTTCGTGACCTGGAGAAGGACAAGTCCAATGAGGTTGGCGCCGCGGTGGGCCTGGCCTGGACCGAGGTAGGCGGCCAGATCCTGGCCTCGGAAGCCACCATCATGGACGGGAAGGGCAAGCTGACCACCACCGGCAAGCTCGGCGACGTCATGCAGGAATCCGCTCAGGCGGCCATGAGCTACATCCGCTCCCGGGCGCACCAGTTCGGCTTGCCGCGCGATTTTTACCGCAACCTCGACATCCACGTGCACGTGCCCGAAGGCGCCATCCCCAAGGACGGCCCCTCGGCGGGCATTACCCTCGCCACGGCGATCACCAGCGCGCTGACCAGGATTCCGGTACGCTGCGACGTGGCCATGACCGGCGAAATCACGCTTCGGGGGAGGGTGCTGCCGATCGGCGGGTTGAAGGAGAAACTGTTGGCCGCCCGGCGGCATCGTATCTTCGAGGTCATCATCCCCAAGGACAACGAGAAGGACCTCCCCGACATTCCGGAGAACGTTCGCAACGAGATGAAACTGCACTTCGTCGAATCGATGGACGAGGTGCTCAAGATCGCTTTGGAGCGGGAAATCACCGCGCTCCCGCTCGCCGCCGGCGCCGCGCCGGTGGAAATCGCCGCTCAGCCCAGCGAAGAGCAGTTGCACTAGGCGCCAAGGACGGACTTGGCTGCTGGCGGCCAGGGGCGCTAAAGCGCGGTATATAATAGGTGCAGCCCACCGGGAGCAGTTCTCCTCTGAAGAATCGGCGGAGACTGCATTCCTGGAAAGAAGTCATGTGGGTAAGTCCAGCCTGCTCGATTGCCTGCTCGACGCGCCTCAACTGGCCAGGACCGGCAGAAAGCCCGGCTGCACGCTGTGGATACACCGCCATCGGGTGGAACCCACGAAGACTGACAAACTGAAGAACCGACCCCAATGAATTCGCGGGCTGACCGCGATCCGCCACTCGGCGGGCGAGGAGCCAGCGCCGCGCCCGGCCGCCTTCGGCCAGGGAGCGAGGGAGACTTGGCAAGCGATATGGAACACCCAGAACAAACCCTAAACCCGACCCCAGCGCAAGAGGAGAAGCCGCAGGCCCAGACCGCCCCCCCGGCCGCTCCTCCCCAACCTGGCGCTCGCAAGGGGCGGGGACCGGCGCCTCCCACCAAGAACGGCGCCCCCGCCGCTACCACCACTCTGGATCTGGTCGCGCTCAAGGACATGAGCATCCAACAACTCAACCAGATCGCGAAGGATCTCGGTCTGAGCGGCACTTCCGGCCTGCGCAAGCAGGAGCTCATTTTCAAGATCTTGCAGGCCCAGGCCGAAAAGAGCGGCCTGATCTTCTCCGAGGGCGTACTGGAATGTCTGCCCGACGGTTTCGGGTTCCTCCGGGCCCCGGAATACAACTACCTGCCGGGGCCCGATGACGTCTACGTATCGCCGTCGCAGATCCGCCGCTTCGACCTCCGCACCGGCGACACGATCTCGGGGCAGATCCGCCCTCCCAAGGAAGGAGAGCGCTATTTCGCCCTCATCAAGGTGGACGCCATCAACTTCGAGCCGCCTGAAGAGGCGCGGAACAAGATCTTCTTCGACAATCTCACGCCCCTGTATCCGCACGGGCGCATCCGCCTGGAAACCGTGAAGGAGAACTACTCCGGCCGCATCATGGACCTGCTGACGCCCATCGGGAAGGGGCAGCGCGGCCTCATCGTCTCGCCGCCGCGCACCGGCAAGACCATGCTGTTGCAGTCGATCGCCAACTCGGTCACCGCCAACCACCCCGAGATCATCCTCATCGTGCTGCTCATCGACGAGCGGCCCGAGGAGGTCACCGACATGCAGCGAAGTGTCCGGGGCGAGGTGATCAGCTCGACCTTCGACGAGCCGGCCGCCCGCCACGTGCAGGTGGCCGAGATGGTCATCGAGAAGGCCAAGCGCCTGGTCGAGCACAAGCGGGACGTGGTGATCCTGCTGGATTCGATCACCCGGCTGGCCCGCGCCTACAACACCATCGTGCCGCCTTCCGGCAAGGTGCTCTCCGGCGGCGTCGATTCCAACGCGCTCCAGCGCCCCAAGCGCTTCTTCGGCGCGGCCCGCAACATCGAGGAGGGCGGTTCGCTCACCATCATCGCCACCTCCCTGATCGATACCGGCAGCCGCATGGACGACGTCATCTTCGAGGAGTTCAAGGGCACCGGCAACATGGAAATCCACCTGGACCGCAAGCTCGTGGACAAGCGCGTCTTCCCGGCCATCGACATCAACAAGAGCGGCACCCGCAAGGAAGAGCTGCTCCAGCCCAAGGAGGAATTGAACCGGGTCTGGGTCCTGCGCAAGGTTCTTTCCCCGCTCTCCCAGGTGGAGTGCATGGAGCTGCTGCTGGACAAACTCAGCAAGACCCGCAGCAACGCCGAGTTCCTGGGCGCGATGAGCGCTTGATCGCAGCCGGCGTCCGGATCCGTTCATGAACCCAGGGGAACCGCCGGCCAGGCGCCCAGAGGCACGCTTTGCGGCGGCGGCTTGGCTGGTCTGGCTGGGCGTGGCGGTGGCGCTTACGCTGCGACCGTTTCTCTGGCACATCGACTACTTCAAGCATCCCGGAGCGCGGTTCTACCCGCTCTTTCTGGCCGCGATTCTGGCGGCAGCGCTGGCAGCGCCCCTGTATCAGCGGATGCGGCGAAGCGGTTTCTGGCGCTATGAACCCGCACTGCTCGCCGGCGCGTCCCTGGCGGCGTTGGTGTTCTACGAACCGCGGGCCACTCTGGCGACTGCGTGGATCTTCTTCACCTGCTATGCCGTCGGGCGGCTCCTCCGGAAGAAGCTGGGGCTCCAGCCGGGCGGGTTTGCCGAGGAGGTGAGCCTTTCCGCCGCAATCGGCCTGGGCGCCCTGATGTGCGTCCTGTTCGCAATGGGTTTGTGCGGCTGGTATTACGCCTGGGCCTTCGTGCTGTTGCTAGGGCTGGCGGACTTGCTGGCGTACCGCGAGTTTGCGGGCCTGTGGCTGGCGCTGCGCGGTTTCCAGCGGGCCTGGAGCGAGACCAGGCAGGCCGGCGGATGGCAAGGTGTGCTGCTGACCGGCTTTGCCGCCTGTTTCATCCTCTGCGGCACGATGGTGATCCTGGCGCCCAGCCTGACCTTCGACGTGCTCTGGACGCACCTGCCCGCGGCCGAGACCTACGCCGCCCAACACTCGTCGCAGCCCATGCCGTTGAACCACTACAGCTACTTTCCGCAGGGTGTCGAGGTCCTCATGACGCTCGGCTACAGCCTGGGAGGGCAAGCCGCGGCGCAGATGCTGCCGCCCATCTTCTTCCTTCTCTCGCTGCTCATCGCGATCCCCCTGGCCCGGGCCTGCGGGGCGGAGCGCTTCAGCGCCCTGGCCGGGATCGTGTTCGCGGCCTCCATTCCGTTCCTGCACCGGACCGGCAGCGTCGCCAAGAACGACCTGACCGTGGCTTTCTTCGTTCTGGCCGCCCTGGACTGCTACTTGCTTTGGAGGGACTCGGGCCGCTTCGGGTGGATCCGGCTGGGCGTGTTCTTTCTGGCGATGGGCGCCGGTGCGAAGCACACGGTGGTGTTCGGTCTGGTGTCGCTGGGACCGCTCTATCTCCACGCCACCTGGCGGCAGACGCGGCGGCTGAGGGCGGCGGCATCGCTGGCTGCGGTGTTCGCCGTGTTCGGGCTTCTATGGCAGGCGCGCTCTTTCGCCCTCACCGGCAACCCATTCTATCCGCTGGGCATGCATCTGGCCGTCTTCGGGCCGGACGAGCGCCCGCATCTGGACTGGAAATCGGCGGCGCTGCGGTACGTGCGGATGCCGTGGACGCTGCACTTCGAGGGGGAGCGGCACTTCGAATCGCCGTCCTCGAATCCGCTGGGCATTTTCTTCGTTCTGTTCGCGCCCGCCTGGCTGCTGGCCCGGCGCGCGCGGGCGAACGCGAACGAACGGGCCTGTCTGCTCTTCTGCGGGCTGTACCTGCTGTACTGGGCGGGGCTGGTGGACTGGCCGCGCTACGCCGTCGCCCCGCTGATCTTGCTGGTGCTCCTGACCGTACGCCGGCTCATGCAGTTCTACTCCGGTTCCGCGCGCTGGGTCCGCGGCTCGATCACCGCTGCGGCGGCCTACTGCCTGCTGTTTGCGCTGCCCGCGGTGATGATCATGGAAATCAACGCGCCCCAGTTTCGCCTGTTTGCGCGAAAGATCGACAAGACGGGTTACTTGCGCGAAGCGCTCGCCACCTTTGGCTCGCTCGAATTCCTGCGCACAAGCCGCATCGGACAGGATCAGGTGCTGGCGCTGGACAACTGCTCGGCCGCCTATGCTCCCGATCCCCGCAGGTTCGACTGCCTGCTCAGCGGCGGCTCCCTGGACTTGGGGGAAGCAGTCCTGTCGGGACTCCGGCAGCGGGATTACCGGTGGCTGGTCCTGCCGCGGAACGAAGTGGGTCTCTCCGTCGAGCGGCGGGTCGGGGCCGCGCAGCCCGCAACCGAGGTTTACCGCGACGCCCATTTCGCGGTCTTCAGGTTGGGCGCGCCATAGGCGCCAAATAGCCTGCCCCATGGCGCGCCAAGAACTCCTTCTCGCCGCGCCGTTGTATTGTGCAATACTGCCTTCGTCCCAAAAAGGGGCTAACCTTTTATGTGGGAAGATCGTCCTTATTCTCTCTGGAAGAGCTCGGCGTCTAGACGCGGCGCAGCCACGAAGCGTGGACCGTGCCCGGATGATCCGCGATGCAATCTGACAAGAACCGCAAGCGCAGTCCGTGGGTGCTTCTGCCGGCGGCCCTGATCGTGGGGTCGGGCCTGCTCTGGCAGGCGCGATCCGGCACCCCACGTAAGGAACCCGGCAAATCGCCTGAAGTTTCGGTCCGCACGGTCAGAGTCTCGGCCGGCAGCCTCGAGCGCACTATCCGCCTGGCTGGGAGCACTGCGCCGGAACGTTACGCCTCGCTGCTGGCCCCCCGACTGCGCGGGAGCCGCCGCGGTCCCGGCAGTAGCAGCAGCGCCGGCGCCACCAGCAGTTCCTCAAGTTCCTCCTCCACGGGATCGACCACCAGCAGCAGTTCCAGCACCGCGTCTGGCTCGACCGGCTCCACCGGGTCCAGTTCCAGCTCGCTGACCACCGCTCTCAGCCGGTTCAGCACCCCTACCAGCAGCAGCTCGAGCAGCTCCTCGAGTTCGAGCAGCAGTTCGAGCAGCACTTCCAGCACCGGCTCCACGACTTCCACCACCTCGGGCTCCGGTGGCGGAGGAGGGGGCGGTGGAATGGGAGATTTCAGCCTCGTCCTGCAAACAGCGGTCCCTGCCGGCGCCCGCGTCAAGAAAGGCGATCCGATCGCCGAGTTCGATCGCCAGTACATGCTCCTCCGGCTCGACGATTACCGCGCCCAACTGGACCAGCAGGCGGCCGCCCTGCTGTCCTTGAGAGCCAACCTGGAGGTCGAAAAGAAAGCTCACCGGCAGTCGATCGAGGTCGCCAAGGCCACCCTGGACAAGGCGCGCTACGACCTGAAGACTACTCCCGTCCTGTCGGCCATCGCCAGCGAGCAACTGAAGCTCGCCGACGAGGAGGCCGCCGCCCAGTACAAGGAGCTGCAAAGCGAGGTGAAGAACAAGGACATCTCGCAGGAAGCGCAGTGGAGAATCAGCGCCCTGGAGCACGACCAGAACAAGATCGAGTTCCAGCGCTCTCAGGCCAACGCGGATCGCATGCTGTTTCGAGCGCCCATCGACGGCATCGTGGTGATGGGCGTCACGTTCCGGGGCTCGGAGTTCTCGCAGATCCGCGCCGGAGATGAGGTCCGCCCCGGAATGATGTTCATGCGCGTGGTCGACCCCAGCTCGATGGTCGTCGAGGCGGTGGTCAACCAGGCCGATATCGAGCAACTGCGCATTGGCGCGCGGGCCAGAGTGCGCTTCGACGCCTACCCCAACCTCGAACTGCCGGGCCGCGTGCACTCGATCGCCGCGATGCCCAAGTCCGGAGGCGCCCGTGCGGCCTACGTCAAGGAGGTTCCGGTGATCATCAAGCTGGAGCGGCTGGACCCGCGCGTGGTTCCCGACTTGTCGGTCAGCGTGGACGTCGTGCTCGGCGTAGAGCCAGACGCGGTGATCGCGCCGCTGGAGGGGATCTTCAGCGGCCCGCCCGGCGCCGCCCCCTTCGTGTTCGTCCGGACAGATTCGGGATGGGAGCGGCGCCCGGTCGAACTGGGCTTGAACAACAACGTCGCGGCAGTTGTTCGTTCCGGCCTCCGGCCCGGCGAGGTGATCGCTGCGGAGAGGCCCAGGCAGGAGATCAAGTAGGGGCGGGTCTGAGATCCGCCCCCGATGGAAAAGCAGGCGATGTCCAAAGACGTAAGACCGAAACAGCGACTCGGGAGGCCGCCCTCGCGCCAGCGGAAGATCCTCGGCTGGGCGGCTGTGCTTCTGATCTGCGGCGGGGGCGCGTTCGCCGCGTACCGCTACGGCGGCACCACCGAAGTGGTGGTTGCCACGGCGCGCGTGCGGCGCAGCGACTTCGTGATCGCCACCCGCACCCGCGGCGAGATCCGCAGCACGCGCTCGATGGTACTCGCCGCGCCCCAGGTCCCCAGCCCGCGCATCGTCCGGCTGGCCGCGGACGGCAAGCCCATCAAGAAGGGCGACGTGGTGGTGGAGTTCGACACCGCGCAGCAGGAGCAGAATTACCTCGAGAACAGCACCAATGTTCGCACCGCCGATAGCGAGATCATCCAGACCAAGGCCTCTCACCGCATCACCGACGAGCTGGACGCCATGAACCTGATGACCTCGGGCTACGACGTGGAGCGCGCCAAGCTGGAGGCCAGCAAGGCCGAGATCCTCTCGGAGATCGAGGGCGCCAAGAACCGCATCAACGTGGGCATCGCCGAGGGCAGCCTGAGCCAGGTGAACGTGACCATCAAAGCCCACAAGGTGAACCAGAAGGCCGATCTGGACCGCCTCCAGCAGCGCAAGGACAAGACCGTGCGCGACACCGAGCGCGCCAAGGGCTATTTGTCGAACATGGTGATCCGCGCGCCCATTGACGGCATCCTCAACATCCTGCCGAACTTCCGCGCCCAGGGCTCGTTCGGCTCCATGCCTCCGCCGTTCAAGGAAGGCGACAGCGCCTGGACGGGGGCGTCCATCGCCGAAATCCCCGACCTCACCAGTATGCGCATCGAGCTCAAGCTGGAGGAGGTCGAGCGCGGCATGTCGAAGCTCGGCCAGCAGGTCCACGTCCGCGTCGACGCGATCGCGGACAAGGAATTCCTGGCCGAGTTGGACTGGATCAGTCCGGTGGCGACCTTGAACTTCTCCCGGCTCGCCTCCGCCGAGAAAATCTTCCCGGCGTACGCGACCCTGAAGAATCTCGATCCGCGGCTCCGCCCGGGCATGAGCGCCTCGGCGGAGATCGTTATCGAGAGCCAGCCCAGCGCCCTGCTGATCCCGGCCCGGGCCAGCTTCCTCCACAACGGCAAGCCCGCGGTCTACGTGCAGCGGGGGCAGCAGTTCCAGATCCGGCAGATCGAGGTTGGCAAGCGCAACGAGAACGACATTGTGGTCCTGAAGAACCTGCGGGAAGGGGAAGTGGTGACCCTGGAGAATCCCTCCGAGGCGGCCAAACGCGCGAGGAAACTGTGACACACGGCTGACCGCCTGGAGTGCTGACAGTTCAGAGCTAAGTCCATGAGGAAAATCTTGATCCGCATTTTGGCGCTGTTGACCGTGGCGGCCGCGGTTGGGGGCGGTTACCGCTTCCTCCAGCAGCTCCAGCAGAAGCAGCAGCCGGTGCCCACCGCCACGGTTCGCAAGGGGGACGTCATCATCCGCAGCTACACGCGCGGCGAATTGCGCGCCGTCCGCTCCGCCATGCTGGTCGCGCCCAACCTGTTTGGCACCGTGCAGATCACCAGGCTGGCGCCGCTGGGCAGTTTCGCCCGCGAGAAGGACCTGATCGTGGAGTTCGACGATTCCGAGGTTCAGTCGCGCCTGGACGAAAAGCAACTGGAGCTCGAGCAGCTCGACGAGCAGTTGAAGATGTCGCAGGCCAACATGGACATCCGCACTAACCAGGACCAGGTCGAACTGCTCCGCGCCCGCTTTTCGGTGCGCCGCGCGCAACTGGAAGTCAAGCGCAACGAGCTGCTCTCGGCCATCGACGCCAAGAAGAACCTGTTGAACCTCGACGAGGCCCAGCGGCGGCTCAAGCAGCTCGAAAGCGACGTCAAGTCGCGCCGGGAGAGTTCCGAGGCCGAACTGGCGGTGCTGCGGGAGAAGAAGAACAAGGCCCTCCTGGAGCTGAGCCGCGAGAAGCAGCGCCTCAGCCAGGTGAAGTTGCTCGCGCCCATGTCCGGCCTGGTGGCGATCCGGCAGAATCGCGGCACCTTCTTCATGATGCGCGGCATGCAGCTTCCCGACCTGCGCGAAGGCGACCAGGTCTTTCCCGGCCTGCCCGTGGCCGATGTGCTGGACCTCTCCGAGCTCGAGGTTGCGGCCAAAGTGAGCGAGCTGGACCGCGCCAATCTGCACGACGGCCAGGACGTTACCATCCGGCTGGACGCCGTTCCGGACAAGATCTTCCACGGACAGATCAAGACCCTCAGCGGCACCGCCACCGCCAACATCTGGTCCGGGGATGTGGCCAAGAAGTTCGACGTGATGTTCTCGGTGGGGATGAAGGAGCTGCTCACCGGGCTCGGGGCCAAGCCCGATCAGATCAAGAAGGTGCTGGAGACGGCCGAGCGCAACCGCAGCCGGCCGCAGGCCGGGCCGATGGCGGCCATGGCCCCTGCGGGCGCCATCCCGGGCCCCGAGCCCGGCGGGATGCCCGGCGGCGCGCCGGGCGGCGGTGGAAGCGCCGTCACGATGGTTCGGGCCGGAACGCCTTCGAGCGGCGAGAGCGGAGGCCAGGGCGGCGGTCAGGGCCGCATGATGCGCATGGGCGCCGGCCTGTCCCCCGAAGATCAGACCAAGCTGCGGGAGGCGGCGCAAAAGATCCTTAATGGCCGCAATCCGCAGGACCTGAGCTCCGAGGACCGGCAGAAGATGTTCGAGCAGATGCGAACCCTCATGCAGAGCATGGCCGGCGGAGCTAAGCCCGAGGCCGGCGCGTCCGGCGCATCGGCACAGGCTGGGGCGGTTCGCGCCTTCGGGCCCGCGCCCGGGCCCGGCGGACCCGCCGGGGCGAGCCTTCCTCCCGGCTTCGGCATGGGGTCGACCCCGCGTTTCAACGCGAAGGACTTGGAGAACGCCCAGCTTCCGGCTGCGCCGGAGGAGAGCAGCCAGTTGGAGGTGCTGCTTCGCCCGGGCCTGCTCGCCGACGTCGAGATCATCGTCGAGAAGATCCCTAACGCCATTCATATCCCGGTTCAGGCCGTGTTTGAGAAGGACGGCAAGCCGATCGTCTACGTGAAGAGCGGCAACCAGTTCGAGGAGCGGTTGATCAAACCGCTGAAGCGCAGCGAATCGACCATGGTGATCGCCGAGGGCCTGAAGCCCGGCGAGGTGCTGGCGCTGACCGATCCTAACGCGAAGAAGGGTGGCAAGAAGGAAGCCAAGGCGGCCGGGGGCAAGGGACCGGCCGTGCCGGCAGCAGGCGCTGGGGCGGGAGCGAGACCATGAGCGGCATCAGTGGATACTTGCCCGAGCTCTACATGGGGCTTTCCAGTCTCCTGGTGCACAAGCTCCGCAGTCTGCTCACCATGCTGGGCATGATCTTCGGCGTGGGCGCGGTGGTGGCGATGCTGTCGATCACCGCGGGCGCCCGGAAAGAGATGATCAGCTACATCGATCTGCTGGGCGTGAACAACATCATCGTGGAGGCCAAGGAGGCGGTCGATGCCAACGAGCTTCAGGCGCGGCGGGCCATCTCCCAGGGGCTGACCTTCCGGGATTTCCGCGCCATCTCCGAGAACGTCCAGGGGCTGGAGGCCCTGACCCCGCGCAAGCGCTTCAAGCCGCAAAAGGTGCTGCCCAAGACCACCCAGGAGCTGCCCCTGCTCATCGGCGTGCTCCCGAACTTCGCCGAGATCAACAACCTGAAGGTGGTTTCCGGGCGCTTCTTCACCCCGGAAGAGAACGATCGCTCGGCGCCGGTGTGCGTGCTCGGCGAAACCGCCAAGGTCAACCTGCTCGGTTTCGACCCCGCGGTGGGCAAGTACGTCAAGGTGAACGACCTGTGGCTGCAAGTGATCGGAGTGCTCTCGCAGCAGGCCACCGCCGACACCGACGTCGAGGGAATGGAATCGGCCAACCGCAACAACATGATCATCTCGCCGCTGAACACCGTGATGCGGCGGTTCGAGGACAACAGCAGCTACCTGAAGGACGAGATCGACGGTATCTACATGAAGGTCGCCACCGGCGCCGATTCGATCGAGACCTCGAACGTGGTGAGCGCGATCCTGTCGGCCACCCACAAGGACGCGGGCGATTTCACGGTGATCGTGCCGGCCGGCCTGCTCAAGCAGCGGCAGCAGACCCAGATGATCTTCTCGATCGTCATGATCTGCATCGCGGGCATCTCGCTGCTGGTAGGCGGCATCGGCATCATGAACATCATGCTGGCCACCGTGCTGGAGCGCACGCGCGAGATCGGAATCCGGCGCGCCATCGGGGCCCGGCAGTCGGACATTATCCGGCAGTTCCTCACCGAGGCGGTGCTGATCTCGATCGTGGGCGGGCTGATCGGCATCGCTTTCGGGTTCTCGCTGTCCCGGATCATCGCCGCGGCCGCGGGCTGGTCCACCGAGGTCACCTCGGGTTCGATCGCGGTGGCGTTTGGCGTATCGGTGGCCATCGGGCTGCTGTTTGGCATTTATCCGGCCGTGCAGGCCGCAAAGCTGGATCCCATCGAGGCGATCCGCTACGAGTAAAGGAATATGCGCTTTCCCTGCTTTCTTGCTGCCCTGTTAGGCGCCGGCTCGATGCTGGCGCAGGAGGCGCCGCGGTTTCCCTCGCCGTCCTACTTCCGGCACACCTTCCAGACGCCGCGGACCCGGATCGAGCTTCAGCCGCCGGCGCGGCTCGAAGACTTCCTGGTGGATGGCGGGCTCGAGCTGTCGCTGCGAAACTACCTCGAGCTGGTGATGGCCAACAACACCGACATCGCCATCCAGAAGCTGTCTCTGGAGATGCCCAGGAACAACATCATACGGGCTTTCGGCACGTTCGACCCGGCCTTCGTGGGCTCCTTCAGCGCCAACCGGGCCAAGGACGCTTCGACCAGCTCGCTAGCGGGCGCCAGCGTGCTGAACCAGTTGAGCCAGATCGCGGATTTCCGGTACACCCAGACCCTCCAGAACGGCACGCTGTTCAACGTGGGATTCAACTGGGGGAAGAGCTCCTCGAACAACTCCTTCTCCACGTTCAACCCCGCGCATTCCACCCAGCTTGCGTTCGGCCTCACGCAGCCGCTGCTGCGGAACCGCGGCGCCTACATCACGCGCCTCCCCATCATGGTGGCGCGCAGCACCTTGCGCAAGAGCGAGTACGACCTGCGCGACCAGTTGCTCCAATTGGTTCAGAGCGCGGAAAGCGCCTATTGGGACGTCATCGAATCGCGCGAGAGCCTGAAGGTGCAGGAGGAGTACCTGAAGCTCAACGACGTCTCGCTCAAGCGCTCGCAGCGCGAGCTGGAATTGGGCGCGCTGTCGCCGCTGGACATTTACCGGCCGCAGCAGCAGTACGCCCAGGCGGAGATCCAGGTGTCGCGCTACCGGTTCCAGCTCGCCCAGCGCGAGGATGTGCTGCGCCGGCTGATCGGCGCCGACCTGGACCCGCGGATGCGCAAGCTGCCCGTCGTCCTCACCGAGACCGTGCTGCCGCCCGTGAACGAGGCCGCAGTCGATCCGGAGGCCGCCGTCCAGAAAGCGCTGGCTATGCGGCCCGACCTGCGGAGCGCGCAGCAGTCGCTGGACCTCGACGAGCTGAGTATCAAGTCCTCCACCAACGCCCTCCGGCCCGACCTCTCGCTGACCGCCGGGTACACTTCGAAAGGCCGCGGCGGCACCTACTACGAAAAGACGGATCCCTTCGGCGACGGGAATTTGGTCAGCCGGATCGTCCCAGGTGGCTTCAGCGACGCCCTCGGCCAGTTGTTCGCGTTCGAGATACCGACTTACGCATTCGGGCTGACGCTGCGCTTCCCCATCCGCGACCGGCGCGCTTCGGCCGACCTGGCCAACTCGCTGGTTCAGAAGCGCCTGGACGCGCTGCGCGTGCGCTCGACCGAACAGCGGGTCCGGCTGGATGTCCTCAACGCCATCAACAACGTGGAAGCCGCCAAAGCCGGCGTGAGATTGGCCAAAGTGGCGGTGGACTTCGCCAAGAAGCAGGCCGACGCGGAGCAGAAGAAGTACGACCTGGGCACCAACATCATGTATTTTGTGCTCCAGGCCCAGACCGACCTCGCCAGCGCCGAGTCCGAGCTGGTCACCCAGTCCATCGAGTACCGCAAGAGCCTGCTGAACCTGCTGCGCTACACCGGCGAGCTGCTGGATGAGCGGGGGGTGGCGATCAAGTAGAATCACTGCATGGGGCGCATTCGCATCCTCTCCGACGACGTGGCCAACAAGATCGCCGCCGGGGAGGTGGTGGAGCGGCCCGCTTCGGTCGTCAAGGAGCTCCTCGAGAATTCCCTCGACGCGGGGGCGTCGCACCTGCGGATCGAGGTGGAAAGCGGCGGGCGCCGGCTGATCCGCGTCACCGACGACGGCTGCGGCATGTTGCGCGACGACGCCATGCTGGCCTTCGAGCGGCATGCCACCAGCAAGCTCTCCAGCGCCAAGGACCTGCTGAGCATCTCGACCCTGGGCTTCCGCGGCGAGGCGCTGCCCTCGATCGGCTCGGTTTCCCGGCTGCTGCTCGAGACGCGCGCGCCCGAGGAGGCCACCGGAGCGCGCGTCGAGGTCGCGGGCGGCAAGATGCTGCGCTCGGAGGAGGCGGCGCTGGCCCCCGGCACCCAGGTCACGGTGCGCGACCTGTTCTACAATGTCCCGGCGCGCAAGAAGTTCCTGCGCTCGGAGCAGACCGAGCTGGCGCACATCGCCTCGCTGGTGACGCACTACAGCCTGGCCAGTCCCGACAGGACCTTCCTGCTCTTCTCCGACGCCAAGGAGCTGCTCAACGTGACGCCGGTCGAGAAGCTGCGCGACCGTGTCTACCAGGTGTTCGGCAGCCAGACGCTCGATGAGCTGGTGGATCTGGGCGTGCGCAGGCACGAGACCGGCGAATCCGTTTACGCGTTGCGGGGTTTCGTTTCCCGCCCGCAGGTGCAGAAGCTGAACCGCAACTCGATCTTCCTGTTCGTCAATCGGCGGCTGATTCGCGACCGGCTGCTGCTGCACGCCATCACCACGGCGTATCACAACCTGATCCCGCCGGGCAGCTACCCGTTCGCTCTGCTGTTCCTGGAGTGCGACGCGGGCGAAGTGGACGTGAACGTTCACCCCTCGAAGACCGAGGTGCGGTTCCGCGAGCAGTCCTTGGTGCACGACTTCGTGCGCGACGCCCTGCGGCAGGCCTTGGTCGAGTCGAAGCCGGTCTCGGTGATCCCGCTGCCGGCGCGCGCGCAGCCCGCCGCCGGGATGCCCTACTCGGAATTCAGCCAGCGCGTGGAGGACCAGAGCTGGCAGCCGTCGGCGGCGCGGCCCGCCACGGAGGCGTTGCCCGAGTTCACCCTGCGAGGCCCGCAGCCCCCCGCGGCCCGCTTCGACTTCAGCGAGCCGCCCGTTGCCTCCGAAGAGTCGCCGCCGCTCAAAGTCCCCATCCCGGAGACGCACGGCGGGTTTCCCCCGGAGCTGGTGCCCGACCTTTCCCAGAGCCTGACCGCGCTGGCCGACCTGCGCCCGCTGGGGCAGATCCACGAGAGCTTCATCGTGGCGGCCGGGCGCGACGGCATCTGGATCGTGGACCAGCACGTGGCGCATGAGCGCATCCTGTTCGAGAAGATCCTCAAGCAGCGCGCGGCCGGGCGCGTCGAGACGCAGCGGCTGCTCATGCCCCTGGTTCTCCAGCTCACGCCCGCGCAGCAGGCCGACTACGACCGCATCGCGGCGGAGCTGGAGGCCATCGGGTTCGAGACCGAGCCGTTCGGACAGCGCACCATCGCGGTGAAGGCCGCCCCCGCGGGCATCGCTTCCTCCGACATCGAGAGGGTGATCTTCGAGATCCTGGAAATCGCCGAGCGCGAGCTGCGCCGGGTCTCGCTCGACGACTTGCGCCGCGGCATCGCCGCTTCGATCGCCTGCCGCGCGGCCATCAAGGTCAACATGCGCCTGGACCAGGGCAAAATCGAGTGGCTGCTCAGGTCGCTCGCCGCCACCGACTGCCCCATGAGCTGCCCCCACGGCCGCCCCATCGCCCTGCGCTACTCGCTGCGCGACATCCTGAAGGGCTTTCACCGGATGTGAGAGCCAGGCGGATCCCACGGCTGTGTGATAGGATTACGTTGCTCCGGAGGCAATTCACGTGAACTCGACAACCGCGGCCGAAAACAAGCCCGCCTGGACCTGGGCCGATCTTCTCAGCACCTACCGTTTCTGGGGTTTGTCGCTCTTCTATTTGCTGGCGGGAGCGGGAATGCGCTTCCTCCTCAACAGCGCGGCGTACTACTTGATGAGGCAGTACAACCTCAGGCCCGCCGACTACAGTGGATTCTATTCCATGAGTCTCGTGTGCGTTCCGCTCGGCTTCTACCTGGCCTGGGTTGCCATCCGATCCAGACCGCTGGACACCCTGCTGTTCGCGGGCTGCCTGCAGATCCTTGCGGTAGGCACCCTGATGGTGTTCGCGGTCAACCCCTCGCGTGGCTCGGGGGTGGTACCCATCTTTGGACTGTTGTTCTTCTTCCTTTACCTGGGAGGCGTCGTGGTCCAACTGGTGGTTCCGGCGTTGATCGCCGGAGCACTGGGCAGCAGCCAGGGCTTCTTTATCGCGTTCGGGGCCGTCTACCTCACCGAGCGGATCAGCTACTGGCTACCCGTGTTGTCCTTCGCGCTTACTGAGAGCCCAGCCGGTCCCATGTACGTACTGGCGGGTGTGCTGCTCCTGGGCGTGATCTGCCTCCTTCCGGTCAAGCAGGCCCTGTTTACCGAGGGACCGCCTGCGCGGGGCCGCGCGCTCGAACCCAAGTATCGCGGACCCGTCGCTGTCGCGCTCTTGTCGCTCGTCCCGTTCTGGGTCCTGTACTGGGTATACCGCGCGTACGGCGAGGCTGCATACCTGCAACCTTCCCGAGACCTGTTGTCTCCGCGTGGGGCGGCCTGGATCTGGCTGGTTCCGTTGATGGGGCCCATCCTGCTGATGACGCTCGCGGATCACCTCGACCAGCGGGCGGCCACGTGGGGAGTGCCGGCCGGCCGACGGGTTTGGGCGATCTTCGCGTGGAGCGTCTTCTTCCCCCCGGTGGCGATTGGCATGTTGCAGGGCGGACTGAACCGGCTGGCGTCGCACCAGCGCGGTCTGCCCCTCCCGGCGGAGGCCTGAGCGCCATTGGCGCCGGATGAAGCCGTCTACCAGACAGCCCGTGAGTAGTTCTGCCGAATTTCCGTGTCCGCAGTGATCAGCATGGCTTCACGGTTGGCCTTCGCGTGGGACACGATGATGCGGTCGAACGGATCGGTTGTCCAACTCGTTGACAAGGCTTCCGTGGCGATGGCGGGGAAGGGGAAGCTGCACAGACCGATCCCGAAAGTGGCATTCAAGTAGTTGTACAACGGGATTGGTTCGACGCCGAGCCGCCTCCGGTCGTACAGGTACTGGAGCTCCAGCAGAACCATTGGGGAAATCAGGAGATCGTTTCCTTCGATTTGCTTCTTGGCTTCGGCAGAGAGGCGGCTCAGCAATCCATCGTGGAGCCAGACGGCCACGTGGGTATCCAGATACGCATTCACATCCCGCCCCAGTCTTTGCGCCACTGGGATTCCATTTCCTCGATCAGTGCGCTATCGGAGTGGATGATGGAATCCGGGTCGCAGAGCAGCGCGTGCTGCCGCTTCGCCCGCGCCAGCTTGGAGGGGGACTGGCTGGGAACCAGCTTTACCACTGCTCCTTTGTAGACGACCTCGACCGGCTCGCCATGCAGCGCACGCTCCAGTAACGGGAACAGGCTCTTGCGGAATTCTGTCGCGGTCAACTTCATACGACAAGTGTACACCTGTCCATGTACATAAGTCAACTACAGGATGTACGTCACTCCCACTCGATGGTGCCGGGGGGCTTGTGGGTGAGGTCGTAGAGCACTGCCGCGACGCCCTCCAGGTCCAGCAGCTCGCGGGTCATCTCCCGAAGCAGCGCGGGGTCCATGGGGACGGCGCGGGCGGTCATGCCGTCCACCGAATCGACGGGGCGGAGGACCACCGAGTCGGGGCGCTCGGGCGTTCCCAGCGGGACGAGGATGACGGGGAACTGCCAGACCCGCCGGTCGAATCCGCGCGCGTGAGAAAGGCGGCGGACGACGGCGTCGGCGCGACGGAGGCGCGCGAGGCGCTCCGGGGTCAGCGAGCTGTCAACCACCTCGAGTGAGGCGAGTGGGGCGCGGCTCCCCACCAGCGCCACCACGCGGTTGATTCCCGCGATCCGGTTGATGAGCCCGGTAGCTTCCTCGAACAGAGCCGGCTCAGGCGCCCGGTCGAGCGCCAGCACCGGCGCGTAGCTGCGCGAGTCGCCCTGGACCCCGACGGAACGGACCGGAAGGAGCCACCCATCCTCGCCGCGGCGGACAGGCGCGGCGGTTTCCGAGCACAGGCAACGTATGGCGAGGCCGGGTCCGGGGAAGGGGTGGCGATGGAGCAGTTCGGAAGGCAACCCGAGCTCCTCGCCGATCTCGCGCACCTCGTCTTTATAGAACGAGCTCAGGGGCTCGACGATGCGACCCGCCTGGATGAGCTGCTGGATGCCGGCCACGCGGTTGTGATGGGTCTTGATCACCGCGGCGTTCGAAGTGCCGCCGGATTCGATGGTATCGGGGTAGATGGTGCCCTGGCCCAGGATCCAGTCGCCTTCCAGGAACTGGCCGGACTCGATGATCTCCTGCTGCACGCGCACGAATTCCTCGCCGATCACCACCCGCTTTCGCTCGGGATCGCGCACCCCCGCGAGCGCCGCCAGGAAACGCGACTCGGCGGGCTCGATCCGGACGGCGCCGGGCGCGAGCTGGCAGAACGTGCGCCGGACGAAATCGGTCTCGCCCTCGCGCATGAGACCGGTATCGACGTAGATGCCGCGGACGCGCTCGGCTCCGAGCGCGCGCACGCAGAGGATGAAGGCGACCGAGGAATCCACGCCGCCGCTAACGAAGAAGAAGACGTTGCGCGGGCCGGCGGCCTCCTGAATGCGGCGGGTGACCAGAGGGATGCGGCACTTCGGGTCCCAATCCGTCTGGCAACCGCAGATGCGCAGGACGAAGTTCTCCAGAATCTCCCTGCCGTGGCGGGTGTGCACCACCTCGGGATGAAACTGCACTCCGTAGAGGCTGCGCGCGACGTCGGCCATGGCGGCAACCGGGCAGGTATCGGTCCTGCCGAGAACCTCGAAGCCGGGCGGGAGGCCGATTACGGCGTCGCGGTGGCTCATCCAGACCTGCTGGGGACCGGGGGGGATGCCGTCAAACAACGGCGCCGCCGCGCTGCGTTCGAGGATGGCGAAGCCGTACTCGCCTTTGTCGCCGCGCCGGACCGCGCCGCCCATCAGGTGGGCCATCAACTGCAAACCGTAGCAGATGCCAAGAACGGGCATGCCCGCGTGGAAGATACCGGGCGAGACCGTGGGGCTGCCGGGCTCGTAGACACTGGATGGGCCGCCGGAAATGAGGATGCCTTTGCGCGCGCGGAGTTCGGCGGCGGGGGTGTCGCTGGGGCGCACTTCGGCGTACACGCCGAGTTCGCGCACCTTGCGGGCGATGAGATGGCAGTACTGGCCCCCGGCGTCAAGGACGGTAATTTGGGGTTCCGGACTGTATTCGGGCACTCCCTACGATCTTAATGCGACTTGCCGACGCGCTGGGCCATGACCCGTTTGACGTGATCCAGCAGCGCCCGCGCCTTGGGCATGGATTCGACGGCCCTAGCCACTTCGGGATCCGTTTCGACCGCCAGGCGGCGCGCATCGTCGATGCTCAGCGCGCTGGAGTACATCTCGCGCTTGAGTTCCAGCTTGAGCCAATCCTGGTCCTGGGCGAACTCGGCCTCGGTGAACGGAACGTGCTGCTCGAGCAGGAATTGGTGGAACTCCTCGACGATATTGTGGTCGGGCTCCCAGCCTTTGGTCAGCTTGGCGTCGTGTGTGCCGAGGTAGCGCGAGACGAAGTTGAAGATGGCCCATTTGCGGACCACCGCAATTTGAAAACGATCCAGCTTCGGCGGGACGTACTTCTCGTCGGGAGCGATCCCGTCGCCGCCATAAACGATGCGGCCGCTGTCGGTGGACTTGGCGTCGTCCAGGTTCTTGGTGTCACCGTCCTTGCGGAAATAGTAGTCGTAAAACGAGATGTTCGAGTAGTCGCGCTGGATGAGGCGGCCGCTGGGGGTGTAGTAGCGGGCGGTGGTCAGGGCCAACCCGGTATTGTCGATCTGGAAGACCGTCTGGACCAGGCCCTTGCCGAAGGTCCTCTCGCCGAGGACCCAGGCGCGGTCATGATCCTGGAGGGCTCCGGCGACGATCTCGGCGGCGGACGCGGAGTAGCCGTTCACCAGCACGACGATGGGATAATCGTGCGCGCCGTTGCCGGGTCTCGCGGTGTAGGGCTTCTCGGCCGAGGCCCGCCCGCGGTGTGAAACCACCACTTGCCCCCGGCGCAGGAACCGGCCGGCGACATCGACGCCCTCCTTCAGCAGACCGCCGGGGTTGTCGCGCAGGTCCAGCACCAACCCCTTGATGTTGTCCTCGCCCAGCCGCTTGAGGTTCTCCTCGAGGTCGTGGCCGGTGTTCTCGTTGAAGGAGTCGACATCCAGGTAGGCGATGCCGGGCTTGAGCCAGAAGGCTTCCTGGACGGTCTTTCGCGGGATCTCGTCGCGGATGATGTCGAAGGTGAGCGGCGCATCGGTCCCCGCTCGCCCGATCGTCACCTTGACGTGCGTGCCCTTCAACCCCTTCAGCCGGTCGGCGACCTCGGTCATGTTGAGCTTGTCGGTGGGTTCGTCGTTGACCGCCAGGATTTCATCGCCGGGGCGGATGCCGGCCTTGTAGGCGGGCGAGCCGGGGAAGGGCGCGATGCAGATGATTCTGCCGTTGCCCGTGCGGCTGGCACCGATCGTCATGCCGACCCCGAAGTAGTGGCCGAGCTGGTCTTCGCGCAGAAGCTGGAATTCGCGCGGATCGTACAGGTAGGAGTGGGGGTCGAGCGTCCGCAGCATGCCGGGGACGGCGCCTTTGTAAATCGCCTTGTCGGGGCTCACCGGCTCGGCGAAGTTCTGCTCCACCAGGGCGTAGACCTTGGTGAAGCTGCTCAGGCTGGCCTTCACATCATCTTCGGAAGAGGCAGCCGCGGCCGAACTGGTCAGGCCGGGCCCATAGATGCCTCCCAGAACCGAACAGGCCAGGATCACGATCGGAATCAGGAACAGGGGTCGGCGCTGAGCCATCTTGGCGATCTCTCCAGCAGGATCTGACCTTCAGTATAGCAACTTGTGGCCTGTGGATTCGGCGGCGGCGCCCGGGCTACGCCCCTGAGAGTAGAGTCAGGTCACGGTGCAGAACGACCAGCGCCAGGTGCGCCAGCCGGTGCGCCGTTACGGGATCAACAGGCCACAAGCCACAAGCCGGCTGGATTACGAGCTGCGCGCCACCAGCTTCCTCGTCCCCGAGCCGGTCTCGCTGCGGAGCGGTTTCTTGGGGGCGGCGCTGAGGCGGCGGACCTGGTCACTGACGCAGACCAGGAACATCGGCTGGCGGGCGCCCTTCAGGATGTCGATGATGCGGTCGTGGCTGTCCTCGAGGTAGATCGATCGGCCGTCGGTGAGCAGGTGGAAGTCCGATTCCGCCGACAGGACGTCGCTCAAGCGCCGTCCCATTTCGCGCTGCAAGTACCGCAGGACCCGGCGGATCTTTTGAAGAGAGAAGCCCTTGCGGCGAAGCTCCGCGATTACGGTGATTTCCACTACCTGTTCCGGAGAATAGACCCGCTTGTGGCCCTGGTGCTGAGGAGACACCACATGCCGCTCGTCCCACCACTGCAACTGGCGCAGGCTGATGCCGGCCACGCGCGCCACATCACTGGAGGAGTAAGCCTCGGCGGGAGGGGTTGGAGCAGGGCGGATCTTTTTTGTTTTGAACATGGGATGGCACTTCCGTTTGGGAAAAAACACCCACCTTTAGGATTGTACTTCGCTGCACGGCCCTGTCAAGAGGCTGTTCGCCGAATGCCGGCAACTTTTCGTCTTAGCCCCCTCTGCGGCAGGACTCTTGGCCGCCAGCGCCTGCCCTAGCCGCCGCCAACAAAATGAACGACTTCCAGGCGCGAGCCGGGCTGGAGCGGACGCACCGGCCACTCGGGTTTCTTCAGGATCAGGCCGTCGAGTTCGACAGCGACGCGGCCGGGGTCCAGCCCCAAAGACTCCAGCAGCCCCAGAACCGTCTGGCCGTCGGGGATCTCGCGCGCTTCGCCCTGGACAAAGACCCGCACTGGATTTGACACCCTCTTCCGCGGATCATTATAGTCGAGTTTGGGATTGCTGTAGATCGGTACCCTGCGGGGCCCAGGGGAGGCTTATGCCGAACTCGTACGCGCAGTTCTACTTCCCAGTGCTGCTTCAGGTGTTGATTGCGATGGCCATCGCCGGGGGGATGATCGGCGCCTCGGCGCTGCTGGGCCACCGCGTGCGCAACCCCGTGAAGGACCGGCCCTACGAGTGCGGGGTAGACTCGCAGGGCTCGACGCGCGAACGCTTCAGCGTGAAGTTCTACCTGGTGGCGATGATCTTCATCCTGTTCGACATCGAGACCGTCTTTCTGTACCCCTGGGCGGTGGTCTACCGGGAGCTGAAGCTGTTTGCGTTTTTCGAGATGTTTCTTTTCGTGGCTCTGATTCTTTCCGGGTTTTTCTACATCTGGAAAAAGGGCGCCCTGGCCTGGTCGGTCGAAGAACAGCCGCGGGGACAGCCATAACGCGATGCTTCCGGAACAACTCCAAGCCTGGGACGCCTCCGCTCTGCTGAACGCAAGAACCGACCGGGGGGAGCTGACGCTCGATATCGCCCCGGAGAAGATCGCCGCGGTTTGCCGGTATCTGAAGGACCAGCAGCGGTTCGCGCGGCTCAGCGCGGTGACGGCGGTGGACCGCTATCCCGCCGAGCCGCGCTTCGAGGTGGTCTACCTGCTGCACTCGATCGAGCGGAACCAGCGGCTGCGGCTGAAGTGCCGCCTGCCGGGGGAGGCGCCGGAGATCGATTCGGTGACCGCCGTCTGGCGGGCGGCGAACTGGTACGAGCGCGAGGTGTTCGATCTGTTCGGCGTGCGTTTCCGCAATCATCCGGACCTGCGGCGAATCCTGCTGCCGGAGGACTGGAGCGGGCACCCGCTGCGCAAGGACTATCCGGCGACCGGGCAGAAGTACAACTATACCGGCGAGGCGCTGTGAGCGACCCAGCCAGCACGACGCCGCGGCGGATGACCCTGAATATGGGGCCGCAGCACCCCTCCACGCACGGTGTGCTGCGGCTGATCCTCGAGCTGGATGGCGAGACGATCACCCAGGCGAGCTGCGACATCGGCTACCTGCACACCGGGATCGAGAAGGAGTGCGAGCAGAAAACCTGGCAGCAGGCGGTGACGCTGACCGACCGCATCGATTACCTCTGCCCGCTGACCAACAACCTGTGTTACTGCCTGGCGGTGGAGAAGCTGCTGGGATTGGAGATCCCGCCGGCCGCGCAGTGGATGCGCGTGCTGCTGAACGAGCTGACGCGCATCAACAGCCACCTGGTTTGGCTGGGGACGCACTCGCTCGACCTGGGAGCGATGAGCCTGTTTCTCTACTGCTTCCGCGAGCGCGAAGATGTCCTCCGCATCTTCGAGATGTTCTCGGGGCAGCGGATGATGACCAGCTACTTCCGCATCGGAGGACTGGCGCTGGAGCCGCCGCGGGGCTGGCGGCAGGCGGTGGGGAAGTTCATCGACGTCTTCCCCAGCCGGGTGGACGAATACGAAGATCTGCTGACGCGGAACCCGATCTGGGTGCGCCGGACCAAGGGCGTGGGGTACGCGGCGCTCGAGGACCTGCTCGACCTGGGGGTGACCGGGCCGATGCTCCGCGCCGCGGGCCTGGCCTGGGATATTCGCAAGTCCGAGCCGTACTCGAGTTACGAGAAGTTCGATTTCGAGGTGCCGACGCGGACCGAGAGCGATGTGTACGCGCGCTACCAGGTGCGGGTGGAAGAGATGCGGCAGAGCGCGCGGATTGTCAGGCAGGCGCTGGACGGGATGCCCTCGGGGCCGTACACCGCGGATGCTCCGCGGGTGGTGTTGCCGGACCGCGAGAAGATGAAGACGCAGATGGAGGCGCTCATCTACCACTTCAAGATCGTGACCGAGGGCTTCCGCGTGCCCGAGGGCGAGGTGTACCAAGTGGTGGAGTCGCCGCGCGGCGAGATGGGCTATTACGTGGTGAGCGACGGGACCTCGAAGCCCTATCGCGTGTTTATCCACGGGCCCAGCTTCGGCAATCTGCAAGGGCTGCCGAAGATGGTGGAAGGCCGGCTGGTCTCGGACGCGATCGCGGTCTTGGGGAGTACGGATTTTGTGCTGGGGGATGTGGATCGGTAGCATGTGGCTTGTGGCCTGTGGCCTGTGGATTCCGCTACGGCGCCCCTGCTGTCGCGCCAGGGGCGAAGCCCACGCGCGGCCGTCTGGAACCACAGGCCACAGGCCACAAGCCACAAGCTGCGAGGCGCAATGACGTTCTCACCGGAACTAGAGGCACGGTTTGAGAAGCTCTTGAAAAGCTACCCGCCCGGCCGTGAGCGGTCGGCGGTGGTGCCGATGCTGATGTATGCGCAGGACGAAGTGGGCGCGGTAACGGAGGAATTGATCCAGGAAGTGGCGCGGCGGACGGGCATCACCCCGCTCCAGGTGAACGAGGTGGTCACCTACTATTCGATGCTCCACCGCAAGCCGCTGGGGAAACATCACATCCAGATCTGCACCAACATCAGTTGCCTGCTGACGGGCGGGGCCCAGCTTTGGGAGCACGCCTGCCGCAAGCTCGGGATCGGGCACAGGGAGGTGACCGAAGACGGGCAGTTCTCGCTCGAAGAAGTGGAATGCATCGGCGCTTGTTCCTGGGCGCCCGCCCTGCAAGTGAATTACGAGTTCCACCACGACATGACGCCGGAGAAGCTGGACCGGCTGATCGAGAGCTTGCGGAAAGTTTCCTAATGCTCTACAACCAACCCAGCCCGCTGGAGGTGAAGGTGCTTACGCGCCGGTTCGGCCTGCCCAATTCGGCGTCGATCGACACCTATCTGGCGAGCGACGGTTACGTGGCGTTGCGCAAGGCGCTCGCGATGACCCCGGAACAGATCCTCGAGGAGATGCGCGCCTCGAACCTGCGCGGGCGCGGCGGGGCGGGCTTCCCGACCGGGATGAAGTGGAGTTTCGTGCCGCGCACCTCGCCCAAGCCGAAGTACGTAGTGGCGAACGCCGACGAGAGCGAGCCCGGCACCTGCAAGGACCGGCTGCTCATGGAGAACGATCCGCACCAGTTGCTCGAAGGGATGCTGATCGCGGGGCGGGCGGTGGACGCACACGCGGGCTACATCTACATCCGCGGCGAGTACCGCTACCTGATCGAGATCCTGGACCGCGCCATCGCGGAGGCTTACCGGCGGGGATACCTTGGCAAGAACATCCTGGGCAGCGGGTTCGACTTCGACGTCTTCACGCACACGGGCGCGGGAGCCTACGAGTGCGGCGAGGAGTCGGCGCTGCTGGAGTCGCTCGAGGGCAAGCGCGGCATTCCGCGGATCCGGCCGCCGTTTCCGGCCGTGGCGGGGCTGTACCAGTGCCCCACGGTGCTGAACAACGTCGAGAGCTACGCGGCGGCTCCGGCCATCCTCCGGGACGGCGGGGCGGCATTTGCCGCCCTCGGCACGCCGAAGAACGGCGGGACGCGGCTCTACTGCATTTCGGGCCACGTCAACAAGCCCGGCGTGTACGAGCTGCCGATGGGATTCAACCTGCTGCGGATGATCGAGGAGGTGGCCGGCGGCGTGCGCGGCGGCAAGAAACTGAAGGCGGTGATTCCGGGCGGGTCGTCGTGCCCGGTGCTGGAAGCCGAGGAGTGCGACATCCCGATGGACTTCGACTCGCTGGCCAAGGCCAAGAGCATGTTGGGATCGGGCGGCGTGGTGGTGATGGACCAGGACACCTGCATGGTGAAAGCGGCGATGCGCATCATGCGGTTCTACGCGCACGAGAGCTGCGGGTGGTGCATCCCCTGCCGCGAGGGAACGCTATGGCTGAAGAAGATCCTCACGCGGGTGCACCAGGGCGGCGGGGTGGCGAGCGACATCCCGCTCATTGGAGAGCTGTCGAAGAGTATGCTCGGCCGGACATTCTGCCCGCTGGGGGATGCGGCGGCGATGCCCACCATCGCCTTCGTCGAGAAGTTCCGCGGCGAATTCGAGGCGCACTTGAATGGGGGGTGTAAGTGCCCCTCGTAAAGCTCACCATCGATGGGAAAGCGGTGCAGGCGCCGGCGGGCACGCTGCTGATCGAGGCGGCGCGGCGGGCGGGCATCGAGATCCCCGCGTTCTGCTATTACGAGGGGCTGACGCTGCAAGCGGCCTGCCGGATGTGCCTGGTGGAAGTCGAGCGGGCGCCCAAGCTGCTGACCGCGTGTACGCTGCCGGTCGCCGAGGGCATGGTGGTGCGCACCGGGACGCCGCAGGTGGCGCAGGCGCGCAAATCGATGCTCGAATTCCTGCTGACCAACCATCCGCTGGATTGCCCGGTGTGCGACAAGGGCGGCGAGTGCGAGTTGCAGGACATGGTGTTCCGCTACGGGGCGGGCGAGAGCCGGTTCCTCGAGACCAAACAGCACGTCCAGGAGCGGCAGTGGTCGCCGGTGGTGTTCTACGACAAGCCGCGCTGCATTCTATGCTTCCGCTGCGTGCGCATCTGCGCGGAAGGCATGGGCGTGGCGGCGCTGGGGGTGGTGAACCGGGGGGCATCGTCGGAGATCGCGCCGAACGCCGGCGACCACCTCGAGTGCGACGAGTGCGGAATGTGCATCGACATCTGCCCGGTGGGCGCGCTGACCAGCGGAACCTACCGCTACCGCACGCGGCCCTGGGAAATGGAGCACGTGGGGACCATCTGCACGCACTGCGCCGACGGGTGCAAGACCACGCTGGGCGTGAAGAATAACCAGATTCAGCGCGGGAACAACCGCGACCGCTCGGGGATCAATGGCCAGTTTCTGTGCATCAAGGGGCGGTACGCCGGGGATTTCACGCACCACCCGGAGCGGCTGCTCGCGCCGATGGTGCGCTCGGGCTCGGGCTTCGAGCCGGCATCGTGGGCCCAGGCGCTGCACCTTGTGGCGGGGCGGTTCGCCGAGATTCGAGCGCGGGGCGGCAGCTTCGGCGTCATCGGCTCGAACCACACCACCAACGAAGAAAACGAATACCTGGTGAGAATGGCCCGGGTGGGACTGGGCACGAACAACGTCGACCATCACCGCACCGGCGACGTGGCGAGCCTGCTCGAGACGTACGCCTCTCTGGCGACGACCGCGGATCTGTACACGGCCAAAGCCGTTCTGATCGTGGCCAGCGACCTGGCGCAGCAGCATCCCTTCCTCGCGTTCCAGGTGCGCGCCAACTGGCGGCATCACCAGGCGCGCGTGTACACGGTCCGGCGCGGGCCGGTTCGCGAGGACAAGATCGCGGCGCGGATCGTGTCGGTCGAGCCGGGCGCGGAGATGGCCGGCGTCGAATCGCTGCGGGCGGATCTGGCCCAGGAGCCGGGGCTGGTGATCGTGTTCGGGGACGCCATTCAGGGCCAAGGCGTCGGGCGGCTGGTCGCATTCGGCACTTCGCTCGGAATCCCGGTGAAGTACGTCTGCCTGGTGGACTACTCGAATTCGCGCGGCGCCGTGGAGATAGGCCTGCTGCCGGGCCAGGGGGGACTGTCGCTTCCGGAAATGATGGCGGCCGCGGATCTGGACGCATTGTGGGTGGTGGGCGCCAATCCGCTGAAGCGTTACAAGCTGGCGGCGAAGAAGGCCTTCGTGGTGGTGCAGGACTTGTTTCTAACGGAGACGGCCCGGGTGGCCGACGTGGTTCTCCCGGCGGCTTCGGTGTATGAGAAGTCCGGCACGGTCACCAACGTGTGCGGAGAAGTGCAGCGGCTGAAGAAAGCGCTCGAGGTGCCGGGCACCAAGCCGGACCTGGAGATCTTCCGGCTGATCGCGCGGGAGATGGGCCTCGATCTCCGCGGGGAGGTTGGGGAGGAAAGGAGGCATGGCCTCCCTGTCGAGTCGGCTGGGGACACGCTGTTTACGTCGGGCACTTTGGGGCGATATTCGAAGATGTTGAACGCGGTGAAGGAAGGACCGGGGGAGTTGTACCGTGGGTAGGAACCGCTCCCTTGGGGTCGCGGTTCGGCGAGGGCTGCGCAGTCCGCTTGCTGACGCGCGCGGTTCGGTGCTGCCCCGCGGCCCCCAGCACCGAACCGCGACCGTGAGGGAGCGGTGGTGAGCGGCTGGGACCTACTGGTATGAATTTCTACCTGCTGAGCGCGATCAAGGCGGCCGTGGTGGTGGGAGTGCTGATGCTCACGCTGCTCTACCTGCAGTGGGTGGAGCGGAAGGTGATCGCGCGCATCCAAGTGCGGCTGGGGCCGAATCGCGTGGGGCCGTATGGGCTGCTGCAACCCCTCGCGGACACCCTCAAGCTGCTGCTGAAAGAAGACCTGATGCCGCCGGGACCGAACCGGTTCCTCTACCTGCTGGCGCCGTTCCTGGCGATCACCCTGTCTCTGATCTCGATTTCCGTCATCCCGTTCGGGCCCGCGGTGAACGTGATCGGCGTGCCCACGTGGATGCAGCTCACGGACCTGAACATCGGGGTAGTTTTCATCCTGGCGCTATCCTCGCTGAACGTGTACGGGGTGGTGCTGGCGGGCTGGGCGTCGAATAGCAAGTACCCGCTGCTGGGCGGGCTGCGCGCCTCGGCCCAGATGATCAGCTACGAGTTGCCGCTGGGCCTGGCGGTGGCGGCGCCGCTGCTCATGTCCAACACGCTGAGCCTGCGTGAGATCGTCGTCTCCCAGTCGCACTACTACGGGGGGTTCTTTCCGGCCTGGAACGTGTTTCGCGGCCCGTTTCCGCAAGTGATCGGGTTCCTGGTCTTCATGATTGCCGCCTTCGCCGAGACCAACCGCGTGCCGTTCGATCTGCCCGAGGCCGAGACCGAGCTGGTGGCGGGATTTCACACCGAGTACAGCAGCATGAAGTTCGCCGGGTTCTTCATGGCCGAGTACTCCAACATGATCACGGTGTGCTCGATGGCGACAGTGCTGTTCCTGGGAGGCTGGCTGCCGCCGTTTCCGGGGCTGGATGTGGTACCGGTGGTGGGGCCGCTATTCTGGTTCCTGGCCAAGACCGGCGTGCTGCTGTTCGTTTTCATCTGGGTGCGCGGGACCATGCCGCGCTTGCGGTACGACCAGTTGATGCGGTTTGCCTGGAGCTTCATGTTCCCGGTGGCCATGGTGAACTTGATGGTTACGGGGCTGCTGGTGGCCTTGGTGGGCTGAACGATGAGCGCGCTTCTGTTCCTCATTTTCGCCACGATCGCGGTGGTTTGCGGCATCAGCTTAGTAGTGCGGAGACACCCGGTTGAGAACGCGCTGGCGCTGATCGGGACGATGGCCTCGCTGTCCGTCCTTTACTTGCTACTGGGGGCGCAGTTCATCGCCGCGGCGCAGGTGTTCGTTTACGCCGGCGCCATCATGGTGCTGTTCATCTTCGTGATTATGCTGCTGAACGCCCGCACGGAGTATAAGTCGCACGGGGCCTGGATGGCGCGGCTGATGGGGGTTCCGTTGCTCCTGGCGCTGCTCGGCATCCTCGGCTTCGTCATCTTCCGTGCATTCCCCCGCTCCGAGGAAGTGCGATTGGGCGGCTTCACCGGCGGGACCGTCGAGCACGTGGGCCGGGCCATCTTCACCACCTACCTGCTTCCGTTCGAGATCACCTCCATTCTGGTGCTGATCGCGATCGTGGGAGCGGTGGTGCTGGCCTACAAGGAGCTGGACTAAATGCCCGAGGGCGTGCCGCTATCCTGGTACCTGATTCTGAGCGCCATCCTGTTCGCCCTGGGCGTGGCGGGATTCCTGTTCCGGCGCAACCTGATCACGATGTTCATGTCCATCGAGCTCATGCTGAACGCGGTGAACCTGACCTTTGTGACGTTCTCTTACCATCTGAAGAAGGTGGACGGGCAAGTTTTCACGTTCTTCGTGATGGTGGTGGCGGCGGCCGAGGCCGCGGTCGGGCTGGCGATCATTCTCACCGTATTCAAGAACCGCGCGACTCTGCACGTGGATGAGATCGCCTCCATGAAGAACTAGATGGCGCACCTCTGGATCATTCCCGCGCTTCCCCTGCTGGGTTTCCTGGTGAACGGGATCCTCGGCCGGCGCCTGTCCAAGGCGGCGATCAACGCAGTGGCGGTCGGGTCGGTGGCGCTGTCGTTTGTGTGGGTGCTGAGGGTCGTTTGGCACGGCGGCGCCCCCCTCGAGCACTACTTCGACTGGATCAGGGTCGGCGACTTCGTCGTGGGCTGCGACCTGGCGGTGGACCGGCTGACGTCGGTGATGCTGCTGGTGGTGACCGGGGTCGGGCTGCTGATCCACATCTATGCCATCGGCTATATGGCGCACGACGGCGGCTACTCCCGCTTCTTCGCCTACCTGAACCTGTTCATGTTCTTCATGCTGACCCTGGTGCTGGCCGCCAACTTCCTGCTGATGTTCGTGGGCTGGGAAGGTGTGGGGCTGTCGAGCTACCTGCTGATCGGGTTCTGGTTCCTGAAGAAGAGCGCCACCAACGCGGGGAACAAAGCGTTCATCGTGAATCGCATCGGCGATTTCGGGTTCTCGCTGGCGATTCTCCTGTTGGGAATCCACTTCGGATCGCTGGATTTTGCGAAGGTGTTCGGAGCGCTGGGCGGCTGGCCGGTGGAGCGCAGCGTCGGGACGCTGACGCTGGCCGGCCTGCTGCTGCTCGTGGGCGCGGCGGGGAAATCGGCGCAGATCCCGCTCTACGTATGGCTGCCGGACGCGATGGAAGGCCCGACGCCGGTATCGGCTCTGATCCACGCGGCGACGATGGTGACGGCGGGCGTCTACATGGTCGCGCGGACGTCCCCGATCTACCTGAAGGCGCCGATGGCCCTGGAGATGGTGGCGATCATCGGCCTGGCCACCGCATTCTTCTCCGCGACCATCGGCCTGGCGCAGAACGACATCAAGAAGGTCTTTGCCTACTCGACGGTATCCCAGCTCGGCTACATGTTCTTGGGCCTGGGGACGGGCGCGTTCGCGGCGGGCATTTTCCACCTGGTGACGCACGCGTTCTTCAAGGCGCTGCTGTTCCTGGGCGCGGGCAGCGTGATTCACGCTCTGAGCGGCGAGCAGGACCTGCGCAAAATGGGCGGGCTGCGCAAGAAGACCCCCGTGACCTTCTGGACGCTTGTGTGCGCCGCGGTCTCGATCGCCGGCGTTCCGTTCGCCGCCGGGTTCTTCAGCAAGGACGAGATCCTGGTTTCAGCCTACTGCCACGCGCCCTGGATGTACTGGGTGGCGGTGGTCACCGCGGGCATGACCTCGTTCTATGTGTTCCGCGCGATCTTCCTGGCGTTTTTCGGAGAATACCGAGGCGATGCGCATCCGCATGAATCGCCGGCCGTGATGACGCTGCCGCTGGTGGCGCTGGCCGCGCTGTCGCTCGGCGGCGGGTTCCTCCCGGTCCCCCGATGGCTGGCGCCGATGTTCCCGCCGGCCGAGCACCACAACGAGTCGCTGGTCGTGATTTCCGTGACGGCGGGACTGCTGGGCATCTTCCTGGCGTGGCTATTCTATGTGGCGCGGCCGGGGCTGGCGGACGCGACGGCGCGGCGCCTGGGCTGGGTCTATCGAGCGGTCTTGAACAAGTACTACGTGGATGAGATCTACGGGGCGGCGGTGGTGGGGCCGGTGGTGGAAGGCTCGCGGTCGGTGCTGTGGGAAGGGATCGACGTCGAGGTGATCGACGCCAGCGTGAACGGCATCGGGGAGCGGGCGCGCGGGCTCGGAAGCATACTGCGCCAGCTACAGTCGGGCTACATCCGCAGCTATGCCGCGTGGGTGCTGCTGGGCGCGGTGAGCGTGCTCGTAGCGCTGGGCATCGCGGGAGGAGGCAAATGAACCTTCTCGATGCCGTGCTGTGGCTTCCGCTGGCGGGGTCCGTGCTGCTGCTCGTGGTCCCGCGCGAGAAGGTGGAAGCGATCCGCCGGATAGCGTTCGGGGTTTCGCTCGCCGTCTTCCTGCTGTCTCTGGGGCTGGTGGCCGGCATCCAGGGAACAGGCCCATTCCAGTACGTCACGAACCTCCCGTGGATTGCTTCGCCGGCCATCCGGTATCACGTCGGCATCGACGGCATCAGCTTGTGGCTGGTGCTCCTGACCACGCTGCTGACGCCCGTCTGCGTTCTGGTTTCGTGGCGGCACATCGACAAGCGGGTGAAGGAGTTCTTCGCGCTCTTCCTGCTCCTGGAATTCGGGCTGATCGGCGTGTTCGTGGCGCTGGATCTGTTCGTGTTCTACGTGTTCTGGGAAGTCTCGCTGGTGCCGATGTACTTCCTGATCGGCATCTGGGGGCACGAGCGGCGGGTTTACGCGGCGGTGAAGTTCTTCCTCTACACGATGGCGGGGTCGGTGCTGATGCTGGCCGGCATCATCTACCTGTACAACCGGGCCGGGACCTTCGATTACACCGTCCTGACCGAGATGATGTGGACTGGGAAGCTGACCCTGGGCCGGGTGGAGCAGGCCGCGCTGTTCCTGGGCTTCTTCGCGGCATTCGCCATCAAGGTGCCGCTGTTCCCGCTGCACACCTGGTTGCCGGATGCGCACGTCGAGGCGCCGACGGCGGGCTCGGTGATGCTGGCTTCCGTGATGCTGAAGATGGGCTGTTACGGGCTGCTGCGGTTCTGCCTGCCGATGTTCCCGGCGGCCGCGCGCGGCTATGCGCCTTGGATCGCGATTCTGGCGATTGTGGGCATCCTCTACGGCGCGCTGGTGGCCCTGGTGCAGCCGAACATGAAGAAACTGGTGGCCTACACCTCGGTGAGCCACCTCGGATTCGTCGTGCTGGGGATCTTCTCCTTCACCGAGTTGGGGGTGAACGGGGCGGTCTACCAGATGCTCAGCCACGGGATCTCGACCGGCGCGCTGTTCATCCTGGTGGGCTTTCTGTACGAGCGGCGGCATTCCCTCGAGATCAAGGACTACGGCGGCGTGGCGACTCCGGCCCCGGCGCTGGCGACGATGTTCTTGAGCACGTCGCTGGCCAGCATGGGCCTGCCCATGCTCAACAACTTCGTGGGCGAATACCTGGTGCTGCAAGGCACGGCGCAGGTGAACTTCCGTTGGGCGGTATTCGCGGCTATCGGCGTGATTCTTTCGGCCTGCTACATGCTCTGGCTGTATCAGCGGGTGTTCTTTGGCGAGACCCCGGCGAGCGTGCGGCCGCACATGCGGGATTCGAGTGCGAGGGAGTGGGCCGCGATGGCGCCGCTGCTGGTACTGATGGTGTGGATGGGGACGTTCACGCAGACCTTCATGCCGCCCATCGCCACCGCCGGGGCGTCGATCCTCGAGAAGACCAAGGTGAACGTAGAGTTCCAGGTGAAGCGGCCGGCGCCGCCGCGGGAGGTCGCCCATGCCCGCTAGCTTCGTCCCTCCTAGCGGCGCGGAGTACGCCCGGCTCCTGCCGGAGATGATCCTGGCCGGGGTGGCGACGGTGACCATGGTGCTCGAGCCGCTGACGCCGGCGCGGCGGAAGCGGGCGCTCGGCTACCTGTGCCTGGCCGGACTGGCGGCGGCGCTCGTGCCGGCCGTCGCGGGCCACTGGAATCCGGGGCCGGCGTTTAGCGGCATGTTGCAGGTGGACGGGTTCGCGACGTTCTTCCGCGTGCTGGTGATCGTAGCGGGCATGCTGGTAGTGCTGTGCTCGTCCAGCTACCTGCGACGGGAAAACGCCGAGAGCGGGGAGTACTACGCCCTGCTGCTGTTCTCGGTGGCCGGGCAGTCCATCATGGTCGCGGCCAACGAGCTGATCGTGCTCTTCATCGGACTGGAGATCTCCTCGATTTCCAGCTATGTGCTGGCGGGGTTCTTGCGGCGTGAGAAGCTGGCCAACGAGGCCGCGGCGAAGTACTTTCTCCTGGGGTCGTTCGCCACCGCGTTCCTGCTTTACGGGATTGCGCTGATCTACGGAGCGACGGGGACGACGAACCTGAACGCGATCCGGCAGGTGCTGTCGGACCCCAAGACGGCGCCGGCGGGACTGCTGGTGGGGACGGCAGCGGCGCTGATGTTCGTGGGGTTCGCCTTCAAGGTCTCGGCGGCGCCTTTCCAGGTGTGGGCGCCGGACGTGTACCAGGGCGCGCCCGCGCCGGTGACGGCGTTCCTGGCGGCGGGACCGAAAGCGGCGGCGTTCGCCATTTTCTTTCGCGTGTTTCTGACGGCGCTCGGGCCGGTCAGCCACCGCTGGGAGGGGGTCGTATGGACCTCCGCGCTGCTGACCATGGTGGTGGGGAACTTCGCCGCGCTGGCGCAGACCAACCTCAAGCGGCTGCTGGCCTACAGCTCGATCGCGCACGCCGGCTACGTAATGGTGGCCCTCACCGCCCACTCCGCGGCTGGGACCCAGGCGGCGATGTTCTACCTGGCGGTGTACGTGTTCATGAACATCGGGGCATTCGCCCTGGTGGCCTACTTCGGACGGAAGGGCGAGCGTTACGTCAACGTGGAGGACCTGGCGGGGTTGGGCGCGCGGCAACCAGTGACGGCGGCGCTGTTCTCGGTGCTGCTGCTGTCGCTGATCGGGGTGCCGCCGACCGGCGGGTTCTTCGGGAAGTTTTACATCTTCAAGGCGGCGCTGGAGGCCCGGCTCGGGTGGCTGACCGTGCTGGGGTTGCTGAATACCGCCGTAGCGGCCTACTACTACCTGCGGATTCTCGTGGCCATGTACATGAAGGAGCCAGGCGAATCGACGGCCGACCTGCCGCCGCCCGCGCCCGGGACCAGGAGCGTGCTGTGGGTCACCGCCCTGGCCTCTCTGGCTCTGGGGATCTTTCCTTCGGCGATTCTCCAGTTTGCCGGTTTGGGGAAATAGGCGCTCGCCGGCAGTCGTTCTTTCAGAATCCCTTTCATGTCCCGCTGCGCTCCTCGAATGCTAGCCTGACTTTCGCAGTTGACGTCAGTTTTCCGCCATTTTGGGGCAGTTTTCTCTCGCAACTCCTTGCGCTGCAAGGCGGGCGCATCGCCAACGCGTGTAGGGCAGACCTACCCTCTTTT
>Ga0187878_1000331_pt1 | contig 56624 bp, 48 predicted proteins | sample June2016WEW_17_1_FD_132979 | JGI IMG/M metagenome (GOLD analysis project Ga0187878, IMG submission 132979) | Peatland microbial communities from SPRUCE experiment site at the Marcell Experimental Forest, Minnesota, USA - June2016WEW_17_150 | ecosystem: Environmental > Terrestrial > Soil >... | reverse complement strand
CAACATCTACGACTTCGACCCCGCGAAAAACGCCGTCGCTTACGACAAAATGTTCGAAATCGACAAATGGGCGATGCAGCAGCTCCAAAAACTAATCGTCGGCGTTACCAAAGAATTCGATGATTTCGCCTATCACCGCGCGTTCTCCCTGCTCTACAATTTCTGCAGCGTCGAGATGAGCAGTATCTATATGGACCTGCTCAAAGACCGCCTCTATTGCGACCCCGCAGATAGCTTATCACGCCGAAGCTGTCAGACCGCGCTTTATAAAATCCTCGACTCACTCACGCTGTTGTTCGCCCCCATCCTCGTCCACACCGCAGAGGAAACCTGGGCCGCAATCCAGCACAAATCGCAAAACGTCGAGAGCATCCACCTCGCGATACTGCCCAAAGTTGACCCGGCTATCGACTGGCAGGCAGGCGAAGCGAAATGGCAAAAGCTTATGTCCCTGCGAGATTCCGTTCTTCTCGCACTTGAGCCGCTGCGTCGCGATAAAATCATCGGCAGCAATCAGGAATCCAGCGTAACCATCCGCTGCGATAATGAAACCGCCGCCGCGATTGAGCAGTTCGGCCTAAAATCTTTCGCCGCCCTTTGCATCGTTAGCGAAATAAAACTCGAAAAAGCTGAAGGCCCGACCCAGGTCATTGCCCAGAAGAGCGCTCATCAAAAATGCCAGCGCTGTTGGAACTACTGGCCCTCCGTCGGCAGCGACCCGCAGCAACCGGATGTCTGCGAACGCTGCGCCGCAACACTAAAGCTATTGGGCAGTTAAACTACCGTTGTTTCGTTTGTTTAAAGACTTTCTCAAATACCTCATCTACGGTAATCTCACTTATGCTGTATCGCGGATCTTTGCTTTTTATCCCTGTCCCTCTGCCGTATGGCTCTCGCGCCGCCATACATTCTGGTCTGCCGTAAGGCATTATCCTTATCGGATTCGTCGGCCCGAATATCATCACTATCGGAACTCCCAGCGCAGCCGCAATATGCCCCGGACCCGTATCGTTGCTTACGACTAATCGCGCCCCCCTCAATAGCTCCACAAGTTCCTTCAGCGTTGTCTTTCCAGCAAGGTCCACAATCGGCGTGCGTGAAAGCATCTTCATTTCCTTCACAATATTCACCTCGCCCGCGCTGCCGCAGGCCACAATTGCCAAACCGAATCTCTCAGCTATTCTCTCTGCCAGCTCGGCGAACCGTCCCCTCGGCCAGCACTTGTCTTTGTGAGCTGAACCCGGCACAAATACAGCGTATTTCTCAATCGGCACATTATTCTGCGCCAGTATTCGCTTAATCGAATCGGCTGCCTCTTTTACACGCGGAAGCACAAATTCGACCTTTAAGTCCGTTGCCCCCGCATTCTCAGGCAATTTGAATTCCGCCTCCCCCGCCTGCCCTTCGTAGCGTAGCGTAGAAGGGGCTTTTGCCCCCGCCGCGGCAACCATTTTCAAATAATAATCGACTAAGTGAATGCTCGAAGCATCCTGCGAAATTTTGTCCGTGTAAAACAGATGCGCCAGTTCCCTGCCTTGTGCATTTCCGAATCGCCTTTTGCAACCCGTAACCCAACTGAAATATCCCGTCCTGAAAAGTCCCTGAAAATCGAATACCAGATCGAATTCGCCGGCCTTGAGCTGCTTTATAAGCAACCGCAGAGATTTAAAACTGTCAGGACTATACCACCATTTGGATAAGCGTCTTCGGTCGAACAGAATAATATCAGATATATATGGATGACCCTCTAACAGCGACGCAAACTCCGGCCGGACAAACCACGATATTCTCGCCTCCGGAAAACTCTTCCTCAGCGCCGACAACGCCGGCAGCGCAAGAACTATATCCCCCAGTGCGCTTGGCTTTATAATCAAAATCCGTCTCGGCTCTTCACCTGTCATTTCACGTGCTCGTTTTCCGCTTCAAACGATACTTCGCTTGTGCCTTCTGCGCAAGTCGCCGATAGATGTCCCCTCGCCCCTCATCGGGTATCCTTACCTCATCGCAGTATATCTCAAACATACGCAGATAATCCGTCCGCGTAATGCCCGGCAATCCCATCACCGACACCGCAAATTGCCACAGTCCCTGCATCTGCCTGTCTTCACTGTGGGAAAAATACTGCTTAATCCCGTCCACGTCGGTAATCGTAACGCCATACTCCCCCTCGTTATCTTGGTTGACGACAAAATTAGTCGCCTTCGCATCCCTGTGCCATAAATTATTCTTATGAAGCTCCGCGAATATCTCCGCCATTTTCCCGGAAACCTCTCGCATTATCCAGTACCGTTCCTCGCCCCGGGCCTGCATATTCCTCAAAAACTCATACAGGTTTGTCCCCTCAACGTATTCACTGATATATATGCTCTCGTCGCAAAACAAAAATCTCTTATGATACACCGCCGCTAATAGTGCCACAACAGGCAGATCATATTGCTTCATTTTGACCGCCGCGATAAAATTTCGTATTGCGTGCGCCGCCCCCATCGACCTGAAAATTCCCCGAATCCCCCCGCTGCGATGACGTCGCTTTATCACCGCCTTGGTTCCCCTGCCCCCGATATCCAGGTACTTAACCGTAACAGTATTTCCCCCCTCGCTCTTAAGCGTCTGTTGCGCCCCCTCAAGCAGTTTTTCCGGCTCAGCCAACAGCTTCTCCCATCCCGATTTTGAAAATTGGTCTTTGCCCGCGGCGCGAACCGCAACCCATCCGCGCCACCCGCCCGCCGGCGCAACTTCCGATATCTCGATTAAATTCCTAATTACTGTTTCAACGTCGTGCATACGCTTATTTTATGCGTTTACCTCCTTTTCGGCAATTGCTTAAATACCAAATATTAATTATGCTGTCCAAAATGAACAAGAAAGGAAAATACGTTTACGACTGGCCAAGACCTATGGTTACTGTCGATGCAGTGGTTTTCGCGGTAACCCCCGACGCAATCAAACTCCTGCTCATCAAACGCGGCCACGAACCCTTCAAAGGCAAATGGGCTTTCCCAGGCGGCTTCATCGGTATAGACGAAGAGCTTGATGACGCCGTCGCCAGAGAATTACAGGAAGAAACGGGCCTCACCGGGGTCCGCCTCAAACAGATGCACACCTTCGGCAAACCGGGCCGCGACCCAAGAGGCAGGCAAATCACCGTCGTCTATATGGGAATTATCAATCAGGGCCTTGACCGTATAAAAGCGGGCGACGACGCCGAACTGGCGCAATGGTTCGATATTAACGCCCTGCCTTCAGATTTGTCCTTCGACCACAACCTCGTCGCCAAATTCGCCGTCGAACGATTAAAATCAAAAATCGCAAATCATAAATCATAAATGCGTAATCTGTTCGTTGAACGTCCGCAGCCGCATATCAATCGCCCCAATAGCCCACTCAATATAATGCGGCTTGTGCGACGGACTGTGATGCGCCTCGTTCATTAGCCCTTCGCGGACCGTGTGCAAAAAATCCCTTATTATCTTCGGGCTGATTTCCGTAGGATTGGCTGCCCACGTCTTTAATTCCTCGTATTCACGTCTCAGCTTTGCGCTCTTTTTTAACTGTTCCGCTGTCAGATAATCCGCTGGGTTATACGCCAGTTGCAAACCCTTCAGGCACATAATCAACGGCTCATAATTCGCCCGCTGCTCCAGCCGTATGAACTTATACTGCTGCGTATGCGTCACCGCCGACGATGGCGTTTTGTCCCCCCCGCCGTCCGAGTCCGCCCCCACAAACCACTGTCGCTGGCTCGTCCTCGCGAATACAAGCTCTTCTCCGCTTGTAATCTCGTCGTGCCCCATCCGCGAAATCCACAGCCGGCCCGTCTTGCTTACCTCTGTCCCACCGCCCAGCGCAAGCAAGCACTTCACAAACCCCAGAGGCAGCACCTTCTGTTTGCCGATTTGCCGCCTCCGCATCTGGAATGACAAATGTAAACTGTGTGGCCGAACATTGTAAAATGCCGTAATCTCATTTATCAGTTGATTCAACAGCCACGGGCATGCCGTCGCCGGCCTCGACAATTCCATCGCAACATTCAGTCGGCCGGGCGCAAGCTCCAGAAAGCCTTGACGCCTTGTCCTGTCCGCCGACCCGCTGTTGTCGTCGATGTACCCACCCACCTTCCACGACAAAACATCGAACTGAAAATCATGAAAATACCGAAAACAATCATATGCCGGGTCCTCTTTTTCCGCGGGCGTCGCGTTTGGCTCCACAACCGCCGCCCCGACGTTGCTCAGCTCCGTCTCGCAGCCCATCGGAACAAGCCCCGGCTGAAAATTCGACCGTATCGAGTTCAACTGCGTCTCCACAACCCTTGCGTCAAACAAGCTCCTCGCCGCCCTCACCGCGTATTTAACGTAATCTATCAGGTCGTATTTCTCAAAAGGCATCGTCTTGAGGCATTGCTTCATTACCATTTCAACCGCAGAGATATTGTTGTTGATTATCTGCAGCGCTATCAGCAAACTCACGGACCTCTTGAAATACCGCTCCGATGAACGCATATGCTCAAGCTCAAATCGAAAATTCGCCTGGATTCTATCGTCCAGTTGATTTAGAAGAACTTGCTTAACAACAAGCGCAAGATAGTTGTTGATATATTTCGCCGTCTGCGGGTCTCCATAAAGATGCCTGATGCTTGGCCTCGGCCGGTTTAGCTCATGCTCAAGAAAATAATCGCTTACCGCGTCCGTTCGGTAATGTGTTATCACCAGGTCCCGCTCTGTCGTTGCCAACAGCTCCCGCTCCGCCAATCGCTCCAGCTCCGCGTCGATACTTTTGTCCCCGGGCCTCGTCCGCTTCTTAAGAAAATTGTCTATCCTCTTGCGAAGCCAAAGCTCATGTATCAGGTTAACGTGAAACCGGTCGCCGAACTGCTTCTTCATCGCCTCATGGCTCACAAGATACGCCTGCGCCGAAACAAGTCCGTGGGCCGTATGTACCCTCACCGTCTCTCTCTCGTATCGCTTCCCCTCATACCGGTCGATTTCCGCCATCGCCCCCGCCGGCACGTCATAAATCACGAACCCCTCAATTTTTGCTCCCGACGATTCAACCGCGTAAAAATACACGTTATCCGGGCTTACCTTCTTGTGCCCCGCCAGAAACGCCGGCTCAGCCAGCAATGTATGCGCATCCGCCTTGGCGTTCTTCCGCGTGAAACTCATCCCGCACACCGACTCGAATATCTGCGGATCTCTCAGCGAACCATATATAAACAAATTAGTCGTCGTTTTCTTCTTCGTCTTTCTCTTGTCTCTGACCATCTTGTCCGCCTATGTCATTGCGAGGTTTACCCGCCGTAGTGTCAACGAAGGCGGGCAATCTCCGTAATTCAAAACTCAACACTCAACCCCAAAAACTCTTATTGCCCTTTTCTTATTCGATTGTACAGCTTAAACAACTCCTTAAACGCCCGCAGAATCACCTTCATCTTCGCCCCCGTCTGCTTGCCCGCCGTTCGCGGATAGTGATGAACGCCAACCTCTGCTATCCTGTATCCTTGCCGCGTCGCACGCGCCAGTATCTCCGCGCTTATCAGCGCGCCGGTGCTTGACATCGTCATACCCTCGAATATCTCCGCGCGAAACAGCTTAAAGGCGCAGTCAATATCACGGATATGCATCCCGAACAACAGGTTGACTAACCTCGTCCACATCCAGCCGTTCAGTTTCCGCGTAAACGGGTCTTTACGGTCGAGCCGATACCCGCATACAATGTCATTGTGTGTTATCAAAGGCAAAAGCAGCTTTATCTCGCCAATATCGAACTGCCCGTCGCCATCGGTAAAAAAAACAAGCTCTTTTTTCGCCGCTCTGATTCCCGACTGTAACGCGGCCCCATATCCCATATTGTGCGGATGATGCACGACCCGGACTCGGCTGTCTCCCGCCGCGATTGCGTCTGCCCTCACGCCCGTCTCATCCGCGCTGCCATCGTTAACAATGATTATCTCGAAATCCGCCCCAAGTTCCTCGCACACCTCCGTCGCCCGCCCAACGACCCGCCCAATGTTATCCTGTTCATTATAACACGGAAAAAACACGCTTAGCGAAATCTGCCGTTCCATAACTTCCTTATTCGCCGCAAAAACGCTGTTCTTAAATCTCAAATCTTAAATTCTATTTTTCCGTTTGCCTTGCCACGGCGTTTACCTCGGCGTGGTTCTTTAACGAAACCGGGAAGCGTAGCAAAGCCGGGTGGTTAAAATCAGCAATCGTAAATCGAAAATCAGAAATGTTTTACCACCTTTTGTACTGCATCAGGTCTATTATTCCTTGCAGCTCTGCCTTTTCCCTCGCGTAGGACTCAATCGTCTCTTTATTGGCCGGCTGTAGCTGACTCATTGCCACTATCGCGCCCACGGCCCTGAAATAATACCCGTCGCTATTAAGATACTTCTGCTTGTTCGCGTGGAAATCATCTAAGTACTTTTGCCAGAACGTATCAATTTGCGGCCTGAACTGCGGATAACGCTCGTAAAATATCTGCATCAGTTGCATGGGCGTCCGCGTCGGGCTTTCCTCAAATGCGTCAAACGCGCTCTGTAAGCCCCTGGTAAGCTGTTCCGGAGAGCTGTCGAATACCAGCGTGTTGTGCGCTATCATAATATTGCGATAGCACTTCTCGGGATATATTGTGTTTCCGTCACCGATGCCTTTGAATATCCCAAGTCCGCGGGGCGTCGATATATCAACGTATAATCTCTGCTCGTCGTCAAGATATACCAGCCGCCAGCTCGAATTGTGCTCAAGACCCTTCACAAATGGCGTGTCGAACTGGTTACGCGGCATCAATACCACCCATACCTTGAACTGTTTCAGTCGGCGGTCTAACCATTCACCCGTTTGAACATAATCTTCGGCCGTAAGGTTTTGATTTCTGATTCTGGCCTTCTGAACAACAGGACCGCCAAACATAATCTCCGACCAGAGTATGTAAGCATCGTAGTTGTAAGCCGCCTGTGCCCTGCCGTCCATAAAAAGTTGTAGTGGAGTGTGTCCGTCCGGGTCGGGTGTCTGACCCCACGCGATAAAACCGCCTTCTGTCCAGTAGTTGAACATATTGCCGCGCATCTTATTGTCTGTTATGAACCGGCAGGCGTCGAATGGTTTGGCCGCCGATGCAGTCATCCTTATAAACGCCGACGTCAGTTTCGTCTCCGTCGGCCACGGGTCGATATACACGTTTTTGAATTTAAGCCCCCACCATATCCCAAGCCCCCCCACTAACACCACCGACCCGGCAATCAACCATCTCTGCAGCCCAACGGACATCCGAGGCAATGTCAGCCGACCAAACTTACGGAAATTTATCGACGCCGCGACCGTCTGGATAATCTGGTCCGCGAGCAAAGCTATTAAAGGACAGGTCACGTATCCCGCAATTGGTATGAACCGCCGCGACCGGATTGCCATATATACTGTCATCGCCGCGATAACAATCAATGCGAGGTCTATCTTTGGCGATTGATATACGCCCTCTGCCGGCGCCGATGTCGCGGCACTGCTTGCAAAGATGTCCCTAAGCACGGCCTTCGCATAAGGCGCCGCTAACCATGCCACTATGCATAATGCGTTTATCCCGTAAAGAACGGGGAACAAATTGGCGTAAGTGATATCCAAGTTGGCCTCATATGCCAACTGCCATAATCGGTGTAAATTCATAAACTGCTCTAAGTGCCAAATCGGCTGGGTGAACTTGAACGGATTCACGGTCGCCGCCGAAACAAGCAACGTTACTATTGCCGCCGCCAGCACGTAAACCATATTAAGCATTGAATATGCCGGCTTCCTCGAAATCCGCGACGCTATCGCGAACAACCCGCAATAAAACGGCACCGTCACAAACGGAAATATATATCTGCCCGTGTATCCCTGCGTGGCGTCCGCCGTATACAACGCGAAAAGCCCAAACGGCAAAATCAAATATATAAAGTGCACGTTTACGAACACCGACACCCATAGTATCCCCACAAACAAGCCGCTCAACAGAAAACTTGCCGGGCTTGCGTCCGTAAATGAAAACGAAATCATTGTTGCCCAGATTACCAGTAACGCCGACGCAAATCCCACCGCATTCGCGATAACATTGAAATTCTTCTGCTGATTGCCCCCCTGCATCTTTGGCAACTTAATCTGCTTCGGTATCAACAGCCGGCTGAAAACCCATATCACCAGCAACCCTATTCCTGCCACCATCATCACCAAAAACGGAAATGCCGTCCCCACCGGGTTGTCCCACCGAAACGCCGGCCACCACTCATGAACGTTTCGCCAACCTTCGGCGTTTGCGCTGATGCTGATTTGGAAGGTGTGCGTCAGGTTAGTAAGATGAAACGGATTTAAGATGATTGATGCTGCAAAGGCCACGGCGCCGGCAGCAATAGTATGCCATACTGCCGGAGTGGTTGTTCCGGGAAGCCGGTTCTTCGACAGTGCTGCCGACAACTCCAGTTTGACCGCCGCCTTTCCCCAGAGTATCCCAAGCAGACGAATCGCCACAACAGGGGTAAGCGCTATAAAGACGTAAATGTATCCCCCGTGCAAGTTTGCCCAGAATATCGTTGCGGGCAATATCAGCCAGATATAAAGATAGTTGCGGTAAATCGACAGGACAAGGATGAGCATAAACAGCGCGACCAAGAGGTTCGAGAAACCTGCGGGCCTGATATCCAAAAAAGAGCGTCCGATGAACATCGAGGCGCAGGCGGCTGCGGCAGATAAGGCCGGGTGTGCGCCCATAACCCTGCCTGCGTAGTAAACACAAATCACGGTGAGGATGTATATCGTGAACTTCCAGTACATAAGCGTATTGAAAGACAGCGTGTTGCTGTCGGCGAAAGGCGAATGATACGCGAGCCAGTAGAAAATGACGTGGGTTAGCCAGTTCTGATTGACCCAGCCCGTTGGGTGCCAGTACTTGACGGTATTGATGCCAACCTTATCGGCAATCGTCTGCGCCCATTCGGGCCAGGTCGCTATCTCCTCGGCTGTCGGGCCAACCCTGTGCGAATTGGCGCTGAACGGCTCGTTGGTATCGACGCCGTGGTTGTAAAAGTGCCTGCCGGAAGCGAGAGCCACCCAAGTATCGCCCGCACCGACCATGTGGGTGCTTGCGTGAAGGGCAAAAATGAGCATCGCGATAAGGCCGATGGCCCCCGCCGTTTTGCCTCGCAAAAGCGAAGCTGTAGGGGCAAGCATCTGTTTCTTTTCCTGTATCAAATCCGCCATAACTATCGTTCCTAACTGTTGTTACTGATTAGATTGTTCACATAAACCCTTACCCGCAAAGGCGTTAGAAACCATACCCGACTTCTCACCCTCCTGCTTACACCGCCAGCGCGGAGGCATAATAAGGCCTTATCTATATATCGTCAAGAACGTCATAAGTTCGTTATGGTTCTCGCCACTAAGACACCAAGACACGAAGGGTCTTCACTACATATATAGAGACGGAAAAGGGCCATTTTGCGACAAAAAAACAAAAAAGCCGGGGAAGAAAGATTTGAAATTTGAGAACAACCCTGCCATTGTTTCGAAAAATTGGGACGAAGTAGCGGGGCTAAATATCTCAAGTAAACAAATTAGGTTCGCAGCCAGTTTTCGATACGGTCGATGCCGACTTACCAGTTTTGGGTCAAGGCGGCGAAATCCACAAAATTGACTGTGCCGCTGTGATTGGTGTCCATTCCTTCGCACCACGACGGTGATGAGCAGGCCAGGAGCCAGTTATCTGCGAATGCCGCCAGAATATTAATTTTTTCCAGATTCAGCGCCGCATACGCGTCAACAAGGCCATAGCCGAAAATATCGTCTCTGCCGGGCGAGCCAAGGTCCTGGGCGGAATCGAAAAGAATATTAGAAACCTCCGAAGGGGTTATATTGTAATGGGCAGCGGAGAAAACAAGAGCCGCGACGCCCGCGACATGGGGACATGCCATTGAGGTGCCGCTGTAATAGGCATACGGATTTCCAGTGACAGAAACCGTGCCGGAAATACCCGACTGGGCGAGTATCTGGAGCGCATCGCCATCGGCTTTTGAAATCGATACAACGACAAGAGGGGTTGCGTCACTGAGGGTGCCGTTGAAATTGCCGGAAATATTGTTCGAGATAATTGCGCCGATGGCACCTTTGGACTGGGCGTGTGCGACCTTCGCGGCAAATGTGGTGATGCCTCTGCGGATATGGGCGATGTTGCCAGCGACATTGTCGGGGCAGGTATTGGCCGGGGAGGAGCCGTCAGCAAGGCCGCAATTGCAGATTTGGCCGGTAACTTCGCCGGGGGCCGTGCCGGTTAGCATATTTGACTGATGGCTGGTGCTGCTCCATACCGCGTTGGCAGTGGCACTGGTATCAGTGGAGATCGGGACAGTCGAGTAAACAGACACTCCCGGGGCGGCAAGCGCGATAGTCGGACCATAATTTGAGAAACTCGCCTTGTTTTTGTTCTGGTCAACTGCCGCGACGGAAATTACCGAAGACAGAGAAGCCGGGTAGAAAGGCGTGTTTACGTTGTCATTACCCGCTGCGGCGACCAGTAGCGTGCCGGCCGCGAGCGCGTTGCTGCAGGCAGTATCCAAAGCCGACGAGTAATCAGGGCCGCCCAAACTCATGCTGATTACTTTAGCGTTGTTATTGACGGCCCACTCAATGCCGGAGATTAACCAGCTGTCTTGACCTGAGCCGGTGTTGTCCATTACCTTGGCGATGAGTAAATCGGCCTGCGGAACGACACCAACAACGCCGATATCGTTATCCGCCGCCGCGATAGTGCCGGAAGTATGGGTGCCGTGGCCGTAAAAATCCTCCACGGGTATTATTGCACCGTATTGGTCGGTCGCATAACTTACCGAACCGACTACATTGCCTCTGTCGGGATGATACATACTTATGCCGGTATCCATAAGAGCAACTCGCACGCCTGCGCCGCTGGTTCGGGGCCATACAGCCGGGGCGTTCACCATAGTGATGCCGTAAGGAATGGTCTGGGACGAAGACGAAGCATTAATGCCTGATGATGAATAAGCATTAGTATCGGGGCCGCCGAGCGCGTAAATTTTGTAGTCCGGCTCGATGTACTCAATGTCGGGATTTGCCCTAAGCTGCCTGACCTGATTGGCGTCGAGATGAGCTGCTACAGCGGGAATGATATTGAAGTCGCGCGATACAGGGAATGTCGGGCGGTTGAGCATATTTTGTTTTTGTGAATGGCTCTTGTAAACAACTATATAATCATCTGATTGCGCTTTGACGGGCTGGACGATTAGCGATAATACCGTAAAAAGTACAGTCAGCAGGATATTTGTGCGTGTTATCGCCGGTCTTGAATATCTTGTCATAAATAAACCGTGCGTATTTTACCTTTCCTATTACAACCAGGCGTTGTCATTTTTAAACCCTATCACACTATAGGTTATTATACAGGATAATCAGAAATATTGTTCAGCAGGTAAATAATTAATAGTAAAAAAAGCCCCCGAAGTACAGGACTTCGGGGGCTAAATTTTTAAGCACTTTGAATTGAGTTTACGACTTGAGCCAGTTTTCGATACGGTTGATGCCTTCGGTAATGTTTTGCATTGAGGTTGCGAAGCTGAGGCGGATATTTTTGTCGCAGCCGAAGGGCAGGCCCGGGACGACGGCGACATTGGCCTGCTCCAAAAGCGCTTTGGCGAAATCCAAACTGCCCTTCAATTCTATGCCTCCTTTGGTTTTGCCGAAATAGGCGGAGACATCGGGGAAGCAGTAGAATGCGCCGGTTGGCTGGGTGCATTTGACGCCTTTGATGGCGTTGAGGCGGTCAACCATATATTTGGCGCGTTTTTCGAATTCGACGCGCATTTTTTCGACTTCGTTATTGGGGTCTTTCAAGGCGGTGATGGCGGCATCTTGGGCGAAGGTTACGGGGTTGCTTGTTGAGTGGTCCTGGAGTCGGCCCATCGCCTTGATGACGTCAACAGGCCCTGCGGTATAGCCCAGCCGCCAGCCGGTCATTGAATAGGTTTTGCTGAAGCCATTGATGGTGAGGGTGCGGTCGTAGGCGTCTTTGCTGAGTGCGGCGAAACTGATGAATTTTGTGCCGGCATAAACGAGGCGTTCGTAAATCTCATCCGACATTACGACCACGTCGGTGCCTTCGAGGACTTTGGCGAGCGCGGCCAGTTCGTCGGGGGTGTAGGTGAACCCGCCCGGGTTATTCGGCGAATTCAGGACGAACATCCGGGTTTTGGGGCCGATGGCTTTTTTCAACTGTTCGGGGGTAATCTTGTAGCTGTTCCGGCGGCTGGTCTTGACTACCCTAACCTTTGCCCCTGCCAACTTTATCGCTTCAGTATAAGTAAGCCAGTAAGGCGCCGGGAGAATCACGACGTCGCCGGGGTCGAGAACCGCCTGCATCGCGTTATAGACCGAGTGCTTTGCGCCGATATTGACGACAATCTGCTCAGGTTTATAATCGAGGCCATTGTCCTTTTTGAGTTTTTCCGCGATTGCCTTTCTCAACTCGACGGCACCTTCGGAGGGGGTGTACTTGGTTTTGCCCGCGTTGATGGCCGCGATGGCCGCCTGCTTGATATATTGCGGGGTGTCGAAATCGGGCTCACCAGCGCCGAAGCCGATTACGTTAATGCCCTGTGCCTTGAGTTCTTTCGCCCTGGCGGTAACAGCTAATGTCGCCGATGGCGGAACCGCCTGTGCCCTTTTGCTAACTTTCATAATCATATCAGCCATCCTTATAATAAGTTCGTAAAGAGTGATATTTATAACCTGACGTGGAATAATTCGTCAATATCTAAATCAATTGAGATTTGACGGCGTCGAGGATGAGTTTTTTGGCGTTGTCGAGTGGGCCTGGAAGGTAGGCGCCGGCGGCGGAGGTGTGGCCTCCACCATCGAATTGGCGGGCGATTTTGCAGACATCGACAGCCCCTCTGCTTCGGAGTGAGCAGCGGATTCGGCCGTCTTTTAATTCGACGAATAACGCGGCGACCTCGACTAAGCCGATGCGCTGGCACTGGTCGATGAGGTTTTCGGTGTCTTCGTATTTGGCGCCGGTGGTTTTGAAATCTTGCAGGGTGAGGAACTGCGAGGCGTATCGGCCATCGAAATGCAATTCGAGCGTATCCTGCATCGCGGTCATTAACTTGAATCGCTGGGTAGTAAAGGTCTGGTAGATGCGACGGTAAATATCGACGGGTCTTGCGCCGGCATCGATTAATTCGGCGCAGTCGCGGAGGCATCGGCCGGTGGTGTTGCTGAAGTGGAACCAGCCGGTATCGGTGGCGACGCCGACAAAAAGGGCCTGGGCGATTTTGGGGGTGATGGGCCAATGGGCGAACCGGAACAGGTCGAGGACGACGGAGCTCGCGGCGGCAGCGGTCGAGTCGACAATCTCGACATCGCCGAGACCGTCTGAAGTCGCATGGTGGTCGATAACAAGGACGGAGATATCGGCCTGTTTTAGATATTCTTCAAAACCGGGCAACTGGCTGTTGCTATTGGTATCGACGATGATGATGAGGTCGAATTTGTTTTGCGAAAGCTGGTCTTTTGAGAGGTCTTTGCCGAAGACGGGAACGGGTTTGTCGAAGAGAAAACCATACCAGTCGGGCAATGGGGACAGGAAGAGAACCTGAGTTTTTTTGCCCAGCGTCGAGAGCGTTTCACTCATCGCGACGCAACAGCCAGCGGCATCACCGTCACCCTTGGTGTGGGTTGTAATCAGAACGCTGGTCGATTTATTTATGAGTTCGACTGCTTCCCGCCACGGCGGGCAAGTTTGAAAGTTCTGGTTATTCATACGAGTTGACATTATAGCCCAGCTTACCTGGAATTTGAAGCAGTATATCGTCAGGGTTTTGAAGAAATGAGGGAGACGATAGCTTCCTGTAGTTTTTTGCGGCGGAATTTTCTGGGGACTACCCGCAGGTTATCGGATTCGATAGTTTCGCCGCCTTTGAGAGGCGAGCCGAAGGTTTGATTGCACCATTCGGCAAGGGTTGGGACGCGGCCGGTGAATTTTTCTGACCAGTCGAGGCCGAGGTTTGAGGCAACGGTGGTCATCAGAACGCCGCCGCCCATAATCCAGCCAACGCCGGCGGGATGAATATGCGTTGGGAGGCGGTCGAATTCATCTTCTATTTCGCCGACAAGCTCCTCGATTATGTCTTCGAGGGTAATCATACCGAGGACGACGTTTTCGGCGGAAACGACGATAACGATGTGGGTTTTTTCCTGTATCATCATTTCGAGCAGTTTCGAGAGAGGCATGTCTTCCTTGACCCTGGTAATGGGGCGGGAAATACCTTTGATGGTCGGGTCGGAGGGGTTTACTCGCATCGCAGAGACGATATCCTTGAAGTTGAGATACCGTTCGATTGACTGAGGGTCGTTTTCGACCATGCAAATTGGAAAACGCGTGTGCATATCGAGGTGCGCTTTGACGAGGGCATGAGATAAAGTGCTGCCGACGTAAATCATAGATATGTCCTGCGCGGGAAGCATAATGTCGCGGACGAGGTGGCTGGAGAGGTGGGCGGCAGCGAGAACGATTTTTTCCTCGCGTTCGCCCATAAGTTTGGACGTGCGTGCGAGCGAGACAGCGGCGCGAAGCTCGTGGAGCCAGGGTATCTGGGCATCGCGGGTTTCGGGCTGCATCCTGGCAATTGCGGCGACAAGTTTTTTAACGATTACTTCAATGACGGAGACAAAGGGGTCAACAATTTTCGCCAGAATTTTCATAAAAGGCGAAAGCCGCAGGACAATCCATTCCTTGTTGCTAAGGGCAAACATCTTTGGAACAAGCTCGACAAAAATGATGGTAACAAGCGTCAGCGGGATAATAACAAATGTAACAGCGGTGACCTTTGCCAGCGTCATCGAGATATGCCAGTGCTGGGCAAGATATGGAGCAAAGGCGTCCTGCGCACCAACGCCACCAGCGGCGGCGGCAATAGTAGTAAACAAGGTAACGCCAAGCTGAATGACGGCCAAACTGGCCTCCATGCGGTCCTTCATAAAGGCGGCATCAGTTGCGCCCTTTTTGTGCTCATTGACGAGAATGGCAATCCTGGAACGCGAGATGGTGGCGAGGCCCATTTCATACGCGGTAAATATCGCGTTCAAAATAAGCATTAAAATTATTACGCCAAGTTCGTAACTGAACATATCAATTCACCTTTATTTTAGTGCTGTTTGGCCAGGATTTGTTTAGCTGAATCGCAATCTTTAGCGATTTGAGCAGCGAGGATTTCTGGGGATTCGAAACGCTGCTGTGGCCTGATACGGTCAAGGAAATCCATAGCGAGCCATTTGCCAGACATAACGCCGAGATTAGCATCGAGGACATGCGCTTCGATGAGCTGGGAATGCTGGTCGCTGAAGGTTACTGCGTGGCCGATGCTGAAGACGGAAGGCAAACGCTTATCAGAGCGGCAAACATTTTCTTCGGAGTCGCCGATTAAGCCGAATCCGGCGTAAACGCCCTCCTGCGGGATAATCTGTGAAGGCATTTGCATATTGAGGGTGGGAAAGCCGAGTTGTCTGCCTTTGCCTCTGCCGGGGGTTATTTTACCTATGAGGCGATAGGGCCTGCCGAAAAGAAAGGCGGCATCGGCAACGTGGCCCGACTGGAGCATATAACGGATGGTGGTGCTCGAGACGCGAACGGATTGCCCGGTGTGAAGTTTGACGAGCTTTGGGGGAACGACAACGACATTAAAGCCATCAGGTTCGGCCATTTGCTTGAGAGTATCGATATTGCCTGCGCGGTTGGCGCCGAAGTTGAAGTCGTCGCCCTCGACGAGAGCTTTCGGGCGGACGTCTTTCAGGAGGAATTTATCCACGAAATCGGTCGGTGAGAGACGAAGCAAGCTGGTTGTGTCTCTAAGAATGATGAGGTAATCGACGCCGCAGTTTTGGAGCAGATGAATTTTGAGAGGCAACGGCGTAAGAACACCTGGGGCTTTTTCGGGGTGTAGAATCGCGACGGGGTGGGGCTCAAAGGTCATCACAGCCAGAGAAACGCGTTCAAGTGTGGCGATATCACGGGCAACTTTAATATTCTGCTGGTGCCCGATGTGGACGCCGTCGAAGTTGCCGATAGTGAGGACGCAGCCATCGGGCAACTGACCAAGCTCGGATACAGTTTTCAGGACTTTCATAATCAGGGACTATCATATCTGGTTTGAGAAAAAAGTGAATAGTAAAATTTTGGCGTGCAGGGCGCAATTACTATTTTGCGGTCTGGATTTGGAGCATGTCGTCGTCTTTTGAACAGCCGGGGTGGGTTCTGGCAAGGTCTTTGAGGATATCCTGGATTTTGTCTGGTTTGTCTGTTTTTTCGTAACAGAGCGACAGCATTTCGAGCGAGGCGCGATAGTATGAGAACGAGTCACAGGCGAGCGCAGCGGGCGATTCGGGGCCGAGGATTCTAATCAGTTCAAAATGAGGAATGGCCCTGTGATAATCCTTTTCGAGGGTAAATATCATCGCGACCCTGAAATGCGCGACTTTATTGGCAGGATTGATGTTAATGGCATTGAGGTAGGTATTGACGGCGTTCTGGATGTCCCCCTGGCTCTTGTAGGCGCCGCCGAGTAGGTTCCAGGCGCGGGCGTTGTCGCCATCGAGGAAAATGGCCTTTTGGCACTGCCTTTCGGCATTATTGAACATACGATTTGAAGAATAGGCCTCTGCGCGGGAGATGAGGCGGTTGACAATAATTGGTTTAAGGGCAAAAAGCGCGACCAGAACAAACAGGATACTTAAAGGCCATCTCGTCCCGGGCTTGGCGAGCCAGGGGTCGGCGAGCATACTTTCAAGTTTGTCGTCTTCAGACATCATAGGTAAACCACTCAGGCGATAACAAGATAATAGATTCCGAGCGTAATCAGCATATTGCCAGCGATGAAATCAATGCGGTCTTCGATACGCTGGATTTTCATTGTCAGGAACATAATCACGTCGGTTTTGACTAAATTAGCTGATAGCGCAACAGCGAGGACAGGCAAACTCTGACCGATGGCGAAACTTACAAATATCAGCACGGAATACTGCGCGAGATTATGGGTAACGACCAAACTGGCGAGCATAAGGAGCAGGCCGGCACTTGTCGGGCAGGTTGGCATTTCGGCAAGGGCAAAGAATGTCCCGAAGAAAAACGCGCGAAAAAATGTGGCGTGTTTTAAACTTTCGCGTAACTGGAGGATATTCGGGAGGTGTTTGATTTTGAGCAGGCCAGCGATTAACAGGCCAAAAACGAAGAGAAGGAAACCGATTAAATAAAATATGTACTTATTGCACTGGATAATCGTGAAGGCGACCCGACCGACCATTCCAAGAAACATTCCCAAAACGGTGTAGGCGGCGACAAGGCCGAAGATGAAAAGGAAAGTAACGAACAGGGCTTTTTTCTTCGATTCAGTCGCCCCGGCGATGAAACCGAGCGCCACGGGGACACGCACAATTGTGCTTGAGCTAAGCGAGGTGAGAACTCCCGTCACAAAGACGACAGAAACAATCAATAGCGGCGTATCGGCAATCAATTTTTGAATACCGGGAACCATTCAAAACCCTTTATTCGCACTAACAAAACACCAATGGAACAACGGTGTTTTCGGACTAATATGGCTCTCACTTAAGCAAAGAGCGTTTAATCGGAGGGTTATTTGGGATACATGTTATTAGCGGCATTGACGCATAACTCCTGCATTGGCAAGATGTTACAAAAAAAAGAACAGATATTTTTCAGAGACAGTTGCAACTTAGTTGCATTTGGTTATAATGGCTGGCAAGGTCAGAAAAGATTTTTCGGATTTCAGATTTGGAAGCGGTTGGAATGACGTTTTGTATTTTGAGATAGTTTCTTATCTATCGAGGAGCTTGTGAATTTATGGAAGCTGTTATATTTTCAATCGCAACATTTTTCTCCACTTTTCTCGGCGGACTGTTCTCGATTAAATTCAAAAACAAGCTCAATGCCATTATGTGCTTCACCGCCGGGGTACTTGTCGGCGTTTTCAGCTTTGACATTATGCCGGAAATAATAAACGAGGTCAAAGAGCACAATTTTGACCCGACAGGGGCGATGGTTGCTTTTGTGACCGGCTACATGATTTTCCACGTCCTTGAAAAAAGCATCCTGATTCACCACGCCCACGAAGAAGAATACGCCGACCACAAGCATCCACAGGTGGGAATCCTTTCCGCCCTTGCACTTGCAGGCCACAGTTTTATGGACGGCGTCGGCATAGGCCTGGGTTTTCAAACTAATACAAAAGTCGGCATCCTGGTTGCAATCGCGGTCATTTCCCACGATTTCACGGACGGTATGAACACGGTCACTTTAATGCTGATAAATAAAAATACCCCTCGAAGGGCCAAATGGTTTTTACTGCTTGATTCCCTGACCCCGATTCTGGGGGCTGCTTCGACGCTGCTTTTCACCCTGCCGCCTTATTTCTTGGTTCTTTACCTGGGCTTTTTCGGGGGTTTCCTGATGTATATTGGCGCAAGCGACATCCTGCCACAGGCGCACAGCAAACATTCTTCCCTGAAAATGATTGGCCTTACCGCATTAGGGCTGTTATTTGTTTTCCTTGTTAGTAAATTCGTTTAAGCTGACTTCTGCCCGACCAGTTGGCAATTTCAACGGCGTAGAAAGAATGAAATCACAGTTAAAAGAAAGAATAGACAATCTTCTTGATTCGGCGAAGCTGAAAAGGACGGGGCCGAGGAGAACGATTCTGGAGATTTTGCTGGCCGGCAACAGGCCGCAGACGGCGGATGAGATTGTTTCGGCAATGGGTAACACAAGGCCGAATAAGGTAACGGTGTATCGCACGCTGGAAAGTATGGTCGAAGGAGGGATTGTTCATAAGGCGTTTGTCGAGGAGCGGAGTCAGCATTATGAACTGGCGGATAAATGCACCGAGCATCAGTGTCATCCGCACTTTGTCTGCACCGGCTGCGGCAGGACAAGTTGTATGCACGATGTATCGGTAGCGTTGTTGACAAGCCCCCCTATCGGTTTTATGATACAAAGACAGCAGGTGCGATTAGAAGGTTTGTGCCCGGAGTGCGCATAGGGACATCTGTAATGAGCAAAACAACAAGAAAAATACTGATATTGACGGCGACGCTGCTCTTCTCGCTGCTTGCGACACAGGCCCTGCTGTTCATACATCTCTTATGTGAAGAGCACCACGCCGGGCACGATTCACACGAATGCCTTGTTTGTCAGCAGTTGCTTTCGCTGCCCCATAGTACAACGGTCGAAGAACAAACAGCGATTATTCGGTATCCTGTTTGTGAACAGAGTTTGATATTTCATATCGAAGTCGCGCCCGCGATTTCAATACCGGGTCTCTTAGGTCCGCGCGCCCCGCCGGTCGTCTCCTAATCCAGGTTAATATCACATTTATTTTTCCCGCCAAAACCATTATCGGTCAGCAGCGGGGACTTTCTATTATCCAATGGATTTACGGAGACAGACAAATGAATATACGAGCCATCAAGTATGGTTTTTGTTTTTTAACAATCCTGTTATTTGCCGGCGTTGGCCGAGCAGAACAAGGAAATGCGGCCGACAGTGAAATGCAGTCATTACGAGGGCAGGTGGCCGAACTTCAACAGCAAATGAAGAACGCAAATGAAAGGCACACCGAAGAGATAAAATTGCTTAGAGAAGAAATCGAGCTTTTGAAACAAAACCAGACCGGTACAGCAAAAGAAACAAAGACAATTGAACCAAGCCAGCCACCTACGGCGGCTGCTGGGTATATTGAAAAACCGCAGGCCGCGGCCTCGTCGGGCTTTCAGAGCTCTAATCCTGATATTTCGGCAATAGGCGATTTTATTTTTAACGGAGGGCCGACGCCCAGAGGCGAAACGCCTGATACTATCGCAGCCAGCAAGACCGCAAAGGCCCAGCTCAGGGAAGTTGAGTTTGGGTTTTCCAATCCTGTTGACCCTTATGGACGAGCAGATTTAATTCTAAGTATAGAAAGGCAGGATGACGGCTCCTATAGCCCTGATATTGAAGAAGGATATTTCACATACACAGACCTGCCATACGACCTGCAGGCAAGGTTCGGCAAATTCTACTCGGTTTTCGGAAAAGCCAATATGTTTCATACCCACGCGATGCCCTGGGTTGACAAGCCCAACGTAATCAGGAAATTCTTCGGCGACGAAGGATTGAACGACGGCGGCGGTGAAATTTCGTGGTTGGTGCCTAACCCGTGGGACAATTATATGCAGCTTACATTTGACGTGCAAAATAACGGGAACGAAGCGAGTTTTGCCGGTGACCAGGCCCATGACCTGATGTATGTTACGCACCTGAAGAATTTCTTCGACATAGACAAAGCATCCAGCATCGAACTCGGAGAAAGTTTCGCCACAGGCGACAATGCAAACACCAACGGAGGACACCGGTCAAACGTGGAAGGGCTGGATTTAACCTATAAATGGCGTGACCCGCAATACGGCCTTTACAAATCGCTGACGTGGATGAACGAGCTGCTCCTGAGCCAGAAGGAAGAAGGGGCCGAGGACACGGTGAACGCCCACGGTATGTACAGCTCGCTGGAATATCAGTTCAACAGGGAATGGAGCGTATTCGGACGATACGACTATACACAGTTTCCAGATGACAGCAGTTTGCATGAGAATTCTTACACGACAGGCCTGACGTTTCACCAGAGCGAATTTATGTTCTGGCGCGTGCAGTTCGAGCATACAGCCGGAGAGAATTACGCGGGCAACGTAAACAGAAATGAGATATGGCTGCAGGCGGACTTTCTAATCGGGCTGCATCCGGCACATCAATACTAATAAGTAAGGAGACAAATTATGAATTCGAACATAATTAAAAGAATGATTCTAACCTGCTGCATTTTGGGCATATTGCTTATTTTACCCACCTGCCTGTGTTTTGGTGCGGATAAATTAAATATTGTAACAACTACCCCAACCTTTGCGTCAATAGCAGAGTCGGTCGGCGGCGAACACGTATCGGTTACTTCAATCGGTTCCGGCGATGAGGACCCGCATTTCATTCAGGCCAAACCAAGTTATATGATGAAGGCCAGGAAAGCAGACCTTTGGATATGCGTGGGCATGGAATTGGAAATCGGTTATGAAGGTTTGATTCTTCAGGGTTCCCGCAATCCGAAAATACAAATCAACACGCCGGGCCATTTGGACGCCTCCGAAGGAATTTTGAAACTCGAACTTCCAACCGGCAAGGTGGACCGCTCTATGGGTGACGTTCATCCTATGGGCAATCCGCATTACTGGCTCGACCCTTATAACGGCAAAATAATAGCGAAAAACATCTGCCAACGCCTCAAACAGTTTGACTCTGATCACGCGGGAGATTACGACCATAATCTGGCGGCGTTTCTTTCAAAGCTGGATAACGCTATGACCGGATGGGTTGCCAAACTCAAGCCGTTTGAACATTCGAAAATTGTTACCTATCATCGCAGTTGGCCTTATTTCGCCAATCGGTTCAATCTTGACGTGGTCGCGGAGCTTGAGCCGAAGCCGGGAATTCCACCGGGACCGGGGCATATCCTCGAAGTGATAAACACAATGAAATCGGAAAAGGCCATGGTTATTTTGATGGAGCCGTTCTATAACCGCGACGATGCCGAGGCAGTGGCGAAAAAGACCGATGCAAAAGTGGTCGTTGTTCCCAACGCCGTTAATGAGCAGGTTAAGGATTATATAGCGATGCTGGACAATGTAGTTAACCGGTTGAGCGACGCATTAAGCGAGGCATCAAAATGAATGGAATGATTGAATTGCTGTTATTGCCGTTCGTGGCGTGCCTGATACTTACGGGGATACACTGCTACCTTGGCATCCACATCGTATCTCGCGGCGTGATATTCGTGGATTTGGCTTTGGCGCAAGTGGCAGCACTTGGCAGCACAGCGGCGTTATTGGCCGGATACGAACTGCATAGCACAGAGGCGTATCTGATTGCCCTTGGCTTTACCTTTGTTGGTGCGGCTTTGTTCGCTTTGGGACGGGTTCGTGATGAATCCGTCCCACAAGAGGCAATCATCGGGATTGTGTATGCCGTAAGCTCCGCCGCGGCAATTCTTGTTCTCGACAAGGCCCCCCACGGCGAAGAGGCGATAAAGGATATGCTGGTCGGGAGCATTCTTTTTGTAACGTGGCCCCAGATATTAAAAATTTCAGTAATATATCTGGCTGTGGGGTTATTGCATTTTCTGTTAAGAAAAAAATTCCTGCTAATCTCAATGAATCCGTCACTGGCCCGTGAGAGCGGCCTGTGGATTCGTTTCTGGGATTTTATTTTCTACGTTAACTTTGGTTTTGTCGTAACAAGTTCGGTGCGCGTAGCGGGTGTGCTGCTGGTTTTCAGTTACTTAGTGGTTCCGGCAGTTTGTGCAATGTTTTTTGTAAGGGGCGTGGCGGGCCGGTTATTGATTGGCTGGGGGCTTGGGTTTGCGGCAAGTGTCATGGGGCTTTATGCCTCGGCAAAATGGGATTTGCCCACAGGGGCTTCCGTCGTAACCGTATTCGGGATAATACTGGCCGTCTGCGCAGGTGCAAAATGCGCGGCCAACATAATGATTCGCCGGCATCAAACTGTGGACCCTACTGCGCTAAAGCTACGCAGGGCTGGACAATACCCCCCTGCCGGATTAACATAGGGGGTATGCAGATTTATCCGTTAAAATTTGGGCCGATATACAAAGAACGAATATGGGGCGGAGATAAACTGCGCGAGGTGTTCGGCAGAGAAATGCCTAAGGGCAAACGCATCGGTGAAAGCTGGGAGTTGGCAGATTTGCCCGCTGATAAGTCGAAAATAGTCAACGGCGAACTTGCGGGCGAGACACTTGAATCGGTGATTCGCAGATATCCGCAGGAGATAACCGGGGCGGAACAGTTTAAGCTGCCATTTCCGCTGCTTATAAAAATCCTCGATTGCGGAGATGTGCTTAGCGTTCAGGTTCATCCGGACGAAGCAACCTGCAAGAGGATGGGAAAAGGGGATTTCAAGACGGAGTGCTGGTATATTATCGAGGCGCAGCCGGGTGCGGTGATTTATAAGGGACTGAAAAAAGGCACAACAAAAGAAAAGTTTGCGCAGGCGATAAAAAACGGAACGGTCGAACAGCTGTTAGTCAAGGTACCTGTAAAAGTCGGCGAATGTCATTTTCTGCCGGCGGGGACACCTCACGCGATTGGCGCGGGATTGCTGATAGCGGAGATTCAGACGCCATCGGATACGACGTACCGTGTGTTTGACTGGAATCGCGTGGATAACAAGGGTAAGCCGAGACCATTGCATATTGAGGAGGCGATGGAGAGCATACATTTTGACCCATCAGGGGACAATCTTTCTGTGGCGTCGGTCGGGCGACTCGTTGACAGCGATTATTTCAAGGTTGACAAGGGACATCAGGCGAGAAGCTGCGATATGTTGCTGACAGCCGGGAAAATGAAGATGATTATGATTATGAGTGGGTTCGGGATGATTGTCTGCGGAGGCCAAACAGTTGACTTCAAGGCGGGCGATACGATGCTTATCCCGGCAGCATACGGCGGAGTGATGCGTTTTTCGGCGGAGACGGAGTACCTGACGGCAACGATATAAGACAAGGATGAGGTGAAACAATGCAGGTTGTGATGCTTGATTTGAAGACGCAGTTCGCGAAATATAAAAGCGAGTTGATGCACGCGGTTGAGGATGTATGTAACAGCCAGATACTTTGCCTTGGTCCTGCAGTGGAGAGATTCGAAAAGGAAGCGGCGGTGTACTGCGGATGTAAATACGCGACGGGGGTTTCGAGCGGGACAGACGCGTTATTGTTGAGCCTAATGGCGGCGGGGGTAGGGCCAGGCGATGAGGTAATCACGACGCCGTTTACTTTTTTCGCAACTGCGGGAACGGTATCACGTCTTGGGGCAAAACCCGTTTTTGTGGACGTAGATGCCGGGACATATAACATCGACCCGGCGAAGATTGAGGCAAAGATAACAAAAAAGACGCGGGCGATTATACCTGTGCACATTTTCGGCCAGACAGCACAAATGAAGCCAATTATGGAAATCGCACGCAAACACAAATTGCTTGTTATCGAGGACGCGGCGCAGGCGATGGGAGCGACACAGGATGGCTGTCAGGCTGGCAGTATCGGGGACATCGGATGCTTTTCGTTTTACCCGACGAAGAACATCGGGGCGTTCGGCGACGCAGGTATGGTTGTAACAAACAATGACGCGCTGGCGGAAAAGATTCGGCTGATGAGGGTGCATGGCGAAAACCCGAGATACTTTTACAGGATGATAGGCGGCAACTTCAGGATGGACAACATCCAGGGCGCGGTGCTGAGCGTGAAACTGAAATACTTAGATGAGTGGAACAAAAAACGGCGGGAAAACGCGGCGATTTACAACGGGCTGTTTTCCGGGACGATAGTTAAGCCACAGAAGATCGAGCAAAACAACGTGAGCATTTATCATCAATATACAATCACTGTACCGAAGAGAGAACAGTTGCAGGTATATCTGACGAAACAAGGTATCGGGAGCGGGATATTTTATCCGCAGCCATTGCATTTACAGGATTGCTTCAAAGGGCTGAGGTATAAAAAAGGCAACTTCCCAGTCGCTGAAGAGCTTACAGAGAGCGTTTTATCGCTGCCGATATATCAAGAGCTGACAAAAGAGCAGATAGAGCATGTAGGTAAGGCGGTGCTTGAGTTTTATAAATAGGATTTGGAGAACACAATTTGCTTAAGCCCAGCGACAATCCGCCGATGAGTTGGCCCGAGGGGAAAACACTTCGCGAGTTCGCGGGTCGATGGTGGGTTGCACATACTAAAAGCCGGAATGAAAAGGCGCTTGCGGGCGATTTGGCGGGCAAGAACATCAGCTATTTTCTGCCGATGACCTGGAAGGTGAAAAAGATTCGGGGCAGGACGATAAAGTCGCTGCTGCCTTTATTTGGCGGGTATTTGTTTTTCTGCGGAGAAGAGAGGCAGCGAGTAGAGACGTTAAAAACAAACAGGGTCGCGAACCTGATAGATGTCGTAGACCAACGGCGATTAGTCGAAGAGCTGTCGCAGATAGAGCAGGCGATAGCGGGCGGCGCAAATTTGTCGCCTCACGATTACATCAAGGTCGGGCAAAGATGCAAAGTGATTGGCGGTGCGCTGGCGGGGCTGGCTGGAATAGTCGTGAAGACCAGGAATGAGACGCGGCTTGTGCTGCAGATAGATATGCTGGGCCAGGCGGCCAGCGTCGAGATAGGCACGGATATGATAGAGGTTGTTGACGAAACCGAGGGAAACTGAAAAGGAGAGTTGAGTCAAATGAAGGTTTGCGTGGTAGGAATTGGGTACGTGGGGCTTGTGACAGCGGGATGCCTGGCAGAAGCGGGCAACAACGTCGTATGCGTTGACAACAACGGGAAAAAAATCGACGAGCTTAAAAAAGGCGTAATACCAATATATGAGCCGGGGCTAAGCGAGATAGTGCAGCGCAACGAGAAAGTGAAACGTCTCGAATTCACGACGGATTTGAAACACGGGGTTGATAACGCGCTGATAATATTCCTTGCGGTGGGGACACCATCGCAGCCGGACGGCTCGGCGGATATATCGGTGCTATTGGCGGTGGCAGGCGAGATTGCCCAATTTATGCCCGACTATCGGATTGTCGTTTCGAAAAGCACGGTACCAGTGGGGACATACAAAAAGGTAGCCGAAGTGATTAAGGCCAAAACGAATAAGCCCTTCGACTATGTGAGTAACCCGGAGTTTCTGAAGGAAGGTTCTGCAGTTGAGGATTTTATGAGCCCGGACCGAATCATAATCGGAACAGAGAAGCAATCGGTGCGGGAAACAATGAAGCAGCTTTACGGCCCATTTATGCGAAAAGGCAACCGGATTATATTTATGGACCCTGCGTCGGCGGAGATGACAAAATACGCGGCCAACGTGATGCTCGCGACGCGGATATCATTTATGAACGAGATAGCCGGTCTGTGTGAAAAAATGGGGGCGGACGTAGAATCGGTTCGGCAGGGAATCGGCAGCGACTCGCGAATAGGCAGAGCGTTTTTATTCCCCGGGGTCGGTTACGGCGGGAGTTGTTTTCCGAAGGACATCCGCGCGCTGATACACACAGGCGAGAAGCAAAAAATGGAAATGAAGATGGCCAAGGCGGCTCAACAGGCCAACGAGGCATCGCAAGAGAGATTCGCAGGACGCATAAGCGACTATTTCAAAGGCAAAGGTGTTACGCTCGCGGTGTGGGGACTCGCGTTTAAGGCGAAAACCGACGATGTGCGGGAATCGCCGGCCATTAACTGTGTGAATAAACTATTAGAGCAGGGTTTTAAAATTCGTGCTTATGACCCTGAGGCAGGGTTAACGGCAAAGACGGCGCTGGGCGGAAAAATCGAGATATTCGAAAACGGCTATGATGCGCTGGATGGCGCAGATGCGCTGGTTATTCTGACGGAGTGGCAGGAATTTCGTAACCCCGATTTTGAGGTAATCGTCAAAAAGCTCAAGAAACCGATTGTTTTCGACGGCAGAAACCTCTACGACCTCGATATCGCCAAAAGAGCGGGAATAGAATATCATAGCGTAGGCAGGCCAACCGTAAAGTGATGCGAGAAAGAAGCATTTAATGGAAACGGTCATTAAAATCATAGGAACAGTGATTGTTTGTATTGGCTTAGTTTATCTCATCAAACCGGAGATATTCAGGGTGATTATGGGATTCTTCGCCAAAGGCAATCGGCTGTACATAGCGGCTGTGATAAGGTTCGCGCTGGCGATAGTTTTTTTCCTCGGCGCCCGACATTGCGGCATAAAATGGGTCATCGTGCTGTTCGGTTTGATTTTCCTGCTTTCGGGGCTATTGATTTTTATGCTGGGACTTGAAAGGGCCAAAGGTATTATCAGGTGGTATCAGGAACAGCCAATTATCATATTCAGGGTCGTGGCCGGAATCGTGTTAGGGGTCGGACTGATTATTACTTATGCGGCTTAGGTTATACTTATGAAGGCAATAGTAACTGGAGCGGCGGGTTTTATCGGGTCGCATTTGTGCGAACGGCTGTTGAAAGACGGATGGACAGTCGTCGGGGTGGATAACTTTGATAATTTTTACGACCCGCAGGTCAAACGCAACAATATCAAAGATTGTTTGTGGAACAAGCAATTCAAATTAGTCGAGGCCGACATTCGCGATTCGATAGCTATGAATAAGGTCGCAGGCGAAGGTGCCGACGTCGTGGTTCATCTGGCGGCAAGAGCTGGTGTGAGGCCGTCGATTGCGCAGCCGGCTATTTACGCGGACGTGAATATAAACGGGACGGTTACACTGCTCGAAGCCGCCAAAAAGAACACCATAAAGAAGTTTGTGTTCGCCTCAAGCTCGAGCGTTTACGGCAACAACAGAAAAGTGCCCTTCTCGGAAGATGACAACGTCGATTTTCCGATTTCGCCATACGCGGCTACGAAGAAGGCGGGCGAGTTGATTTGTCATACCTACCATCACCTCAACGGAATAGCGATGACTTGTCTGCGGTTTTTCACGGTATATGGGCCGAGGCAAAGACCCGATTTGGCGATTCACAAATTCGCCAGGTTAATCGAGGAGGGCAAGCCGATACCCGTTTACGGCGACGGGAGTATGATGCGGGATTTTACATACGTTGACGACATAATCGACGGCACGGTGGCGAGCATCAAAAAATGCTCGGGATACAACATTTACAATCTCGGCGAATCGAGACCAATAACGGTCAACGCACTCATTGGTGAAATTGAAAAGGCGCTGGGCAAAAAGGCGGTTATAGAGCGACTGGACTTGCAGGCGGGGGACGTGGAGCGAACATACGCGGATGTTACAAAAGCCCGCAGGGATTTGGGATATGCCCCGAATACCGGCATCAGCGATGGTTTGAAGCGTTTCGTAGAGTGGTTCCGGCAGTAAAACCGCAAAATAATACACAAATCGTTTTGGTTTTAACCGTTCGGATAGGCGATTTTGATTGATTTTGGGCCAGCCCCAACATATAATATAGGACGTCGTTTTCTTACTGATTACCCATGGAGGACGGTGTGAGCAGATACGCCCGAATGATGGCGATGTGGGGTATTGTCGTTGCGGCACTGTGTTTTGTGCTGACGTCGAAGGTTTATGGTCTGGCAGAATCGACCGGCCCGGGCGGGTCAAATTCTATCGCAGTGCATCAGCTCGGTGAAACAGGCGAAGGCGTTAATATCGGATTCATATCAGTTTACAACGTACGAACCACACATGAGGCCTTCAAAGACGCCAACGGCGTTACCCACGTTTTCAATTACAACTTCACAGACGACAACGACGGTAATTTGATTTACGCACACGACACGCAATTGGCGGGAATAATCGCGAGCAGAGGCGGAGCCGCGTATCCGAATGATATCGGAGTCGCCCCCGGTGCTAATATTTATTGTGCACGGGTTGTGAACAATAACAGCGTTTCAAGCGCCTGGGTTGCTAATGCACTCAATACACTCATAAACACTTATAACTGCCGGGTTATAGTTACCGGCTTTGAATTTACTACAGGAACAGGAACCGACCCTAACGGCAATAGCTTATGGACCAAGATTTACGATTATTACGCATATCAGTATGGCGTGATTTTTATAAACGCCGCGGGCAACGAAAATACTTATGTCGCGATATTCGGCGACGCGTATAACGGCATAACCACAGGCGGGCTTCGACTTACTGACCCGAATAACCAGTATGATTATCGCAGGGTCGGGTCTGCCAGCGGTTCAGGGCCTACAACGGACGGCAGACGAAAGCCGGACATAACCGCACCGTCACAAAACCAGTGGGTGCCGACATCGAGCAGTGATACTGCGTGGACAACAACGTATAGTCCGACAGGCGGGGAAACGAGCTGGGCGGAACCGCATGCCGCGGGGGCGGCTGCGCTGTTACTGGGGCTTGCGGACACAACGCCGGGACCGAATGATAATAACAGCGTGGTAATAAAGGCGGTGCTGGTTAATTCTGCGATGCCGAACGTTAACAGCAAAACGGGCATCAGCACAAATCCGGCGGACCCGAACAATACCTGGCATAAGGACAGGGGTTATGGTCGGCTTGATTGTCTTCGAGCTTATCAGACGCTGAATACAAATGAGGTTGAGCCGGGGACGACAACAACACAGAACAGGGGCTGGGGATATGGCAAGATTACAAAAGGACAGTCAAACACATACACGATTCATATATCGCAAAGGTGTCGGCTTATAGCAACGACCACCTGGCAGCGAAGGGTGGATAATAATCTCACGGTGTATTTGGCGAATCTTGATATGATGGTCTATTCGCCATATGAGCCGAATGCGATTTTTAGCAAAACCATGTTTGGCTACAACACCAACGACAATCTTATAAAATGCGACCTGCCCATACTCACGCCGGGCGATTATACGATTGAGATTGCGAATAACTCGACGACCAGCGAGACAGCCGATTACGGCCTCGCCTTTGAGCTTCACCCGATTATGGCGGGCGATTTGCCGCCAATAGATTATGTCGTGGACTACAACGATTTATCAACTTTGACCGCGGACTGGTTGTCGGATGATTCGCCGCTTGATTCGCTGCTGGTCCCCAACGGTGTTATAGATTTTGCCGACTTCGCGATACTGACGCAGGACTGGCTGCAAATCGATCCCTTCTACTATCAATATTGAAGCAGTTATAAAGCTATAACGAATGAGCCAATTTGATAAACAGCAAAGGTGATGATATAGGCCAGCACGGTGAGGGAAACAAACTGGAAGGCGGCCCAGAACCAGGAGCTGGTTTCCGAGCGGGTGACGGCAACAGTGAGGAAAAAACTTGTTGAACCAAAGAGACGATGTTAGAATAGCTGCAACGGGGCGTGGCGCAGTTTGGCTAGCGCACTTGCATGGGGTGCAAGGGGTCGCAGGTTCGAATCCTGTCGCCCCGATTAAGTTTCGACCTTTGAGCACGCGAAAGACCACAAGCGGAGCATATTTAGGGCAGTGAGAGCGGCCCTGGTGCGAATCAAATCCCTCGTATAAGAGAACAGGCATCTTTTCGTTTGGCAATCATCGCCGTCGCAAACGCTGATATACACAAGGCCGACGGGCTTTTGTTTGCTGCCGCCTGCAGGACCGGCGATGCCTGTTATAGCGATAGCAAAATCCGACTTTGCTTTTTTTCTGGCGGCAATCGCCATAGCGGAAGCGACCTGTTCGCTGACCGCGCCGTGTTTTTCGATGAGTTGCTTTGGCACACCAAGCAGTTCGGTTTTGGCCTTATTGCTGTAAGTTATCCAGCCATGGGTAAAGTATTTGCTTGCGCCGGGGACATCGGTAATGAGCTTTGTCAAAAGCCCTCCTGTGCAGGATTCAGCAACGGTGATTGTCTTGTGGTGCAGAGTCAGCCACTGCCCCACTACTTCCGGCAGCGTCTGGTCATCGACTCCGAAGATGAGGTCGCCGAGAAGCGAGCGGAGATGGTCAACGTCTTCTTGGGCCATTTGCTCGGCTTGTTTTTTTGTCTTGGCGGAGGCGACAACGTGAAGTGTGATGACGCCTGAACCTACGGTTGAATTTATCAGCGGGTTTCTGCCGCGGTCCATAAGGTCGCCGAGTTTTTCTGCGAGCGCCGATTCGCCGGCGCCAAAACACCGGACTTTTTTGACAATAGTAAAGCCGGTGGCCCCCTTCTTTGCCAAACGAGGCAGGACGGACTTTTCAAGCATCTGCTTCATCTCGACCGGCACACCGGGCATTGCGAAAAAGAGTTTTTTCTTTATTTTGGCAAAAATGCCCGGCGCGGTGCCAAATGGGTTTTTGAGAGGCGATGCGCCTTTTGGAACGCAGGCCTGAATGGTATTTTTTTCCGGCATCGGCAATCCCCTGTCGGCAAAGAATTTTCGGATGTCCTTCAATAGGGCCGGTTTGACCTGCAATTTGACTCCCAGCAATTCCGCGAAGGCCTGTCGAGTGATATCATCATCTGTAGGCCCCAGACCGCCCGTAACGATAACGATATCCGCGTCTTCGGCTGCGCGTTTGAGCGAACGGACAATTTGTTTTATATTGTCACCGATGGTATAAACACTGACGACGGGTATGCCGATTGAAAGCAACCGGCCGCAGATATATGGACAGTTCGTGTCGGTCGTGTGGCCGTTAAGAAGCTCGTTGCCGATACTGACTATGCACGCTTTAATCATAGCATTTATCTTACAAAGTAATCATTGCCTTGACGACGCCGTCGCGGTAATCAGCGACGAGGTCAAACGCCTCTTTTGCCTGTTCAAGTTTGAAACGATGGGTAACGAATGAGTCAATCACCGCCCTGCCTGAAGCCACGAGTTCAATCGCCCGCGAAGCGCAGCGGTTTTGTCTGCGGACGTTGATAATGGTGATTTCCTTTCTTCTGATACGGTTGATAGGGAAACTGACGCGGTCGAATTCGGGGATGCCGACGAGCATAAGAATACCGCCAGGCCGCAGAATTTCGACGGCCTGGTCGATTGTATCCTGCTGACCTGCGCACTCGCAGGCGATATCGACGCCCAGCGGTTCACGCTGAAGAATATCCTTCACAACGTCCCCTTTGTCCGGATTGCCTGCCCAAGTTGCGCCGGCCTTTTTTGCGAACTCAACGCGATAGTCAAGTTTGTCGGTCATATAAACAGCGCCGGCACCCTGTATTTTCGCAGCGGCTAAACAGCTTAGGCCGATGGGGCCTGAGCCGAGAATGGCTATCTTGTTACCTTTGGCTAAATGCGATTGCTGAATGGTATAGACACCGATTGTGAACGGTTCGCAGAGGGCGGCCTGTTCGTGAGTCAGTCGGCCATTTGTCGGCAGACAGCAATCCTCGGGCATAACGATATATTCACAAAGACATCCGGCCAGTTCACCCGGAACGCCGAGAAATTTCAAGTTACAGCAGGTATTCTCTCTGCCCATTTTGCACTGAGGACATTCGTGGCAGGATACAGCGGGTTCGACGGCGACGGTATCACCCGGCCTGACGTGCTTTACTTTTTTGCCGACTGCCTCCACAATCGCGGAACATTCGTGGCCGACCAAATAAGGGTATTGCACAATTTTGGAACCGATTCTGCCCGTGAGATAATAATGAACGTCGCTGCCGCAGACGCCAACAACGGCGACCTTTAGGAGAACATCGTTGTCATTTTTTATTGATGGCTTCGGCAAATCAATTATTTGTGCCCGTCTTATGCCCGTTAGCACGGCCGCCTTCATTACAAATTCTCCGGCAATACACTTATCGCCGCCCCGCTGTCCCGGACGGCAAAACATCGCCTGTGCTTATAGCATAAATTATGCCGGCTCGCCAGTATTACGCGAGTGATTTGAATTTTGGCGAATAAATTGGCGTTTTTAATAAAGGCGAATTTTAAAATCGTCAAAATCGTTGTTGTCACTAGGCGAATTGAGATTTTTGAGCGTTATTAACTCGCTTGCGTTTTTAATTTTCAGCGATTTAATAAAGCCGGCAGACACACCGAATGGTACGCCGTTATTATCACTCTGGGGGTAATTCAAAGTTGCGCTCAGGATATTCGCCGCGGCGATATCGCTATTGATGAAACAATTGGGTTCGCCCCTGATGCCCTTTACCACGATACTCTTGATGGAGACCGAGACATTATTGATATCGGCGGGGTAAGAAGGCAACCAGGTAACGCCGTTTTTAATGCCGGCAAAGCAAAGCGAATTTATCATCGCTCCGGCATTGATTGTGCCAATGTTCCCATCGGATATTATTTGGCTGTCGGTAATGTGACTCTTTGCGGTAAGAGCACCCAGGGCGAGCACTTTGGCATTCGGCGCCTGGTCCAGAGTCAACGTTGCCGAGGTAATGTTCAAAGCCGAAACGCTTTTAATCGTATTACAATTCCACTCGCCCGATAGAGTTCCCGCGGTGTTGATACTGCCGACAGAGGCGTCGAGCGTAACGTTCACGTCCAGGTCGCCTGCAATTTTTCGTTTCTTGTCGCCCTTGGTCGTAATGCTGGCAATCGACGGCGCATCGATAGTTCCGCCGAGCCATTCGGTCGCCGAAATTGCCTTTACCGGCATTTGGCTGTTTATCGTCAGGTCGGCCACCCGGCCAAAGCCAAGCGATACCGCTGCTTTTGAGTTCAATGAAGAACCGACGGTTATCGTATGGTCGGTCGAATTATTCACGTCATTGATAATCAAGCTTGCGAGCGAACCAGATACCTTTATATTGCCTCGCAGGTTTGTCGTTTTGGCTGTAATCGCTTTAAGCGGGCCGTTTGAATTTATATCGCCAATGCTGATTTCAGTTTTTGCCGCGATTGCCAGTTGCGATTTTTCGCCTGTGCCATATAGGTTCACCTGGTTGAAATTGGCGTCGCCGACTATTTCGCCATATCCTCCGCCCGTCAAACTGAACGTAACAGAAACACCACAGACGTCGGGGACCGTTAATTTTGAGTTCTTTTTGTTGCCGGGTATATCTCCGAATTGCCACAGAACAACGGTCCCCTTAACCGGGAACGAGAAGGGATTATTATCGATGTCGTTGTTGTCAAAAGAGATGGTCCCTTCAAAAACGCCTATCTCGACTGTATCCAGCGTAACGGTAAAGGTTGTGTCCCCGCCCGGAACCAGCGTCGATTCTGCGGGCTGCGTAATAGTGAAGTGCGTCGGCTCAGCAAAAGGCACATCCAACACGAGTGTTTTGCTGCCGTTATTGCGAATAGTAAAAGTTTTGCTCGGCCCCGTAAGCCTGACAGGAGCAGTCCCCAGGACAACCGCGGTGGTTTGGTCGCTGGCAATTTCATTTGCTTCGCAAAAAACCCTCAGCTGGACCCCTTCCGGGATAATACTGCCGAATTTCCACAGGTCATTCAAATTGCCGTCGCTGCCAAATTGGTCGTATCCACTTCCGCCGAAAAGCCACAGGGTATTTGAATCGATACAGGAAGCGCTGTAAATGCGCGAGCCCGGTGTGTTATCCGAATCTGCGGTTCCTTTGGTGCCGTATGTGCCGGATTGCGATACGGTTTTCGAGCCGCTGACCCATTCCCAGACAGAGCCGTTAAACTTCCATAAATCATTTAATAATCCGTGAGTTCCGTCACTATCGTATCCTATTCCGCCGAAGAGCCATAGATAGCCATAGTTGTCTCTCCAAGAGGCGAATGCCTCGCGGTCGCCGGGGGTAGTGTTTGCAGCAGATTTCCCCTGTGTTCCATATACTCCGGCTAAATGCCGATCGGCAAGATTTGAGCCGCTGACCCACGTCCATTCATTGGTGTTAAAGTCAAATTTCCAGCAATCGCTCAAATACCCGCCTGAGCCCCTGCTGTCATAACCTCTGCCGCCATAAAGCCACAGGTTGCCTTTGGTATCCATCCACAGGACGCTTCCATATCTTGTCCCCGGCACATTATCCGCATCCGCGACGCCTTTGGTGCCGTAAACTCCTTTGTGAGAGACGCTTTTTGAGCCGCTGACCCACGTCCATTTGGAGCCGCTATACTTCCATAAATCATTCAGCATTCCTGCTAAGCCGCTGCTGCCATAGCCGTAGCCACCGAAAAGCCAAAATGTCCCGTTGCTGTCCGTCCAGGTCGAGCTCCACCCTCTTGCCCCTGGCGTATTACTTGAAGCCGCAACTCCCACTGTTCCATACACACCATATTGACTGACGGTACTGGAGCCACTCACCCATGTCCAGTTACCGCTACTGGTGCTAAACCTCCACAAATCATTTAATAGTCCGTAGGTCCCGTTGATATCGTATCCGTTTCCGCCGAAAAGATAGAGATCGCCGCTGGTACTACTGGTACCTGTCCACGAAACACTGTTGCTTCTCGCACCCGGCGTGTTATCCAAATCCGAGGAACCTTTGGTGCCGTATATTCCGGTTTGGTAGAACACATTGGTCACGGCATCAGGACCTTTTACCAATGTCCAGTTCGCCCCATTATACTTCCACAAACCGTTCAACTGGCCCGTGTTCGTGCTGCCCACACCTATGCCATACCCGCCGAAAAACCACAGGTTTCCGTCGCTGTCTATCCAGGAGATACCTCCCTCTCGTCCGCCTGGGGCGTTGTTTGTGCCGGGTGGGTTATGATTATTTTCGCCGCTGACCCATGTCCACATCGCATCATCAGCTGCCGCAGTAACCGAAAGAGCGCACAGCATAATGAAGATGAGTATTGTTTTTAAGCTTGTGTTCATCATAATTTTGCCCTCAGATGATAAAAGTAGCATAATACCAATTTCGGACAGAAACGTCAAAAAAATGTGGTGTTATTCACTTAAACTATACAAACCAAGAGGGAGAAAGGTTTGAAGTTTGCCGAATGAATTGTTATATTGGCTTATGCAAAAAGAATTTGCGCCCGTAGCTCAACTGGACAGAGTGCCGGGCTTCGAACCCGGAGGTTGCAGGTTCGACTCCTGCCGGGCGCAGTTATTTGTCAGCGAGAAGAAATCCACCTCGAATACCGCCTCAAAGTGATTGCGTTTGCCCCCGGTAACTCACTATCTCGGCCTTGCGGCAGAAGCGTTAGTTATGGGGCGAGGAAGGCGTCTGCCTCAGAAGCCGCAAAGCGGAATCGTCTCTTTAATCAACCTGGCAAAGCTATTGGGTGATAACCTTTAGCTTCCAGTCCGGCTATAAACGTACTAATAACAGCATCAACCGATAGTGACCCTTGATTGGCGGCCTTGGTATGTGTGGTATCAAGCGTCATTGTAGCCGCGCCTGACCCGAAAAGCTCCTGGCTGCTGTCCAATAGCTGGGCCCACCAGGTAATCAAACTTCCACTTAAGCTGCTTGCAGCAAACTCCTTGCTGCTCGCGCCGACATCTGTGAGCTTAACGTTGCCGGTCATCACAAACTCATAGTAAAAGGGGCTGTTATAGTCCCATATATCAAGCTCAACAACATTGGCTATCTGGTACAAGTCGACGCCGGCGCGATCCTCGTCAAGCGAATCCTCATAGTACTTGAGATTGCCGCTCGCATCTTTACCGTAAAGTACCATTTGCTTGTCGTTGACTGCTTCATTGCTATCGTTAATATCTATCGCCGCATACCCCTTGACCGAAATGCTGATTATTTTTTTTTGGACGTTCCATTCCACCGCCTTCATTCCGCCGGTAATTTTGTAAACAAGAATGTATCCATACGATGGCGTACAAACACCCAATACCGCCAACACCACAGTTAACCCCAGTAATTTCCTCATTTTTTTGGTTTCCTTATTTTGTCATTAAATAAAAATTCCGACGAAAGCCGCCCCGAACTTGCCTGCGATTCTGATTATATTCACAAAGCCATAATTGTAAATAGAAATATGCTCTGACTGTAACTGCATAAAATCATTATCGCGAAGCGATTCCGCGGTTTTGAGATTTGATTTTTGAGTTAAATTACGGGGCTAAGAATACGTCTGCTTCTGATGTGGGCACTTCTACGCCCTGATAGGTTTGCGTGTTCTGTATTGTGTAGATATCGTCTAAAGAGATGTCAACGTATCGGTTCTTGATGAATGCGACCGAGCCGTCGCAGAACAGAACGTTTTGACCTCTGCCTCCGTGATTCGGGCTGTTTTGCTTCAAAAGCGCGTCGCTGATATTGACAATCAATGCCTTTTCGGATGCCGAAACATTGGCAAATATGGGGCTCATATCCGCTATGATTACCTGCCTGCTCATTTTTTCCAGCCCCGCCTTCGGACAGCCGATGCGGAAACTATACGTAACTAAATTTCGTTTGGGAAAATCGTTGTATTCTTTGGCGTTGTAATTGGAACTACAGGAAGGTTTGGTGGTGGGGCACATAAAGGCGTCCTGTTTTACATAACCTTTCTTTACCAGGACCCACATCCTGCGCGTATTCGATACGTTTTCAGGCCCCTGATAACCGACTTTCCACCACGGGTCGCCCGGTGCTGATGCAAGTGTCGGCATCTGGCCATTGTTGTCGTTCCTGTAATTGCTCAGGCCGGCAAATAACCCCGCCATTTGAGACCCCCCGCACTTGGTCTGCCATGACATCTGGCGGGCGTAGCTTGTGGCCATATTCCAGCCGGTAATAAGGCCACTACCCACAAGGACAAAAACGGCCGCTGTGGCTAATCGGCCAAAAATATCATGCCAGAAACCCGTTTTGCGTTTTTGCTCCGCCGCCAAAAGCTGATTCAAACCAACCTGGCTGGTCCGCAGCGTCTGCTTGATACGCCAAATCGTTCCCTCCGCCAGTTCATCAGGACATTCTTCAGGCGTGATGCTTTCAAGGGGTAATAACGCTGACTTTATTGAAGTGACGAATTTCGCTGCCTGTTCGTTTGAAAATACTAACTCCTGTGCCTGTGCTGACTCTGCTTCTGATGTAATCCCTAAACAATAATCGAAGAGAAGCTCTTTTTGCTGACTATTTAACGATATCATTGCGTTTTTTTGCTCCTAACGACCGTTTTCCAATCCTTGGCAAACCGACCTACTGCCGTATGCAACCGGCTTTTTACCGTGCCAATAGGGATACGCAGAACGTCGCTCATTTGTTTGTAGGAAAAATGGTTAAAATACGCCATAACCAAAATTTCTCGCAGATTATCCGGTATATCCGCTATAACCCGTCTTACGTTGGCGGCAATTTCGCCCTTTTCGAGGTCATCGTAAGGTCTTTCCTCCTCGGATGTTAGGACGTTGAGCATATCGTCAAACGACATTTCGTCGGAGTCGCTCATAGTGCCGATGGACACAGTCGCGGTTCTCTGCATTTTTCTCAGGGCGTCTTTGGCCTTATTCGCGGCTATGGTGTACAGCCAGGGGCGAAGAGGCCTGCTGGGGTCAAAACTGGCCTTGCTGGTGAATAGCTGTAAAAAGGTCTCCTGGAAGACGTCATCAATAAGGTCAGTACGATTGAGGAAATTCCGCAAAAAGGCGTATAGGCCATTTTTGTAACGGCCAACAATTTCCTGAAACGCGCCTTCCTCGCCTGCCGCGGAGCGGTCCAATAGTTCGCCGTCACTCAGTTTTGTGAAATCGGTTGCCATAGTATTTCTATCTGTTTATTTAGACAATCAAGAATAAAGGGCGGTATTATAACATTTTGCGGGCAACTTAAAACCCTTTTATCCGCAAAATTCCGGCCTTTCCCACCATCAAGGCAAAGGACAAGGGGCAGAACACAGGTAAGTTGAGGGTCACTGTCAGGAATTCGGCAAGTTTTCCAAGCATATCGCGGCGATTTTTTTGAGATGTGGCAGACCGGGGCGCAGTAAGGGGGAATGGGCGAAGCGGACGTGGAATTCATCTTCGATGAAGTTGAGGACCTCATTCAAATCAAGGTTGGCACGGTCGGGATGGAAAACAAACTTCTTATTGGCACAGTATGGGGCATTTTGCTGATATGGGCAGGCAAGCAGACATTCGCCGCAGCCGAAAAGGTGATTGCCGATTTTGGGGGCGAGGTCGGCGGGAATATCGGTGTTGGCCTCGATAGTCAGATAGCTTATACATTTAGTGGCGTCGAAGGAGCCATCGGGCTTTAATGCCTCGGTGGGACAGGCGGCGATGCAGCTATCGCAGCCGGGGCAGGATTCCGTCATCGGCTTATCAGGGTCAAGTTCGAGATTGGTTACGATTTCGCCAAGGAGGATTTGAGGGCCGAGGCGTGGATTGACGAGCATACGGTTTTTGCCGATGATGCCAAGCCCCGCCCTGAAGGCCAGCGCCCGTTCGAGCAAAGGCGAGGAATCAACACAAATTTTAAACTGCATGCTCGAACAGGTAATTGAAGCGATAAAATCCGCGAGCTGACGCAGCAATTTTTTTATAAACGGGTGATAGTCATCGTATTGCGCGAAGGCGGCGACGCGGCCCTTCCCGTCGTGCGACATTTCCGGCGCGGAGGGTGGTGGTTTATAGCCCAGGCCGACAACGATTACGGATTTGGCGCCGGGGAGTAATTCGGCGGGGTTGGTGCGTTTGCCGAGGTTTCTGTGCATCCAGGTCATCTGGCCCGCGTGGCCGGCATTGAGCCAGGCGAGAAGGCGATTGACTTGCTCGCCGTGCACGGGCGAGGCGTCGGTGATACCGACGAGGTCGAAGCCGAGGGCAAGGGCCTTTTGCTTAATCTGTTCGGTAGCCGTCATTTTTTGCGCATAGTAAACAGGTGTAGGGTGTAACTCATATTATATCACGGCTTATGACTGTTTGAAAGCCAAGTAGGAACTAAAAGCGTATTGTAAATATAGGGCAAAGCAATTATATTGGCACCAAAACAGTATTTATGGAGACAGACAAGTGAAGCAGGGATTGACGGGACTGATTGGCGGGTCGGGGCTTGGTAATGTGCTGGCCGACAAAATAGAGGACGCAAAGTTTTGCGACGTGGCGACACCATTCGGAAAACCCAGCGACAGGATTATGATTGGCAGGATTGGCAAAAGGCAGGTGGCCTTTATCAACCGCCACGGACAGGGTCACAAATTATCGCCCAGTGAGGTCCCATACGCCGCGAATATATTCGCATTAAAAAAACTGGGTGCCCACGCCATCATAGCGACGTGCGCGGTGGGCTCGCTTCGCAGCTCAATCCGCCCCGGCGAGCTTGTGATTGTTGACCAGTTTATCGACCGCACATTCCGACGGCAGAGCAGTTTCTTTAACGGTTATGCGGCGGTTCATACCGAGATGGCGCAGCCGACGTGCGGGCGATTGGGGGGAATTATCGCGGAAGCGGCGAGAAAATTAGCCGTCCGGACGCATCGCAAAGGGACATACGTCGGGATGGAGGGGCCGATGTTTTCGACAAGGGCGGAGTCGCTGATGCACAGGATAATGGGCGGGGATTTGATAGGGATGACGGCGATGCCTGAGGCAAAATTGGCCAGAGAGGCCCAGATGTGTTATTCGCTGGTCGCGCTGGTGAGCGATTACGACTGCTGGAAGCCGCAGAAGAAAAGAAGGGACAAGCAGGAACTCCTGCGGGAGATAATCGGGAACCTGAATCGGGCAAGCGGTCACTGCCTGAAACTGATAGAGACAATCCTGGTGAATAAACGCGAGCTGGTTTGCGAAAAGTGCGACTGCAGACGGAGTTTGGATTTGACGGTCTGGACGGACGCAAAATCGATATCCGCGACAGAAAGAAAAAGGCTGAAAGTATTGTTTGAATAAGAGAAATCGGCAGGGTAAACCCCGCCCTACCACCTGCAACTAAAACGATTTACGAGCAGAGGTTTCGCACGGCGGTGACACAATCCGGGGAATCGTTTTTAGGGTAACGTTTCTGCATCGCGGCGGCGACGAGGCCCACGAACATCGGTTGCGGTCGCAATGGGCGGGAAGTCAGGCAGGGATGGGCCTGAGTGCCGACGAAGTAAGGATGTGAGGGTATTTCAAGAATTTGCATAATGGGTTGTCCCGGGGCTTTGCCTGAGAAAACAAGACCTGCTTTTTCGAGCGAGTCGATATAACGAGGGGCAACTTCGTAGCGATGCCTGAATCGCATCCTGACGGAACGTGATTTTGCAAAGAGCTGCCAGGCGAGCGTCTCGGGTTTTAGCTCGATATCGAAGCCGCCGAGGCGCATATTTCCGCCGAGGCCCTCGATTTTCAATTGCTCCGGAAGATAATCAATAACGGGTTCTTTGCAACCCGGCTCAATCTCTGTGCTGTTGGCGCCGGTCAATCCGCAGACGTTTCGAGCAAATTCGATTACGGCCATCTGGAAGCCGAAGCATATACCGAGATATGGGAGGTTGTTTTCGCGGGAGTGTTTGACACAGCAAATTTTGCCTTCCGCGCCGCGCGTGCCGAAGCCGCCGGGGACAATTATGCCATCGACGTCGGCCAGGTGGGTCGATACGTTGGCGTCGGTGAGGTTTGTTGTTTCAATCCATTTTATATTTACCTTTGCGCCCAGCGCGATGCCCGCGTGCTCAAGGGCATTGATGATTGAGGCGTAGCTGTCGCGGACGGAGGTATATTTGCCGGTGATGGCGATTGCTACGGATTTCTGTGCGGCATCGATTTTGTCGGTGAAGTCGCACCACTGTGCCCAGCTTTTGCGTTCGTGGCGAAGATTGAGACGGTCTTCGATTTTCAGGAGGCGCGCGACCTCGAAATCAAGGCCCTTGTCGCGGAGCATCGCCGGGATTGTATAAACGCTGGCGGAATCGTGCAGCGAGACGACCCGTTCGAAGGGGACATTGCTATAGACGCTGATTTTCTGGCGGACGGTATCGGTAACGGGACTCGTCGCCCGGCAGGCGATGATGTCAGGTTGCACCCCAAGCTGCATAAGTTGTTTGATGCCTAATTGCGCGGCCTTTGATTTCTGCTCGCCTAATGTCTGCGGTTCAAGAATATACGTCAGCGCGACAAAGCAGGCGCTGTTCGGGCCTTCTTCGTAGGCCAGTTCGCGCATCGCCTCGATGAAATACGCGTTTTCGAGGTCGCCTACGGTGCCGCCTATTTCGACGAATACAATATCGGCGTTTGATTTCATCGCGAGATTTCGCAGGCGTAATTTTACTTCGCCAGTAACGTGCGGAATCATCTGGACGTCTCTGCCTAAGTAATCGCCCCGGCGTTCTTTGTTGAGGACGTCGTTAAAGATTTGGCCGGAGGTGCAGAAGTTCGCCCTGCTCAAATCCTGGTCGAGCATACGCTCGTAAGTGCCCAGGTCCATATCGCATTCCATACCGTCGTCGAGGACGAAGACCTCGCCGTGACGGAATGGGTTGAGCGTGCCGGAGTCGATGTTGAGATAACCTTCGAGCTTGATGGGGGCGACCCTGAGGCCCTTGTCCTGCATCAGTTTGGCGAGACAGGACGAGAATATGCCTTTGCCGAGACCGCTCATCACGGTGCCCATTACGAATAGGTATTTCGTTTTGCCTGGCTTGTAGCCGGGCGGTATAGGCGAGAAAAATTCGCTGTCAGTTGATGTTTTACTTACCGATGTCAACAGTTCGCTGTCTTTCATAAATCACCGTCCGTGTTTTCCTCTAACGTATCGTTTGACGAATTCCGCGTATTGTTCGGGCGTGTCGATGCCGGCACAGGTGTGCTTTACCTTGGCGATAAGTATATCGAAGCCATTTTCAATGGCACGCAATTGTTCGAGTTTTTCCAGTTTTTCCAAAGTGGTCTGCGGCAGCTTTGTAATCTTCAACAGGAAATCTTTTCGATAAGCATATATGCCAATATGACGCAGATAATTCTTTATTTCGCCTATGCTTCCCTGCTGACGGTCGTATGGGATAACGGAACGGGAGAAATAGATGGCCCTGTTCATTATTCGTTGTTCATTATTCATCGTAACAACTTTTACGATGTTGGGGTCGGCGATTTGTTCTTTCGTTTCAAATTCGGCGGCTAACGTGGCCATCGGATAATCTATGTTGTCCAATAAAAGCTTTGCAACCGTATCGATATTTGCGGGGTCGATTTCGGGTTCGTCGCCTTGTAAATTGACTACTATATCGAAATCCCGTTCCCTTACTGCCTCGGCGATACGATCTGTGCCGGAGGGGCAATCAGGGTTAGTCATAATACATTCGGCGCCGAAGGATTTGGCGGCTTCCGCGATTCGCTCATCGTCCGCGGCGATTATTACCCTGTCTGGTAATTTGGCGAGTTTGGCCTGTTCGTAAACGTGCTGAATGAGGAATTTGCCGGTATCTTTGGCGAGAACTTTGGCTGGGAATCTTGTTGAGCCGTAACGGGCCGGGATACAAACTATGATTTTCTGTTTTGGCATCGCCAGTAGTTCGACCTTTCGGTCCTACTCAGGGCAAGCTGCGCTCACCTCAGGTAGTTTTTTTTCCAAACTACTGTAGTATCATATTAGCTGAAATAGCATTCTGTGTCAAGACAGGCAAGTCAAAAATTTGCGATAATATTCAGAGAAGTCCAGGCGGGCAGAAAATGCTTTACAAGCAGGTGGTTAAGTGTAAAAATAGCCGACCGCTTGAAGGTATATGAGGCAAAAAATTCGACAGAGCTACTACTGAAAAACCAGGAGAGCAAACCGATATGAAGCTACTGAAGAATCTGTGTATAGCGGCATTTTTGTTTGTCTTTTTGATGCCATTCAAAACCGCAATAGCCTCCACCGGAGGCGCAGCATCCCATCTGCTTAACCTGTCCACGATAGACATGGTCATAATCGCGATTTACTTTGTGGTAGTTCTCGCAATCGGGTTTTACCTGAAAAAATATGCCAGCACGGGCGATGCCTTTTTTATGGCGGGTCGGAAAATGACGGCCTGGATAGCCGGCCTGAGTTTCATTTCCGCCAATTTAAGCTCGCTGGAAACAATGGGCTGGTCGGCGATGGCGTATCAGTATGGAATGTTAGGCGCACACGCATACCTGATAGGCGCGATACCCGCGATACTGTTTTTAGCCATTGTTATGATGCCGTTTTATTATATTTGCAGAACACACTCAGTGCCCGGTTATCTGAAGCTGCGATACGGCGAAGGTCCGAGGGCGCTGGCGGGCATCTCGTTCACGTTCCTGACGGTGATGGTCAGCGGCGCCAGTATGTTCGCGATGGCGAAAATCCTGAACCTGCTGCTTGGCTGGAATATGAACGTGAGTATCTGGGTGTCGTCGATAACGGTCGGCATCTACGTGTTCTTAGGCGGCCTGCTGTCGGCGGTATTTAATGAGGTGCTGCAATTCTTCCTGATATGGCTGGGAACGCTTTTGGTTCCCATACTTGGAATCATCAGCGCCGGCGGATGGACCAAAATGCTGGAAACCGCGCAGAAGAATGCGGCGATAATCCACCCGACGGTGCAGAACGCCGACTTCACCAGCTTGTGGCGAAACCTCGGGTCGTTCGATACGAACCCGATGGGCATCGACTGGTTCGGAATGGTTTTCGGGCTGGGTCTGGCCGTAAGCTTCGGCTACTGGTGCACGGACTTTTTGCAGGTGCAGCGAGTAATCATTGCCAAGGACCTGCGTTCTGCCCAGAACGGCACGGTCATCGGGGCGATGCTCAAGATGCTTGTGCCGATTATCGTTACCATCCCAGGCCTGCTGGGGCTGGCAGTGCTGCTCAACCGTGACGGAAGTCCGATGATATTAGTGCCGGAGAGCGACCCGCGTGCCAACATCACTCTTCGCACGTTCAATGACGTGCTGCCGCTGCTGATGGGCCAGTATCTCGGTCCGGGCCTTCTTGGGCTTGGTGTGACGGCGATGATAGCCGGCTTTATGTCGGGTATGGCCGGCAACGTCAGCGCATTTGCTACGGTATGGACTTATGACGTTTATAAACCGCTGCTGAACAAGAAAGCCAGCGACAAACATTATCTGAACATGGGTCGGTGGTGCTCGATACTGGGTGTGCTGATATCCATAGCCACCGCCTACGCACTGTTTTATTTCTCGAACATCCTTGAGTTTCTGCAGGTGTTGGTGTTCTTCTTTATCGTGCCCCTGTTCGGCACGGTCATCCTGGGAATGTTGTGGAAGCGAGCAACGCCGGCGGGCGGTTTCTGGGGATTTCTGGCCGCCATCATCATCTCGATGAGTATGTGGGTGTTCGTACACACGTTCCCCGAGGGTTCCAGGCCGCATCCCTCGGTTGTCATCAGCAATAATGCCGTGGTATCAGTGACCAAACAGGACGGCGATAAAATATCGCAGGTGGTTGTCGAAAGCGGCCAAATCCAGACCACGAACGTCGCAATACCGCTCGAAGCCGGCAAAGAGCCGGTAACGTCGGGTCAGTATGTGGTGCCGCAGACAGGCGTTGAGTTGCCCGGCGTGGTAAGGGACGGTGCTATCGCCAAGAACCTGCGAGTGCTCGTCCCCGACGCGGTGGAGGCAGACACCAAACAGCACACCAAGTTCGGCGTGGAGGGTATTTCCCTGGTGCTCAAGCCCGGCGTGACAATTCGAGCGTCATATATCGCGAAAAAATTCGATGCGGCGGCGTTTAACCCGGCGCACACAAAGTACGTGGCCCGCTCCGAGAAGGCCAAGCCGATGGCCGTAAATATGTATAGCGCGTTCTGGTCGCTGCTGGTGTGCCTTAGCGTAACGATTGGGGTAAGCATTTTCACCAAACCCAAGCCAGTCGAGGAATTGAAGAATCTGGTGATGGGCCTGACGGATATCCCGGACGAAGGACCGTGCCCGTGGTACCACAACCCGAAATTCTGGGCGGCGGCCGTGCTCATAGTGCTGATAGCCATAAACATCATCTTCTGGTAAGGAGCAATATATGCATAACGAACATCAAATTCCTATCTGGTTCTTCATTGGCCTGTTGCTGACGGTATATGGCGTCCTGATACTCGGATGCGGCATATACAACGTCATCAATCCGCCTGAGCATCCCGTGAAGCTGGCAAATCTGCACGCTGACATCTGGTGGGGCATTCTGCTTTTGGTTATTGGACTGATTTACAGTATTAAGTACAGGCCGTCCAAAGGGCAACCTTGACCTTTTATTGTTTTACATGGGGGTTGAACGAATATGCTTAAAAATATACCGGAAGTAATTTCTCCTGAGCTTATGAAGGCGCTTATGGAGATGGGACACGACGACGAGATTGTTTTGGCGGACGGTAATTTCCCCGCCGCAAGTGTCGCGAATAAACTTATCAGGTGCGAAGGGTACGGTATTCCCGAGATTTTGGAAGCGGTCCTGAAGTTTTTCCCGCTTGACCAGTACGTGGGCCGCCCTGTCGCGCTGATGGCGGTTGTGCCCGGCGACAAAACCAAACCCACAATATGGGAAGAATATCGCAAAATAATCAAGGCAAGCGGCGAAAAGTTTTCTGATTTTGAGTTCGTTGAAAGATTCGCGTTTTACGAGAGGGCCAAAAAGGCCTACGCCGTCGTCGCCAGCGGCGAAAAGGCCTTATACGCAAACATTATTCTCAAAAAAGGCGTTTTATAATCAGCGATTAAACTGATTTTGCGACGCTAAATTATGAGACCATAGCGATAAAACGCTTATTTTGTAAATTTTTCAGGATTAGCCATTGACAAAAAAGCCGGAATGTGGTAAGATGAGATGATAATGCAGAATAACCGTGGCAATTTGTTTGGTTGGTGGTGGCCTGTTGGATAAATCCGGCGGGCAGGCGGGAAATCTGCACTAAGAAAAAACAATAAAATCAAAGTAATTTACGCGGCCTGTTGGAATAAAGACAACAGGCCGCTTTTTTTATTGTAATTGGAACGTATGCAGATAAAGATGACGCTTTAAGGACACGCTCTTATGGAAGATTACAAGCAGATAATAGAGAACGCCAAGCCGGGCGAGATAATCCCGATTGTCAAACGAATCGAGATGGCTGACCCGATGGACTTTTTCGCCAAGATAAGCGACTACGGACGGACGAAGAACTGCTGTCTATTGGAATCGAGGGAGTATCTGGCGGGAAGTTCCGCGCTCAGTTTCGGGACGGCCAAGCCGGCGTTATACCTGATGGGCAAAGGAAGAGAATTTGAAATCAAGGCACTGACCAAAACCGGCAGGAGAATGATTAAATACCTGACCTTCGACCCCAAAAGGTTCGGCTTTTGCGAAACCGCGGACTTCAACGCCGAACGGATTAAGGGCACAATCAGGAAACCCGCGGGATTAGTGGATGAGCAGACCCGCCTGACAAGCACAAACCAGATGGACGTCCTGCGTGCGGTAGCTTTCTCATTTCGGCTGGCAAGCAAACCGTTCCGCGTAACCTGCGGATTGCTTGGCGCGTTAAGCTACGACTTCATCGACCAGTTTGAGAAACTCCCCCGCAACGAAACTGACCTGCTCGGCAATCCAGATTATGAACTGTATTTCGCGGATAATATCTTCCTGGTGGACCACGAGCGAAATGAGGGCTATGTGGTTGTTAACGTGATAATCACCAACGGCAACAGGGCAGAGATAATAAACGAGGCGCAGGAGTGTTTCGACTATTATGAAAATATCGCTCGGTTCGAGACACCCAGGGCAAAAAAATGCGAAGCCCCCCTGTCGAAACCATCGACCGATACAAACCAGAAAGAATACGAGAATATGGTGCGGTCTGCCAAGAAGCACATTTTAGATGGGGACATTTTTCAGGTGGTCCTGAGCAGGACGAAGGTTGAGCCGTGCGCTGATGAACCATTGGACGTGTATAAGCGGCTGCGGGAATTGAACCCGTCGCCTTATATGTTTTACATAAACACACCGAATACGACGCTGCTTGGCTCAAGCCCAGAACTAAATCTGCGGGTGAGCGGGACAGAGAACCGCAACGTCGAAATCAGGCCGATAGCCGGCACAAAACCAAGGGGCAGGGTCAACGGCAAGCTCGACGCGGATATCGACTTCCGATATGAGGCAGAATTAAAAATCGACCGCAAGGAGTTGGCTGAGCACATGATGCTGGTCGATTTGGCGAGAAACGATATCGCCAGGGTAGCGCAGCCGGGGAGCAGGGTTGTGACGGAACTGCTGACGGTGGAAAAATACGAATCGGTGCAGCACCTGGTCAGCAACGTCAAGGGGACATTAGCCAGCAATCTCGACGCGTTGAACGCTTATCTCGCGACAATGAATATGGGGACACTGACCGGCGCGCCGAAGATAGAGGCGATGAAGATTATCAGGCAGTTAGAGAAGACAAAACGCGGGTACTATGGTGGAGCGGTGATGTACCTGACGGTTGACGGCCAATTCGATAGTTGTATCACGATAAGGAGTTTGCAGATTAAGGACAATAAGGCGTATATTCGCGTCGGGGCGGGGATAGTGCACGACAGTGTCCCCAGGACGGAATTCGAGGAAACGGAGCACAAGGCCGGGTCGTGTATGCGGGCTTTAGCAAAGAAATAAACGAGGATAAAAATATGAGCGATAAAAAAAGAAAAGTCTTATTCATCGATAACTTTGATTCGTTCACGTATAACCTCGTGGATGACTTCTGCAAGCGGGACTGTGAGGCGAGGGTTTACCGGGCGGACACGCCGATTGAGGATTTGAAGCGGGTGGCGGAAAAGTTTGAGCCGGATTTATTGGTAATCTCACCGGGGCCTGGGACGCCTGCCACGTCGGGTGTAACGCTTGCGGCGATTGATTATTTCAAGGACAAGCTGCCGATATTCGGAGTGTGCCTGGGACATCAGGCGATAGTGGAGTATTTCGGGGGCAAAATCGGGCACGCCCCTGAGCCGGTGCACGGCAAACCATCGCGGGTAACGCACAACGGCAAAGGCGTATTCGCCGGGGCAGAAAATCCTCTGCAGGCGGGACGATACCACAGTTTGTGCGCATTGAGTATGCCGGAATGTTTAGAGGCGACGGCTGAATTTGAGGGAGTGAATATGGGCATCAAACACAAAACGCTGCCTATATACGGCGTGCAGTTTCATCCAGAAAGTATCCTGACGCCCGCGGGCGGCAAAATCATCGAAAATATTTTGAAAATCGCTGAAAAACACACAACCAAGCAAAGGGTTTGAATATGGCGACAATAATCGAATACATTGAACCATTACTTCGAGGCCAACACCTGACTTTCGAACAGGCAGGCAAGGTGCTGGATATTATTTTTGAAGGTGAGGTACCCGAAGTGCAAATCGCGGCTTTTTTAACCGCGATGCGATGCAAGTCGGCTACCGCCGCGGAATTTGCCGGGCTTGCGAAATCGCTAAGGGGACACGCTGTGAAGGTGGACGCCGGTATTGATAATCTGGTGGATACCTGCGGGACGGGCGGAGCGGCAGTAAAGACGTTTAACATATCGACGGCGGCGGCGCTTGTCGCGGCGGGCGCAGGAGTTCGCGTCGCCAAACACGGCAACCGGGCGATAACGAGCAAGTGCGGCTCAGCGGATGTTTTCGCCGAACTGGGCGTCAATATCGAGGCTGGGCCGGATATAGTGGCAAAGTGCATAAAAGAAGCCGGCATAGGTTTTATGTTCGCACCGAAGCATCATCCGGCAATGAGATACGTTCAGCCGGTGCGCAAGGCGCTGGGATTCAGGACGGTATTCAATATATTAGGCCCCCTTGCCAACCCGGCCGGTGCACAGGGACAGGTTATGGGCGTGCCCGAGCAGGGTCTGATGCCAATCGTAGCAGAGGCGCTGCACTTGCTTGGCGTGAAACGGGCTATGATTGTGCACAGCGACGGGCTTGATGAAATCAGCACGATGGGGCCGACAAAAATTATGGAACTCAAGGGGGGCAAAATAACCGAGTCGATGCTGAACCACGCCGACTATGGGATTAAAAAGGCCTCGCTCGACGACCTCAAAGGCGGCGATGCCAAAAGCAACGCCCAGGTAGTAAAAAATATAATAAGCGGAAAAGAAACAGGCGCCAGAAAAGATATAGTTGTGCTTAACGCGGCGGCGGCGATAATTGTGGCCGGACTGGCTGAGGATTTTGGTTCCGCGGTGCGTATCGCCGGGCAGGCAATAAGCAGCGGCGAGGCGATGCGGCGACTGGAAAAACTGGTCCTGGTTTCAAATTTATCCGCCGTGGCGGACGGTTGAGAAAGGGACTTCGATGAGAATGTTTGCGGTCAAAGTCAAAATTTGCGGCCTGACGAATTACGGGGACGCGGCGGCAGCGGCGGAGATGGGCGCCGATATGCTGGGTTTTAATTTTTACCCAAAAAGCCCGCGATACATTAAGCCGGCAGACGCGGTGAAAATCATAGACCGCCTGCCCGCCTTCGTTGACATTGTGGGCCTGTTTGTCAACGACACCTTCGAACACATCGAACAGGTAATCGATGAATGCCGCCTCGACTGGGTACAATTGCACGGAGACGAAACCCCAAAATACTGCGAGCAATTCGGAACGCTCAACGTGCGGACAATGAAAGCGATTCGCGTCAAAGATAAAAAAGACATCAAACGCGCAGAAGAATATTACACCGACGCTATTTTACTCGACGCCTTTGACCCCAAAAAATACGGCGGAACAGGACTCGTCTTCGATTGGAACATAATAGGAAACATCAGCAAACGCGTATTTCTGGCAGGCGGCATCAACGCCGAAAACATAACCAAGGCAGTGGAGCTGGGCATCTACGGCATCGACGTCTGCAGCGGCGTAGAAAGCAAACCCGGCAAAAAGGACCACGCCAAGATGCGAAAATTCTTCGACATAATTCAGGACTTGCGAGGTTAATAAACGATTATGAAATACAAAGGCAGATTCGGTGACTATGGCGGTTTTTATGTGCCGGAGGTTTTGATACCGGCCCTCGAAGAGCTTGAAAAGGCGTTTTACCGATTCTACAAGGACAAGAGTTTCGTTAATGAGTTGTCGCGGCTGATGGCGGACTACGCGGGCAGACCCACTCCCCTGTATCACGCAAAGCGCTTCAGCGAATACGTGGGCTTCAATGTGTATCTCAAACGCGAAGACCTGCTTCACGGCGGAGCGCACAAGGTCAATAACACACTGGGCCAGGGGCTGCTCGCCAAATATATGGGCAAAACAAAACTCATCGCCGAAACCGGCGCAGGCCAGCACGGCCTCGCCACCGCGATGATTGGCGCGTTATTCGGAATGGAAACGAAAATCTTTATGGGCGCTATCGACGTCGAACGCCAAAGCGTCAACGTCCACAAAATGAAACTTTGCGGCGCCCAGGTCATATCCGTCAAAGGCGGCACAAGCACGTTGAAAGACGCGATAAACGATGCCCTTCGATACTGGACCGCGAATGTAACGGATACGTTTTACCTTTTCGGCACAGCCGCCGGGCCGCACCCGTATCCTACTATTGTGAAACACTTCCAGAGTTGTATCGGCAAAGAGGCACGTCGGCAGTGCATCAAAAAACTCGGCCGGCTGCCTGATATGGTACTGGCGTGCGTCGGCGGAGGAAGCAACGCGATAGGAATATTCTCGGGTTTTCTGAACGACAAAAACGTTCGGCTCATCGGCGTCGAGGCCGGCGGCAGAAGCTTATCCAGCGGCAGGCACGCCGCGTCAATCTCCGCGGGGAAACCCGGCATCCTGCACGGCGCAAAGGCGTATCTCCTCCAAAACGCGGATGGGCAGGTAAACGACACTGAAAGCATCAGCGCAGGACTGGATTACCCCTCGGTCGGCCCCGAACATTGCTACCTCAGTGACATTGGCAGAGCCACCTACGTCGCGGTGGAAGACGAAGAGGTCCTCGATACATTTGGCTTGATGTGCAAAACCGAGGGGATTTTGCCCGCACTGGAAAGCACACACGCTCTGGCTTATCTGGTAAAACAGAAAGGCAAACTGCCGGCGAAAACGATAGCGGTCGTAAACCTCTCTGGCCGAGGAGACAAAGACGTTGGTATCGTTGAAAAATTCAGACCAGTGAAGGATTAACGAATGAAAACATATAAACAAGTATTCTCAGAATTAAAACACGCGGCGGTCATACCATTTTTCGTTATCGGCGACCCGGACTATAAAACAAGCTTGAAAATTGTCAAATCGGCCATCGACGCCGGCGCGGATATCCTCGAATTGGGCATACCATTTTCAGACCCGATAGCCGACGGCCCTACTATTCAAAAAGCGGACATCCGCTCGCTCAAAAACGGCATGACCGTCAAAAAGGCGATTGCCTTTATCACTGAAATCAAAAAATACAAGGATATTCCCATCGGCCTGTTGATGTATTACAACCTCATTTTCCAATACGGCACTGAAAAATTCTTCCGCGATTGCCACAAGGCGGGAGTCAACAGCGTCCTCGTCGCTGACCTGAGCATCGACGACGCCAAGGAGATTATCGGCCCGGCAAAAAAAGCAGGCCTCGATACCGTCTTTATGGTTACGCCCAACACTTCAAAAGAGCGATTGAAGCTCATCGCCTCAAAGACCACCGGCTTCATTTACGCCGTATCGCTTCTGGGCGTAACAGGCAGCAGGAAAACATTATCGACTTCAGTCAAAGGCCTTATCAGCAGAATCAAAAAAGAAACTAACATCCCGGTATGTGTCGGCTTCGGCATTAGCACTCCCGAACACGCCGCAAAGGTCGCCAAATCAGGCGCAGATGGCGTTATCATCGGCTCCAAAATCGTCGGCATCATCGAAGAAAATCTAAAAAAACCAAACAACTGCGTTAATAAAGTAGTAGAATTCATAAGCAAAGTAAGGAAAGCGGTTGAAAAATAGACCGCCGGAAAATAATTTAAGGACTGTAAAATTTCACGGAGGGCACTATGAGCAAGATGCTGTACATCAAGGCGTCACCGATGGGCAAACTGTCCTACTCCACGGCTGTCGCGGATGCTTTTGTCGAAGCGTATAAGAAATCGCATCCGAAAGACCAGGTGAAGGTAATAGACCTGTTTTCAGCGAACATTCCTGAGTTTGATTTTGTCGCGGCCTCTGGCAAATACAAAGTTATGCGAGGCAAACCCCACAGCCCCGAAGAAAAGCAGGCATGGGATAAGGTTGTCGCGACAATCACGGAATTCAAAGATGCGGACAAATACCTGTTGGCCGTTCCTATGTGGAATTTCTCGATACCCTACCGGCTCAAGCAGTATATCGACGTGATTGTTCAGCCGGGGCAGACGTTCACCGTCGATTCAGGCGGCAACTACAAAGGATTAGTTACCGGCAAGCCCGCCTTTGTGGTCTTTGCTCGCGGCGGCGAGTACGCAAAAGGGACACCGGCGGAACAATACGACCAGCAAAGTAAATACGTCGAGTCGATACTGCGATTTATTGGGTTCACCGATATAAGGTCGCTTATGGTCGAGCCGACGCTTGCGGGTGGCCCCGAAGTCGCCGAACAAAAGCGAAACGCTGCGATTGAAAAAGCTCGACAATTGGCCGACGAGTTCTGACCCTGAGGACAGAACATTATTTACTACGGCAGCATAAGTCCAATCGCAGGAACAGGTTATTTATTAGAATACGGTCATCGTTAAGCTGCACCTGCAGATTGTTTATCTGCTTGACCATATCCTTATTCAAATCACCGATTGTCTTGTCGGTGTTCTGATAATCCTTTTTAAGGTCCTCGGCGGTTTTATTGAGGTATTGGACACTCTCATTGAGCTTGACGTTGCTTTCAGCGACACTGCGTTCGAGTTTTTTGAGCCGATTTTCCGCTTCCGCATCATACTCTAATTTTTTCAGCTTTGCCCGTGATTCCACTTCCCTCGTCCACACCTCTCTGTCATCCTGCACTTTTTTTATCGCCTTGTCGATATCGGCTATTTTTCCACTGTCCGCGCCGCCCGCCTGCAGCGACTGTTTGGCCTTTTCGTAACAGCGGATTGCCTCAATGAAATCATCGGGGTCATCCACGAAATCCCATGTCCTGGCAGTGAAGTATTCGGCAAGCCGGCTGTAATACTGCCACTCAGGCATCGATCTCGTCTTCACTGTGCGGGTATCGACTTCTCTTTTGCTGTAGGTCTTGGCAACAACCGTGCTTTCGGATGGCTGTTCCACAATAAGCTGTGTAGGATCATCGCTTATCAGTTTGCCCGATACGGTGTTCCCGTCGCGCATATAGAAATCAACCATCGTTACCGAATCGACTCTCGCCCTTGGTTTTGCGATTGTAATTGGCACCTCAGAAACCGGAACCGCAGGACGAACCGCATCTCCTTTATTCGGCTCGTCAACGCTCGCCGCAAAACCGTTGAGCAGCAAAACGAGGGTTATCACTGTAACCGTTAGAAAAATTACGCGTGCCATTTTTATGTCCTCCAAATATACACTTTCACTCAGACGACCGCGATTATAACAGATTATATTTAGCCCCGCCATCTTCGCCTTTGGCGAGTGGCGGGGTTAATTATGGCAGGATTCTTTCCTTGTTTTACCCGGGGTTATTAACCAGCAGATATGCTTGTATTAACTCGGCAACGCTCCAGGCCTGGGCAAAACATCCTTTTGGTCTTTGCGGCGGGTCGCCGTCGAATATCTCGCTGATATTGCCTATGCAGCCATCGCCCGCCAGATAGGTCCGCAGCGGTTCAATGAATCGAGCGGCGGCCTTTTGGGTTTTGCTGTTAGAGCCATTGACTTTGAGATACGCCGAGACAAACGGGCCGATGAGATAAGGCCATGCCGTCCCCTGATGATATGCACGGTCGCGTTCGGACTGGGGACCTGTGTATGTGCCGCAGTACCTGTTGTCGTCGGGGGACAGCGTTCGCAGACCGAATGGCGTGAGAAGTTTTTCCTCAACGATGGCCACGACCGCCTTTTGCTGCGTGAGCGGCAATGGCGAGAAAGGCAGGGACACGGCGAATATCTGGTTCGGCCGAAGCGTCGCGTCAGCCGTGCCGTCAGACAAAATACAATCGTTGAGCCAGCCCCATGATTCATTCCAGAATAACCTGCAAAAACTTTTTCTGACGATATCCGCTCTTGTACGAACGGTATTCAGCAGTTGCTTATCATCACTGTCGGTATCTGTCAAATACTGTGAAAGCAGCATCAGCGCATTGTACCAAAGCGCGTTGACTTCTACGGGCTTGCCGTATCGGGGCGTGAAGGCGACGCCTTCGTATTTGGCGTCCATCCAGGTAAGCTGGGTACTCCCGTCGCCCGCGGTTATGAGGCCGTCATGGTCCGCGTGGATGCCGAATAGCGTGCCGTGCTGATAAGAATTGATAATCGAAATAACCGCCGGTAGAAGCTGTTCCTCGAAACTCAGGCGGTCGCCCGAGGCCTTCAGGTACGCAAAGGCGGCGTTTATAAACCACAGTGACGCATCGACGCTGTTAAAGTGGACGACGTTGAAATAGTCGTCGAACCGGCTGGGTATCATCCCCCCGGATGCGGCCTCGGCAAAAGTTACAAGAACCGACTTTGCTTCGTCGAATCGCCGCGTCGCCAGAAGCAATCCCGGCAATGATATAAAGGCGTCCCTTCCCCAGTCGGCAAACCACGGAAAGCCCGCGAGAATCGTTGTGCGTTGCACATTGTCTATAACTCGTCTCGCTATGAACTGGTCGGCGGCAAGGTAGAGCGCCTCCAGCGTTTTATCGTGTTTCGCCGGTGCGATTACCTTATTGCGGTGCGCGGCAAGCTGTCGGATGACCTGTTCGATATCCGGCAGGACGAACCTCCCCAGCTTATCGCCCCTGCTGAGGTTGGCCCAGAAGACCAAAGTAGTCGGCGAATCGATATGACACCTGAAAACGCCGGGGCAGAAGAGGTCTTCGGCAAAGTCCTGACCTCTTTCCCTGTCGGCCCGATACTGGAAATTGAACCACCATTGCGCATCCTCTTCGAAAATCGTGTCGGGGCAATTCAAAAGTAGCCGGCAGCCTGCGGTGAGCTTGTCGAATCCGGAATCGGCGGAATCGTGACGGATAAGCAAACCATCCGCGACGGATTTGGCCGTAATATGGGCGTCGGACTTCTGGAGCGAATGAAAATCACGCAGAGCGACAAGCGGACGAATGGTAAAATCAATCGGCTGCGGAACTTCGTCAAATTCGTAAACAACAGCCGCCGTATCCTCATCGCGCAACAAATAAACGGATTTAGTCAGCCGAAGCTCGCCAAGCCGGTAATGAAAATGTGCGCCCAAATCCCGGTTGAATCTCTTGAGACGCATATACCCGTCGGGCAAAATCTTGTCCGGAAATTCAACGGTGCCAAGATGAAACACGCCCGGCCCCAGGAATATCGTCTCAAGGCAGTTGGACAACGCCAGTATCCTGTTTGCGGGCGGGTCAAGGGCGCCGATAAGCAGCCCGTGATAGCGCCTGGTATTACAGCCCACGATGGTAGATGAGCTGAAACTTCCCCGCGTGTTGGTCAGAAGCCATTCCTTCTCCAGCAATTGCTCAATCGGCGTTCCCGTCATATCCACGGACATACCGCGATTATCGCTTGTTTTTTGAAGCGTTAGCATATCATTATCTATCAATGTATCGTCCTCTTTGGCAAGGATAATTTAATCTCGTTTCTTTTCTCCTTGCCTTTTACCCGCCGTAGGCGAGTTCGGGGCTGCCTACTTATAAATCAAGTTAAACAATTTGTTTGCCTGTTCGGTATCCAGGGTTTTTAAGACTTTGTATTCTTCAAGGGCTGCTTCTTTGTCGCCAGTTACTAAATAGGCAACGCCAAGAGTATAGTGCACATCGGCAAAATTCGGCTTAATTCGGATGGCTTGCTTATAGGCCTCTACCGCATCCTGATAGCGGCCAAGTTTGTAGTAGGTAACTCCAAGATTAATATATGCCTTGTCATAATCCGGCTTGATTCTTATGGTCTGCTTATAGGATTCTATCGCATCCTGATAGCGGCCAAGTTTGTAATAGTTAACGCCAAGATTATAGTGTGCCTCGGCATAATCCGGCTTGATTCTTATGGTCTGCTTATAGGATTCTACCGCCTCTTGCGAGCGGCCAAGGCTGCTATAGGCAACGCCAAGATTATAGTGTGCCTCGGCATAATCCGGCTTGATTCTTATGGCTTGCTTATAGGCCTCTATCTCATCCTGCCGGCGGCCAAGATTGCCGTAGGCAACGCCAAGACTATAGTGCGCCTCGGCATAATCCGGCTTGATTTTTATGGCCTGCTT